>Ga0335069_10008412_pt1 | contig 14767 bp, 10 predicted proteins | sample Lox_Sample_11_FD_206714 | JGI IMG/M metagenome (GOLD analysis project Ga0335069, IMG submission 206714) | Soil microbial communities from Loxahatchee National Wildlife Refuge, Florida, United States - Lox_Sample_1.1 | ecosystem: Environmental > Terrestrial > Soil > Wetlands | place: USA... | reverse complement strand
CCGCCGGTCATGGGCGTCCAGTGCACCAGGCCCAGGGCCCATGCCACACCGGTAACGCTGAGGACGCCGATGAGGATGGCGCCGCGCACGCGCCTCACCTCCAGCACCACCATGAGGGCGAGCCCGAAGAGGGCGAGGGCGGAGGTGGGGTTGCGGATGCTGCCCATGCCCACCATGGTGTTGGTATCGTGCACCACCAGGCCGGCGTGCTGGAAGCCGATCAAGGCGATGAACAGGCCGATGCCGCCGGCCACCGCGGCATAAAGTTCATGGGGAATGGCGCGCAGAATCATCTGCCGCACGCCCGCCGCGGTGAGAGCCAGAAACAGCAGGCCGGACAGAAACACCGCACCCAGCGCGGATTGCCAGGGGATGTGCATCTTGAGGCAGACCGTGTAGGTGAAGTAGGCATTGAGGCCCATGCCCGGAGCCAGCGCGAGCGGATAGCGGGCAAAGATGCCCATCAGGATGGAGGCGATGGCCGCCGACAGGCATGTGGCCGCGGTGACCGCGGCAAGCGGCATACCCGTCTCAGAGAGAATGGCGGGGTTGACCAGCACGATGTAGGCCATGGTGAGGAACGTGGTGAGGCCGGCCAGAATCTCCGTGCGCCAGTTCGTCCCCAGATGCTGAAATTCGAAGTAGGCTTCGAGCTTTTTGAGCATGAGTCTGTTCTAGAAAAGCATACAGGGGGCATGAGAAGAGGCGAAAGGTGGGTTGGGAAGAGCGGATAGAGGCGACCGGGAAAGCAAAGGGCACGCGAAGGTTCGCGTGCCCTTTCCCAGAACCCGGGTTCCCTCCCCCACGGGCTCAAGGCTTATAGGTATTGGTGTAGAGGATGTTGGTGGTGTAGTCGGAGCTGTAACCGTGGAAGACGACGGCGGCCTGGCCGGCACTGTTGATGGAGATGCCGTCGGGGTTTCCGCCGGCATCGAAGGAGGTTCCGGCGGTGGCGGGTGCGTTCCACGGCTTGCCGGCGCCGGGCCGGGTAATAGCGCGCCATGGCGTGGGGCTGGTCTGCATAGGCAGGGGATAGAAGACGATCGCGGCCCCGGAGGAACTCATGGCGAAGTCGAAGTAGCCGGGGAACTGGTCGCCTCCGGAGATGGTGGAGGGCGAGCCCCAGCTATTGGTGGCGAGATTGCCGTCGATGGCGGCCAGAGTCTGGAGGTGAATGTCACCCCAGCCGACGAGAGTAACGTGGCCGGCCGAATCGCTGGCATAGATGCGGTTGTCGCGGCCGGTTCCGGTGTAGAACTGGAACGTCGAAGCGGAAGTAACGATCACAATGGTGCTCCAGGAACCGCTGTGCCGGACCTGCGAGACCACATTGCCGTTCTGGAGCGCGATCACCCCCAGGTTGGCCTGGTTGTCGGCGGCAAGCTGGGCGAAGTGCTGTTTCGTATCCGGCCCCATCAGGCCGCCGGAGTCCACCCAGGTTTGCGAGCCCGGGGCGAGCGTGGAGACGTGCAGGACCCAGTTGGAGGTGGTGCAGGTGCGCGAGCCGCAGGTGGAGTTGAAGCTTTCCCAGGCAACAGCCATGGTGCCGTCGGGGGCGACGAGGGCGCCGTCAAAGGCGAGGTGAGGAGCCGCGGCGAGGGTGGTGGGTGCGCCCCATGCTCCTCCGGCGGGACGGCGCTGGGCCACGATGGTGGAAGAGGTAGGGCGCGCTCCGCCGGTGCCCCAGGCGAGGCCCTGATCGCCGTTGTCGTTGCTGACGTAGAAGGTGTTGACGCCGCCGGTGGAAGCCGGAGTGCCCCACGGCTGGCCGGCGGGCTTGTCGACGAAGGCCGCTCCGAGAGTGGGACTGGTGTAGATGGCAGTGGCTTTTCCGGCGGCGCCGATGCGGACGGTGGGGATGCCGGAGGCGGAGTTGGCGGGGCCGGACAGATCGACCGGGGCGGACCATGCCTGACCGAATGCGGCGCTGCTGCCCCAGATCTCGGCGAGCAGCGTGCCGCCGGCGTTGGCGTTCTGGTACCACACGGTGACCAGGTTGCCGTTGGCATCGATGGCAATGGAGCCGTTGTAGGCGTTGCCGGAGAGCGTGGCCTGGGTTGACCAGGAACCTGCTGAGGCGTTGAGGGCCACCGATAGCGGCAGGACCAGCGCGAACCGGGCCAGACTTCTCGACATCATTCAAATCTCCTTTGGCTGCAGCCCGGTGGGGCTCGCAGATTGCTTGCATTTGAGGCCGACTGGGCCGGACCTGGACCGGAGGTGTCTGGGAGACGGGTTCGGGGCCAGTCTTGGACACTGCCGCGGAAAGCGATGATTCAGGAGCAGTTTCCGATGGACGACCGGGGCAAATGAGTTACGGCTCAGGAGTCAGGGAATCAGGGTCTGGAATTGCGTGAGCGACAGGCCAGGTATCGGCTGCTCTGGTGACAAATGCCAACCCGCTACGCGCATGGAAGCACCGGCGGGAGGCGCGAAGTTTGCGCCACAGCAATTTACTTGTAATCCATTTGTAAATGCGCGGCGGGGAGGGAGAATGTCAGGCCGCTGTGGCCTTTCTGCGCAGGTTCATCACGAGATGGAGGGAGCTGCCCTGGACGAGGATGGAGAAGGCCACGACGAGATAGGTTGCGCGGAGGATCCAGGGCGCGGCGAGGTCCGGCGGAATGCTGAGGGCGAGGGCGATGGAGAGGCCGCCGCGAAGGCCTCCCCAGGACAGGGTGAGGATGTCGGATCCATTGCGCTTGTGGACGAAGTAGAGGACGCCGGCCCAGGCGGCCACGATGGCCAGGCGGACGGCGTTGACGGTAAGGATGGCGGCGAGTCCGGTGCGGATGGTGGCGGTGTCGAGGTTGATGGCCAGCACCTCGAGACCGAGGAGGACGAAGAGCACCGAGTTCTGTACTTCGTCGAGCATGGTCCAGAACTCGTCGATGCGGCCACCGGTCGCGAGGCCCTTGCCCCTTCTGCGGTTGAACTGGCGCAGCGCAATGCCGGCGACGACGGCCTCGAGTGGGGCGGAGACGTGGCATCGCCCCGCAAGCACGTATCCGCCGAGCGCGAGAGTGAGGGTGAGCAGGAGCTCGACCTGATAGGAGTTGACGATCCACATGGCCCAGGAAATAACCCATGCCGCGGCAATGCCCAGTACGGTGGCCCCGCCGGCCTGCAGCAGCAGCAGACCGCCTACGTGCCAGGCCGTGGGCGCGTGGCCGCGGGCAATTTCGATCATGGTGAGAAACAGCACCGCGCCAATGCCGTCATTGAACAGCGATTCGCCCGCCAATTGAGCTTCAATGGAACGGTTGACGCCGATGCGGCGCAACATTTCCAGCACGGCGATGGGGTCGGTGGGCGAGATGAGCGCGCCGAAGATGAGGCACTCGGTCCAGGAGGCGTGCGCTCCGGTGAAGAGCTTCATGAGGGCCGCGACAGCGAGGAAGGAGGCCACTGTGCCGGGGACGGAGAGCAGAGCTACAGGGAATTTTTCGCGGGCGAGCAAATCCGGGCCGAGCAGAAACGCGCCGGCAAACAGCAGCACAGGCAGCATTCCGCGCAGGATCAGGGATTCGAAGTCGATCTGGCGGACGAGGTGCTGAGCCCAGCCCTGTACGCCCGGCCCAAGGCGGTTCACGTTGGTGAGCACCAGCGCGGCCACCACCGTAAGCAGCATGGTGCCGATGGTGATGGGGAAACGCAGCACGCGGGCGCTGATCCAGCCAAACAGCGCGGCCGTCGCCACCAGGACGCTGATGATCTCGAGAGTATTCACGCCGGCCACGCCGCCATGAAACCACTCTATCGGACTTGGGAGCTGCCGGTGAGGGCTGCCTCGTAATATCGCCGACCCTCACCCCTGGTCCCTGCTCATTCGGCCGGCACGATCGGCTTCTTCGGCGGGGTGAGCACAAATCCCTTCCGCACCAGCGCAAATCCCTCCTGCGGCAGCTCGGCCTGCAGGAGCAGGTTGTCCGGTCCGGAAAACAGGTTGATATGGGCGTCCGCGATGGTCGCAACCAGGTGATGCACGGCGATCGGCTTGCCATCCAGAGTGCCCTGCTCGTCGGCGTAGGTGGCCAGTTGCAGTGCGGCCACGGAACCGGCCTGCTTGGGAACGATAGCCCACAGGTCGCGGCCGTTCTGCGTCTCCGCCAGCGCCAGCAGCGTTTGCAGAGCACCGGGATCGAAATCGGGAAGGAAGACCGCGGCGCTGTGTGCATCGAGCCGCGTGGTGGAGCTGCGGCCGTTGGCGGAGATGTTGAGGAGGAAATTCGCCGCGTCGGGTTTGCCCACCACGTTTACGGCCGACCCGTTGACGGTTCCGCTCAGGATCACGTGTTGCACATGGTGCTCGCCGTCGAGCTGTTCGGTTTTCGACAGGGCATAGTCGAGCCCCTGCATCGACACCTTCACCATCGAAGAGGAGTCGAACCCGCCACTGGTCGCGTTAATTGCATAGGAGGCCGACCCTACCTCCTGCCTGTTCTGGGTGACGATAAAGCTGCCCGACTGGGCGTTCGCCGCTCCGCACCACGTCAGGATAAAGACCAGGGCACAACCAATGAACGCAGGGCCGCGCAAGTACTTCATGTCTATATAGACACGCGACGGAGCCGGAGAGTTGTGGAGAAACGAGGCACAGGAAGGAGGAATGAGGATTCAGGATACGGGGCATCCATGCAGGAACGCGTCCCGCCGGGCCGCGTTCCTGCATGCTTGACCATTGAAGCTTCAGTCCGGCTTGCCCAGCTTGTTGCGCCAGGTGTGGCCGTCGCGCTCCAGCAGCCGATCGGCGCAGTCCGGTCCCCACGAGCCGGCGAAGTAATTGGGAAACACCTCCGGCTCCTTGTCGGCCCATGCCTGCAGCACCGGCGTGTAGAGCGCCCAGTTGATCTCCACGCCATCGCGATGCGAGAACAGGGTCTGGTCGCCGAGCATGGCGTCCAGCAGCAGCCGCTCGTAGCCGTTGGCGCGCGATTTTCCGAAAGCCTGCGCGTAGTCGAAGTCCATGTTCACCGGGCAAACCGACATGCCGGGCGTGCCTGGCACCTTGGCTCCAAAGCGCAGCGCGATGCCTTCATCCGGCTGAATGCGGATGCTGAGCAGGTTGGGCTGAATCTCATTGCACGGCCCGCCCGCCTGCATGCGATTGAAGATCAGCAGCGGCGGCTGCTTGAACTGGATGGTGATCTCCGTGGCTCGCTTTTTCAGCCGCTTGCCCGCGCGCAGATAAAACGGCACGCCCGCCCAGCGCCAGTTCTCCACCTGCAGGCGCACCGCGGCGTAGGTCTCGGTGCCTGACTCGGGGTTGACGCGCTCTTCTTCGCGATAGCCGATCACGCGCTTACCTTCCACGATGCCCGGCCCGTACTGCCCGCGCACGGCGTTGAGGATGGGAATGTTCGGAATCGCCTGCCACAGCTTTACCTTCTCCCGCCGCACCGCGTCGGCATCGAAGCTCGAGGGCGGCTCCATGCCGATGAAGCTCATCAACTCCATCACGTGATTCTGCAGCACGTCGCGCAGCGCCCCGGCCTTTTCATAGAACGGCCCGCGGCCCTCGATGCCGATGCTCTCCGCCGCTGTGATCTGCACCTGATCGATGTAGTTGCGGTTCCATACCGGCTCGAAGATGCCGTTGGCGAACCGGAACACCAGTATGTTCTGCACCGTTTCCTTGCCCAGGTAGTGATCGATGCGGAACACCTGGCTCTCGTGAAACACCGCATTCACCTGATGATTCAGTTCCCGCGCCGACTCGAGATCGTGCCCGAACGGTTTTTCAATCACGATGCCGATGCGCCCGTTGTCGATGTCGTTCATGCCCTGCGCGCCGAGGTTCTCGATGATCGGCGCGAAGTATTCCGGAGCCGTGGCCAGGTAGAAGAGGCGATCGTTGCCGATGCCTTTCTCCTTCGCAAGGCGGTCTAACTCGACATTCAGCCCGGCATAACCAGACGCGTCGTCGAAAGTCAGGGGGAAGTAACTGATTTTCTGCACGAATTCATCGAGTTTCGGATCGCCGGCGTCCACGCCGCCGAACTCCACGATGCCCTCGCGCATGTCCTCGGCAAACTCGTTGCCCAGCGGCCGGCGCGCCACGCCCACAATCGCGAACTGCCTCGGCAGCAGCCCCGACTGCTCCAGATGGTACAGAGCAGGCAGCAGCTTCCGCTTGGTCAAATCGCCCGATGCCCCGAAGATCACCAGGATCCCGGGATTGGGAATGCGCTCATTAGCCGGAAGGACACTGGATAGGTCCTCTGGACGAACTTTCATCTGCACGGTAGCCATTGCATCGATCTCCTTGACCGGCATACAGCCGTCAGCCGGCGTGTTCATAACTGCCAGCGGTCAGCCTCACCCGCTCCAAATCCACAGGTGACCAAGAGCTGACCGCTGACAGCTGATAACTTGCTGGTCTAATCCTTCTTGATCGCATGACCGCCGAACGCATTGCGCATGATGGCCAGCATGCGGTCAGTGAAATTATTCTCCTCGCGCGAACGGATGCGCCGGATGAGCGACTCGGTGATGACCGGCGCGGAGACATTGAGGTCGATGGCCTCGAACACCGTCCAGCGCCCTTCGCCCGAGTCGGACACGTAGGCGGAGAGCCCATCGAGCTTGGGATTCTTCGCCAGCGCATCGGCGGTCAGATCGAGGAGCCAACTGCGCACCACGCTGCCATGGCGCCAGATTTCGGCAATCTGCGCCAGGTCCAGGCCCAGCTCTTCCTTCTTCTCCATGATGGTGAAGCCCTCGGCGAAGGCCTGCATCATGCCGTACTCGATGCCGTTGTGCACCATCTTGACGAAGTGGCCCGCGCCCGCGGGTCCAACGTGGCCCCAGCCCCTGTCCTTTGCCGGAGCGAGGGCCTCGAAGATCGGGCTCAGATAATCGACGGCTTCCTTATCGCCGCCGACCATCATGCTGTAACCCTCCTTCAACCCCCACACGCCGCCCGAGGTGCCCACATCAACAAACTGGAAGCCTTTGGCGGTAACTTCCTGGTAGTGGCGCATGGAATCCTTGTAATTCGAGTTACCGCCGTCGATAAGTATGTCGCCCTTGTTCAGCAGCGGCTCGAGGCGGGCGATGGTCTCATCCACAGGCTTGCCCTGGGGCACCATGATCCAGATGGCCTTGCGCCCCTCGAGCTTCTGCGCCAATTCCTCAAGTGAGGAAACACCTACGTTGCCGGCCGCGGTGAGCCTCTGCACGGCTTCCGTGCTGAAGTCGAAACCAACCACCTGGTGTCCGCCGAGCCGCAGCCGCTCCGCCATGTTGCCACCCATCTTGCCCAGGCCGATCAAACCGAGTTGCATATCTTTCTCCCTTCTCAAAACGTCAGTAAACGCCGACAGTTTCCAGATCGCGCCGCAACTTGTCGGCGCCCTGAAACCAGATTGTCTTCATGCCCGCTGCAGCCGCTCCCGCGGCATTCTCCGCCCGGTCATCGATAAACAGAATCCGCTTCGCCGGCTTGCCCAGGATATCCAGCGCCCGATGATAGATTGCCGGCTGCGGTTTGCGAAGGCCCAAGTAACAGGAACTTAGCGCCACGTCAAAGCTGTCGCGCAGATTGAACTGGCTGAAGCGGTATTCATTGGGTTCGCGCGCTTCGTTGTTCAGGCAACCAAGCATCCACTTACCAGATGCGGCAAGTTCCTGAAGGATGCTTAACGCCCCGTTGGGCAGCGCGACGGACTGCGCAAACAGCGCCGCGAGAAAATCGTCCGCGGTAAAATCGCGCGGCTCATAAAAGACTGTCTGATCCAGGTATTCCTTCGCCGTGATCAGGTCGCGTTCCCATGCGTCGTAGGGTTTGGGGTGATGCGCCTCAAACTCGGCGCGATCGAGATGAAAGTGGTCGAGCACTAATGAGCGCTCGCAATGATCCCACCCGTTCGTAAGCAACACTCCGCCCACGTCAAAAAGGATCACGTCGAAGGGGAACATCGGCGCCTTTCCTCCGCGCACAGTGCCGGCGCGGCAGATACGACCTTAGTTAGTGATGCGATCGGCAATGGACCTCCCCATTTGCCGATCGTGCAGGTTATGCCTTGCTTGTCGAACCGTCACCGCAACGGTACTTCGCCTCAATGGCCATTACCTTGTCGAACCGCCTCTTGAAGCGATCTTCGGTCGCAATGAACTTTGCCCGGATGAATGCATCCACAACTTCATAGGCCAGTGCTGCGCCGATGATGCGCGCGCCAAGCACCACCACATTCATGTCATCGTGCTCCACGCCCTGGTGCGCCGAATATGTGTCGTGGCACATTCCGGCGCGAATGCCGGGAATCTTGTTGGCCGCCACGCAGACGCCCACACCCGATCCGCAGATGAGGATGCCGCGCTTCGCCACGCCCTCATTGATCGCGTTTCCCACGAGCTCGGCAAAATCGGGATAATCGTCGGGATTGTTGCCGCTGTAAGCGCCCAGATCGACGATCTCGTGTCCAGCCTTGGTCAGGTACGCGCGCACGTCTTCCTTCAGAGGGAATCCGGCATGGTCGGCGCCGATGACTAACTTCACGTTGCACTCCTTCCAGAGCGGAGTCAGCGTTGCTGGCGGAGTAAGCGGAGCTGGACAGAGCTGCTTTTACCAGCTCCGCTTACTCCGCTAACTCAGCAAGCTCCGCTACTTCTTGACCAGCTTCCTGGCTCGTTCGGCCACGTTTGCGGCGCTGAAGCCCAGTTTCTCAAGCACGACAGGGCCCGGCGCCGATGCGCCGAAGCGGTCCAGTCCGATGATGTCGCCGTCCGGCCCGACATAACGATACCAGCCCAGCGGCGAACCGGCTTCAACGGCGAGTTTCGGCACTCCATGCGGCAGCACGCCGGCCTTGTACTCCGCGCTCTGCTCTTCGAAGATCTCCCAGCTGGGCATGCTCACCACGCGCGCGGCGATGCCTTCGGCGGCCAGCAACTTTTTGGCCTCGATGCAGGGCCAGACCTCCGCGCCTGTGCCGATGAGGACCACCTGCGGATTCGTCGCATCCTCAAGCACGTATGAGCCTTTGCTCACGCCGGCGTAGACATCCACAACCGCCGGGTCGATCACCGGCAGATCCTGGCGGCTCAGCGCGAAGAAGCTCGCGCCCGTGCGCTCCAGCGCCAGCCGCCAGCAGGCGGCTGTTTCGTTGGCGTCGGCGGGCCGGTAATCGGTGAGGTCCGGCACGGCGCGCAGCATCATCAGGTGCTCGATGGGCTGATGCGTCGGGCCGTCTTCGCCCAGTGCGATGGAGTCATGCGTGAAGACGAACAGGGAGTGGGACTTCATCAACGCGGCCATGCGAATGGCCGACTTGCAGTAGTCGGAGAAGGTGAAGAAGGTGGATCCGAAGGGAACCAATCCGCCGTGCTGCGCGATGCCGTTGACCGCGGCGCACATGGCGAACTCACGCACGCCGAAGAAGACATTGCGGCCGGCCGGATCGACATGAAAGTTTGCACCGGGCTTGAAGATTGTTTTGGTGGATGCGGTCAGGTCGGCGGCGCCTCCGAACAGCTCGGGAACTTCGTTGGCAATGGCGTTCATGACGACGTTGCCCGCATTACGGGTTGCCACGGCCTTGGCGGCCGGGAACGAAGGAATCGCCGTCTCCCATCCCGCCTTACGCGCGCCGCCCTGGGTGCGCTGGAACTGCTCCGCCAGCTCCGGATACTCTTTTGCATAGGCGTCGAATCTCTGGGTCCACTCGGCCTCGGCCTGCTGGCCGCGATCCACCGCGGTGCGCCAATTCTTGAGCGCATCTTCAGGAACATAAAAGCTCTGGTCTTCAGGGAAGCCGAAGTACTTCTTGGTGGCAGCCGTGTCGGCCGCGCCCAGCGCCTCGCCGTGCACCTTGTTGGTGCCGGCCTTCGGGCTCCCGTAGCCGATCACGGTGCGCACCGCAATCAGCGAAGGCTTGTCGGTGACCGCCTTGGCCGCCTCGATGGCAGCTTCAATGGCCTGCAGGTCGTTGCCGTCCGTCACACGCTGCGTGTGCCAGTGATACGCGTCGAAGCGCTTCAGCACGTCTTCGGTGTAGCTCAGCTCCGTGGGGCCGTCGAGCGAGATCAGATTGTCGTCGTAGAGCACGATGAGTTTACCCAAGCGCAAGGTTCCGGCCAATGAAGCGGCTTCGTGCGAGATGCCCTCCATCAGGTCGCCGTCGCCGCACAGCACATAGGTGTGGTGATCCACAATCTCGTGGCCCGGCTTGTTATACACCGCGGCCAGGTGCTTCTCAGCGATGGCCATGCCCACGGACATGGCAATGCCCTGTCCCAGCGGCCCCGTGGTCACTTCCACGCCATCGGCTTCGCCAGACTCCGGATGTCCCGGGGTCTTCGAATGCCACTGGCGGAAGGACTTGAGATCGTCCAGCGTCATGTCGTAGCCGGAGAGGTAGAGGGTGGAATAGAGCAGCGCCGACGCGTGCCCGTTGGAGAGCACAAAGCGGTCGCGGTCCGCCCACTTCCAGTGCGCCGGGCTGTGTTTCATCAGCTTGTGATACAGGAGATACGCAATGGGCGCGCATCCCAGCGGAGCGCCGGGATGGCCGCTTTTGGCCTTCTCGACCGTGTCCACGGCAAGTAACCGCAGGGTGTCGATGGACAGCTGATCAAGTGAGAGGCTGGCAGCAGGGCTCGTTGTCATTCCATGATCCTTTCCGTTTGACTCGAATGTCTTCAGTGAATCCACTTACTTCGATACAATCTCCACCGCGGCGTTGTATCCCAGCCAGCGGCCGGTCTCCGGCCAGTTCAAGGTCCATGATATCTGTCCGGGGCCGGGGCCCGCTTCAAGGTCCGCGCTGAAGCCGGCGCTGCCCAGGGCGCGGCTTTGCGCAGTCTGGCTTGTCTTCCAGCCATCGGTGGTCCATCGCAGTTCAAACCGCTCCCCGTCCAGGATGCGCAGGGTGTCTGCGGAGTTTATTTTCTGGATGGGCCGGCGCAGGCTCCAGATCTCCAGACTGCGCCGGACGCCGCGCTGCCCGCGCTCGGTGCAATAGCGCTGATACACCGGCTCGACGCGATCAAAGACTTTGCCGTCGAGGGCCGAGCGCAGCAGCTTGAGGTATTCGGCGTGCGCCCACACCAGGGGCGTGGCTCCGCCGGCGGGCTTTCCGGCGAACAGTTCGCGATCGGGCAGGTCGCCGTCGTCCCACACCTGTTCAGGCAGCATCTGGCCGCTGGTCGCGAATCGTTCATACGTGGAGATGAAGCTGGAGATGTCGCGGCCCGCGGCGAGTTCGTAATGCGCCCGTTCGCCGGTCAGCAGCGGCCACGGGCGACCCTGGCCCCATCCTACGAAGGGCCCGCCATCCTCGGTATCGCCGTACCCGTCCCAGTTGTAGCGCAGCCAGGCCGGCCCCTGCGGCATTTCCCTCTTGAGCACCGCATCGACCACCTTGAGTGAATCGACGATCAGGGGATCGTCGGCGCGGCGCACGCCGTAACGCACCAGCTCGAGAAATCCGTGATCGATAATCTCCCGCGCTTCAAACTCGTAGCGCGTTCCCGGGGGACGGTTGGCAATGCGGACGATCTCGGTGCCGCAGTCGGGGCAGGCGTAGGCCTCGCCCTTCTCCGGCGGCCGGATGCGCATGAAATGCCGCTTCACCCCGGGCAGGAGCACGCCGTCGTTGGTGACGGTCCAGTCTTCCAGGCGCCGCTCGATCCAATCGGCAAACTCCTCGAGGAAAGTGCTCAGCTCCACGGCGTCGCGGGAGCGAACGATCTCCGCCGCGCAGATCAACGCAGAAACCACCGCGGCCAGCGTGGAAGGCGAGTAGCCCGCATTTTCCTCCCACCGCTCCTGGTGGGTGATGGGGGCCTTGCGCACCAGGTACCCCGCGGCGCGCTCCACGAAGGGGAAGATATCCATCTCGCCCAGTCCGTTGGCCTTCCACAGGCGCCAGGCGAGGATGACGGGAAAGGCGACCTCGTCGAGCTGCACGCCCGTCCAGTAAGGCCGCCCGTCCACCCAGAAGTTCTGCGCAAATCCGCCGTCGGCCATCTGGGTGCACGCCAGGTAGACGAGTGCGCGCCGCGCGGTTTCGGCACGCCCGCAGGCGAGCATTGCGGTTGCGGTGTGCACCATGTCGCGGGTCCACACCAGGTGATAGCCGCCCAGGTCGTCATCGCTCTTCGACTGTCCCCAGGGGATCGAGGCCGAGGCTACGAACGCGCCGGAGTATGTCTTGTCCTCGTGCGCCAGCAGAACGTTGTGGCTGGCGCGCATCAGCATGCCGCCATCCTGCGCTTTTGCGCCCAGCCACTCGGGGTTGGCCGCGCGGCGCCACTGCTCGATGAAGCGCTCGCGATGCTGCGCATAGGGCATCACCAGCGCGCTCACGGTCTTCTGCAGAGCGGTGTGCAGCGTATCGCCGAGGCCCACGGCCACGGTGAACGTCCGCGCCCCGGTGTCGGGACAGATGGCGCATTGGAGGTTGAGCTCCGCCAGCAGGGCGATGTTGCCGTTGGTGGCCGAGCCGAACTCCCAATTCATGCGGAAGTCGTCCATCACGTCGCGCCATCCGTCGCTGGTTCCCACAAACCCGCAGCTTACGCGCGAGAAGCCGCAGGTGGCGCCCAAGGCCAGCGACGAGCCGTTCTTCCAGGCGGCCAGCATGGGGTAACCGGCCACGTCCACGGCGCGCGCCGAGTTGCCCGCGCCGCCGCCATCCAGGTGCGGGGCCAGCAGGGCGTACACCTTGAGGCGGCGCAGCAGGTCCGGTTCGCCGTCCAGGCGCACTTGATTGAGGAGCACCGCGTGATGCGGATCGCAGATGATCTCCTTGGTGAGCGAGTAGCGGCCGGCGGGGTCGCTGCTCACGTAGCGGACGCCCAGCGTCTCGGCGTGAATGTACTCGAACTTCGAATCCAGGTCGCGCTTCTCTTCGTGCGCGAAGGTCTCGCCATCCGTGACCAGGAACTCCATGTCACGCACCTGGGGATGATCGATGGTGGGGTAATAGAGCTCGTTGACGATGCCGTGCGAGCAGGTGAACCATAGCCGGCTCGACGCCGAGTAGGCAGTGCCTACCGCGTCCTTGACGGCCGAAGTCCAGCGGGGCTCGAAACCAGGCGCGCCGAAAGCCTCGCCCTGCTGTTCCAGCCAACGGTACAGTGTGTGTCCATTCATGAATGAATCGTTACAATGCGCAGCGGGGAAGCCACTTTGGTGAAGCCGCTGTTTCAAAGATGACCGAGGGGCGGCAAAAGTTCCAGATCGAGGGCGAAATAATCGCTCTGTAACGAAGAGAATCTTCTGGCGGGTTTGCCGCATCCACGGTGAGGTTGGGCTACCCCGGCCTGTTTTGTTTTCCGTTGCTGCGCCGGTGTGCGCTTGTGCCGTACCGCGATTCACTTCGTCCGGCAGGTCAACCCGCTACAATTTTCGATGGAGGAGATTCCCCACAATGGCATACGAACTACCCCCGCTTCCTTACGACTACGCTGCGCTCGAGCCTTTCATCGATGCCGAGACCATGAAGCTCCACCACGACAAGCATCACCAGGCGTACATCAACAACGCCAACGGCGCGCTGGAAAAGCACCCGGAACTGGCCGCCAAGTCGGCGGACGACCTGCTTCGCGATCTGAACGCCATTCCTGAAGACGTCCGCACCGTGCTGCGCAACAATGCGGGCGGCCACTCCAACCACTCCATGTTCTGGACCATCATGGGCCCCGCGGGGCAGGGTGGCGCACCCACCGGCGCGCTGGCGGACCAGATCAAGGCCGACTTCGGCGACTTCGAAGCTTTCAAGAAGACCTTCAATGAGACCACCGCCAAGCAGTTCGGCTCCGGCTGGGGCTGGCTGGTATGGCAGGGCGGCAAGCTCAAGATCATCACCACCGCCAACCAGGACTCGCCGCTGTCGCAGGGCCTGTACCCGATCCTCGGCAACGACGTGTGGGAGCACGCCTACTATTTGAAGTACCAGAACCGCCGCCCCGACTACCTCGCGGCGTGGTGGAACGTGGTCAACTGGACCGAAGTGGCAAAGCGGTTCGAGATGGCCAAGAAGTAGCGAGACAGTTTTCAGTTGTCAGTTGTCAGTTGTCAGTTTTCAGTTTTCAGTTGTCAGTCCTTCAGATGGATCCGGCACGGGACATACTCCCGCCGGTCACTGAAAACTGACGACTGAAGACTGAAAACTAATCCCGAACCACCTTGACAAAAATTCCGTCCGGCAGCTCGCCTTCGAGCAGGTGAACGACGCCATCCTTCACGTAGCCCTCGAGAACCTGCCGCGGCGGCCTAGGCGCATTCCCCGCCGGCTGCACTCCTGGCTTGGGGGGCCTGGCATAGGCATCGGCGCGAACTCCGCCAGCCCCGCTGGCTCCGCTAACCCCCGGCTTCTTTCCCATGCCGCGGTCCATCGCTTCGTTGGCCAGCCGGTCGGCTTCCTTGTTGCCGCCGCGCAGGGTGTGGCCCATCTCGAAGGCATCCAGCTTCCGGGCCAGGGTCTTTGCCTCTTCCCACAGCGGCCGGAGCCCGGGGCTGGCCACCTTGTAGAGGCCCTTCATCTGCTTGACCATGAGCTCGGAGTCCGAAACCACCTTCAGCCGCCGGAACCCGTGCTCCAAGGTCCACCTGAGAACCGCAAGCAGGCCGGCGTATTCGGCATAGTTGTTGGTCTGGACGCCCAGAAACTCGCTCAGCCGCGCCACCGGCTGCCCACGCCCGTCTTCGATGACCGCGCCAAAGCCAGCCGGTCCCGGATTGCCCCTTGACCCGCCGTCGCAATGCGCGGTGAGCCACTCACCCGCGGCCGCCCGGCCGGGCCCCGCTCCACCGTCAAAC
>Ga0335069_10008411_pt1 | contig 14769 bp, 12 predicted proteins | sample Lox_Sample_11_FD_206714 | JGI IMG/M metagenome (GOLD analysis project Ga0335069, IMG submission 206714) | Soil microbial communities from Loxahatchee National Wildlife Refuge, Florida, United States - Lox_Sample_1.1 | ecosystem: Environmental > Terrestrial > Soil > Wetlands | place: USA... | reverse complement strand
CCTTCACCTCCCCCCCATACTTCTTCGATAGCACCAGCGTCATCGCCGCCGTCAGCGTCGTCTTCCCGTGATCCACGTGGCCAATCGTCCCTACGTTCACGTGCGGCTTCGTCCGTTCGAATTTGCCCTTGGCCATGCTCTGACTCCTTCAGACTGCGTTGCTCGGGTGCGGCTCGCTTGTTGTTGCCACGCTCGGTGCCACTATCGAATGCCTGGTGCCCATGGAGCGGATTGAACGCTCGACCTCTCCCTTACCAAGGGAGTGCTCTACCACTGAGCTACATGGGCAGATTTCTTCTTTCCCATGGAGCGGGTGAAGGGAATCGAACCCTCGTCGTAAGCTTGGAAGGCTTCTGCTCTACCATTGAGCTACACCCGCGCATCCGGTTGACAGAGGGACGTCGATCGCGTTCGCGGGAGCGCGTCTTCGAGCGCCACGGCCGGAGTAGCGGGTCCCTGGCTTCCCGGATCGAACCCCTTGGTGGAGGGGGAAGGATTCGAACCTTCGAAGGCAGAGCCGGCAGATTTACAGTCTGCTCCCTTTGACCGCTCGGGAACCCCTCCGACGAAACCGCTAAGGATAGCAATTTCCGTTCCCAGGGTCAACGGCCGCGGGGTCTCTTTCGGGCGCTCCCCAGGGCTCGCGACTGCCCGACAGCCGCCGGGCCGCTCCGCCGGCGGCGGCGATCGGCACCGGCACCGCCCGACTTGCGATAATGGGCAATTCCAGCCCTTCCAGGAGCCCGACCATGGCCTGCTGTCACGCCGACTTCGCCGCCGTCGAAGGCAGCGATCGCGGCTTCACCGTGGGGATGCCGACCTTCACCTTCGGGGCCGGCGTGCTCGGCGAGGCGGGCGACCACGCCCGCGAGCTCGGTCTCCGGCGCGTAGCGCTGTTCACTGACCCCCGCCTCGCGTCGGGCGAGTATGTGCGGACGGTGAGCGCGTCGCTCAAGTCCGCGGGCGTCGAGACGGCGGTCTACAGCGACGTCGCGATCGAGCCCACCGACGCATCGTTCCAGGAGGCGGCGCGCTTCGCCGCCGACGGGCGGTTCGACGGCTATGTGTCGGTCGGCGGCGGATCGGTGATGGACACCTGCAAGGCGGCGAACCTCTACGCGTCGCGGCCCGCCGAGTTCATGACCTATGTGAATGCCCCGATCGGCGGCGGCCAGAAGGTCCCGGGGCCGCTCAAGCCGCACATCGCGTGTCCGACGACCTCGGGAACCGGCTCGGAGACCACGGGGATCGCGATCTTCAATCTTCGCTCGCTCAACGCCAAGACCGGCATCATCTCCCGGCGGCTGATCCCCGACATCGCGCTGATCGATCCGAACGTCACCGCGACCCTGCCGAAGGCGGCGATCGCGGCCACCGGGTTCGACTGCATGAGCCACGCGCTCGAGTCGATCACCGCGCGCGCCTATCCGCGCCGGCTGAACCCCGCGAAGGGCGTCAATCGCCCCGTCTCGCAGGGCGCGAACCCGTTCTCCGACATGCTCGCGACGGAGGCGCTGAAGAGCGTCGGCGCGTTCCTCGTCCGCGCGGTCAACGACCCCGCGGACGGCGAAGCGCGCACCGAAATGATGTATGCCGCGATGCTCGCCGGGATCGCCTTCAACGCTGCCGGCTGCCATCTGCCGCACGGGCTGTCGTACGCGGTCTCCGGGCTGACGAAGGACTGGCACGTCGCGGGCTATCCGGAGGGCAGAACGCTCGTCCCGCACGGGATGGCGGTCGTGCTCAACAATCCGTCGGTGTGGCGCGCGACCGCGCGCTGCTCGCCCGATCGGCATCTGCACGGCGCGAAGTGCCTCGCAGCCGAGACGCGCGGCGCGAGCGGCGACGACTCGGGCGAGATCCTCGCTCGGCGCGTGGTCGAGCTGATGCGTGCGACGGCGATGCCGAACGGGCTTTCGGCCCTCGGCTTCGGCGAGTCGGACATCGATGCGCTCGCCGCGGGCGCCGAGCCGCAATATCGCGTGATCCGCAACGCGCCGATCGACGTCGGCCGCGACGAGCTCCGCGCGCTGTTCCGCGCGGCGCTCAGCTACTGGTAGCCGAGGGCGCGCGCGCGGAGACTTCCGGGTTCGCAGGCGGGGGAGCCACGGTCGCCGCCGTCCCCGCGCCGGGCGCATCGCCGGGTGCAGCCGATTCCGCGCGGCGGACGCGCCGCCCGGGGAGAACGACCGAGAACGTGCTGCCCCGCCCGAGCTCGCTCATCACATCGAGCTCGGCCTGATGGCGCAGCAGCACATGCTTGACGATCGCGAGGCCGAGTCCCGTTCCGCCCGTCTCGCGCGAACGGCTCCGATCGACGCGATAAAAGCGCTCGGTGAGGCGCGGGACGTGCTCGGGGGCGATCCCGATCCCGGTGTCCGCGACGCTGAACACGCCGCGGCCGTCGTCGTCGATCCGCCAGGCGAGCGTGATCCTGCCGCCATCGGGCGTATACCGGATCGCATTGCTCACCAGGTTGCCGAACGCGCTCGAGAGCTCGTCGCGGCTTCCGAGAACCATTGCCGGATCGGTGATGTCGAGCGCGACGACATGCCGCCCGGCCGAGAGCGCTTTCGCGTCGGCGGAGACCTCGAGGAGCAGGGGCACGACGTCGAACTCCGCCTCTGCCAGTGCGTTCTGGTCGCTTTCGAGCGTGGAAAGCGTCAGGAGATCGTCGACGAGCCGCTGCATGCTCGCCGCCTGGTCGGCCATCAAGGCGATGTAGCGGGAGCGTTGCCGCGCCTCGAGCTCGAGGTCCTGCAGCGTCTCGAGGAATCCCGTGATGACGGTGAGCGGCGTTTTCAGCTCGTGGGAGACGTTGGCGATGAAATCGCGACGCATCCGTGCGACGGCCTCGATCTGGGTGATGTTGCGGCTGATCAGCAGGCGCTCGTCGATCCCGAAGGGAACGACCTGGATCGCGAGCGTGGTCCCGATCTCGCGCAGCGAGTCGAAGACCACGCCCTCGTTGAAATCGGCGGCCTCGAGGTAGCGAACGACTTCCGGCTGGCGCACGAAGTTCTGCAGCGGCTGACCCGTGTCCGTTTCGAGGTCGATGCCCAGGTGGGCCTGCGCCCTCGCGTTCGCCCATTGGATGCGGTTCGTGTCGTCGAGGATCACCATCCCGTCCGGCAGCGCCTCGACCGCGCTGCGGAAGCGCTCGATCCTCGACGCGAGGTCGAGCTGGCGCTCGTTGCGCAGCCGCACGCGCCGGTAGAGCGCGGACAGCGCGACACCCCATGCGCCCTCGGCCTCGGGAACCGGCGCGTCGAACTCGGAATCGGCCCACTTCGCCAGGCGGCTGAGATGCCACAGGTGGAAGCCGGCAAGCGCGCACACACCGACGGCGAGCAGGCCGATCGCCCACGCGGCCCCGAAGGCGAACCAGACGATGCCCGCGACCGCGAGGAAGGCGAGCGGTGTCCCGATGCCGGTGACGACCAGGGCGCTCATCGCAGCTCTACGAAGGCGGCCTCAGGATCTCGGGACGCTCAGGCGGTAGCCGCTGCCGCGGACGGTTTCGATCAGACCGTCCTGTCCGAACGGCTCGAGCGCGAGGCGCAAGCGCCGGATGTGGACGTCCACCGTGCGCTCCTCGATGTAGACGTGATCGCCCCACACCTGGTCGAGAAGCTGCGTCCTCGTGTGGACGCGCTCGGGCCGGGCCAGCAGGAAGCGCAGCAGCCGGAACTCGGTCGGGCCGAGGAGAACCTCCTTGCCGTCGACGCTCACCCGGTGCGTCGCCGGGTCGAGGCGCAGCGTGCCCGCCGTCAAGGGCTCCTGTGCCGCTTCCGGGGAACGGCGCCGCAGCACCGCCCGAATCCGTGCCTTCAACTCGCGCGGCGAGAACGGCTTGGTCACGTAGTCGTCGACCCACGCCTCGAGGCCCGCGACCTTGTCGGCTTCGTCGGTGCGTGCGGTCAGCATGATGATCGGAAGCTCGCGCGTGCGCGTGTCGCCGCGCAGCTCCTTCGCGAGCGCGAGGCCCGACTTCCCGGGAAGCATCCAGTCGAGAAGCAGCAGCGAGGGCAGCGCGTCGGACAGCTCGCGCTGCGCCGATTCGGCGTCGGGGGCCGCCCTTACCTCGTAGCCGGCGTCGACGAGGTTCACGCGCAGGAGTTCCTGGATTGCCGGCTCGTCCTCGACGACCAGCACCGAGGGTGTCATCGCCGTGCTCGCGCGCGGTCGCATCGCGGAATCGCTCTCACTCTTCGGCCACTTCCGCGCGGATCTGCTCGGCAGTCGCGTGCCGCACGTCGATCCCCTTGACGACCTGGACGACCGCCTCGGCGATGTTCTTCGCGTGATCGCCGATGCGCTCGAGCGACTTGGCGATGAACACGATCTCGAGCGCAGCGGTGATCGTCCGCGGGTCCTCCATCATGTAGCTGATCAACTGCCGCATGATCGAGTGGAACGCCGCGTCGATCTCCTCGTCGAGGTCGATCACCTCGGCCGCCGCCGCGGCGTCGAGGCGGGCGAACGTATCGAGCGCCATCTGCATCATCTCGCGCGCCCGCTCGGCGGTGCGTATGACCTCGTAGTGGCGCACGCGGGAAAGCCGGTCGGCGCCGCGGATCTGGGCGGCCTTGTAGGCGATCTTCTTGATCTCGTCGCCCGTGCGCTCGAGCTCGTTGACGATCTTGGTGATCATCAGCACGAAGCGGAGATCGATCGCGGTAGGCTGCCGCTTGGCGATGATCTGGCTGCACATCTGATCGAGATTGACCTGCATCTGGTTGATGGTCTTTTCGTCGGCGCCGACCTGGTCGATCGCGTCGATGCCCTCGTCCTCGTCGAGCACCGCGATCGCGCGCGTCAGCTGACTCTCGACCAGGCCGCCCATCGCGAGGACGCCGCTGCGGACGGCTTCCATCTCGGTGTCGAACTGCTTGTGCGTATGCTCGTTCATCGTTTCACTCCGAAGTCTGCGCGGCCTGCGGCCAATCCGGCTCAGCCGAACCGTCCGGTGATGTAGTCCTCGGTTTCCTTTCGCTTGGGCTTGAGGAAGATGTCGTCGGTTGCACCGAATTCGACCAGCTCGCCCAGGTACATGTAGGCGGTGAAGTCCGACACGCGCGCCGCCTGCTGCATGTTGTGCGTGACGATCGCGATCGTGTAGTCGAGCTTCAGCTCGGAGATGAGCTCCTCGATCTTGGCGGTCGAGATCGGGTCGAGTGCGGAAGTCGGCTCGTCGAGCAGCAGCACCTCGGGCTTGACCGCGACCGCGCGGGCGATGCACAGCCGCTGCTGCTGGCCGCCGGAGAGCGCCATCCCGCTCTGCTTGAGCTTGTCCTTCGCCTCGTTCCACATCGCGGCCTTGGTCAGCGCCCATTCGACCCGCTCGCCCATGTCCCGCTGGGAAAGATTCTCGTACAAGCCGACGCCGAACGCGATGTTGTCGTAGATCGACATCGGGAAAGGCGTCGGTTTCTGGAACACCATCCCGACCTTGGCTCGCAATGTGTTGAGGTCGGTGCCGGGGTCGAGGATGTTCTTGCCGTTGAAGATGATCTCGCCCGTAGCGCGCTGCCCCGGGTAGAGCGAGTACATCCGGTTGAGCGTGCGCAGGAGCGTCGACTTGCCGCAGCCCGACGGACCGATGAACGCGGTGACCCGGCCGTCGGCGACATCGAGATTGATGTTCTTGAGGCCCTGGAACTTTCCGTAGTAGAAGTCGAGCCGGCGGCAGGCGATCTTGGGCGGCGTCTCGCCCGGACCCGTCGCTTCGGCCTCCGGACGTGCAGCGACGGCTTCGAAGTTCATTGCAGTCTCCCTCGGAATTCCCATTCGGTCAGCGAACGGCGGTTTGGCGGAAGACGCTTCGCGCCAGGATGTTGATGACGAGTACCGTCAGCGTGATCAGCAGCGCACCGCCCCACGCGAGCAGCCTCCAGTCGTCGAACGGGCTCAACGCGAACTGGAAGATCACCACGGGAAGATTCGCCATGGGCGCGTTCATGTCGACGCTCCAGAACTGATTGTTGAGCGCGGTGAACAGCAGCGGCGCGGTCTCTCCCGACATGCGGGCGACCGCGAGCAGAATCCCCGTGATTACGCCGCCGCGGACGGCCTTGAGCGTCACCCGCAGGATCACCTGCCACATCGGTGCGCCGAGCGCGACCGCCGCCTCGCGCAGGCTGGCCGGGACGAGTCGAAGCATGTTCTCCGTCGTGCGCACCACGACCGGGATGGCAATGAGCCCGAGCGCGAACGAGCCCGCCCATCCCGAGAAATGGCCGACCTGCGCCACGTACACGGTGTACACGAACAATCCCATGATGATCGACGGCGCGGAGAGCAGGATGTCGTTGATGAACCGGGTGAGCCGCGCGATCCAGCCGTCTTTGCCGTATTCGGCGAGGTAGATTCCGGCGAGAATGCCGATCGGGGTGCTGATGAAGGTCGCGACGAAAACGATGACGATGCTGCCGTAGATCGGGTTGGCAAGCCCGCCTGCCGAGCCCGGCGGCGGCGTCATCTCGGTGAAGAGCGCCGGCGACAGCGCCGCCAGCCCTGTCGCGAACAGTACCCAGAGGATCCAGAGCAGGAATACCATGCCGAATGCCATGGTCAGCAACGACATCACCAGGTTCATCCGGTTCACGAACAGCCGCCTGCGGTACAGGGGATTCATGTCTTGTGGCCCTCACCTTTGGCGAGCTGCGCCAGCAGCAACCGCGAGCACGCGAGCACGATGACGGTAAGCAGGAACAGCACCAGGCCGAGCGCGATCAGCGATGCGCGATGGATGGGCTCAGCCGCCTCGTTGAACTCGTTCGCGAGCGCAGATGCGATCGAGTTGCCGGGGTTGAACAGCGAAGCGCTGATGCGATACGCATTGCCGATGACGAACGTGACCGCCATGGTCTCGCCGAGCGCACGGCCCAGGCCGAGCATGATGCCGCCGATCACGCCGACCTTGGTGTAGGGCAGCACGACGTTCCAGACGACCTCCCAGGTCGTCGCGCCGATGCCGTAGGCGGACTCCTTGAGCACCGGCGGCACGATCTCGAAGACGTCGCGCATCACCGAAGCGATGAAAGGAATGACCATGATCGACAGAATGAAGCCCGCCGAAAGCATGCCTATCCCGTTGGGCGCGCCCTGGAACAGCGGCCCGAGGATCCACAGGTTGCCGAAGGTCCTGGTGAGGAGCGGCTGAACGTAATCCCCGAACACGGGCGCGAAGACGAAGAGCCCCCACATCCCGTAGATGATCGAGGGCACGGCTGCGAGCAATTCGACCGCCGTGCCCAGCGGCCTCTTCAGGATCACCGGGCACATCTCGGTCAGGAACAGCGCGATGCCGAAGCTCACCGGCACGCCGATCAGCAACGCGATCGCCGAGGTGACGAGCGTTCCGTAGATCGGCGCGAGCGCTCCGAAGTCGAGCTTGACGGGATCCCAGACGTCGGTGAAGAAGAATGCGATGCCGAATTTCTGGAACGCCGGCACGGCCGTCCAGAGGAGTGCGCCGATGATCGCCACCAGCAGGAGCAATACGAACACGGCGAAGAACATCGTCGTGCGCTCGAACAGCGCGTCCTGCCAGGGCGCAGCCCCGCGCCGTTCCGAGGGCGGCGTCGGTTGGCGCTCGGCGCGCAACTCTTCCGGAGCGGTGATGGTGGGCTGCATGGAGGCAGTAGCAGTCGTCATCATAAGCCCTCAAAAAAGAGGCCGCGAGGGATACCCCGCGGCCCCGAGGCTTTCTTCTGGAGGAGGAAGAAGAAAGGTCGTGCCGAGACCCGGCGCAAGCCCGCCACCACAGGTTCGCGCCGTTATTTCCAGATCGGGTTGCCCGAGCCGTCCTTGAGCTGCGATTTCCAGGAGTCCTCGATTTGCGCGATGAGCGTCGGCGGCAGCGGGACGTAGTCCAGGTCGTCCGCCATCTTCTGACCGTTCTTGAACGACCAGTCGAAGAACTTCAAGACCTCCGCCGCGTTCTGGGGCTTGTCCTGCTTGACGTGGAGCAGGATGAAGCTCGTCGCCGCGATGGGCCACGACGTCTTGCCCGGCGAATCGGTGATGATCTGGTAATACCCCGGTGCATTCTTCCAGTCCGCATAGGCGGCTGCGGCCTGGAAAGTGTCGTTGTCGGGCTTCGGATACTGGCCCTCCTTGTTCTGGACCAGCGCGTACGCCATGTTGTTCTTCTTCGCGTACGCGTACTCGACGTAGCCGATGGAGCCCTTGATCCGCTGCACGTAGGCGGCCACGCCCTCGTTGCCCTTCCCGCCGACGCCTTCGGGCCACGACACCGCGGTGCTCGAGCCCACCTTGCTCTTCCACTCCGGGCTCACCTTCGAGAGGTAGTCGGTGAAGTTGAACGTCGTGCCCGAGCCGTCGGACCTGCGCACGACGGTGATCAGCTCGTCGGGAAGCTTGACGCCGGGATTCAGGTCGGCGATGGCCTTGTCGTTCCACTTCTTGATCTTGCCGAGATAGATGTCGGCGAGCACCGAACCGGTGAAGCGCAGCGCCCCGGGGCCGACGCCCTCGAGATTCACGACCGGCACGATGCCGCCGATGATCGCCGGAAACTGCATGAGGCCCGCGGCTTGCAGGTCTTCGGGCTTGAGCGGGGCGTCCGATGCGCCGAAGTCGACGGTCTTGGCCTTGATCTGCGCGATGCCGCCCCCCGAGCCGATCGACTGATAGTTCATGCCGATGCCCGTCTTTTGCTTGTAGGCCTCGGCCCACTTCGCATAGATCGGATACGGGAACGTGGCGCCCGCGCCGGTGATGTCGGCTGCCACGGCCGAACCGAGACCGAAAGCGACCGCAGCAGCCGCGACGAATCCGCGCGTCAGAAATGCATTCATTGTGGTTTTCCTCGAGATCACAGAGGGTCGAATTCTCGCCGACCGATGTTACGCGCGGATGACAGGCTGGCCTGAACCCTCGCCGGCTGCGGGCGGCGGAACGAGCGTGCCAACCGTGCCCGACCCGGGCGCGGGGTCCCTGCCGGACTCCGCGGGGATCGGGTGACCCGGCACAATCGTTGCGGGGATGGCGGTATCGGCGGAGGCCGCGCGGCCCGCGAGGACGGCAAGGACGTTTGCCGCAACGGTGCGCGGCCCGGCGCCGATACCATGACAGCGATAGGGAACACCGTTCGGATCGACTTCGACGAGCTCGTCGCCCGGCTCGATCCGTGCGCCGCGCGCGGCGAGCCCGAGGAGCACGCCGCTCGCCGGGGCCGCGACGGTTTCGTTGCCCACCGCCCCGATCTTCTCGCCGGCGTGCACGCGGTCTCCGATACGGCGCTCGGTCATGAAGCGTCCGTAGCGCGTCGACGCGACAACGTAGGATCTAGTTCGTGCGGGCGGCGCGGCTTCGTCGCGACCTAGTGTCGGCAGGCGCGCGGCCCCGACAGCCTCGGCCGGCGCCTCGAGCGCGACATCGACGCCCTCACCGGCGACGAAGTCCGGGCCGATGCCGATCGTTAACGGAACCCGGCCGCGCAGCATCTCGGGGCGGCGGCGTAACCGCCCGGCGTCGACGAGGACCTGCGCGCGCAACGTGTCGGCGACGCTTCCCCACGACCACGTCGTCGCGGCGATCATCCCGTGCGCGAGCACGCTCGGAATGCTCTTGAGCGACGCGCAGAAGCACGCGCCCGCGCCGTCGAGCTCCGCGTTGCCGACGTACCACGCGTTGGTGAACGCCATCCCGCGCCGGTGCCAGGGCGGGTCCGCGTCGTCGACGAGCACGACCGACCACCCAGCACCGTTCAATGCGCATGCGACGGCCGATCCGACGTCGTTCGATCCCAGAACGATTGCAACGGGGCGTTCGGCGCGTCGGTTCATCATGCTCGGAAGCGTACGCGCACGATGTGACGAGGTGATGAACCCGAAGCGTGAATCTGCCGCACCACCATCTCGGCCGAGGCGAGCGTGACGCGATCGGTTCCGCCGAAGAAGGCGGGCCTGCGGCCCGAACGCGCGTCCTAGACGAAGTCGGGACTGATGACGACCTTCAACACCGTCGACGCCACGCCGTCGCGAACGCGATGCGAGAGCCACCAGACCGCCCCCTTGCGCACGCTCCACGAAAGCTCCTGCTTCGTCAGCAGGTGCGCCGCCAATTCACCGAGCGTGGGCTGATGACCGACGACGAGAATCGGCTCGCGTGCATCGGGCCAGCCGGCAGCGCCGAGCACGGCGGACACCGATGCTCCGGGCGCGAGCTCCCCGACCACGCGGAACTTGCGCTTGAGCGCTTGCGCCGTCTGCTGCGCGCGATCGGCGGGGCTCGAGAGAATCCTCGTCGTCGCGGGAAGGTGATGGTCGAGCCACTTCGCCATGCGCTCCGCCTGCTGAATGCCCTTGGCCGTGAGACGTCGGCCCATGTCGGGCTCGCCGGGCTCGGCCTCGGCGTGTCGCCACAGAATGAGATCCATCGCTTGAGCGCTCCCGAGTCAGGAGTTCGAATCGACGTGCTCGGCCAGACGGTCGAGCAGATGCTGTTGGGCGGAGAACGGGCGCGCGCGGCCCTTCACCGCGACCCGCTCGTAGCTGCCGTCGGCAGCGAGCACCCACGCGTTCTGGTTGTCGGCAAGGTACGGCTCCAGCCCTTCCTTGATCACCCTCGTCTTGAGCGCGGGATCGAGCACGGGGAACGCGACTTCAATCCGGCGGAAGAGATTGCGTCCCATCCAGTCCGCGCTCGTCAGCCACACCGACTCGCGGCCGTCGTTCTGAAAATACCAGATGCGGCTGTGCTCGAGGAAGTGGCCGACAATCGAGCGCACTCGGATGTTCTCGGAAAGGCCCTTGATGCCGGGGCGCAGCGCGCACGCGCCGCGGACGATCAGCTCGATCCTTACGCCCGCCTGCGACGCCGTGTAGAGCGCGCGGACCACACCCTCCTCGAGCAGCGCGTTCATCTTCGCGACGATGCGCGCCGGCTTGCCCTCGCGCGCGTGCCGCGCCTCGCGCCGGATCGCGGCGATCAGTCGCGCGTGCATTGTGAACGGCGCGAGCGACAGCCGCCGGAGCTTCGTCGCCCGCGCGAGGCTCGTGATGTGCAGGAACACTTCGTTGACATCGGCGCAGAGATCGGCGCGCGAGGTGAGCAGCCCGAAGTCCGTGTAGAGGCGCGCGGTCCGGCCGTGATAGTTGCCGGTCCCGAGATGCGCGTAGGCCTGCAGCCGTGTCCGTCCGTCGGAGTCCTTCTCGCGCCGCAGCAGCAGCGCGAGCTTCGCGTGCGTCTTCAAGCCGAACACGCCGTAGACGACCTGGGCGCCGGCCTGCTCGAGGCGCTCGGCCCAGTTGATGTTCGCCTCTTCGTCGAAGCGCGCGAGAAGCTCGACGACAACGGTGACTTCCTTGCCCTGGTGCGCCGCGTCGATCAGCGCCTCCATCAGCACCGAGTTCGCTCCGGTACGATAGACCGTCTGCTTGATCGCGACGACGTCCGGATCGTCGACGGCGCGGCGGATGAATTCGATCACGGGCTCGAATGACTGGAACGGGTGGTGGAGCAGCACGTCGTGATGGCGGATCGTCGCCAGGATGTCCTGCGAATCGCGGAGCCGCTCGGGGACGCCCGGGCGGAACGGCCGATACTTGAGCGATTCGACGTCGACGGCGTCGACGAGCGCGCTCATCCGCGTGAGGTTGACGGGGCCGTCCACCGCGTAGAGATCGGCCTCGGTGAGCTCGAACTGCTTGAGCAGCAGATGCGCGAGATGCTGCGGGCAGTTCTCGGCGACCTCGAGCCTCACGGCGAGGCCGAACTGCCGCTGCGGGAGCTCGCCCTCGAGCGCCTGGCGCAGGTTCTTCACCTCCTCCTCGTCGAACCAGAGATCCGCGTCGCGCGTCACCCTGAACTGCGAATAGGCGACGATGCTGCGCCCTTCGAACAATTCGTGCGCATGCTCGTGAATGACCGAGGAGAGCAGCACGAACGTGTTCGCTGCGCCGGCGATTTCGTTCGGTAGCGCGATCACCCGCGGTAGCAGCCGCGGCGCCTTGAGGATCGCGACGCTCGCTTCGCGTCCGAACGCGTCGCGCCCCGCGAGCTCGATCACGAAATTCAGGCTCTTGTTGACGACCAGCGGGAACGGATGCGCGGGATCGAGCCCGATCGGCGACAGCAGCGGCTTGACCTCTCGCTGGAAGTAGTCGGCGACCCACTCGCGCTGCAGCGGATTCAGCGCGGCACGGCGCAGCAGACGCACCCCCTCCTGGGCGAGCGCCGGCAGCACCTCGTCGTTCCACACCCGGTACTGCTCGGCGACGAGAACGTGTGCCTCCTCGCCGACGGCGGCGAGCAGCCCCCGCAGGCCGGCGAGCGCCATCCCCGGCGGCGGCACCTGGGCGATAAGCTGCTGCTTGAGCCCGGCGACCCGGATCTCGAAGAACTCGTCGAGGTTCGATCCGACGATGCACAGGAAGCGCTGGCGCTCGAGCACGGGGACCGCGGAGTCCTGGGCGAGCGAGAGCACGCGCCGGTTGAAAGCAAGCTGCGACAGCTCGCGATTGATCAGCGGTGAATTGGATGAATTCATCGGGCGGTCGGCCGCTACAGCGTCGCCGACGGCAGGGGGACGGGAAAGTCTGCGGATCGAATGTTACAGCGAAGTGACGGCGCACGCGAAAAAGGCCGTTCCTTTCTCTTTCTGTTACGCTCCGCGCTGCCACCATTCCGCCGCTTGCCTGCTCGCTCTTGGTGCCTCCGACCACACTGGCCGTCGTCGACCTGGGCTCGAACAGCTTCCGCTTGCAGATCGGTCGCGTCGAAGGCGATCAGATCTACCAGCTCGACACGTGGCGCGAGACGCTGCGCATGGGGGCGGGCATCGACGCCAAGGGTCGGCTCAAGCCGGGAGCGATGCAGACGGCGCTCGAGTGTCTCGCGCGCTTTCGCGAGCGCCTCTCCGGCCTGCACCCTTCGGCGGTTCGCGTCGTCGCGACGAACACGTTTCGCGTCGCGACGAACGCGCGCGAGTTCCTCGCGAGAGCCGAGCGCACGATCGGCTTTCCGATCGATGTGATCAGCGGTCACGAAGAGGCGCGTCTCACCTACTTCGGCGTCGCGCACGAGCTGCCGCGCTCGCTCGAACCGCGGCTCGTCATCGACATCGGCGGCGGCTCGACCGAGCTCATCATAGGCCGCGGACTGCAGGCGGAGCGCCTCGAATCGCTGACGATCGGCTGCGTCGGGATGACGCAGCGCTTCTTCGGTGACGGCACCATTACCGAGCCCGCGATGCGCGCGGCGGAAACGGTGGCCCGCGTCGAGATCGAGGCCGTTGCGCGCGACTTCGGCCCGGGCCATTGGCGCGAGGCCTACGCGTCGTCGGGAACCGCGATGGCGCTCGCCGACATCCTCGAGCAGAACGCGTTCTCGCCAGGCGGGATCACGCCCGAGGGTCTCGCGCGCCTGCGCAACCGCATGCTCGCCGCGGGCGACGTATCGAGGTTGCGGCTGAACGCCCTCAAGGGCGAGCGAGCGCCGGTGCTGGCCGGCGGACTGGCGATCATGTCCGTCGCAGTCGCCGAGCTTCGCATCGCGCGGATCGACGCGGTGGGCGGCGCGCTGCGCCTCGGAGTCCTCTACGATCTGCTCGGGCGGACGTTCGACGAGGATTCGCGCGAGGTGACGGTCGAGCGGTTCACCGAGCGCTATGGCATCGATCGCGCGCAGGCAGGGCGCGTCGCGCAGCTCGCGGTCAGCCTCTATCGCGACGCCGCGAAGACGCGCGACGCGCGCGCCGAGCGGCTGCTCGAATGGGCGGCGCGGCTGCACGAGCTCGGCATGTCCGTCTCGCACACGGGCTTTCACCGGCACGGCGCGTACATCCTGCAGAACGCCGACATGCCCGGGTTCTCCGCCGGCGAGCAGAGCCGGCTCGCGCTGCTCGTCTACGGCTGCCGCGGGCGTCTCGAGAAAGTCGCCGGCGCTCTCCACGACGCCGAGGGTCGTGCAGCGCTGCTCGCGCTGCGCCTCGCAGTCCTCTTCAATCACGCGCGCACGACGATCGCCGTGCCGCGTATCCGGCTCGAAACGGCGCGGCGGATCCGGATCACAATGTCGCGTCGCTGGCTGGCCGCGCATCCGCTCACCGATTACCTGCTCGCGCGCGAGGCCAAGCAATGGGCCGAGCACGGGTACCCATGGAAGGTGGGGATTGGCTAGCGCCCCTCCCCCTACGTCGCCACGGGTCGGCTCCCGTGTCGCACCCAATCCGGCCAGCGGATCGGCCAGCGCACGCGCTCGGCCTCGCGTTGCAGACGCTCGAGCTCGCCGGCGAGCGACTGATCGTCCCCATTCGCAGCCAGCCCGACGAGAACGCGGCTGCGGGCGATCAGGAAGTCGGTGTACGGCAGCGGCTCCGCGGCGGTGTAGCGCTCCAGTGCGTCGGCGTGCGCGAGCGCACGCGGAAACTCGCCGCGCTCGAGCGCGTCGTCGATCGCGAGCCGGTGAAAAGCGATCGGGCTGTGGCCGATGCCCCGCTCGGCGATCAACGTCGCCGCCTTGGCCCAGCTGCGTTCGCGCTCCCGCTCCGCGTCGCGCATCCTCGCCTCGAGCGCGAACACGAGCGGACCGCAGAAGTGGATTCCGCTCGCGGTCGCGAGAGCGAGCGCGCGCGCGTTCTGCGCTCGCGCCTCCTCGCGTCGCCCGGTGGCGAACAGCGTCTCGGCCAGCGCAGCAAGCAGAACGGCCTGATAGCGGCGTGCTCCCAACATTTCGGCAAAGGCAGCCGCGCGCTCGAGCATCGGTTCGGCATCCGCGTAGCGCGCGCAGAACGTCAGC
>Ga0335069_10008409_pt1 | contig 14773 bp, 14 predicted proteins | sample Lox_Sample_11_FD_206714 | JGI IMG/M metagenome (GOLD analysis project Ga0335069, IMG submission 206714) | Soil microbial communities from Loxahatchee National Wildlife Refuge, Florida, United States - Lox_Sample_1.1 | ecosystem: Environmental > Terrestrial > Soil > Wetlands | place: USA... | reverse complement strand
CCAACAACCTGCCGCCGTGCCAGCCCCGGGAGCGGCTGCCGCTTAGGGTGGAATTGGTCTTGGTTGGACGAGGTTGTCGGCAAGCGCTGTAAGTGATTGAAGTTATTGCTTCCAAGTGCCCCCTACGAACCAGGGGGTCGTGGGTTCAAATCCTGCCGGGCGCGCCAGACAATCAAGCCTCTGTCGAATGACAGGGGCTTTTTCATATGGTCAATTCGCCTACGGCCGCTTTCGGCCAGAAGCGGACGTTTCTGAATTGTCGAATCTGGCAATAGAATGGGGCGTTGGGAACCCATAACGCCGTCGTTTGCCATGAGGAAGAAGGAAAAGAGCGAACACCCAAAGGTGATCGCGATCCATCCCGCGCGCTCCTGCGGACCCTGCACGGCCTGCTGCGACGGCTGGGTGCGCGGTACCATCCGTGGCCACGAAATGATGCCGGGCACGCCCTGCCATTTTCGCCAGGAAATAACCGACAATTGCGGCTGTAGCATCTACAAGGACCGGCCGCGCGACCCCTGCCGCAATTTCGTTTGCGAATGGCTGGCGGCAGATAGCCCCTTCCCCGATTCGTTCCGTCCAGACCTTTTGAAAGTCATCATCACGCGCCTGCGTTGGCGCAATACGCGTCCCTTTATGCTGATCCCCGCCGGCCGGCCGACCGATCCGGCACTGCTGCAATGGATGCGTGATCTCGCGTTGCGCACCGGGCAGCCGCTCGTCTACGAGGAACATGGCAACCGCGTCGGCTTCGGCCCGCCCGAGTTCACCGAGGCGGTGCGCAGGGGGGGATTGGGCGGGCTGGGGAACTGAGCCAAAGCCGGCGCAACTTCCTAACGTGGCTCGGCTACGCCAAGAATTGCCTGCACGTTGCGGTTACCCCAACCTCGCTACAAATACACCCGCATTTTCCTTTCAACCTCATGTTTGTTCCCGAGGTGTTTGGACTTGATGTGGTTGTCCCTCTATCACTCATCCGAGAGGTACGCATGAAGCGCGGGTGGATTCGTGATCGTGCGATCGTCGAGTTCTTGAGTGACGGTCGAATTGAGGCATTCGAGCTCCAACTCAAGAAAGGCGCCGAGTTTCGCGCGGCGATCGGGCCCCTTGGTCACTAAGGGTCAGCGGGTGAGCCGAATGTCGCCTTCGGGTCGATTGCCGACCTTGGGTCACATTGGATGTGTGGGGACGTGATTGGTGGCAAGCGCTGTAAGTGATTGAAGTTATTGCTTCCAAGTGCCCCCTACGAACCAGGGGGTCGTGGGTTCAAATCCTGCCGGGCGCGCCAGACAATCAAGGGCTTGTCGAGAGACAGGCCCTTTTCATTTCCACGCTGCGCTAAGACGCTCGGCGCGCTCGATCCGAAGTCATGCGCGAGGTAGCTTTCCCACCCCGCGGGGATCGCGGTCCAAGGCTCGATGGCGTTGCGGTCCTCATCCAGCACGCTCGCGAAGTACGCGCCCCGCGCCACTGCCCAATCCCCTTGTTGCTAGCTCAGATTCTGCGCATCGCGAGCATCCACACGCGTTCGACCGCGAACGCGGCGAGCAGCGAGGCTCCGACCAGAGGGAAGAAGATCGCAAACGGCACGACGATGGCTGCAAGCACGCGCGTCGCCGCGGCCTGCGGCGGCCGCGGCGGTACACCGAGTGAGCCGCTCGGGCGCCGCTTCCACCACATCGTGACGGAGGTGATCGCGAGCAGCACGATGGACACGCATCCGGCGAGCATCACGTAGCGATTGACCGCGCCGTACTCCTGGCCCTGGTGCACCGCAATGCCCCACTCGATCGCCTTGGCTGCGGGGCCGAAACGTGCGAACGAAACATCGTCGAGGATGGCGCCGCTGTATTGGTCCATGTAGATGACCCGAGTGTCCTGCGCGCGCGCCGGCGTGTAAGTCGCCACGTAAGCGCCGCGCGCCCCCTGCGGCAGCGTAAGGCTGAACGGCTTCGAAAGGCCCGCCCGCTCGGCGCTCACCACCGCCTGATCGAGGGTGATCTTCGCGCGGCCCGCGTTCAAGTCCGACGGCGGCGAGGGGGCCTTCTCGAGCGCCCACGGCACGCCGGACATCGCTGCGTCGTGGCTCGAGACGTGATCGAGTTCCCAATCGGGAACCACATCCGCGGGCGGTTGAGGCCGGCTCATGTTGTGTTCGGTCGCAAGCTCCTGCACCTTGCCGCCCCACACGTTCGACCACGGCATGCCCGTGAAGGCCAGAAACAGGATCACTCCGCTCGCGAAGACTCCGGTCACCGCATGCAGGTCGCGCCAGAAGATGCGCTTGGCCGGCGGGCCGCGAACGCTCAGCACGCCGCCCTTCGCGCCGCGCGGCCACCACAAGTAGATTCCGCTGGTCGCGAGGACCATGGCCCAGCCCGCGGCGATCTCCATGAGCCAGCTGGCCTTCGGCCCGAAGTACTGCAGGCTGTGGAGCTTGCGCACGACCTGCATCGCGCCGCCGTAGCCCACCGTCGCGAGGACCTTGCCTTCGTAGGGATCGACGAAGACCGTGTTCGCCTCGTGCGCCGTGTGGACGGTCATGCGCACGGAACGCGCCGGGTCTCCCGTCACGAGGACCTGCTTCACGTGCCCGTTCGTGGCGCTCTGGGTCAATGCGACGAGGCGGTCGAGTGCCAGCGCCGCGCGGCCGGAAGGAGTCACGCGATCGAACGGACGATAGAGGATGGAATCGAGCTCCGGGCTGAAGAGGTAGATCCCGCCCGTCACCGCCAGCACGCACAGGAACGGCATCACCAGGAGCCCGGCGATGAAGTGCCAGCGCCAGACGGCGGCGTAGAACGACGCGGCATGGATTCGCGGCATCACAGCGCCTTGATCCGCACGCCCACGAGGAACGTGAACGGAGTCCCGAGCGTGGGTGTTGCGTTGCCCGAGTTCTGGGCGATGAACTGGCGGTTGAAGAGGTTCTCGATGTTTGCGTAGAGCTCGAGGGTCCTTGTGGCCGCGTAAGACACCGAGAGATCCACGATCGCGTAGCTCTGTATGGGCAGTGTCCCCGCGTTGTCCGTGTAGTACCCCTGGACATAGCGTACGCGCGTCGAGGCCTTGAAGCCATTGCGCATGTCGTAGAGCAACTGCGCGCTCGCGGCCTGCTTCGGGATGCCGCCCTCGGTGTGTCCGGCCGTGGTGGGGTCCGCCGGGTTCTCGAGGATCTTCGCGTCGTTGTAGGCATAGGCGAAGAGCGAATCCCAGCCGGGCGCGAGGTTCCACTGCGCGGAGAGCTCGGCGCCATTGGTGCGCGCCTTGCCCGCGTTGATGTTGACCGAGCCGAAGAAGAAGCCCGGCGGCAGCTCGTCTTCGCCCAGGTTGCGGAACGTGAGCAGGTCCTTGATCGTGTTGGTGTACGCGGTGAGCTGCGCGCGAAAGCCGGCTCGCTCGTAGTCCACGCCGAACTCGCCGCCCGTCAGGCGCTCGGGCTTCAACTCGGAGTTGGGAAGGAACGTTCCGCCGGGGATGGAGTAGCCGCGATAGAGGTCGCCCAGGTTGGGCGCGCGGAAGGCCTTGTAGCCCGCGGCGCGCAGCGACCAGTTGTCGTCGAGGGCGTATCGCGCGGCGATGCGCGGGTTGGTGCTCGAGGCGCTCCGGTCCGGCGTGTCGCCGATGCCGCCGGGGTTGCCGTCGTAGCCGTCGAAGTTCTTCCAGTCCTCGTAGCGAAGGCCTGCGGCGAGCTGCAGCTTCGGCCAGGGGTAGTACTCGGCCTGGGCGAACACGCCGATGAAGCGCTGCTTGCCGCGGCCTACGTCGGTGCGCACCTGCTCGCCGGTCTCGTCGTAGATCTGCGCGGTGTCCTCGCCCTTGATGTAGCGCAAGTCCGCGCCTGTCGACACCGACGGGAGCTCATTGCTGAAGCGCTTCGACCAGACGGCCGATACACCCGTATCGGTGACCGGCGTGGTGTGGATGTTCTGGATGTACTCGGCGTAGCCGCGCGCGAAGCCGTCGGGCGTGCCGTTGTTGGCCGTCCAGAACTCCTCGTCGGTGTGATAGGCCGTGAGGGCCACGCGGCTTGCGTCGTCGAAGCGCTTGTGAAGGCCCGCGGCCAGGTCGATGTTGCGCTGCCAGTTGGTGCTGAGCGGCGTGCCCAGTTGCTGATGGTCCTCGTGATAGCCGGCGCGCATGAATCCGCCCATCGAGGCGTCGATGTTGCCATCGACCGTGAGCTCGGCGCTGCGCGCCTTGAATGCCGTGGGGATGTCGAGCGGCGCGCGCATGTCGGGCGGAACTTCGTTGTATCCGTCGGTTCGCCACTGGCTCACGTTCGCATCGATGCGGAATGCCTCGGGCTTCACCCACGATCCGTTCGCGTTGAAGCGGCTGGTGTCGCGCGACCCGTACGCGGCATCGAGCGTCGCGTCGCTCCGCGTCGGCTCGCGGGAGATGATGTTGACCACGCCGCCCATGGCGTAGTTGCCCCAGACGCTCGCGTATGCGCCGCGGATCACCTCCACGCGATCGACGGCCTCGAGCGGGACGCGATTCCACTGGACGTAGCCGAAGAAGGGATCGTTCAACGGCACGCCGTCGCGAAGGACGAGCGCGCGCGCGTAACCGCCCAGGCCGCGCATGGAGATGAGGTTGGCCGTGGGATGCTGCGCCCACGACGAATAGTCGGGCAGGTTCACGCCGGCCGTGCTGCGCAGAACGTCGTCGAGCGCTTGTGCCGGCGTGGCCTGCAGCTGGTCGGTCGTGACGACCGATGCGCTCACCGGTTGCGCCTCGGGCCCGCTCTCGCCGCGGGTCGCCGTCACTGTGATCGTCGAAAGCGGGACCGGCGCGGAGGGAGCGGGCGCGACCTGCGCTCCGGCCGACGATGACACGATGCAGATCGCGATCGCGCCCGATGAAATTCCCGGCGCCCGGAATGCAATTCGGCTCTTCTTCACTGTCGATCTCCCCGATGCGATTGTCGCAAGGCTCCGGCGCGCGCAAGGCGCTGCGGAATTGACTGCTGCGAGTGCGGTTCCCGCCGGCCCGCGAATGCGGGCCGCCCAACGCTATCCGCGGGGAGGCGGACGGGCCCATACGGGCGCCCAGAGCGATGAAGCGAGATGGGGACAGGTGAATTCGGTGTCGATGCTGACAACGATTGCGCCGGGCGTGGCAGGCGCAACGATCGCCGGCGCGGATACACCCGCGCCGCTGCAAAGCTTGCACTCGTGCTTGCAGCCGTGATCGTCGCTGCCGGGCTGGAATGACCCGTGTTGCTGGGCGGAGTGAAGTTCTCCGCAGATGACGCCGAGGGCGGGCGCCGAAGCGGCCAGCGCTCCCGGAAGCCAGTGGAAAGCCACCAGCAGGGACAGGATCGCAGCGAGGATGCGGGAGCGGCGAATGCGCATAGGCGGATTGTACGCCAGCCTGTTCAGCTACTCGGCGGACAAGTGATATCGACAACGCTCTCCAACCCGCCGATCGCACCGACCCTCACCAGCGGCACCTCCTGCCATCGGCTCCGGCCGGGTATCGACAACGTAAACTTCCGCTTCGGGTCGGTTTGCTGACATTGGCTGTGTGTGCCTCGGTTGATCCGAGTCAATACGTCTTTGCGCGCGATCGCAAGCATTGGTGCTGGCGTGGGGGCTCACGCGAGGCGAACCAGGCCCTGCAAGCCGGAGGGGGACCATGAAGCTGCATTCGTCATCGGATCGAATCGCGGTCCGCCGGCATGACATTTCTTGGAGGCGTGGACTTCTGCTCGCCGCAGCGGCGCTCGTCGTCTCGGGCGGCGTTGCCGCGCAGACGGAGGCTCCTGGCGAGCCCGTGGTCATTCCCGGCGCCGAGATTTCCGGCTGGGGCAAAGTAACGGAGGTCCGTGGCCGCTTTGGCCGCCCCCCTGGAGCAACGGTCCACGTGCCGGCGGTGTTGATTCTGCACGGCAGCGGCGGTGTAGACGGCCGTGGAGCCTTCTACGCCAAGGCGCTGCAGGCGGCGGGCATCGCCACCCTCGAAATCACGATGTTCCCGCCGGGCGGTCGTCCGAGGACGACGAAGGCGACAATGCCGCATGCTGCAGCGGCGCTCAAGTGGCTGGCCGGGCAGCCCGGCGTCACTCGAGTGGGAGTGATGGGCTTCTCCTGGGGCGGCTCCATGTCCGTGACCATGTCGAGCGAGCTTTTGCAGGAGCGCTTCGGGAAGGACGTCCCGAAGCCCGCGGCGTTCGTGGCGCTTTACCCTGTTTGCTCCAACCTGGATCGCCAATGGGCGGAGCCTCGGAGCGACCTTTACGGCGCGCGCAGGCGCATGAGTGCAACGCCCATGCTCATCCTTGCCGGCACGCGCGATGACTACGAGGAAGGTGTGCGCCCGTGCGACGCCTTTGCCGCGACATGGCCGGCTGCGGCGCGCGAGCTCGCGACGGTGCGCTATTTCGAAGGCGCAACGCACGGCTTCGACACGCAGAGGGAAAGCCGGGAGTTCTACGACCAGGTCGCGCACTACGGCAAGGGCGGGACGGTCAAGATAACCCCGAACCCCGAGGCCGCGGCGGATGCGCGCCAAGCGGTAGTGGACTTCTTCGTCAAATACCTGGAGCCCTGACCGGGGCGCTTGCGATTGACGTGCAGTCGGCGTCGGTCTATATCGCTCGTTCGATTGGCAGCCAAGGAAAGCCCATGCCTACAGGCCCGCGTGTCGCGGCGCGCCCCTCGCTGGTGATCAGGAACCTGCGGGTGCGGGCCGTCGTGCTCGAGCTCGAGAGACCCATCGTGGCCCGAATCGCGACGATCACGCAGTGGCCGGTGATCCTGATCGACCTCGAGACCGACGAAGGCATCGTGGGGCGCAGCTACCTCGAGCCCTACGTACCGAAGGCCATGCGTTATCTTGTCGCGGCCCTCTACGACCTGGGCGACATCATCAAGGGGCGCCCGGTCTCGCCTGTCGAGCTGTTCGGCTTGGCTCGGAAGTCCCTTCATTTCGTCGGTTACCAGGGGCTTTCGATGATCGCCGTGTCCGGCATAGACATGGCGGCGTGGGATGCGCTCGCCAAAGCGGCGGGACTGCCGCTGTGCGTGCTGCTCGGGGGAACCGTGGGCTCGGTGCGCGCGTACAACAGCAATGGGCTGTGGCTGCAGCCGCCGCAGGTTGTCGCGGCCGAGGCGCCCGAGCTGCGCGACGAAGGTGGCTTTGGGGGCCTCAAGTTGCGACTGGGTCGTGAGCGGCCTGAGGAAGACCTCGCCACTGTCGACGCAGTCCGCAGGGCGGTCGGCGACGACATGCAGCTGATGGTGGATTTCAACCAGGGCTTGCATCGCGGGGAGGCCCTGCAGCGTTGCCACATGCTCGACGACCTGGGGCTTGCGTGGATCGAGGAACCTCTCGTGTACGACGATCTCGACGGACATGCCCAGCTCGCGGCGGAACTGAACACGCCGATACAGATCGGCGAAAACTTCTACGGTCCGCGCGATCTGCAGCTCGCTCTGCAGAAGAAGGCCTGCGATTTCGTGATGCCCGACTTCATGCGCATTGGCGGTGTCACGGGGTGGTTGAGGGCCGCCGCGATCGCCGGCACGGCGGGCGTTCCGGTTTCAACCCACCTTTACCCCGAGGTCGCTGCCCATGTGATGCGCGTCACCGAGACGGCGCACTGGCTGGAGTGGCAGGACTGGATCGATCCGCTTCTGCAGAAGCCGTACACGGTGTCGCAGGGGCAGCTGCAGATTCCCGATGAGCCGGGCGTCGGCCTCGCCTGGGATGAGGAATGCGTGGCGCGATTCGAAGTGCCGCTCTAGAGGAGCGACACGACGCCAGAGGTCCGCACTTTCTTCATTCTCAAGCCCATTTCGCCGCGCCGATCGCATCCGCGACACAGTTGGCGTACGCAACCCGCCATGGGTGGTGATCGAAGATGCGGCCCGGGTGCTCGATCGCGCAACCCTTTGCCGCAAGCTTGGAGATGGAGGTTGCGTTCGCGTAGTTCGGGAACTTGACCCGGTCGAGCGGCGACACGTGGATGCCGATTCGCGGGATGTCGGTCGCGAGCCGGTCGCGCGCGGCCAGGAACGCATCCTTGAGCCTCATCGCCTCGCCCAGCGACACGCCGAGCGTCGACACCTCGATCGAGTCGGCAACGTCCTTGCGGTGATTCGAGTGCAGCTCGTAGAAGGCGTTGATCGGTCCCTGGGCCGTTTCCTTCACGAGCTCGGTATAGCGGGCGTTGGCGGCCACCGCGCGTGGGCTTTCCCACTTCCGCAGGACTTCCGAATTTGCTCCGATGAGCTCTTCGGATGCCCGGTTGACGTTGATCCGCTGGCGTGTCTTGGGATCCCAGAAGCCGGTGACGAAGACTCCGCCGGCGCCCAGCCGCTTGCACAGGATGCGGCCCGCCTCGAGGGTTCCCGAGTCCGCTGTTCCGTGGGGCACGCCGACGACGATACCGGGCTTGCCAAGGACACGCTCGAAGTGGCCCAGCCGGTCGAGGTCGGTGAGCGTTTCATCGAGGGGCGCCGCGGCGCGTGAGCGTCCTGCCCACAGGGCGGCGAACGACGCGAGCAGGAAGCTTCGGCGGTCGACCACTTACGGGGCCTTGGCGAGCCGCCGTTCGGCCGCTTCCATCATCGCCACGTAGCGCGGATGCCCGCGAATGGCGTCCAGGTCGGAATCGGCCTTCATCCACCGCAGGCTGTCGTCGAGCAGGACTTTCAGCAGCGGCTCGAGCAGGTCGAGCGCGCCCTCGACGTCGTTCAGGTCCGTGATGAGCGTGCAGAGGATGTTGTAGCGCATGTTCATGTTGTCCGGATCGAGGAGCAGGGCGCGGTCGATCCATTCCCTCGCGCGCTCGGCCTCGCCGAGGCTCGCGAGCGCGGTGATGACCGCGACCATCGCGGTGCCGTTGTCCGGCTCGTCGAGCGCGACCCGTTCAGCGCGCTGCAGCAGGCGCCGCGCCACGTCGGGTAACCGTTCCCTCGCGCCCAACGCCTTCAGGCAGCTTTGCATCATCATGAGCGGGTGGAAGTTGCGGTCGCCGAACTCGCTCGCCTTCTCCCACAGGGCGACCGCCTCTTCGAACCGCCTCACCTGCGTATACACGCGGGCCGCGGTGAGGTTCACTTCGAACGATTCCGGGTCCAGGGCGCGCGCCCGGTCGATTTCCCGCTGGGCTTCCTCCACGTTTCCCTCGGCCGCCAGCACGCCGGCCATCGTCGCGTGCGCATCGGCGAGCGACGGGTCGAGCGCCAAGGCGCGTTCGGCTGCAGCGCGGCCACCATCGCCCGCCTGCGCGCGCATGAGCCGCATGTTGCGTTGCGCGAGCGACAGCAGCACCCAGGCCTGGGCGTAGGCCGGGTCGATGTCCAGCGCGCGCTTGCAGATCCGGATGATCGTCTCGCTCCAGCGCTGCGACCCGGAATTGCCGCTCATCCGCATCTGGTGCGCCATCAGGTAGTACTTGTAGGCTTGCGCGTTCGTGGTTCCCCGCCGCTCGATCGCCTTCTTCTCCTCGGGCAGGAGCTTGAGGCGCAGGGCCGCGACGATGGCGGTCGCGATCTCGTCCTGGAGCGCGAAGATGTCGTTCAGGTCGCGGTCGTAGCGCTCCGCCCACGCGTGAAGGCCGGTGGCTCCATCGATGAGCTGGGCGGTGATGCGCACGCGCCCCCCCGCCTTGCGCACGCTGCCTTCCAGCACATGGCTTACGCCCAACTGCCCGGCGATCCGCTTCACATCGACGGCGCGGCCCTTGAAGGTGAAGGCGGTGTTGCGCGCCGTGACCGACAGGGCCGAGACCTTGCTCAGGTCCGTGATGATGTCCTCGGTGATTCCGTCGGAGAAATACTCCTGCTCCGGATCGCCGCTCATGTTGGAGAACGGAAGCACGCAGACGCTGAGGGCGGACGCCGCGTGTGTCGCGACGGCCGCCGTTTCATCGGCCCGGCCCGGACCGGCCGCGCGCAGGAGCCGCTCGACGCCCGCCACGAGCCTTGCGAATCCGCTCGCGCCGGCCACGCGCATCCATTGCCGCTCGCGAAAACGTTCGGGAATCCGCGGCGCCGTCTCGGGTGTCGCATCGACGGCGACGGGAAACAGGAACGGCTCGCCGTCGGCCTGCAGCTGGCTGCGCTCGACGGCGAGCTTCCACTCCAGGCGGAAGTAGCCCTCGCCGCGCGCCTCCGTGTTCGCCGAGATCAGCGGCACGAAGAGCGCGCATTCGCGGATCTGCCGCCGGATGGTCGCGTCCCACGCGTCCCCGCCGCGCAGCGCATTTTGATCGAACCACACCTCGATGCCCGCGGCGCGCAAAGCCTCGCAGATCGCGCCAGCCACCTGCGCGTCCTCGGAGGCGTAGCTGAGGAACACCGCCTTGCGTTCGGTCATTGCGCGCCAGTATAGACACCGCGGACGGTTGCCGGCGTGACCTGGTAGCTGCAGCGGCCGCTATGCGGAGGTCGGGTCAGCCCGCGCCGGTGGACGTCGCCTGCCAGGGGGATTGATCGGCCCTCAGCTTTGCGCGGGCGGGGCAGCCGCGACCAGCGCGATGCTCGGGGATCGCTCCGGCGCCGAACCTTCCTCCAGCGCCGCTCGCGACCTCTCCCTCGCTCCTTCAACGCTCTTCGCGCAGGTTTCCGCCAAGGGGCAGGGGCCCAGGCGGTCGGCCGGAACCGCCTCGCACCGGCAGGTGCTCCACTCCGAAGCGAGCTCCGTGAACGCGCGACTGGCAAGGCTCTTGTAGGCGCCGTGGCGGCAGATCAGGGTGATCGCATGGTGCGGCAGCTCCGGTACCAGCATCACCGGAGACAGGCCGGACTGCGCGCAGGCGATCGCCCTGGGAAGCACCGTCGCGAGCCGGCCCAGGCGAACCAGCTCGACGATCACGCTCATCGACGTCGCCTCCATCGCGACGCAGGGCTCGATGCCGTGTTCCAGGCAATACAGGTCGATGTGGCGCCGGAGCGCGAACTTCCGGTCGAGCAGCACAAGCGGGGTCGTCTGGAGCGCGTGCCCGTCGACCGGCGAGGACTGTGCCGCCAACGGGTGTTCCGCTCCTACGGCGAGCTGCAGCATCTCGATGAAGAGGACATGCGTCTCGATGTCCGTGGAGCGCACCTCGCTGGACAACAGCGTGTCGGTGAAGGTGATGCCGAGATCGAGCCGATCCTCGGCCACCTCGACCTCGATTTCGCTCTGGAACATCTCACGGACTCTCAGTTCCAGTTGAGGGTAGCGGCTGCTGAAGCTCTCCAGGAGCGAAGTCACCAGGTAGCCGGTGATCGGCGTGATTCCGAGCTCGAGCGAGCCGCGGCTGAGGTCCTGCAGCTGGCGCATGGCGCGCTTTCCCGAGCTCAGCTCCAGCAGCGCGCGGCGCGCGTAGCGCACATAGACCTGGCCCGAATCCGTGAGCCGCACGGCCCGTCCGCTGCGGTCGATGAGCTGCACGTCGAGGGAGTCCTCCAGCTGCTTGATTTGCTGGGACAAAGCCGGCTGGGAAATGCACAGCAGCTCCGCGGCGCGAGTGAAGCTGAGGGCATCGGCCACGGCAAGCAAATAGCGCAGCGAGCGCGGAAAGACCGTGTCGTGGTCGGGGAAGACAGCGTCGCGAGCCATAAGCGAACCCTATCGCGCTTATCCGAATTACGTCTTGGACTTATCCAAATGCCCGTAAGCATGATATCCCAACCGCGCGCTCTGGAAGATGTTCCAACGAAGCCAGATCGATCACGCGGGACGCATCTTCACGAGGACCAGGAGGAGGCCAGGAGCATGAAATCGCCCACTCGATCGGAAGTCATGCGGCACCTCGATCTTGTCGGACAGTTGCAGCCGGCGTACCACCAGCCCGCGCAGGCGCCCTATCCGGACGAGATCGACCACGAGCACTTCCGCGCACTGCTGCGCTCGCCGCACGACATCGGCGGCGAAGCGGACATTTCAATCCGCTGGGAGGAAAAGCAGGAAGAGCAATGGGAGGCGAACACGTTCGCGACCTGCGAATGCCTCGCCTGGCGCGGGGTGTGGAGCGCGGAGGAGCGCCGGCGCCGCCAGAACTCGGACGTCGGCCAGACGCAGTATCTCGGCCTGCCGTATTACGGGCGCTGGCTGCTCACGGCCGCCCGCATCATGGTCGACAAGCAGTACGTGACGCTCACGGAGCTGAACAACAAGTTCGAGGAGGTGAGGAAGCGCTATGAGCAAAGCCCATCACGATAGGACGCATCACGCCAAGAAGGCGACCGGGATCGGCGATCCCCAGTGCTTCAAGGGGGAGGGCGGGAAGCCCAAGTTCAAGGCGGGCGACACCGTCCGCATCCGGGACATGGCCGACTTCTTCTATACGCGCTGCCAGACCTACACCCGCGGCGCGGTCGGGACCGTCACGTTGGCGGTGTACGAGAGCCCGGCCGCGGAAGACGAGGCCTGGGACAACACCGACAAGCCCGAATGGTTCTACAGCGTCAAATTCCGGCAGAAGGACCTGTGGCCGGACTACCCGAGCGCGTTCCCCAACGACACGGTGGAGACCGAGTTCTCCGAGCGCTGGCTCGAGAAGGCCTGATGCGCGTGACCGGAAAGCGCTGAAGCAACGACAGCATAGAGGAGCGGGAAATGGCGAAGACATCGGATCAATCGAAGAAGGGCGCGCATGGGCACGAGGGGGAGCACCAGCACCCGCCTGCGCCCATGGTGGATGAGGTAAGCGACTTCGAGGTCCTCGAGATGGCGGTGCGCGAACTCGCGATCGAGAAGGGGCTCTTTACGGCCGAGGACCACCGGCGGTGGACGGAGTACGTGCACAGCCTCGGCCCGCTGCCTGCCGCGCGGCTGGTCGCCAAGGCGTGGCTCGATCCGGAGCTCAAGAAGCTCGCGGTGAAAGACGGCGTGAAGGCGAGCCTGAAGGTCGGGGTCGACTGGATCAACAGCCCTCCGACCAACTTCGGCACGCCGAGCGACTATTGCAACCTGCGCATCCTCGAGGACACGCCGACGCTCAAGCACGTGGTCGTGTGCACGCTGTGCTCGTGCTATCCGCGTCCGATCCTGGGGCAGTCGCCCGAGTGGTACCGGACGCCCGCTTACCGCCGCCGCCTCGTGCGCTGGCCGCGGCAGGTGCTCTCGGAGTTCGGCCTGCAGCTGCCCCCGGAGGTGGAGATCCGCGTGGCGGACTCCAACCAGAAGACCCGTTACATGGTGCTGCCGGTGAGGCCCGCGGGCACCGAGGGGTGGACCGAGGAGCAGCTCGCCGAGATCGTGACGCGCGACTGCATGATCGGCGTCGCGGTTCCCAAGCCGGGCGTCACCTCGAACGTCAAGATGCCGGTGCACCGCGCGGTGCATCCGATCGAGCATCATTCCTGAGACAGGTGCGACACATGGCGACATTGGGGAAGGACGATCTCGCGCCCATCGACCTGCTCGAGGGCATCCGCCGCCGCGGCAGGGCGTGGGAAGACCTGATCGTGCAGTACGGCGTGAAGAACCCGGATCCACCGTGGAAGGTCACGCTGGATGCGACCTGCGACATCCTCGCCGCCGAGTCGTGCGCGGCCGAAGGCCAGGTCGACGATCCCGTGTTGCCGGTCCTCGAGCGCCGGGCGGAGGAAGACGAGCTCTCCTCGGGCACGTACGAGGGGGTTCCGTTTCCCGAGCGGCAGCTCCTCGCGCTCGCGCACTCGCTGATTCGGCGCGGCCTCATCGACGAGAAGGAACTCGCGCTGCGGATGAAGCAGGTTCATGAGCGCCTTACCAGTGCCTAGGCCCGCGAGCACCGCCGTCGAACGGGTGCGCGTCCGGCAGTCGAGCCCAGGGAACGAGCCAATGACGATACGCGGTGTCGAAGTCAAAACCGAGGCGCTCTACCATCGTTACGGAAACCGCAAGGGTTTCGCCTTCGAGAACGTGACGATGGGGGCCGAGCCCGGGGAGGCGGTGGTCATCATCGGCCGCTCCGGGTGCGGGAAGTCGACCCTCCTGCAGGTCATCTGCGGGCTGATGCATCCGGCGAGTGGCTCCGTGCACATCAACGGCCTTTCGGTCACCAAGCCGTCGCCACGCTGGATCCAGCTCTTCCAGGCGCCGCACCTTTATCCCTGGATGAAGGTCGCGCAAAACGTCGGGATCGGGCTGGAGTTCGCCGGCCGGCCGAAGGAGGAGATCCGCGAGCGCGTCGCCAAGGTGCTGCGCACCGTCGACCTCGAGGAATTCTCCGAAAGCAACGTGCAGGATCTTTCGGGCGGGCAGCAGCAGCGCGTGGCGCTCGCGCGCTCCCTGATCATGGAACCGGAGCTCCTGTTGCTGGACGAGCCGTTCTCGGCGCTCGATGCCTTCACGCAGACCTCCCTGCAGCGTGACGTGCGGTCCATCGTGAAGAGCCTCGGGATCACGCTCATCCTCGTCACGCATGACATCGACGAGGCGGTGCTCATGGGCGACCGCGTGCTGATCATGGCCGGCTCGCCCGGCACGGTGGTGCACTCCGTATCGATCGACCTCGACGGCGCACGCGAGCGCGACGACCCGTCGGTGCTCGCCGTGCGGCGGCGGTTGATGGAGATGTTCGAGGCCGCGGAAGCGGCGAAGCGAAAGGCACCTGCCATCGCGCAGGTGTGAACGGGCGCGGAATCCGGCGCGCTGCGGGTCGACCCACACGAGGAGACCAGGACATGGCAAAGAAGAGCACCGACAGCCAACAGGATTCACCCTTCGCAGTGCCGAGCGGGCTCGAGGAGCGCGAGGACGGAGTCTACGACCCGAAGCTGCGGCTGGACTACGACCCGACGTTCCTTCCCGTTCTCGGCACGAGCGTCAACCGGCGCAGGCTCCT
>Ga0335069_10008408_pt1 | contig 14774 bp, 8 predicted proteins | sample Lox_Sample_11_FD_206714 | JGI IMG/M metagenome (GOLD analysis project Ga0335069, IMG submission 206714) | Soil microbial communities from Loxahatchee National Wildlife Refuge, Florida, United States - Lox_Sample_1.1 | ecosystem: Environmental > Terrestrial > Soil > Wetlands | place: USA: Florida... | reverse complement strand
TCGGTCACCCGCTGGACGCAAGGGTGCAGCTCGAGCTTCCTCCGGAAGAGTACGGGCTCATGACCAAGCTGGGAGACGAACTGAAGGACCTCCTCATTGTTTCCCAGGTCGAGCTGGCAAAAGGGGATGAAACCAGGATCACCGTATCTTTCGCGGACGGCCAGAAGTGTCAGCGCTGCTGGCAGTATTCCACAGATATTCAGAGCGCGGGGGAATTCCCCAACCTGTGTGCACGATGCAGAGCGTCCCTTACCTCCTGACCGTTCTTCTCATCGTCGCTTCTGACAGGCTGACCAAGGTTCTGGTCGTCAAGAACCTTCCCTACCTTAGCGCTGTTGATATCTCGCCTTATCTGTCCATCGTCCACGCACGCAATTACGGGGGCGCGTTCGGCTTTCTGTCGCAGGACAGCTCTGCAGGGTATATTTTTCTTGTTCTGCCGATCATCATCATATGCTTGCTTGTTTACTACCTTTTGCGGCATCGTCACACAGCGACTGTAATGTTCGCTCTTACGTGCGTCCTTGCAGGTGCTCTGGGCAATATGTACGACCGGCTACGCTTCGGGTACGTGACGGATTTCATCGACGTGTACTACAAGCAGTACCATTGGCCTGCCTTCAACGTGGCGGACATGTCGATAAGTTTCGGTATCGGCCTCTGGATATTCGCGCAAATCTTCCTGACAAAGAAAGTCGACCACGAGGACTAATATATACTATTGAGATGTGCGGGTTCTCAAATATCTTTAAACGCGTAACACGGAACTCGTAACGCGCAACATTCTTTTTGTGGTGCACCATGAAGGACGATGAGCTGGAGCAGGCGCTCAATGAAGAAAACAAAAAAGTCCGGCGGCTACGATTCATTGTGGATTTTGCCATCCAGTACATCCGCACACAGGAAATAACGCACGATCAGGCCATCGGCGTTGTTGAAGGCGTCAAGAAACACGCGCTGCTCCTTTTTCCTGATAAGGAAGAGACGTTCGACATCATCTATGCACCGCGGTTCAGGAGAGTGCTGAACGAAAAGTTCAAGAGAGCGTAAGACAAAGCACGTCAGATCATGAAAGGAGCTACTGACTATGCCTGAAATCGATGAATCGGAAAAGGAAAAAGAGTTCTATGTGGACATCCCGGCAAAATGCGAAGCATTCTTCCTTAAAGGCTGCAACTCCTACGATTGGGGCATGAAAAACCGCCTCTCAAGAATATTCGACTCCAAGTCAGGTAAAACGGTCATGCTGGCCATAGACCATGGTTATTTTCAGGGCCCTACAACGGGGCTGGAACGTGTTGACGTGACCATTCTCCCGCTTCTTCCTTACGCCGACACCCTGATGCTGACGCGCGGCGTTCTCCGTACGATTATACCGCCCACATTTGACAAGGGCATTGTGCTGAGGGCAAGCGGAGGTCCCAGCATCTTGAGCGATCTGTCGAATGAGCAGATTGCCATTGATATCGATGAGGCCATCCGCCTCAATGTGGCTGCCATGGCTGTCCAGGTCTTTGTCGGCGGCAAGATGGAAACCCAGTCGGTTCACAACATGACGCGGCTTGTTGACATGGGCAATCGCTACGGCATTCCCACCCTGGGGGTTACGGCCGTAGGAAAGGATATGGCACGTGATGCCAAGTACATGCGCCTGGCAGCAAGGATCATCGCCGAGCTTGGTGTCACGTATGTCAAGACGTACTATGTACCCAAGGGGTTCGATACAGTGGCTGCCTCCTGTCCGGTGCCGATCGTTATCGCTGGAGGTAAAAAACTCCCGGAACTGGAAGCCCTTACCATGGCCTACAACGCGATTCAGGACGGCGCTGCAGGTGTAGATATGGGACGCAATATCTTTCAGTCCGATGCACCCCTTGCGATGATTAAGGCAATCAGGAAAGTGGTGCACGAGGGGGTGAAGCCCAAGGCCGCGTTTGATTTCTTTCTGAGCGAGAAGAACACCACCGCACGGGGAAAGAAGAAGCGATAGAGGGCAGGTATTCATGCGCGTGGGGATGTATTACAACAACAGTAAAGTTGACGTCGAGGAAATGGCAATACCCTCGGTTGGTGCGAGAGATATTCTCATCAAGGTGATGGCGAGCGGCATATGCGGCAGCGACGTGCTCGAATGGTATCGCATCAAGAAGGCGCCCCTGGTGCTGGGGCATGAACTCACCGGAGAAATAGTCGAGGTTGGCGAGGAGATAACGCATCTGAACAAAGGAGACAGGGTCTTCACCACCCATCACGTCCCCTGCGATCAATGCCACTTTTGTCTGACAGGCCACCAAACCGCGTGCCAGGTTTTCCAGACAAAAACCAATTTTTACCCGGGGGGATTCTCTGAATACCTGAGGGTTTCCGGACGCAGCATAGATACCGGCACCTTTGTGCTCCCCGAAGAGGTCTCCTACGAAGAGGGGTCCTTCATCGAGCCCCTGGGTACTGTCGTCAGAGGCTTAAGAGCGGTCGGCCTGAATCCCGGCGATACCTTATTAGTGCTCGGGTGCGGCATAGCGGGGCTGCTCATGATCAAACTCGCCCGCGCCCTTGGAGCTGGAAAAATTATTGCAACAGATATCAACGAGTACAGGTTACAGGCGGCAAAGAGATTCGGGGCAGAAAGGACACTGCTCGCACATGAGGATGTCCCGGCCTGCCTGAGAGAGTCCAACGGAGGTCGCCTGGCCGATAAGGTGATCGTTTGCGCCGGGGTCTTGTCGGCTGCCCAACAGGCGTTGGAGTCGGTTGATCGCGGCGGCACCATTTTGTTTTTTGCGGTGCCCAATCCCGGCGAGGCGCTTGGCATAGATTTCAACCCCTTCTGGAGAAATGACGTAAGCCTCAAGACATGCTACGGAGCTGCCCCCCTAGATAACAGGCAGGCCATGGAACTCATCCGGGCCGGAAACGTCACCGTCAGCGACCTGATCACGCACAGGTTCACTCTGCAAGAGATTTCAAAAGGATTCAGGGCTGCGAGCGCGGGCGAGGACTGTTTGAAGGTCATCATAAAGCCGCACGAATAACAGCGATCACCTGCTTGCCTTGTGTCAATCAGCCGAAGAGTTACGCTGCTTTTCATTCGGGGCGTACGGGCATCTTGCCCCAGCACTCCAGAGACTTTATCTTTAAATCTGGTCTCTCTCCGGGTATACTATGTGGATAAGCATTCCAGAAACTGATGCAGGAATTTGAGGGGAAGGCATGGCCGGAATACTTGCACTGATGCTCGCTGGCGGCAGGGTCAACGAACTGGATGTTCTGACCTACTTCAGGCCCAAGTCAGTGCTGCCCTTCGGTGCTCTTTATCGCATCATAGATTTTCCGATGAGCAACCTGATGAATTCCGACATAGAGCGGGTCGGCATTCTTTCTCAGTATCGTCCGCTTCGGTTGATCGGTCATATAGCAAACGGCCAACCGTGGGACATGGCAGGAAGAAACCGTTTTGCAACCATACTACCGCCATTCAAGGGACGGGAAGCCTCAGACTGGTACAAAGGCACTGCGGATGCGGTGTACCAGAACCTTGATTTCATCAGGATGACTCGACCCGATTTGATACTTATCCTGTCCGGGGATCATATTTACAAGATGGATTATCGGGCGCTCATCAAATTTCACCTGGAGAAAAAGGCTGATCTCACGATCGGTTTCACCCCTTTGCCAAAAGAGGGCGCTAATCGTTTCGGACAGGGCGCTATAGCAGGATGGAGCCGCAGCGGAGGCATAGTAACCCGGTATGCCGAAAAACCGAGTAAACGTATGCTGGACTGGGCTTCTCTCACGATATACGTTTTTAAACCGCAACTCCTCTATGAAGCATTGGAAGCGAACGCTTCAAAGGACTCGCATGAATTCGGAAAAGATATCATCCCTGCCCTGCTCGGGAGTTCCAAGGTCTTCGGCTTCAAGCACTACGGCTACTGGGGATACACGAGGACCCTCGAGGAGTATTGGCAGACCAACATGGACCTCCTGGGGAAGCAACCTCTCATCGACCTGGCTTCATGGCAGGTAATGACCAACATGGCAGACCGCAACATCCGCGACTGTCCTCCAACGGTCATAGGCCCCTCTGCGTCTGTTGAAGATTCTCTCTTCTATTCCGGGTGCGATATACAGGGCAGCGTTACCAGATCAGTACTCTTCCCGGGAGTGACCATCGAAAAAGGCGCAGTAGTCAAAGACTCGATTCTCTTCTTCGACACGAAGGTCAGGAAGGAGGCGAGCATAGTTCGCGCCATCACCGACATCGAGGCAACAATCGGCGAAAAGGCACAAGTTGGAGATGATCCTCGCGGCGCCCTTTCGGTCATCGGAACGCGAAGCGCCGTTCCCGAGGAAACGATCATCCACAGCGGCGTCATCGTCCATCCGAACATGAATGCGGGCCGTTTCTCCAGAAAAGAATATGCGTCCGGCGAGGTGGTGAAATGAGGGACGTGGTCGCTGTCCTCATGGCAGGCGGCGTTGGAAGCCGCCTCAATATACTCGTACGCCATCGAGCCAAACCTGCGGTACCTTTCGGCGGCATTTACCGGATCATTGATTTCACGTTGAGCAACGTTTCAAACTGCGGCCTTTCGAGGGTTGCCATTTTGACGCAGTACAAGCCTCTCTCCCTCATGGACCACATCGGCGACGGTTCTGCGTGGGATCTCCACGGGCGTACACGTGCGGTCAAAATCCTTCCACCCAAGACCGGCGAAAAGGATTGGGACTGGTACAAAGGAACGGCCGATGCCGTGAGGCAGAACCTGGGGTTCGTCACGGACAGAGATTACAGGGATGTGCTGATCCTCTCGGGCGACCATATCTACTGCATGGATTATCTGCCGCTGGTGAAGTTCCATCGCGAGCGCAAAGCGCACGTAACAATCGGCATGCTTCCTGTGCCCTGGGAAGAGACACGCCACTTCGGGGTGGGAATAGTCGACAACCGCGATCGCATAATTGACTGGCAGGAAAAACCGCACAAGGCCAGGTCGAATCTGGCATCTATGGGTATTTACGTCTTTGACAGAAAGTATCTCGTACAGACGCTCAACGAGATCAAAGAGGAGGATTTCGGACAGCACGTAGTACCGAGAGCTTTGAAAGAGGCGAAAGTTTACGGGTATCCCTTCCATGGATACTGGCGTGATGCCGGCACCATACAGGCATACTGGGATACCAACATGGATCTGCTCAACCCGCAATCGGCACTGACGCCTCATCTCCCTCACATTAAGACTAACCACACTACTGCCAGGATGTTTTACGACCGTCCTCCGACGAGAATAGTTAAAGGTGCAGCAGTGGTGAATTCCATGCTTTCGCCCAATTGCACTATCATGGGCAGGGTTCAGAATTCTGTGTTGTCACCAGGCGTGGTCGTGGAAAAAGGCGCGCTGGTCAAAGACTCAGTGGTGATGCACGATTCGATAATCAAAGCAGGAGCGCATGTCGAAAGGTGCATCGTCGACAAGGAAGTAGTCATCGGCCAGGGGGCAAGTGTCGGCCTTGGCGACCCATCCGTACCAAACGCTGCGTATTCCACTCATGTGTATTCGGGTCTCACAGTGATAGGAAAGCAGGCGATCATTCCAGCCGGTGTCAGGGTGGGAACAAATTGTATCATCAGCTCCGGGGCGCACGAGGAAGACTTCCAGGGCGGCGTCCTTGAAGACGGCCGCACGATAGAACGATAGCCACTGACGGAACAGCAATTTTCAATATCGAAGCACCAAATCCCAAACAATATCAAACAGCAAATATCTAAACAACGGAACGGTACTCGTTGTTTAGATATTGGAATTTGTGATTTTGTTTGGAATTTAGATATTGGGGTTTGGAATTTGGGCGTCCGGGCTTGCCGGCAACGTAAAATAAAACGTTGCGCCTTCTTCGGGCTTGGCTTCCGCCCAGACACGTCCCTTGTGGAAATCAATAATTCTTTTGACTATGGCCAGACCAATACCCGTGCCCTCAAAGCGGTCAGAGCCATGCAGCCGCTGAAAAACTCCAAAAAGTTTTTCCGCAGACCGGGGATCAAACCCCACGCCGTTATCTTTGACCCAATACATGTTTTCGCCTGTCCCTGATGCGCTGCCGCCAATCTCGATACGTGCGCCATCGCGGTATTGCGTAAATTTGAAGGCATTGGAGAGCAGATTTACAAAGACCTGCCGGACCATGGACGCGTCGCAGTACGCCGGGGGCAGTTTCCCTATTTTGAGCTCCACGGTACGTGTCGAATGTACGACTGCGAACTCATCCAGTATTTCGCGGGCAAGTCGCTCCATTGAGACAACGGAGAGCCCGATCTCCTGCCGCCCCAGACGGGCATAGGTGAGGAGGTCCCGGATAAGCTGCTCCATTTTTTTTGCGTCGTTTCTGATGAACTCGAGTAGCTGCAAGCCCTTAGCGTCAAGCTGCCCGGCGTGGTGTTCGAGGAGCCTCCTCGAGAACCCGTCTATGGCCACGAGCGGAATCCTAAGATCGTGGGACACAGAATAGTTGAAGGCTTCCAGATCGTGGTTGCTCTCGTTCAGCTCACCGATTTTGTGCTCGAGCGCCTCATTGAGTTTCCGGATTTCCTCCTCTGCCCGCTTCTGCTCGGTTATATCCCGAAGCACTGCCAGGCCGGCTATTTCACCATTGAACCGGATGGTCCCGACGGACGCCTGTACAGAACGGATCTCTCCATCAGGTCTCTTGATCTCGTACTCCACAATCGTTTTGACCGGGTCGCCATGTTCCCGAGCCAGGATGCGGCTTCGCACCAGCTCTTTGTATTCGGGGAGAATAAATTGGTCGACGGGTAACCCGACGACCTCAGAGGCATCTTTGAGACCATGGATATCCAAGAATGCTCTATTGACAAAGCTCCTCGTGGTGCCCACGGTAATAGCAATACCGTCAGCTACGCTCTCAACCACAGCACGGTAGAGCGCTTCGCTTTCTCTGAGCGCGCGCTCGGCTTCGGCGTGCCGTGCTTCAAGTTCCCGAAACTCAGCAACGCGCGGATCCGCCATCCCGGATGCAGTGCTTTCTTCGCGTGATCTCTTTTTCCTACTCATGTTCGAAGCCTACGAAGCCCGACACCACTTTCGCGGTCATTATACCATGAACCAACCAGCGCCTCTTCCATTCTCCCTTCTGTACCAGCATCCTCGTGCTATAATCTGCAAAGTAAGTGAGTCCGCTTTCACGCATACCCGAGTCCATCGAGAGATGTTAACGAGAGGAGTGATCGCATGAAGACGGTTGCAATAGTTACCCTCTTGGTCCTGGCCGCTCTGTGCGGCACAGGTCCTGCTGTATGCCAGGATACCACCAACACAGACGAGGCTGCACGGATTATCCTCTTCACGCCCCAAGGTGAAGTGAAGGGCGTCCGGCAGGTGCAGGCGAGATTCTCGGAGCAGATAGTACCTTTCGGTGCCGTGACGCAGGTGGAGCCATTCGACGTGAGCTGCCCTGAAAAAGGCGGCGGTCGATGGGCCGACGGGAAGAACTGGATTTACGATTTCGATCGTGACCTGCCGGCAGGCATCGTCTGCCAGTTCACGCTCAAAAAAAACACAGTCACGCTCAACGGGAAGAGTATTGCCGGGCCCCGCACATTCTCATTTTCGACCGGAGGCCCTTCAATCATATCCGTACGTCCACGCGAAGGCTCTGAGTATATCGCTGAAGACCAGACCTTCGTGCTCACGTTGGATGCTGAGGCGACCACGGACTCCATTCTGCGCCACGCCTCTTTTGTGGTGGAAGGTATTGTCGAGCCGGCTCGCGTGCGCATAATCGAGGGTAGCGAAAGAGAAGCGATACTGAAGACATTCAGGAGACCGCTTGACGAGAGGCCACACGTGTTGCTCCAGTCTACACGAGTCTTTCCCGCTAAGAGGAAGATCAGTCTCATCTGGGGGAAGGGAATCGCGTCGAAAAGCGGCGTGGCTGCGGATCAGAGTCGCGTTTTGTCGTTCAAGTCGAGAGGCCCGTTCACGGCAAGCTTCAAGTGCACAAGAGAACACGCCAAATCAGGCTGTATACCGATGCTGCCCATGTCGGTTGCATTCTCAGCCCCTGTTTCTGGCGATCTGGCAGCACGAGTAGTCTTAAAGAGCGGCGAGAAGATATACCGGGCCGAAGAGAACAAAGACCAGGGAGATTCTCTCACGTACCTCTCCTTCGCAGGGCCTTTTCCGGAAGAGACCACGTTTACCCTCGAAATGCCCAGAGGGGTTGTCGATGATGCAGGCAGGTCTCTCGAGAACGGGGCACGCTTCCCGCTTCAGGTTCGGACAGGCCCCTATCCTCCGCTGGCAAAATTTGCGAGTCGCTTCGGGATCATCGAGAAGAAAGATGCTGTGCTCCCGGTGACGCTGAGGAATATCGAGCCTCTGCTCCACGGAAAACAACTCGGCCTCCTCGATGAGAAGAGTCTTACGGACAAGCCACTGGATCAATCCCAGGAGAATTCCGGGCGTGCGAGCGACGCGACGCGAGGAGAGCTTTCAAAAAAGGGTGGAGAAGCCGCGGGCAACTTGAAAGGAGCGCTCCGCCGGCCGGAATCAGACGAAGAAATTATGGCGTGGATGAGAAGGGTTGCGCTTGCGGAGCGTTCGGGCAGCCTGCTGAAAGGAGAAGTGAAAGCACGAGCTTTCAGTATGCCCAAGCCTAAGGGGCAGAAGGCATTTGAAGTACTCGGCATACCCCTGGGCAAACCCGGCTTCTACATTGTGGAACTGGAGAGCGACATTCTCGGGGCATCGCTTCTCGGGAAGTCCAAACCTATGTACGTTCAGACCTCCGCCCTCGTTACCAATATGTCAGCTCATTTCAAGTGGGGTCGCGAATCGTCGCTCGTCTGGGTCACATCGCTCGATTCTGCCCAACCCGCGGAGGGGGCGTCAGTTACGATACGGGACTGCAACGGCAACAGCATCTGGCAAGGAACTACGGACGCACATGGCATGGCACACGTAGACACTCCCCTGCCTGCAGAGGGCAAGCTTCCTTTCTGCCAGTGGAAGAGAAGGGACTCACGGGAACCGGAGTACTCTGAGCCTGGCCCGCTGTACGTGCTGTCGGGCGGTCTCTTTGTCTTTGTTCGGACCAAGGATGACATGACCTTTGTCCATTCCGGGTGGAACGAAGGTATCGAGCCATATCGGTTCAATCTTCGCGAGGGGCGCTACGGAGGACCGGTCACCGCCCATACGATCTTTGACAGGACGCTCCTGCGCGCCGGGGAGACCGTACACATGAAGCACCTGATCAGAAGGGCTGTCTCTGCAGGCTTTTCCCCGGTCAGCAAGGATGAACTGCCGGACGCTGTGGAGATGCAGCACATGGGCAGCGAACAGTCATACGAGCTTCCTCTCACGTGGGATGCTGAGCAGCAGGTTGCAGAAACAGAATGGCTGATCCCGCGGGATGCAAAACTGGGCACCTATTCTGTCGCTCTTATCAAGAAGAGTGGGACCCGGAAGCGCGCATACTCCGACATGAACCGTTGGGAATCAGGCGCTATCCGGGTGGAAGAATTCAGGGTACCCCTTACAAAGGCCTTCATCTCGGGCCCTAAAGAGCCGCTGATTGCAGCTACGGACGTGCAACTCGATCTCTTCGTGCAGTACCTCTCAGGCGGAGGCGCGGGAGGTTTGCCCGTGAAGCTTCGCGGGCAGCTCCAACCGAAGGCTACGAGTTTCGAAGACTACGAAGGCTTTCAATGGACCAATGGAGCCGTGCGCGAAGGCATAACAAGGGAACAGGAAAACGAGGAAACATTTGATGAAGAAGAAATCGAAACAGAAGCGGAGACAGAGCCTGCAAAGCGCAAAGATGAGAAACTGCAGACAGTAGAACTCACGTTGGGTCCCGATGGGAGCGCGCATGCGACACTCAAAGCAGAGCCGCGCATTGCAGCCCCGAAGGAGATGATGGCAGAGTTGGAATTTCGCGACCCTAATGGAGCGATTCAGACGGTCTCTCGGAACATACCTCTCTGGCCCTCCGCATTGCTCGTAGGGCTTGAGCCCGACTCATGGGCCCTTTCCAGGGAGAAGCTGAGGTTCAAGGCTCTGGTTCTCGATCTGGCCGGAAAACCGGTGCCGGGAACGGCCGTCAGAGTCGATCTGTTCCAGAGAAATGTGTACACACACAGAAAAAGACTCGTGGGTGGCTTTTATTCGTATGATCATGTCACAGAGATCAAGCGGCTCATCCCTTCCTTTTGCGAAGGAAAAACAGATGCACTCGGCCTTTTGACGTGCGAGGCTTCCTCGCCCGTATCGGGAAGCGTCATTTTACAGGCCAGCGCGGAGGATACTGCAGGACGAGCCTCCGTGGTGCATCGTGAGGTCTGGGTTGCCGACAAAGGAGAATGGTGGTTTGACGTCAAGGATACCGACCGCATCGACCTTCTGCCCGAAAAAAAGCGGTACGAACCCGGAGAAAACGTCAAACTCCAGGTGCGTATGCCTTTCAGGCAGGCGACCGTGCTTGTGACCGTTGAAAGAGAGGGCATCCTGGATACGTTCGTCAAGCACCTCTCCGGCTCAAGCCCTGTAATTGAGCTGCCGGTGAAAGGCAACTATGCCCCTAATGTATTCATCTCCGCCTTGTGCGTCAGGGGACGGGTACAGGGGGTCAAGCCCACAGCCCTCGTCGACCTTGGAAAGCCTGCCTACAAGCTGGGCATCGCGGAGATTAGAGTCGGGTGGCAGGCCCACGAACTGAAGGTGAAAGTCCAGACTGAACACGATCAATACAGGATCAGGGACAAAGTTCTCGCCTCAATCGCAGTGAGGAAAGCAGACGGCAAAGCTCTGCCCCGAGGAGGAGAGGTAGCCGTGGCTGTCGTCGACGAAGGTCTTCTTGAACTCATGCCCAACGGGAGCTGGCAGCTTCTTGAAGAGATGATGAAGCGCAGGCCTTACGAAGTGAAGACTTCGACCAACCAGATGCACGTGGTTGGGAAAAGGCATTACGGGTTGAAAGCTCTGCCGCGGGGGGGCGGGGGCGGCAGGCAGGTCACGAGAGAGCTCTTTGACACCCTCGTCTTCTGGAAAGGCCGTCTTTTTCTTGATGAGAAAGGAGAAACATCAGTTGAGTTTAAACTCCCTGACTCCTTGACGAGTTTCAGAATAGTCGCTGTCGCTTCTTGTGGAATCGGCCTTTTCGGCTCGGGACAGGCGAGCATTCGAAGTTCTCAGAATCTGATGCTGCTTTCCGGTCTCGCACCGGTGGTACGACAGGGCGATAGATTCAGCGGCGCATTCACGGTCAGGAACACAGCGGCTCGCGACATGGAGATCGATCTCACTGCGCAGATCGACGATGGAAAAGGGGCAAAGCGACTCAAGAGTGTGAAGATGGATTTAAAGGCAGGCGAGGCCCGTACCGAAGGATGGGAAATCAAAGTGTCCAATGGTGTAGACACGCAGAAATGGACGGTGACCGCACGAACTACCGACGGGACTGCAAGTGATGCGCTGACAGTTAGGCAGAAAGTCGTCCCGGCTGTTCCTGTAAGAACCGTGCAAGGAACGATTCTCCAGGTCGACGGAAAAACTGAGATGAGCGTCGAACAGCCTAAAGATGCACTACCAGGCACCGGAGGCGTGCGCGTAACACTCCGTCCAAAACTTTCTGAGATCTCAGCAGTGATTGACTACATGCGCCAGTACCCGTACGGCTGCCTGGAGCAGAAGGTGTCAAAGGCGGTCGCGCTGAGAGACGAAGGTATGTGGAAAGAGATCATGCTCGATCTTCCCTCGTACCAGGATCACGACGGGCTTCTCAAGTATTTTCCTTCGATGCAGCTCGGCAGTGATGTGCTCACCTCCTACGTCCTTGCCGTTGCGCACGAAGCCCGCTGGCCTATTCCTGATCGTCCCCGTGAACGCATGCAGCAAAGCCTCGATTCGTTTGTAGAAGGCAGACTCATCCGGAATTCTTCATTGCCCACTACGGACCTGACGATTCGTAAGATAGCTGCACTGGAGGCGCTCTCGAGATACGGAGCGGTGCGGCCGGAACAGCTCAGCTCGTTCAGTATCGATCCCACCCTGTGGCCCACTTCCGGGGTGATTGACTGGCTCAACATTCTCGTCCGGAGTGGCTCGATCCCCGAGCGGGAACGCAGGCTCAAGGAGGTTGAGCAGGTCCTCCGTTCGAGGCTCAATTTTCAGGGCACTACTATGGGATTCTCTACCGAAAAAGGTGATGACCTCTGGTGGCTCATGATAACCACAGACCTCAACGCGGTGAAGACGCTCCTTGCCGCATGTTCGCTTCCAGCCTGGAAGGATGATGTACCGAGGCTCGTGCGAGGAGCCCTCGGCAGGCAACACAAAGGCATTTGGAATACCACCATTGCCAATGCCTGGGGAATACTTTCCCTGGAGAAGTTCCGCCAGACATTTGAGGCAGTGCCCGTAACCGGCAAGACTGAGGAAATCCTGCAACGGGAGAAGGAGATAATCGATTGGAAAACGACTCCTTCGGGTGGAAGCACCTTGCTCAAGTGGCCGCGAGGGAGAAACACGCTTTCTGTAGAGCACCTGGGCGACGGCAAACCGTGGCTCACCGTGCAAAGCCTTGCGGCGATTCCGCTGAAAGAACGTGCCTCAAGCGGCTACAAAATAACAAAGACATACAGCCCTGTTGCTGAGCAAAAACAGCCCGGGGTTTGGAGTCGGGGTGATGTGGTGCGCGTGAGGCTCGATATCGAGGCTCAATCAGACATGACCTGGGTGGTAGTCAATGATCCTGTACCGGCGGGCTCGACACTCCTTGGCAGCGGTCTTGCGCGCGATTCCTCCCTGCTCACGCGCGGCGAAAAAACACAAGGATGGGCCTGGCCCGTATTTCAGGAGCGTTCTTTTGAGGCGTTGCGCTCCTATTATGAATACGTGCCCAAAGGAAAATGGAGCCTCGAGTATACGATGCGTCTTAATAATGACGGCGTATTCCAACTTCCACCGACACGGGTAGAAGCTCTCTATTCACCGGAGATGTTCGGTGAAATACCGAATCAACCGATCGCAGTAAGAAGCGAGCAGTGAGCAGTAGGGTCATGGGGCACGGGTCATGGGTGAACAAGAAAAAGAAGATCAAGGAATTGCGTTCGCAATGAGCATCGAGTGAGGCGGAACGTGGCACGGGTCAGAACAGGAGCGCCGGTGAGCGAAACGAACAGTGTTCCGGCTCGGCGGTTTTTTAACTGGTTTCTGAGGGTTTGTTTTATTCTTGGTATTTGCGCGATTCTGTCTGCCTGCGCGGTCCTATTTTTTGCCTTCAGACAGCCTGTTCCCAATATACCGCCTTTTGATAAGGTCCGGCTCGCTTATGAAAAATCGGATGCAGTGCTTCTTGATCGACATGGAGTCGCCATTCATGAGCTAAGGACGGATTTCGACAGCCGGAAACTGGACTGGTCGCCGCTGAATGAGATTTCTCCGGCTCTCATACAAGCGGTGGTTCACTCTGAGGATAAGAGATTCTATGCGCACGCAGGAGTTGATCCGAAGGCGTTCTGCCGCGCCTTTGTCCGCAACTTTTCAGGAAGTGAGAAAAGCGGCGCCAGCACTGTCACCATGCAGCTCGCCGCTATCCTCGACAAGGGCGTGCGGCCCCGGTCAGGGCGCCGCTCAGCAACACAGAAATGGAAGCAGGTGCGTGCGGCATGTGAACTGGAACGAACATGGTCAAAGCAGGAGATCCTGGAAGCATATCTGAACCTGGTGACCTTCAGGGGTGAGTCACAGGGAATTGCTGCGGCGTCACGGGGCCTCTTCCGAAAGGAGCCGAGCGGGCTCAACGAAAGGGAATCGTTTGTTCTCGCAGCCCTGATCCGTTCTCCCAACGCGCCTGTGGAACGCGTGGCAAAACGCGCAAAGCTCCTGGCCCTGTCCCTCCAATCGGATGTGCCTTCTGGTGAGATAGAGCGTCTGGCACATGCTGCTCTTGCCGCACCCTATTATGTGAGGCCGAAGATTGCAATTGCGCCTCACGTTGCTCTTTATCTCCTCAGGCCCGGTATGAGAGAGGTCGCATCGACACTGGACAGTAATTTGCAGACATTCGCCCAGGGCCTGCTGAAACAGTATTTGTCGGATCTTCAGGGACAGAACGTAAAGGATGCGGCAGTGCTGGTCCTTGCAAACAAAACGGGTGAGGTGCTGGCATACGTCGCGAACGGCGGTCTGAACCCGCCGGCGAGCCATGTTGACGGTATCAGAGCAAAACGGCAGGCAGGCTCCACCCTCAAGCCTTTTCTCTATGCGCTGGCAATCGATAAACGTCTCATAACCGCTGCCACATTGCTGGAAGACGGGCCCCTCGATCTCCCTACCGAAAGGGGTATCTACAGACCGGAGAATTACGACAACAGATATCGCGGGCTTGTACCTGCGCGCATAGCGCTTGCATCTTCTCTCAATGTGCCAGCGGTCAGACTTCTGCTCCTGGCAGGTGCGGAATCTTTCGTGCAGAAACTGGGGGACCTTGGCTTCGGACCCCTTCAGGATGGAGAGTACTACGGGCATTCTCTGGCTTTGGGAACGCTTGACGTAAGCCTCTGGGAGCTGACAAATGCATATAGAGTCTTCGCCAACGACGGATGGTGGAACGAGGCAACGCTCCGGTTGCATAACAACGGAAGCGCGCGACGGCGCGCCTTTTCGAGAGAGGCCGTCTTCATCGTGAGCGACATGCTCTCCGACCGCGAGGCCCGAAGCAGCACGTTTGGCCTTGAGAACCCCCTTTCAACA
>Ga0335069_10008407_pt1 | contig 14775 bp, 11 predicted proteins | sample Lox_Sample_11_FD_206714 | JGI IMG/M metagenome (GOLD analysis project Ga0335069, IMG submission 206714) | Soil microbial communities from Loxahatchee National Wildlife Refuge, Florida, United States - Lox_Sample_1.1 | ecosystem: Environmental > Terrestrial > Soil > Wetlands | place: USA... | reverse complement strand
GTGAGGGAGCTCTTTTTATTCTGAGACACGTTCGGGATCTCGCGTTGAAGGTTGCCGATACTGAACCTGAATGAGCGCTTTAGGCTCTACTCAGTGCAAATCCAGGGCCGGATTACGGCGGGTCTGCGGCGCGGCGGCCCCGTTCAGGCGAACCATGGCGGCCACTTCGATCAAATTGGATTAAACTGCCGAATGCGCAAGACCGCAAGATTGTGCGCCCCGTCAGGCCTTCGCGCCGCGCTAGCCGCCTGCGGCCTGGACCGCCGGAAATACAAAGCTGGCCGCCAAGCTGCCATCTCGCAAAAAAATGCGCATCTCCGCGGTCTCGCCGCGGCGAGCGATCGTCTGACCCATGCGCCGGGCGGTCGACTCGGCCTTGGCGCCGCTGAAAAACAGCATCTCATTGTCGAACGGCTCGGCGCGAACCGTCCAGCCGTCGCCAACAGGGGTCACCGATATCAAACGGACCATAAGCGTCTCCAGCCCAGCGTCCGCACCTTAGCCAGCGGTTGCGCCACAAAGATAACCGGCTTGTAACGCCGCGTCAGGTCAAAGGAAATTTATCTGCGCCCCCCGCTTGCGCAGGCTCGTGCGACCGCGCAAAGACGCCTATCCGGATGGCCCGCCATTTGCATGGACCGGTGCAGCAAAAGGCCAAGCCGCCCAGATTTCAGACCGGGCGCGCGCCTTCATTCTAGCGGTGATTGCCAATCGTGGACCATGGCGCGGACAGCCCCCGGGAGACGGACAAGAGCCTTCATTCCGACCTGCTGCGCGCCTATCTGGCCAAGCGGGCCGACCTTGTCCGATACTTCGCCGGCCGGTTGCGGTCACGCGAGGCGGCTGAGGATCTGATCCAGGATCTGTTCGTACGGGTCCAGGCGCTGGAGCCAAGCGAGCCGATCGAGAATACTTCTGCCTATCTGTTTCGCCTGGCCAACAATCTGATGCTCGACCGGCTGCGCTCGAACCAGCGCACCGCCGGGCGCGAGGAAGCCTGGCGGCGCACCCAGGGGGCCGAATTCGCCGGTCATGACGTAATGGACGAGGCCTCTCCCGAACAAGCGGCCGCCGCGCGCGAACGCCTGCGCCGCACCCTTGCGGCGATCCAGGGCCTGCCCCCGCGCACACGCCAGGCGTTCCAGTTGCACCGCTTGGAGGGCCTGAGCCAGGAGCAGACAGCCCAGGCGCTTGGCGTTTCGCGCAAAACCGTGGAAAAGCAGGTCAGCGCTGCGCTCAAGCAATTGCTCGCGAAACTTCGGCGCGACGATTGATGATGCGACGCCAAAAAAACTTATGGGGGAGACGGCTTGATCGCACCGTCTACTCAACTGTAACGGTTTTGGTCTGGTAATCTGGGCGCATGGCGGCAGGCAACGACATCGACTGGCAAGACCCCGTCCACGAGGCCGCGGCCGAGTGGGTCGTGCGGTTGCACGCCACAGTGTCCGACGCCCAGGCCGAAAAGGACTGGTTGGCGTTTGAGGCCTGGCTCGACGACGCCGCCGCCAACCGCGACGCCTATGACGCCGCGCAGGCCTTATGGAGCGAAATGGATCGCCAGTCCGGCGCTTTGCGCCTAGGCCTGGGCGAAGGCCAAAGCGCCGCGATCCTGCCCTTCCCCTCGCGCCGGACCTCGGCGGCGCCGGTATGGTGGGCGGCCACTGCGGCGGCTGCCGCGTCGCTCCTGGTGTTCATTGGTCCGTTCAGCCCGTTTCGCATCGTCGAGCCTACCGTCTACGCCGCCGCCAAGGGCGAGCGTCGGACGATCACCCTGAACGACGGCAGCCAGATTGCGCTCAACAGCAACTCCAAGGCCTCCGTTCTGATGGATTCGCGCCGGCGTGAAGTGAACCTGGCCGAAGGTTCGGAAGCGGCGTTCACGGTGACCCATGACGCGGCGCGCCCGTTCGTGGTGCACGTCGGCGACCGCACGATCCGCGACCTGGGCACAGAATTCGACGTCCTGCGCAACAATGGCGCCCTGACGGTGACCGTTCGCTCGGGCCTGGTCGAAGTGGCGCCCACGCCCGGCGCCGTGGGCCAGACCGTCAACGTCACCCCGGGCCTGCAACTCAGCCATCGCGAAGGCAGCGCCACCTCCGACATCGCGCGCACGTCAGCGGACGACGCTTTTGGCTGGCGCGCCGGACGGCTGGTCTATCGCAATCGCAGCCTGGCCGATGTAGCGGCCGATCTGAATCGCTACTATGGGGTGCAGATCAAGGCCGAGGGGACGGCCGCAGCCCTGCCCTTTTCGGGCGTGCTGGCCCTGGCCGACGAGTCGATGGTGATAAACCGCCTGACCGCATTGGTTCCCGTCTCGGCAAATACGCAAGATGGCGTCATAATCCTTAGGGCGCGCACGAACTAGCGCCGACCCTGGGGACGGAATTTGGCGGCCAAGCGGCGTTTGACACCTAAGGCTTGGTCGATTTGTCTGCTCGCCTTCCATTGCGCATGCGCGCCCGGCGCCGCGCGGGCCCAGACAACATCGCTGAAGGCCTTTTCCATTCCCGCCAAGCCGGCGTCTGAAGCCCTGATCGACTTCGCGGTCCAGGCCGACATTTCCATCGGGGGGGTCAACGCCTGTCACGGGCTCAGCCCCGGCCTGGTGGGGCGCTATTCGATCGACGATGGCCTTGCCCGGCTTCTGGCGGGCGCCGGCTGCGGATTTCGCCGCGTCGCGGCAGACACCTTCGAAGTCTCCGCGGCGCCCCGGTCCAAGTCCGCGCCGCCACAACGAGCCCTGCCCCGCCCCCCCGCGCCGAAGGCGTCCGAGCCGGTGGCTCTGCCCGGCGACCGCCAGGTGGTGGTGACCACCACCAAGCGAGCGGCCCTCATCGGTTCTCTGCCCTACGCCATCAGCGCCCTCGACCATCGCCAACTCGAAGACGCCGGCGCGATGGACGTCAGCGATGTGGCGGTGCAGGTCCCAGGCCTTGCGACCACCAACCTGGGCCTGGGCCGCGACAAGCTGCTGCTGCGCGGCCTGTCAGACGGCGCGTTCACCGGCCGCACCCAATCGACCGTGGGCATCTACCTCGACGACGTGCCGATCACCTACAACGCCCCCGACCCCGACCTGCAGTTGGCCGACGTCGAGACGATCGAAGTGCTGCGCGGGCCGCAAGGCTCGCTCTACGGCGGCGGGGCGATGAGCGGCGTTTACCGCATCGTTCCGCGTAAGCCCGAACTGGACGCCTGGTCGGGCTATGCGCGCCTGGGCGGCAGCCTGACCAACGGCGGGGCGCCGAGTGAAGAATACGAGGGCATGATCAATGCGCCCTTGATTCGCGACGACCTGGGCGTGCGGGCGGTCGTCTATAAGACGGTGGAGGGCGGTTATATCGACGCTTCGGATCTGCGGCTGAGCAATGTGGACCAGACCGTGCGCCAGGGCGGCCGGGCGGCCCTTCGCGCCGCCCCGGGCGCCGACTGGCTCGTCACCCTGTCGACCGACTACCAGACGATCGACTCCAAGGACGCCCAGTATGTCACCCCCGGCGGCGGGCGCTTGCACCGCGCCAATCAGATTCTCGAGAACTCCAACAACACCTTCTCGGCGACGGCGCTGAACGTCGAACATGACGCCCTGTGGGGCGATGTGACGTCCACAACCTCCTTCGTTCAGCACCGGCTGGACAGTCGCTCGGACGCATCCAACGCCTTGCCGCTGTTCGGTCAGGGGACGCCGGCCGTCGGATCCTACGAGGAGCCGATCCGCATAAAGATGCTCGCCGAGGACTTGGTCTACACATCGCCCAACGTGGGCCGGCTGCGCTGGCTGGCGGGCCTGTACGCCCAATCGACGATCGAGACCACCGACTCGATCGTGCGCGCCGGCCCTTCGCCCGCCGAGACCAACCTGAATGCCGACACGCTCTATAAAGAACACCGTATCGACCGCCACGATGGCGCGGCGCTCTATGGCGACGCCTCCTACGCCCTTACCGACCGCCTGACTGCGACGGTCGGCATGCGCTTGTCGATGTCCGACTCGGCCACAACATCCGACGTCGCCGCCCCCAAGATTGAAGCCGAACGGACCTATGCGGGCCGCACGACGTCGGCCGGCTATCAGCCCAAAGTCGCCTTGACCTACAAGCTCGCGCCGGACGAAACGATCTATGCCCTGGTATCGGAAGGCGGGCGCGGCAGCGGGGTCAACACAGGCGGCCAGATCGGCACGGTGTTCGCCACCTCGCCCACCCAGCCGGGCGTGCACCGCTTTTTCGGCGGCGACAAACTGTGGAACCTGGAAACCGGCGCCAAGCTGGCGGCCTTCGGCGGGCGGCTGAGCCTGAACACCGCCCTGTTTTACGACATCTGGACCAATATCCAGACCGACCAGTTCATGCCCAGCGGCTTGTCCTACACCGCCAACGCCGGCGATGGACGGGATCTGGGCGCGGAATTCGAAGTGATCGCGCGCCCCACGCAAGGCCTGACCGTGCAGGGCACCGCCCTGCTCGATCGCCCAGAACTGACCCGCGCCAAGCCCGGCTTCATGCCGGGCAGCGGCCTGCCGGGCGTACCGGACGTCTCGCTCAGCGGCCGCACCGCCTACCGCTGGAGGGTATGGGGCGACATCAGCGCCCTGGTGTTCGCCGAGGCCGAATATATCGGTCGCTCGCACCTGACCTTCAATCGCTTGAATTCGCCCTCGGAGGGCGGTTATGTGCTCGCGCGGCTGTCGGCCCAACTCGAGATGGACCGCTGGCGGCTCGCGTTCTTCCTCTCCAATCCTGCAAATGCCCGCGGCAATACCTTCGCCTATGGCAACCCGTTCAATTTCCAACAGGCGCAGGAGATAACGCCCGAGCGGCCCACCACTCTGCGTGCAACCTTGTCGCGGGACTTCTGACACCGTCCGATCCCAGGCGGACGTCGGCGAATGTCAATCGAAATGTCGGGCGCCCTAGACAATGGCGTCTAAAACGCGAGCAAGGCGCCCATCGAATATTGCAATCGCGCTTGATGCGAAACGTTCAACTCTGGGGGGTGTGATCGCGTTAGACCCCAAGCGGGCAAGGCCTGGGCTCTAACCTGGATCGGCCTGCAAATGGCCACAATCCGTTGGAATCTCGCGTGTTGAGCATCACACGATATCCTTCGACATCTCGCAGTGGTTCCTTGGGCTCTGACATGCGCGAAGGCTGAAATTCGCACGTCCCTTTCTATTCTTGTGAATAGCCGATAATAGGGCTTGGTTTTAGTTGCGAATTGAGCCAAATCGTAACGCCATCAGACCAGACGTGGAGCCTCGGAGGAAGCCGATGGACGAAAATAACGATATTCTTAGCCTGACTGCCGATATTGCGGCCGCTTACGTGTCTAACAACACCGTGCCCGCTTCGGATGTGCCTGCCGTCATCCAGACCATCTACCGCGCCCTGGGCGCCTTGGGTAAGACGGACATGCAGCCGGCCCCGGAAGCGCGCAAGCCCGCCGTGCCGATCCGCAAGTCGATCACCCCCGACTTCCTGATCAGCCTGGAAGACGGCAAGCCTTACAAGTCGCTGAAGCGGCACCTGCGCACGCAATACAACATGAGCCCCGACGATTATCGGGCCAAGTGGGGCCTGCCCAAGGACTACCCGATGGTGGCGCCGAACTATGCCGCCTCCCGTTCGGCCCTCGCCAAGAGCATGGGCCTGGGCCGCGGCGGAACCAAGAAGCCGCGCGTCGTCAAGAAGTAGCTTCCAGCCTTCGAGACTCAGGAAAGCCGGCGGATGACCTCCGCCGGCTTTCGCTTGTCTGAAGCCCGCTATTGGACGCTAGAAGCGGCCAGCCTGGAAATCGGCAAAGGCCTGTTGCAGTTCCTGGACCGTGTTCATGACGAACGGGCCGTACTTGGCCACGGGCTCCTTGAGCGGCTTGCCCGCCGCCAGCATCAGCCGCGCACCCGACGGACCGCCGACGAGCGACAGGGCCGAGCCCGGCCCAAGCACCGCGATCACGCCTCGGGCGACGGACTGAGCCGGCGATCCGACCTCGGCCTGCCCTTCATAGACATAGACAAAGGCGGCATGGTCATCCGGCAGGGCCACCTGGGCCATCGCGCCTGGCTCAAGGCTGATGTCGCCATAGACCGGCTCGGTGGCGCCGGGGGCGACCGGTCCCAAGACCCCGCCGATCACGCCCGCGATGACCTTGGCCGCGGCGCCGGGAGCCAGGGTCGCTGTAGGAATCTGCTCGGGCGCGATGTCCTGGTAGCGCGGCGCCGTCATCTTGTCGCTCGCCGGCAGGTTCAGCCACAGCTGGAACCCGCGCATCAGGCCGTGCTCCTGCTCGGGCATTTCCGAGTGGATGATGCCGCGGCCGGCCGTCATCCATTGCACCGAGCCCGAGGTCAGAAGCCCCTCGTTGCCCTTATTGTCCCGGTGGCGCATGCGGCCGTCGAGCATGTAGGTGACGGTTTCAAACCCCCGGTGCGGATGGTCGGGGAAGCCCGCGATATAGGCCTGGGGATCGTCCGAGCCGAATTCGTCCAGCATCAGGAAGGGATCGAGATCGGGCAAGGCGGGCTGACCGATCACACGGTTCAGCTTGACCCCCGCGCCATCGCTGGCGGGCATGCCGCGCCCCGACCAGATCACCCGGCGTTGTGTTTCTGTCGACATATCCCGGCTCCAGCCTCTCGCTCAGCCGGCACATAGGGGGCCGGACGCGGAATGTCATCCCGCGTCCGCCAACCTCAAGAGCCTCGGGCTATTGCCCGGCCTTGGTCATGGCCGCTTCCATGCCCCTGCGGATCAGTTCCGCGGTCTCTTCAGGATCGGCCCAGCCCTTGATGTGGGTGACCTTGCCCTTTTCCAGGTCTTTGTAGTGCTGGAAAAAGTGCGCGATCTGCTCGGTCATGATCGCCGGCAGCTGGCGCCACGAGCTGATGTCGGAGTGGAACGGATGCAGCTTGTCCACCGGCACGGCCAGGATCTTCTCGTCCTTGCCGGCCTCGTCTTCCATCAACAGCGCGCCGATCGGGCGGCAGCGGATCACCGCGCCCGGCACCACCGGCGTCGGGCCCACGACCATGATGTCGCAAGGATCCCCGTCTTCGGCCAGGGTGTGAGGAATGAAGCCGTAGTTGCCGGGATAGAACATGGCCGTATGCAAGAAGCGGTCGACGAACAGGGCGCCGGACGCCTTGTCCATCTCATATTTCACCGGCTCGCCGCCTTGGGGGATTTCGATCACGGCGTTGACGTCGTAGGGGGGATTGGCCCCCGTGGGAATCTTAGTGATGTCCATGACAAACTTTCACGCAACGAATGGCGCTTCGGTATCGCCTCGGCTTGTGCGATGCAACAAGGGTTTTGCGACGCAATAGAGACGGCCCGCAGCAGCGCGGGATTTGACCTATCGGGGCTCGACCTGCACCGCCTTGGCCTCTTCGGCTTTGAGCGTCCGGTTGTAAATCGAGATTCCGGCGAGCGCCGGCGCCAGGGTCGCCACGATCAGAAACGGCATGCCCACGACCGGCAGGACGAACAGGTGCAGGTAGAAGCTGCAGAACTCCGCCGCCAGCATGGCCACGGTCAGGCCCACGCCGACAAGGCGCACGGTCACGGCGGTAGAGAGTTTCACGGCGGGGCTCCCGGTTAGCAGCCAAGCGTCCTGGCGGAGGGTTTCTGGCATGGCGCGCCCGCCCTGACTAGGCCAAGCGTCTTTATGCGGCCTTTATGGCCTGGCCCCCCATCGCACCGCGAACCTTTACGGCTGGCCGCCGTAAGACCGCGCTCTCAACCAGGAGCGCCCCATGCTCGATGTCCTCTATCTCGCGTCAGGCTGCGCCATCTTTGTCGCTTTCGGCCTTTACGCCCTGGCGCTGAAGCGGATCTGACCATGGTCATTTCCCTGCTCTACGGCGCCGCGGCGATCTTCATCGCCGGCTACATGGTCGCCGCCCTCATTCGTCCCGACAAATTCTAGGGAGCCCGAGCGATGACCGCCGCCGGCTGGGCTGAAATCCTGTTCACCATCGCCATCACCGTGGCCTTGTCGCTGCCGCTCGGCCTCTTCCTGGCGCGGGTGTGGCAGGGTCAGGCGACATGGCTCGATCCTGTATTGAAGCCGGCGGAGAGCCTGCTCTACCGGGCCTTCGGCGTCGATCCCCGAAAGAGCCAGACATGGATGGCCTACACCGCCGCCATGCTGACATTCAGCGCGATCAGCTTCGTCGTGCTCTATCTGATCCTGCGCTTCCAGGACCTGCTGCCGTTCAACCCCCAGGGGTTCAAGGGGCTGACGCCGGACCTGGCCTTCGACACCTCGATCAGTTTCGTCACCAACACCAACTGGCAGTCGTATGTGCCCGAACAGTCTGTGTCGGCCTTCAGCCAGATGGCGGGCCTGACCAGCCACAACTTCCTGTCGGCGGCGGCGGGCATCGCCCTGGCGGCGGCGGTCAGCCGGGCCTTCGCGGCCAATCGCGGCGAGGGGTTGGGCAACTTCTGGGTCGATCTGACCCGCATCACCCTCTACGTCCTTCTGCCCCTCTCGATCGTGATCGCCCTGATCTACGCCGCGCAGGGCATGCCCCAGACCCTGACCGGACACGTGGACGCGGTGGGCGTGGAAGGCGCCAAGCAGACCATCATCCTGTATCCCACTGCCAGCCAGGAGGCGATCAAGCAGCTCGGCACCAATGGCGGCGGCGTCTTCAACGCCAACTCGGCCCATCCCTTCGAGAACCCCAACAGCCTGACCAATCTGATCGAGATCGTCTCGATGAACGTGCTGGGCTACGCCTGCGTCATCGCGTTCGGCGTCGTCACCCTCGCTCGCCGGGAATCGCGCGCCTTGCTGGCCGTCATGGCCGGGTTCATCGTGGCCGCCTCGGCGGTGATCTACTGGGCCGAGACCCAGCCCGCCCCCGCCATGCACGCCGTCCACGGCGCCGTGGCGGTGAACATGGAAGGCAAGGAAGTCCGCTTCGGCGCGCCCTCCACCGCCGTATGGACCGCCAACACCACCGGCGCGTCGGACGGCGGAGTCATCGCCATGCACGACAGCTTCATGCCCCTGGCGGGCGGCGCGGCCATGTTCATGATCCAGCTGGGCGAAATCCTGCCGGGCGGGGTCGGCTCGGGCCTCTATGGCATGGTGGTCATGGCGCTGATCGCGGTGTTCGTCGCCGGGCTGATGGTCGGCCGCACGCCCGAGTACCTCGGCAAGAAGATCGAGGCGCGCGAGGTCAAGTTCGCCATGCTGGCGGTGCTGATCCTGCCGCTGACCATCCTGGGATTCGCCGCCGTGGCCGCCGTGCTGCCGCTGGCGCTCAAGGCTCTGGAGAATTCAGGCCCCCACGGCTTGTCGGAAATCCTCTACGCCTACTCCTCGGCGGCAGGGAATAACGGCTCGGCGTTCGCGGGCCTGTCGGCCAACACCCCCTACTGGAACGACACCCTGGGCGTGGCGATGTTGCTCGGCCGCTTCGCCTATATCGTCCCGGTCATGGCCATGGCCGGCTCGCTCGCCGCCAAGCCCAAGCTTCAGCCCACCGCCGGCACGCTGCCCAGCCATGGCCTGCTGTTCATCACCCTGCTGGCCGGGGTGATCGTGATCATGGGCGGGCTGCAATTCTTCCCGGCCCAGGCCCTCGGTCCGATCGTGGAGCACTTCCAGGTGCTGCACGCCGTCGCCCAGCAGCATTGATCCTCAGGACATCCCCGCCATGACCGCCCTCTCCGCCCCCGTGGGCGCCCCCCGGCGCTCGGCCGTGACCTCCACCGCCCTGTCCTCCAGCGTGCTGGCGCGGGCGATCGCCGACTCCTTCATCAAGCTCGACCCGCGCAAGCTCGGCCGCAACCCGGTGATCCTGGCGACCGAGGTCGTGGCGATGCTCGCCACCGTGTCCACCGCCGTGGCCTTCCACACCGGCGCCTATCCCTGGTGGGCGCTGCAGATCGCGGTGTGGCTGTGGTTCACCGTGGTGTTCGCGAACTTCGCCGAGAGCATCGCCGAGGGACGGGGCAAGGCCGCCGCCGACGCCCTGCGCGCCCAGCGGGTGGACGTGAAGGCCAAGCTGATCGTCGACGACAAGGCCGGGACCATCGTCCCGACCGCCGCCTACAAGCTGAACGCCGGCGACGTGGTGCTGGTCGAGACCGGCGACATGGTGCCGTCCGACGGCGAGATCATCGAGGGCGTGGCCTCGGTCAACGAGGCGGCGATCACGGGCGAATCCGCCCCGGTGATCCGCGAAAGCGGCGGCGACCGTTCGGCCGTGACCGGCGGCACCACCGTGGTGTCCGACTGGATCAAGGTGCGCATCACCGCCGAACCTGGCCACACCTTCCTCGACCGCATGATCGCCATGGTCGAAGGCGCCGAGCGGCGCAAGACGCCCAACGAGCTGGCCCTGACCGTGCTGCTCGCCGGCTTGACGATCGTGTTCCTGATCGCCACCGCCACCTTGCTGGGCCTTGGCAAATATTCCGGGGTCACGCTCGATCCGCTGGCGTTGGGCGCCCTGTTCATCTGCCTCATTCCCACGACCATCGGCGGGCTGCTTTCAGCGATCGGCATCGCCGGCATGGACCGCCTGCTCAAGGTCAATGTGCTGGCGACATCGGGCCGCGCGGTGGAGGCTTCGGGCGACTGCGACACCCTGCTGCTCGATAAGACCGGCACCATCACCTACGGCAACCGCATGGCCACCGCCGTCATCGCGGCCCCGGGCGTACGGCCCGAAGCGGCCCTGCGCGCCGCCATGATGGCCTCGCTCGCCGACGAAACGCCCGAAGGCCGCTCGATCGTCGATCTGGCCTTGCAACAAGGTCTGACCGGGCTGCCGCCCAAGGATTCTACGCCCGTGCCCTTCAGCGCCACCACGCGCCTGTCGGGCCTGGACGCGGGCGACGACAGCTGGCGCAAGGGCGCGGTGGACGCGATCCTGCGCACCGTGGGCCTGAGCGCGGCAGAGGCGCCGGCAGAGTTCAACGCGGCGGTCGACTCCATCGCCCGCTCCGGCGGCACGCCGCTGGCCGTGGCCGAGAACGGCGCGCTGATCGGCGTGATCCACTTGAAGGACGTGGTCAAGGCCGGGGTCAAAGAGCGCTTCGCGGACCTTCGCCGCATGGGCCTGCGCACGGTGATGATCACCGGCGATAATCCGGTGACCGCCGCGGCCATCGCCTCGGAAGCCGGCGTCGACGACTTCCTGGCCGAGGCCACGCCCGAGGACAAGCTGCGCCTGATCCGCGAGGAACAGGCCAAGGGCCGCCTGGTAGCCATGTGCGGCGACGGCTCCAACGACGCGCCGGCCCTGGCCCAGGCCGACGTGGGCGTGGCCATGCAGACCGGCACCCAGGCCGCCCGCGAGGCCGGCAACATGGTCGATCTCGACAGCGACCCGACCAAGGTGATCGAGATCGTCGAGGTGGGCAAACAGATGCTCATCACCCGCGGCGCCCTGACCACCTTCTCCATTGCCAACGACGTGGCCAAGTATTTCGCCATCATTCCGGCGATCTTCGTCGTCTCGCTGCCCGCGCTTGGCGCGCTCAACGTCATGCATCTGGCCAATCCGCGCAGCGCCATCCTGTCGGCGGTGATCTTCAACGCCCTGATCATCATCGCCCTGGTGCCGCTGGCCTTGCGCGGGGTGCGTTATCGCCCGATCGGCGCGGCCAAGCTGCTGCAGCGCAACCTGCTGATCTATGGGCTGGGCGGCATCGTGGCGCCGTTCGTCGGCATCAAGATCATCGACATCCTCATCACCGTCCTCGGCCTGGCCTGAGCCGCCGCAAACGCTGAAAGCAAGAGAACCGCCATGTTGTCCGACCTGCGTCCCGCCCTCGTGTCGACCCTGCTGTTCACCCTGCTGCTGGGCCTGGCCTATCCCCTGGCCATCACCGGCATCGCCAGGGTCGCCTTCCCCGCCCAGGCCGAAGGCAGCCTGGTGCGCGACGCTTCGGGCCACGTGATCGGCTCGTCGCTGCTGGCGCAGGGCTTCGCCAAGGACCAATACCTGCACCCCCGGCCGTCCGCCGCTGGCAATGGCTACGACCCCACCAGCTCGGGCGGCTCCAACTACGGTCCGCTGTCGAGCGACCTGGCCAAGCGCGTGACGGCCGACGCGGCGGCCCTGCGCCAGTCCACCGGCCACGACGCGATCCCCGACGACGCCATCACGACCTCCGCCTCGGGCCTCGACCCGGACATCTCGCCGGCCTACGCCTTGTTGCAGGCCGACCGCATCGCCAAGGCGCGCGGGGCCGATCCGGAGGCGGTGCGCGCCCTGATCCAGCGCAATATCACGCCGCCGCTCCTGGGATTCATCGGCCAGCCACGAGTGAATGTGCTGATGACCAACCGCGCCCTCGACCTGGCGCTCGCGAAGGGTCAACCTAAGCCGGCATGAGCCTGGACGAGCCCTTTCGCCCCGATCCCGACGCCCTGCTGGCCGAAGCGGCGAAAGCGGGGCGCGGCCGGCTGAAGGTATTCCTCGGCATGGCCCCAGGGGTGGGCAAGACCTACGAGATGCTGAGCCAGGCCGGCCGCCGCCAGGCCGAGGGCGGCCAGGTGCTGGTCGGGGTGGTCGAGACCCACGGCCGGCGTGAAACCGAGGCCCTTCTGGAGGGGCTGGAGGTGCTGCCGCGCAAACCGATGGAGCACCGCGGGCGCGTGTTCCTCGAGTTCGATATCGACGCCGCCCTGGCGCGCCGCCCAACCCTGCTGCTGATCGACGAATACGCCCACACCAACGCCCCCGGCTCGCGCCATCCAAAGCGCTGGCAGGACGTGGATGAAGTGCTGGCGTCCGGCATCGACGTGTGGACCACGCTCAACGTCCAGCATCTGGAAAGCCTGGTCGACGTGGTGTGGAAGATCACTGGCGTGCGCGTTCGCGAGACCGTGCCCGACCAGGTGCTGTCCAACGCCGAAGAGATCGAGTTGGTCGATCTGACCCCCGAGGCCCTGCGCAAGCGCCTGTCCGAAGGACGGGTCTATGTGCCCGAGACCGCGCGTCTGGCGGCTGACAAGTTTTTCAAGCCGGAGAACCTCACGGCCCTGCGTGAACTTGCCCTGCGCCGCGCCGCCCAGACGATCGACGACCAACTGGTGGGCGCCATGCGCCGGTCGGGCATCGAGGGGCCGTGGGCGGCGGGCGAGCGCATCCTGGTGCTTGTGGCCGGTGACGCCATGGCCGCGAGCCTGGTGCGCGCAGGGCGGCGCCTCGCCGACCTGATGGACGCGCCCTGGACCGTCGCCCATGTCGAGCGGCCGAGCCAGCCCACGCCCTCGGGCCTCGCGGCGACACGGTTGTCCGAGGCGCTCAAGCTGACCGAACAACTCGGCGGATCGACCCTGATGCTGACGGGCGACGACCTGCCCTCGGCGATCCTGGGTTACGCCCGGCGCAACAATGTCACCCAGATCGTGCTGGGCAAGGCCAAGGCGCCGTTGTGGCGCGTGGCCACCGGCCGGTCGCTGGGGCACGTGCTGCTGCAGAAGTCGGGCGGCTCGGCGGTGCACTTCGTCAGCGAGGGCGCCCCCGAACCGGCCGAGGCGGCGGCGCCGCGCAAACCGCCGGGCTGGAAGGCCTGGACCGGCTATGGCGCGGCGGTGCTCCTGGTCGCCATCGCCTGCGGCGTTTCTGCCGTGCTCGACCGCATGTCGGCCGGCTCCAACCTGGCGATGATCTTCCTGGCGGCGGTGCTGGTCAGCGGCCTGGCCTTTGGGCTGGGCGCGTCATTGCTGGCCGCCGCCCTGGCCATTGCGGCCTATAATTTCTTTTTTCTGGAGCCGCGCTTCTCGTTCGTGATCGGCCACGCCCACGACGTGCTGACCTTCGTGATCTTCCTGGCGGTGGCTGGAGCCACGGGCGGGCTGGCGGGCCGCGTGCGCGATCAGGGCGTTTTGTCCAAGAGCCGGGCGGCGGCCGTCACCGCGCTTCTGGCCGCCAGCCGCCGTTTGTCTTCAGCCCCCACGCTGGAGGCGACCGCCCAGGCGCTGGCCGAGCAGATCGCCGGCGCGACCGGGGGCGTGGCCGCGGTGTTGCTGCCTCGGGGCGAGGATCTGGTCGAGGCCGCCGCTTCGCCCGATCCGCCGGTCTTTTCCACCGCCGCTATGGCCGCCGCGCGCTGGGCCTGGGAAAAGCGCGAGCCGGCGGGCGCCGGGACCGGGACGCTGCCCCAGGCGGGCTGGACCTTCCGTCCGCTGGTCGGGGTGCGCGCGCCGGTGGGGGTGGCGGCGATCGAAGCGCTGCCGGGGGCCGCGGGAGAAGATGGGCGGCTGATCAACGCCCTGATCGACCAGGGCGCCCTGGCGTTGGAACGGGCGCAACTGGCGGCCGCCACGGTCGAGAACGAGACCCTGCGCCGGTCGGACAGACTGCGCTCGGCCCTGCTCAATTCCATCAGCCACGATCTGCGCACGCCACTGTCCACCGTGCTGGGCGCGGCCACCACCCTGATCGACTATCGCGCCAGCCTCAAATCCGAGGTGCAGGATGACCTGTTGCAGTCGATCCGCGAGGAGGCCGAGCGTCTCAATCGCTATGTCGGCGACCTGCTCGACATCACCCGCCTGGAAGGCGGCGCCCTGGTCACGCGCAAAAGCCTGATCGACGCGCGCGACGTGCTGGGCCTGGCCAGCGACCGGGTGCGGCGGCGGCTGGGCGGGCGACGGCTGGTTCAGGATTTCCCTGACCAGCTGTCGATGATCCGGGCCGATCCGGCCCTGCTCGAACAGTCGCTGGTCAATATCCTGGAGAACGCCATAGCCTACAGTCCCGAGGGCTCGACCATCGAAACCGCCGCCTTC
>Ga0335069_10008406_pt1 | contig 14775 bp, 6 predicted proteins | sample Lox_Sample_11_FD_206714 | JGI IMG/M metagenome (GOLD analysis project Ga0335069, IMG submission 206714) | Soil microbial communities from Loxahatchee National Wildlife Refuge, Florida, United States - Lox_Sample_1.1 | ecosystem: Environmental > Terrestrial > Soil > Wetlands | place: USA: Florida... | reverse complement strand
CTGGCGCGACTTTACCTGTACTCGCTGTGGAAAGGGAGAACTTAATCAGACTCTCCTTAGAGGCAAATACCGATTCTGAAAGGACTTAAGCTCTCGTCAGCCGATTATTATCTAAATGATATATATTCATAATTGTATATATCAGATTACAGGCGAGCTGTCAAGATGTTTTTTTCTGCCGAACCCGATAGCAGGTGGCGAGGAGCCAGACTCCGGTCGCAATCAAGACCAAGTCTACGACCGCCATTACAATTGCCTCGCCGCTATTTGAGGCTTGGAAGGTGCGAGTCTGCGGAAACAGTAAGAACTTCCCATTCAGATAGACAAGGCACAAACCAAGCACCAGTCGCCACCAACTAAGCTGTCTTTTTTCCATGCGCTTTCTTCTTCTTTTTTGCCTTTTAGCGGCCGGGTGCCCCACCCGAGCATCCTTTGCTCGGGTGGGGATTTGGAAACTACCCCACCCCAGCAAAATCGGCTGGGGTGCAGCGTCACCGTGTCAGGGCACGAGTTTACTCGTGCCGTAATGGTTCTCTTAAAGCTTCGGGCTTTAGCCCCTGTTGCCTCACCACGTTGCAGGGGCTGAAGCCCTTCATTCTCGCTGCCTTGGCGGCACGACTGAAGTCGTGCCCTGACACGTGTTGCCTCCCGAAAGCGCTGCTCAGGGCTGAACCTGAATCATTCGAGGTCACGACGTCTGCTACACGGCGCGTGCCGACCCCTTTGTGCTTTTTACCCTGTCGTTTTCAACCGACTGCCGGGTGCCCCACCCGAGCTTCTTTTGCTCGGGTGGGGATTTTGGGGAAACACCCCCACCCTAGCAAAACCGGCCCCTTCGACTTCGCTCAGGGCGTGGGGCACGCTCCGGATTTTCCTTGGCTCAGTGCGTGACCTTCTTCAACGCGTAGGAGCTCAGGACCCGCATGTAATTCGCGCGCTCGAAGGCCGCAGGATCGGCGACGTTCTTGCGCGCCATGCTGCCCTGCATCTGGCGGATGGATTCGTATTCGTGCTCTTCCATCCAGCGGCGGAGGTCATGCAACACATGGCGGATATGTCCAATGCCCTGCTCGAGCAGCGCCGAAGTCATCATGGCGACGCGCGCGCCCACCATCATGCTCTTCAGCACGTCCTCGGCGGTGTGGACGCCGCCGGTGATGGCGAGATCGGCCTTCACGTGGCCGTAGACGATGGCGATCCAGTTGAGCCGCAGCAGCAGATCGTAGGAGCGGCTCAGCTCCAGGTGAGGCACGACTTCGAGCTCTTCAAGATTGATGTCCGGCTGGTAGAAGCGGTTGAACATCACCAGGCCGTCGGCGCCGGCGAGGTCGAGCCGCCGCATCATGTGCGGAATGGAACTGAAGAAATAGCTGACCTTGACGGCGAGCGGAATGCGCACCGCCGCCTTCACCTGGCGCACCACGTCGTAGTACATCTGCTCCAGTTCCGCGCCGGGCAGTTCGGGGTTGGCGGCCACGTGATAAGTGTTCAGCTCGAGGGCGTCAGCGCCCGCCTCTTCCATCATTTTGGCGTAGCGTGTCCATCCGCCCATGGAACTGCCATTCAGGCTGGCGATAACAGGGATGCTCACCGCCTTCTTCGCTTTCGCCAGATGCTCCAGGTAGGCTTCCGGCCCGTGATTGTAGTTTTCGAGATCGGGAAGGTAGTGCAGCGATTCGGCGAAGCTCTCGCTGCCATACTCGAGCCAGCGGTTCAGCTCTTCACTTTCGATGTCGATCTGCTCCTCGAACAAAGAATGCATGACCACGGCGGCGGCGCCGGCGCGCTCCATTTCGCGAATGTTGTCGAGGTCGCGCTGCAGCGGCCCGGCCGAGACCACGATCGGGTTCTTCAACTGCAGACCGAGATAGGTGGTGGAAAGGTCGATCATTCCTTGCCTCCTTTCGCCGCCAGGACGGCGGCTGCCATGTCGCCGTCAGCGGGCAGCGAAGCCAGCTTCTCGTAAAGCTCCCAACGGCTGCGCACATCTTCCTCGGCCTCGCGCAGCAGCTTCTTGGCCGCTTCCTCATCGGCGTGGTTCAGGATGTTGAACCGGGTTTCGTTCAACATGTACTTCTGCAAGGGTACGCTGGGCGCACGGGAATCGAGCTGCAGCGGATTCTTACCCTGCTTCACCAGTTCAGGGTTGTAGCGGAACAGCGGCCAGTATCCGGCCTGTACCGCCAGCTTCTGCTGGTCCATGCCGTACATCAGGTCGTAGCCGTGGGCGACGCAGTGCGCGAAGGCAACGATCAGCGATGGCCCGTCGTAGGCTTCAGCCTCTTCGAATGCCTTCAGCGATTGCATGTCGCTGCCGCCCATCGCGACCCGGGCCACATACACGTTGCCATAGTTGACAGCCATCATGGCCAGGTCCTTCTTGGCGGTTTCCTTGCCGCCGAAGGCGAAGCGCGCAACAGCCCCGCGCGGCGTGGCCTTGGAGCGCTGGCCCCCGGTGTTGGAGTACACCTCGGTATCGAGCACCAGAACGTTGACGTTCTGTCCGGAAGCCAGCACGTGGTCGAGGCCGCCGTAGCCGATGTCATACGCCCATCCGTCGCCGCCGATGATCCACACACTTTTGCGGACGAGAGCGTCGACGATGGCCAGCAGATCGCGCGCCGCCGGTGTGTTCACGCCCTTCAATTTGCCGGTGAGAGTGCGCACGAGCTCGCGCTGACGCTCGATGCCGGCGTGGGTGGACTGATCGGTGGTCAACAGGGCGGCCGCCAGTTCGCCGCCGATCTGGGCTTCAAGACGATGCACCAGATCACGCGCGTACTCTTCCTGCTTGTTGAGCGCCAGCCGCAGGCCAAGTCCGAACTCGGCGTTGTCCTCGAAGAGCGAATTCGACCATACCGGGCCGCGGCCCTGGGCGTTCACCGTGTACGGCGTGGTGGGAAGATTGCCGCCATAGATCGACGAGCATCCGGTGGCGTTGGCGATGACCACGTGATCGCCGAAGAGCTGCGTCATCAGCTTGATATACGGTGTCTCGCCGCATCCGGCGCAAGCTCCGGAGAATTCGAACAGCGGCTGGAACAGTTGTACGTCCTTTACCTGGCCGGGCTTCAGTTGCTCGCGATTGGCTTCCGGCAGCGAGAGGAAGAACTCCCAATTCTCGCGCTCGGGCGCGCGCAACGGCGCCTGCGGCACCATGTTGATGGCCTTGTGCTTGACTTCGGTCTTGCTCTTGGCGGGACAGATCTCCACGCACAAACTGCAGCCGGTGCAGTCCTCCGGAGCCACCTGCAACGTGTAGCGCAGATTTTCGAACTCCTTCCATTTGGGCTTGGCGGACTTGAATGTCGTAGGCGCCTTGCCCAGCAGCACGGGATCGTAGATCTTAGCGCGGATCACCGAGTGCGGGCACACCAGCACGCATTTTCCGCATTGGATGCACAGGGGCTCGTCCCAAACCGGGATTTCGAGAGCGATGTTCCGCTTCTCCCACTGGGCGGTGCCTGTGGGGAAGGTGCCGTCCACGGGCAGCGCGCTCACCGGCAACAGATCGCCTTCGCCGGCGATGATGCGAGCAGTGACTTTCTGGACGAAATCGGGCGCGGCCGCCGGAACCGGCGCCTCCATGTGTAGCTTGCTCGTGGCTTGCGTCGGCAGCTTGACCTCGTGCAGGTGGGCCAGCGTGGAATCTACGGCCGCAAAGTTCTTCTGCACCACCGCCTCGCCGCGCTTCTTGTAAGTCTTCTCGATGGCCTTCTTGATGGCGCCGATGGCTTCCTCGCGCGGCAGCACTCCGCTGATGGCGAAGAAGCAGGTCTGCATGATGGTGTTGATCCGCCGTCCCATGCCGACTTCCTCCGCTACCGAGTCGGCGTTGATGACGAACAGCTTCAACTTCTTATCGAGCAGTTCCTGCTGCATCGAAATGGGCAGGTGGTCCCAGACTTCCTCCGGGCCGTAAGGACTGTTCAGCAGGAAGGTGGCGCCGGGCTGAGCCAGCTTGAGCACGTCGAAGCGCTCGACGAACGAGAACTGGTGGCAGGCGACGAAGTTCGCCTGCGTGATCAGGTAGGTCGAATGGATGGGCCGCGGTCCGAAGCGCAGGTGTGAGACCGTCATAGCGCCGGCTTTCTTTGAATCGTAAACGAAGTAGCCCTGGGCGTAGAAGTCGGTGTCCTCGCCGATGATCTTGATGGAGTTCTTGTTGGCGCCGACGGTGCCGTCCGAGCCCAGGCCGTAGAATACAGCGCGCACAGTGTCTGGGCTTTCAGTCGAGAACTCGCGGTCGTAATCGAGGCTGGTGCGGGTGACGTCGTCGATGATGCCGACCGTGAAGTGGTTCTTCGGTTGCGTTTTCTTCAGCTCGTCGTAGACGGCCTTCACCATCGGAGGACTGAATTCCTTCGAGGAGAGCCCATAACGACCGCCAATCACGCGCGGCATGGCCTTGAATGCTCCCTTGCCGCCGGCCAGCCCTTCGCTCAGGGTGGTGACCACATCCATGTAGAGAGGCTCGCCGCTGGCGCCAGGCTCCTTCGTGCGGTCCAAGACTGCAATTGATTTCGCGCTCGCCGGCAGCGCAGCCAGGAAATGTTCGGCCGAAAACGGCCGGTAAAGCCGGACCTTCAGCAGCCCGACTTTCTCTCCGTGGGCGTTCAGGTGATCCACCGTCTCTTCCGCGGCTTCCGCGCCCGAGCCCATCATGATGAGGACGCGGTCGGCATCCGGCGCGCCCACGTAATCGAACAGGTTGTAGCGGCGGCCGACCACCTGCGCGAACTTGTCCATCGTCTTCTGCACGATGGCAGGGCAGGCCAGGTAGTAGGGATTGATGGCCTCGCGCGCCTGGAAGAAGACGTCGGGGTTCTGCGCGCTGCCGCGCAGCACCGGACGGTCCGGCGAAAGCGAGCGCAGACGATGGGCGTGGACCAACTCCTCGTCGATCATGGCGCGCATGTCGTCGTCCGTCAGCTCCTCGATCTTGTCCACCTCGTGCGAGGTACGGAAGCCGTCGAAGAAATGCAGGAACGGGATGCGCGCCTCGAGCGTCGCAGCGTGGGCGATCAGCGCGTGGTCCATGGCCTCCTGCACGGAGTTCGAGGCCAGCATGGCGAAGCCGGTCTGGCGGCAGCCCATGACGTCGCTGTGGTCGCCAAAGATGGAGAGCGCGTGGGTGGCCAGAGTGCGGGCGGCAACATGGATGACCACCGGCGTGAGTTCGCCGGCGATCTTGTACATGTTGGGGATCATCAGCAGCAGGCCCTGCGACGCCGTGAACGTCGTGGCCAGCGCTCCCGCCTGAATGGCTCCGTGCATCGCTCCGGCAGCGCCGCCTTCGCTCTGCATTTCCACCACCGTGGGTACCACGCCCCAGATGTTCGTCTGGCCCTTGGCGGCCCACTCGTCGGCAAACTCCCCCATGTTGGATGAGGGCGTGATCGGATAGATCGCAATCACCTCGCTGGTGTGGTAAGCGGAGTACGCCGCAGCCTCGTTGCCGTCAATCGTGACTTTAGACCTATTCATGAGTGCAGACCTCCATCGGAGATGGAAATTAACCCTTCAGTTTACCCCCGATAAAGCCTGCGTGGGGTGTGTCGGCATCACATTGCAAAGTTCATGAGTCACATTTTGGGGCGCGGCCATTTCGACTGCAGTAATATCCCCAGGGGCATGTGAGCAGCTTGTTTTCCATTCTCGCGCTGGGCTTCTTTCTCGGGATGCGGCACGCCACTGATCCCGATCATGTCATTGCGGTCACCACCATCATCACGCGCCAGCGCAGAATCGGACGGGCGGCGCTGACTGGCATCGTCTGGGGGATCGGGCACACGCTGACCATCTTCGTGGCCGGCGGCGCCATCATTCTTCTTGGCCTCGTCATCCCGCCACGCATCGGGCTCAGCATGGAACTTTCAGTGGGGCTGATGTTGATCGTGCTGGGGTTGATGAACCTCTCCAGTTTCTGGCGCGCCATGCCTGGGAAGCGGGAACAATCGGAGGCCGAATCAGTCGTCCACTCGCACGCTCACAGCCATGGAGAGTATGTGCACAGCCATCCGCACGGCCATTCGCCCGACATTCATCCGCACGCGCCGGACCAGACTCCGCTGGCGCGGCTGGATCGCCGGATGGGAAAGCTGGGCTTGTACCGGCACGCCCGGCCACTGGTGGTGGGCGTAGTGCACGGGCTGGCGGGATCGGCGGCGGTGGCTCTGCTGGTCTTGGCCACCATCCGTGATGCCCGCTGGGCGATCGCCTACTTGCTGGTCTTCGGCGTAGGTACGGTCGCTGGCATGATGCTGACTACCATGAGCCTGGCGTCTGCATTTCGGTTTCTGGGAGCTGGTCGCGAGCGCTTCTCTCGCCGGCTGAGCGTCGCCTCGGGGCTGATCAGCCTGGCCTTTGGCCTGGTCCTCGCCTACCAGGTATGTTTCGTCAACGGGCTGTTAAGCGGCCGCCCACAGTGGACGCCCCGCTGAGTGTGATCGCTCGCCCGCCTTCCACCAGGGGGCCTGGCTCGAACCACGGTGGTCACTCCAAACCGCCTGCGGACACAGGTTTTGCAGGGATCCGTTCTCCAGGTTGGGGTATACTCTTCCGAATATAACCGGCAGCCGGCCAGCGAGTGCATTGCGGGGCCCCAGGCTCCCGAGGTATTCGTGTCCGCTCCTTCCAGGTAGCCATGGCAACGCCATTTTCGCGCACCCTCCGCGCGCTTGAAATCGACAGGTTCCGCGGCTCTGTGCTGGCGCTGGTGTGCGTTACCGCCTTGCTGGGCGCCTGGGTGGCGTGGTTTCTCCTCGCCAGAGTGGCGCGCTATGAGGTAACCGACACGGCACGTCTGGAAGTCGATCAGGAAACCCATCCTGTGCAATCCCCGGTGCTGGCGCGGGTGGTTTCGAGCAACCTCGTGCTGGGTAAAGAGGTGCAGGCTGGAGAAGTGCTGGTTGAGCTGGATGCCAACGCGGAACAGCTTCAGGTTGCGGAACAGCGTACGCAACTGACGGCGCTGGCTTCGCAGATCGATTCCCTGAGGACCCAGGTCGTTCAGTTGGAGGAGGCACGGGCCCGGGAACAACAGACGGCGGGCGTCGCTATCGAGCAGGCAGGAGCGAAGTACCGCGAGGCCGATGCTCTGGCGCGCTCCGCCGACCACGAGGCGCACCGTCTGGAGGAGCTGGCTGCCGAAGGCCTGGTGCCGCGGCGCGAGTACGATATCGGGAAGATGGAAGCGGAACGGCTGCGCGACGCCGCTGACAGCCTCAAGCTGGAACCCGACCGCATCCGGCGCGACCTGCGTACCCGCGAGAGCGACCGCCGCGCGCAACTGGAAAACCTCCAGAGTCAGATTCGCAAGCTGGAAGGCGACCGGACGACGGTTGCCGCCAGCATCGAGCGGTTGAGTTATGAAGTCGAGCGACGGGTAATCCGCGCGCCTATAGCCGGACGGTTGGGCGAAGTGGCAGCCACCCTGCGCCCAGGCGCCGTAGTCAACGAAGGGGACCGGCTGTGCGCTATCCTGCCTCCCGGGCGCCTGCGCGCCATTGCCGAGTTCACTCCTCCGGCCGCCTTCGGACGCATCCGGCCGGGACAACCCGCGCGCCTGCGTCTGGAAGGGTTCCCCTGGGCGGAGTACGGCAGTATCGCAGCCACGGTGTCGACCGTGGCCAGTGAGATCCGCGACGGCAAGGTTCGCGTCGAGCTGAGTATCTCCCGTAGCCCGGCATTTGCCATCCCTTTGCAGCACGGCCTTCCGGGCTCGGTCGAAGTCGAGGTGGAGCGCGCCACGCCGGCGGCGCTGACGCTGCGCACCGCCGGCCAGATGATCAGCCGTCCGCGAAGCGTTTTTGCTCCAACCCCGTAGTCGCACATGAAGATGAAGCGCCATTACCTGGTGCCGGAGGCGGTGCAGGCGTCGGCGATGGACTGCGGTCCCGCCGCGCTCAAGAGCCTGCTCGAGGGCTTCGGGATCCACGCCAGCTACGGGCGCCTGCGCGAAGCCTGCCAGACCGATGTTGACGGCACTTCCATAGACACGATGGAAGAAGTGGCGCGGCAACTCGGGCTCGATGCCGAGCAGATCATGCTGCCGCTCGACCATCTCCTGTTGCCAGAAGCCGCCGCGCTGCCCGCCATCGTGGTGGTGGTCCTGCCCAGCGGCGTCACGCATTTCGTCGTAGTCTGGAGGCGCCATGGCAGGCTCCTGCAGCTCATGGACCCGGCAACTGGGCGACGCTGGGTCACGTGCCAGCGTTTTCTCGATGATGTGTACGTCGGCAAGACCGCCGTGCCGGCCGCGGGCTGGCGGGAATGGGCCGGTTCGAGGCCCTCGCTCGACGCCATGCGGCATCGTCTCAGCAAGGTCGGGATCCGCGCGACTTCCCTGCTGGAGGCTGCGGTAGCCGATCCGACATGGCATAAGGCAGCGGCGCTCGATGCCAGCATCCGCCTGGTAGATTCCATGGTCGAATCGGGCGGCGTCGGCCGCGGTCGCCAGGCGCAGCGGCTGCTCGAACGCTTCCTCGAAAACAATCAATTGGTCCCGGCCGAGTACTGGTCGGTACAAGCGCGCGGAAAAGACGAACTGCTGTTGCGCGGCGCCGTGCTGGTGCGCGTGCGCGGGTGCCTTGAAAAGACCGCTGAAGATGCGGCGCAGCTCCCCGCCGAACTCGCAGCCGCGTTGCAGGAGAAACCAGCGCGTCCCGGCCGGGAATTGCTGAAGCTCCTGCGTGAGGACGGCGTCTTCGCACCTTCACTCGTGCTGCTGGCCCTGCTCGCGGCGAGCGCCAGCGTGATCCTCGAAGCCGTCCTGTTCCGCGGACTCTTCGACCTGGGACGCGACCTCGGGCTCTCGGGCCAGCGCATGGGAGCGATGGCGGCGCTCATTCTCTTCCTGGCCGGCCTGCTGTTCCTGGAGTTTCCCGTTGCCACCAGCCTGTTGCGCCTGGGACGGCATCTGGAGACGCGGCTGCGGCGCGCCTTTCTGGAGAAGATCCCGCGCCTCGGCGACCGCTACTTCCAGAGCCGGCTGAAGTCGGACATGACCGAGCGCAGCCACATGATCCACCGCATCCGGCACCTGCCGGAACTCGGGGGCCAGCTCCTGCGCAGCAGCTTCGAACTGGCGCTCACGGCGGCGGGCATTGCCTGGCTCGATCCGCGCAGCGCCCCGCTGGCCATCGTGGCGGCCGTAGTCGCTCTGGCCTTACCCCTGATGGCGCAGCCGGTAGTGATGGAGCGTGACCTGCGCGTCCGTACTCATACCGGCGCCCTGTGCCGCTACTACCTGGACGCGCTTCTCGGACTCGTGCCGATCCGTGTCCACGGAGCGCAGCGGGCGGTGCGCCGCGAGCACGGCAAGCTGCTGCTCGACTGGGCGCGAGCCGGCATCGGACTTCAGCAGGTCGTCGTCTGGGCGGAGGCAGCACAGTACGCCCTGGGATTCGCGCTCGCGGCGTGGCTGCTGTTCGCGCACCTGGGACGAAGCGGGGAAGCCGGAACGGTGCTGTTACTCATCTACTGGGCGCTGAACCTGCCGGTGCTCGGCCAGGAAATCGCGCAGGTGGCGTGGCAGTATCCCGCATATCGCAACATGACGCTGCGTCTGCTGGAACCATTGGGCGCTCTGGAAGAGCCGGCCGCCGAGACCGCAGAACGCACCCTGCCGGCAGCCGCGGAGGTCCCTGCGGCCATTCGTCTGGAAAACGTGTGCGTGCGCGCCGCCGGCCACACCATCCTCGAGAACATCAATCTGGAAGTCCCATCGGGCTCTCATGTCGCGATCGTAGGACCTTCCGGCGCCGGCAAAACGACTCTGGCCGGGCTTTTGCTGGGCTGGTGGCGACCCGGCAGCGGGACAGTGCTGGTGGACGGCAAGCCGCTCGCACGGCACCTGGAGGAAGTGCGGAGAGCCACAGCGTGGGTCGATCCGGCCGTGCACCTGTGGAACCGCACGTTCTTCGAGAACCTGCGCTATGGATGCGCGAACGGCAACGCTCGTCCGATGATGCAGGTGATCGAAACTGCGGACTTGAAGCAGGTGCTGGAGCGCCTTCCCGAAGGCTTTGAAACGCGTCTCGGCGAAGGCGGCGGATTGGTATCGGGCGGTGAGGGTCAACGAGTGCGGCTGGGACGCGCCCTGCTGCGCAACGGCACCCGCCTGGCCATCCTGGATGAGCCCTTCCGTGGACTCGACCGCGAGCAGCGCCGCGAATTGTTGCAGCGCGTGCGCCGCCTGTGGCGCGACATCACCGTGCTCTGCATTACGCACGACGTCAGCGAGACGCGCGCCTTCGACCGCGTGGTGGTGGTGGAAGGCGGAAAGATTATCGAAGACGGTCACCCCGATGCGCTGGCCGATCAACCGGCTTCCCGCTATCGCGCCATGCTGGACGCCGAGCGTGCCGTCCAGCTCAGCGGATGGTCGCGCGGAGTCTGGCGACGGCTGCGCCTGGACAACGGCAACATTTCCCTGCCTATGGAGCGACAGCGCAGCCAGGGAGCGTCATCGTGATCGCGTGGCCGGCAAACCGGGTCGGCGAAGCGCTGGAAGCCCTGGCGCGCCGGAGTGAGCTGCGGCCAAAGTCGATGGACCTGCCGATGCCGCCGGCCAACGCCGCCGATGATCCCCGCCGCCTGGGGCTCTGGATCGAATCGGCGGCCAGCGCGCTGGGTCTGGAGGCAGAGCCGGAGGAGATCCGCTACGCCGACCTCGAAACAAGACTGGCGGGAGCCTCTCCGGCGGTGGTGCGCTGCTCCGATGGCCGTCTGCTGGCTCTGCTGGACGCAGGAACCGTCCTGGGGCCCGACCTCGAGGCGCACCGTCTGGGTGCGAAGGCCATCGCAGCGGAACTCCGCGCCGCCGTCGAAGCGCCCCTCGCGCGCGAAATGGATGACCTGCTCGAGTCCGCCGCAATCCCGGAGCGCCGCCGCGAGAGCGTGCGTGCCGCCCTGCTGCGCGAGCGGCTGGCGCGGGCGCGTCTCGGCCACGCCTGGCTGCTCAGGCTTCCCCCCGGCTCGAGCTTCAGGCTGCAACTGCGCCTGGCACGCATTCCCCGCCGGCTTGCGATGCTCGCCGGCGCTCACTTCATACAATACGTGCTCTGGCTGGGTGCGTGGTTCATTGTCGGCGTGGGCGCGCTCGAAGGACGCCTCGACCGCGGCCTGTTGCTGGCGTGGGCGCTGCTGCTGCTGACGCTTGTCCCCATCCGCGGCGTCATCACCTGGCTGCAAGGATTGGTCTCTATCACCGCCGGGGGAATCCTGAAAGAAAGACTGTTGTACGGCGCGCTTCGCCTCAAGCCGGATGAAATCCGCCACCAGGGCGCCGGCCAGTTGCTGGGACGGGTGATCGAATCGGAAGCGCTGGAGTCGCTGGCGCTGAGCGGCGGATTCCTGGCGCTGGTGTCGGTGATCGAGCTGGTGCTGGCGGCGGCGGTCCTGGGCGCGGGCGCGGGCGGAATCGGACACGCACTGCTGCTCGTGCTCTGGGTTGCGATGGCCGCCGTGCTGGGCTGGCGCTACTTTCAGGAGGAGCGCCGCTGGACGGATTCGCGCATCGGGATGACCCACGACTTGGTCGAGCGCATGGTCGGCCATCGCACGCGTCTGGCGCAGGAACCTCGCGAACATTGGCACGACTCTGAAGATCAGGGGCTCGATCGTTACCAAGCCGTCTCGCAGGCGGTGGACCGCCGCGGCGCGATGCTGATGGCGGTTGTGCCGCGGGGCTGGCTGGTGGTCGGCCTGGTGGGACTGGCGCCGGCGTTTGTGTCCGGCAGCCCGGCAGCGGCACTGGCGGTCAGCGTGGGCGGCATGCTGCTCGGGTATCGCGCGTTCCGGCGTCTGGCATCCGGCATGTGGAACCTTACCGAAGCCGCCATCGCCTGGAAGCAGGTCGCGCCGCTGTTCGAGGCCGCCGCTCGCGAAGAATTGCCTGGCTCGCCCGCGCTGGCGACCATGGAAGCGGCCGGTGAGCACGAAGCCGTGGTCGAGGCCCGTGACCTGGTTTTTCGCTACCCAAATCAGCCTGAGCCCGTGCTTCAGCGCTGCAACCTGAGCATCTCCGCCGGCGATCGGCTCTTGCTCGAAGGACCGTCCGGAGGCGGGAAATCGACGCTGGCTTCGCTGCTCACGGGCGTACTGCGGCCGGAATCCGGACTGCTGCTGGCCCGCGGCCTGGACCGGCAGACGCTGGGCTCGCAGGGCTGGCTGCGCCGCGTTGCCTCCTCCCCGCAGTTCCACGAGAACCACGTGTTGACCGGCACCTTCGCTTTCAATCTGCTGATGGGCAAAGACGGATGGCTGACCGAAAAGGACCACCAGGAGGCGGAGGCCATCTGCAAAGAACTTGGCCTCGGGCCCCTGCTGGAGAAAATGCCCGCCGGGATGTTGCAGATGGTAGGCGAAAGCGGATGGCAGCTCTCGCACGGTGAGCGCAGCCGGCTTTTCATCGCGCGTGCGCTGCTTCAAGGCTCCGACCTGCTCGTTTTCGACGAGAGCTTCGCAGCTCTGGATCCGGAAAACCTGCGGCTGGCGCTGAATTGCGTGCTCGGGCGGGCACCCACGGTGATGGTCATCGCTCACCCGTGACATTCGCAAAGTTTGCGTTAGAATGAGCCCTTCCGCGGGGGGCAAGGGGTCTCTCCATGGTAGGTACCACGCTCTGGTCCTATCGCATCGAGTCGAAGATCGGGGCCGGTGGAATGGGCGTCGTGTACAAGGCAGTAGACTCGCGCCTGGACCGCCCGGTCGCCATCAAAGTCCTGCCTGCGTCCGCCCTGGCCAGCGCCGACCGCCAAAGGCGCTTCGTGCAGGAAGCCAAGACCGCCTCCTCACTCAACCATCCCAACATTGTCACCATCTACGACATCAACACCCAGGAGGTGGATGGCCAGCCGGTCCAGTACATCGCCATGGAATTCGTCGCGGGCGAGACGCTGGACAAGCTGATCGGACGCAAAGGGCTGAAAGTGCGCGAGAGCTTGAAATACGCCATCCAAATCGCCGACGCGCTGTCCGCGGCGCATGCTGCCGGCGTGGTCCATCGCGACCTGAAGCCCTCCAACGTAATGGTTACGCCGCAAGGCCTGGTGAAAATTCTGGATTTCGGCCTCGCCAAGATAACCGGACCGCTCGACACCGACGCCTACGCTGAGACATTGCACGCGGAAGCCTCACCGCATACCGAAGAGGGTACGGTCCTCGGCACTGTCGCCTTTATGTCTCCCGAACAGGCGGATGGGAGGAAGATCGACGCCCGCTCCGACATCTTCTCCTTCGGGTCTGTTCTCTACGAAATGATTACCGGACATCAGGCGTTTCCTGGCGCCTCCAAGCTGTCCACGCTTTCCTCGGTGCTGTACAAGGACCCGCAGCCGGTTTCGCAAGCGGTACCGGACGTTCACCCGGAGCTGGACCGCATCATCAGCCGCTGTCTGAAGAAGGACCCGGAGCGCCGCTGGCAGACCATGGCCGACGTGAAGGTGGCGCTCGAGGAACTGCGGGATGAACTGGACGTTAGCGGCGCTGTGCCCATCCAACCGCGAACCTATGTGGCCAGGCCCGCCCCCCGCCACACTGGACGCTGGATCGCGATCGGCGCGCTGGCCGGAATCATCCTGGCAATTGCGACTGCGGCCTATTTCGCACCCCGGCTTATGCGGACTGAGCCTCCCAGTTTCCAGCGGCTGACCTTCCGGCGCGGCGACGTGACTTCCGCGAACTTTGCTCCTGGCGGTGCAATCGTTTACAGCGCCGAGTGGGATGGCGGCCCGTCCACGTTTTACTCCGTGATGCCCGGCAACCGGGAAGGGCGGCAGTTGCAACTGCCACCCGGGCGGTTGACGTCCGTCTCCGCCTCGGGGGAGATGGCAGTAGTGCTGGGCAATGGGGACTCTGGCACGCTTGCTCGCGTCCCGTTCGGTGGAGGCGCGCCGCGTGAGATATTGGAGAACGTCTTCTACGCCGACTGGGGACCGGACGGAGAATCCATGGCCGTGGTACGTAATGTCGGCGGCAAGTTCCGGCTTGAATATCCCACCGGTACCGTCCTGTATCAGACGGAAGGACGCCCGCCCGCTTTTCCCCGGGTATCGCCGGACGGCAAGATTGTGGCCTTTCTGGAGTATGACGACGAGGTTGGAGATTACTCGCTCTGCGTGGTGGGACCCAATCATCCCAAACAAACGCTCTCCCGAGGATGGCGGGGCACCGGACGGCTGGGATGGTCCATGAGCGGCAAGGAAGTCTGGTTTTCAGGGGCACAGGCGGGCGCCGATCCCGCACTCTACGCCGTGGACCTCTCTGGCAAACAGCGATTCATTTCTCAAGTTCCGGGATGGATCATCATGCAGGACGTGGCCCGCGACGGCCGCGTGCTCATCAACGCCGTGAATTCCCGGCTGGGCATTCTCTACGCTGCCAACGGCGGCTCCCCTCGCGACCTGGCCTGGTTCGACGCTTCCTTCGCCTATGACCTGTCGCAGGACGCCAAGTCGCTGGTGTTCGTCGAACTCAGCAGCGGCGAAGGCCGTAATGCCGCCATCTATTTGCGCAAGACCGACGGCTCGCCTGCCGTACGTCTGGGGTACGGCAACCGCCCGGCGCTTTCCCCGGACGGCAAGTGGGTGGCAATCATCCAACGCCACCCGGCACGCTCGCAGTTAATACTGCTCCCGACAGGCCCGGGTGAGCTGCGTACCCTCGATGTTGAGGACATGCACTACGAGTCGGTCGAATGGTTTCCCGACGGCAAGCGCATCCTGTTCACCGGCAATCAACCCGGACACCCGGTGCGCTCCTGGATGTATG
>Ga0335069_10008405_pt1 | contig 14776 bp, 13 predicted proteins | sample Lox_Sample_11_FD_206714 | JGI IMG/M metagenome (GOLD analysis project Ga0335069, IMG submission 206714) | Soil microbial communities from Loxahatchee National Wildlife Refuge, Florida, United States - Lox_Sample_1.1 | ecosystem: Environmental > Terrestrial > Soil > Wetlands | place: USA... | reverse complement strand
ACTCGACCCGAAATATGCGAACCGACTTGTCTGGTTTCGCTTTCGAATAATCGGGGAGCGGCGGCTGTCTGGCGCACTCGCCAATTGGTTCTATCTCTCCCACGCTTTGATTCAAATCGAGCGTGTAGTAGCCAGACGCGGGACCGCCAAGTTCCCCTTCCGTGCGGACGCGGCAACCTCTAAATGTTTCCAGCCCAGTCGGACTGCCCGGATAGAACGCGCTGCGCCCAGGGAACAGCTCAACGGAAGGTTCGCCGCAGACTGGCTGGTCGAGCTTGAGTTCGAACCACTTGCGAAGCCCATCGTGATAGATGAGTTTCCCCTCAAGCGTACTTGCCTCCAGCGGTGGTCTGGAACCGCTGTTTCCTTCGGGGCACTGCAGGCCGCGTACCAAAGAACTGCCGATAAAAATGACCGACGCAACCATCATCACTCGAACGTTGGGCCTCATGGCACACATCATATGTCCTGCCGTCCGATAACCCGCAGTGAGTTCGATGGCAGTTGCATTGCTAGGTGAAAGCGATAAGCCTATCCTCCTGTATTCTCAGATCTGAATACCGCATGCGCTATACCACCCAGTTTCTTCTTTCCGCTCTGTCTGCGGCGCAGTTCCCTGCACCGACGGTGCCGGAGATTGCCTTCCTTGGCCGGTCCAACGTGGGCAAATCGAGCCTGCTGAATGCCCTGGTCGGCGATAAAGCCGCGAAGGTATCGTCGACGCCAGGCCGCACGCGCGCCATTAATTTTTTTCTGGTCTCGGATGAACGGCGTGCGCCGCGCAACATTCTGGCCGACCTGCCCGGTTATGGGTATGCCAAGATCTCGAAATCGATCTCGGCGGAGTGGCCGAAGTTCATCGAGCCGTACCTGGCCGAGCGCGCCACGCTGGGCCTTTGCATCTGCCTGGTCGACTCGAACATTCCACCGCAGGAGAGCGACCAGCGGCTCATTGAATGGCTTCGTGCCGCCGGGCGCAGGTTCGCCGTCGTGGCGACCAAGATCGATCGGCTTAGCGGCAATGCCCGCGCCAGGAACCTGCTCACGCTCAAGAAGGGGTTGGAGGTCGATGAAGTGCTGGCCGTATCCGCGAAAACAAGATACGGCATTGGCGAGTTGTGGACGCGGATCGAGGCGGCACGAGTGAATCAGGCTTAAGTCGAAATCCCTTGTTCGCCGGGAGGGCCGAATGGCAGCCGATCGAGTAGCTGATCGTTGGAAGCTCCCCGCCAGGCGGCCTCGATGCAACCGGATACAGCCAGTTCACCACGCTCCACCATAGCTCCGACTCGCTCAAACAGGCGCGAAGCAAACTCCCGATTGCTCCAAACCAGATGCTCCGCCTGCCCTCGCCGGCCGAGATAGCGGCCCGAGCGCTGCAGCCAGGATCTCGCGATGGTTTCGTCGGGCGCCAGACTCGCGAGCGCAAGGGCGTCGATTTTGGGCAGCCACAATGCAGGCGCGCGATCGACATGCCACGTCACCAGAGCCCGCGCGCTCATCGGATCGGCTTCCGGATCGGCAGAGCCTTTCCGTGCAGGGTCCCGTTCCGCCGCGCGCAGAACAGCTTCGCGAAACACATCCGGCCGTACGCCCCGCTCCACCATCTCCTGTTCCACGGCATCGAGCGCAGCGCCGACACACACCGCAACCGTCGCGCGTTTCCGCACCTCATTTTTGAGAATGCGCAACGCCTCATCCAGCGAGTTGACAAGAAAATCGACGATGCCTTCACGTACCGCTTGGCGCTGGGCTTCCGGGTCGCTGGTTGCAGCGAGCGACGCTGTGCCGGCAATATTTCCCGCAATCACAAGGGCTTGGCCGGTTGCATCGAGTTCCCCGGCCCAGAACAACTGTCCGCCGAGATCTGCGCGCTCGGATGCATTGATGTCGGGGTGCGCCGCCGCACTCCCCGAGAGGGTGGAGTAATTGCGATAGGTCTCAAGGAGAAATGCACGCGCCGCGGAGTGATCGGAGTCCTGCACCAAGAGGAGGCTCTTTCCTGGTTGAGCTTCGGAGGGCAACGGAACTACTGTAACGCTTCTTCTTTCCAGTTCTTCTTGCGCACGTATAGTACAAGCTCGCCGGGCTTGGGATCGACCTTCACCTTGGCGGCGTTCTTTTCCTTCACGCACTCATCGGGGATGACGAGGCCGTCGGTCAGAATGTCTTTCACTGGATACCAGATCTCTGCAGAAGGATCCTTCTGTTTGGCCATATCGCAGTTCACGTAGTACTCGAGCGAGTTGGCATACGTGGCCCGCACCGAGAGTGCGGTTGCGTTATCGGGCAGCAGCAATTCTATGGTGCCATCGTCTTTTATCTTGACCCATTCAATATGCAGGGACTGCAGGCGATTGATCCGTGCTTCGACGTTGTTCGGCTCAACCTTCTCGCCGGTTTTGCCGTCGAGAACGCGGACGGTGATCTTCATTTCGGCGCGCGCCGGGAGGGTCAAGAATGAGACCCCCAAACACATCACGAGCAGAAGCAGCCGGCCCATTGGTCGTTTCATTGTCAGCCCTCTTGCACTACCAGCTCGAGTAGAGTTCTCCGTCTGTTCCTGTGTCCTGCGATCCGGAGTGCACGTCGTTGATACCGCCGGAGTCTGTCTGATCCACCGAAGCGAGCGTGTCGCTGGTATCGGTCACCCACGTGTCCTTGCTGTGGGTCATTGGATCTTCCGGGATGCTCCGAAGGTAGCCAGTCTGGATCAGGTCGTCAAGTGACTGAGGTGCTTTCTGCTTATCCATCGTGTAGGAATCGATGGCCGCCCGCATCACGTGCAGATCTTCGCGGAGGACCGCCTCGCGCGCCGAGCGCACGGCGCCGATGAAACTTGGCACAGCCAGTGTGGCCAGGATCCCGATGATCGCCATAACGATCATCAACTCCATCAGGGTGAAGCCCGCCTCGTGTTTTCTGTTCCTGCGCATGATGCTCTTTACCAGTCCGAGTACTTGGTGCCGTCCAGGGCAGTCCCCTGCGACTTTGAATACACGTCGAACACGCTCTGGCCGCCATACGAGTCCGAGGTTGGATCGTCCTGCATCGAACGCATGCCCCATTCCGCTTTGCCGGTCATCGGGTCCACCGGAATGCGGCGGAGAAACTTCACCTTTTTGCCCTGCACATCGACGCCGGTGACCAGGGTATCGAGATCGGGCGGGTAGTTCTGGCTATCGACCTTGGTTTGAAATGCGCCGCGATCAGCTGCGTCCTTGTAGTGATCGATGGCGTCGCGCATCTCCCACAGGTCGCGCCGCAGTTCGCGTTCCCGCTCGCGCTTCACCTTGAAACGCATGACCGGGACTGCAGCCGACGCAAGAATGGTCAGGATGGCAACGGTTACGATCAGCTCTACCAGCGTGAGACCGAGCTCGCCGCGCTTCCGTCTGGACCGCACTCCCTTCATCGACGCCCGCCTACTTCACCACGATGGTGGCCTGTCCGCTCTCGGCCTGCACCGGCTGCTGTGCGCTCGTCATCGCGCTGGGATGCGTGATGCTGAGTTGCGTGATTCCCGCAGCCTTTGCCTGAAATGTCAGGACGCAGACCACGCCGGCGCCGCTCACTCCGACAGCGCCCGGCGGACGGGAAGCATTGATCACGATATTCCCCGGCCCATCGTCGCGGTGTACGAGAGCCACGGCCTGTCCGTCGCTTTGCAGGAAATCGCCATCGCCCACGTTGACCAGTGCCAGCTTGGCGGGGTCATACTGCACCTGTAGCGGAACCGACGCGATATCCTTCGCGCCTGTCAGCACGACAGGCACCTGGAAGGTCGCTCCCGTTGCGACGTTCGATCCGCTCGAAGGCACCAGCGAGAATCGCAGTCCCGCGGCGGGAGGGGTAAGGGAAGCAGTTGGAGCACCCGCATTCGGCGGCGAAGGTGCGGATGGGCCGGCTTGCGCCATACTTCGGACCTGCGCCAAAGCCGCCGGCCCTGCTCCTTGGGCGCTCTGGCCAGCCACGCTGCCGACACCGGCCTCCACTGGAGGCCTTGCGGCCGCAGGCGGCGCTGCTATGGGCGAAAGGCTCATCGGCGAGTTATCGAGGGCGACGCGGCGCAGCTCGGTGTATTGGCCCGTCCCGGTATCGACCGGCTGTAAGTTGTTGGGCGTCAGATCGGGCGCGCGCACGATGTGGGGGACCAGCAGAAAGACGACCTCGTCGTCGGTGATCTGATGATCCTTTGAGCCGAACAGGTACTTCAAGATCGGAATCGAGCTCAGGCCGGGAATGCCGCTCCACGACTGAATTTCCTGCTGATTCAGGATGCCGGTCAGCACGCTGGCTTCGCCCTGGCGAAGCCGGATGGTCTGCTCGCTCTTCTTCTGCGCGATGATGGGCTCGGTTACGCCCTCGATGGTGACGCTGTTGGCCTCGGAGCTGACCTCGATCGAGAGCTTCATCGTGATGTCGCCGTTGTAATGAACGGTCGGCGTCATCTCGATGTTGACGCCAACGTCGATGTATTGGAACTGGGTCTCGGCCAGCGGCGTCACTGCGGCTGCCACGCCCACGCCTGATTGGAATGAGCCGGTCGCGATCGGGATCCGCGAGCCGATTTTCATGGTGGCCTTCTGGCCATCCGTCGAGCGAATGCGGGGATTCTGTAGCGTCTTGGTATTGGAATCGGATAGAAGCGCGTTGGCGGTCGCCTGGCCGATGGTGACGGCAAAGTCGTTCGAGTTCAGGTGGGCCAGGTTATACAGTGTCGGGTTCGTGCTCGACGACGTGGACGAGGAAGATGAGGAGGAAGAAGACGACGAACTGGTGGATGTAGGCGACTGCAGTTGCACACTGGCGCTCTGGGGCCACGCAATGCCGAGCGTGCGCTGCCAGTTCTTGTTCACCTCGAGCACCGCGATATCGACAACCACTTCCGGCCGCGCCTTATCGAGATCGTTCACCAGTTTCTGCGCCAGCAAAAGCTCGTCCGGCGTGCCGCGCATCACGATCGCGTTCTGGCTGGCAACACCATAGGCATGCGCATTGGGCAGCACGTTGCGAATCGCCGTCTGCACGTCCTGCAGGTCGTTCTGCTGCCACGCATTGGTCAGATAGAACGTCTGCACTGCCTGCTCTTCCATCTCGTTGCGCTTAGATCGCGAGTTGGCGGCAACAAAGATCGTATTGGTCGTGATCGGCCGCCAGAAGGTATTGGAGAGCGTGCCCACGATACGCAGGGCATCCAGCAGGGTCACGTTGGTCAAGTCCACCTGGATGCGTTTGCCTGTGTAGTCCGGATCGAAGAGGACGTTCACGCCGGCAGCCTTGCCGACTGCCTGATAGATCACCTTCGAGTCTTCGACCATGCGCAGCGTCAAGGGGTCATTGTTGATCGGCCTCAGTTGTGCCGGAGGAGCGATCGTGTCGAGTTCCGACTCTTCGCTTGCGCTCTGCGGCAATCCGTTTGTACTCGGAGGCGCCGGCTCCTTGTGCAATGCGCGGACCTTGGCGATCTGCTGCTGCACTGCCTCGTCGCTGGGATCGATCTCGCCGGCGCGAAGGAATTCCGTAAGGGCACCCTGTTCATCGCCTCCGGCCAGCAGCCGGCGGCCATTCTTCATGTGCACGGCAGCAGCTGGAATCTGAATGCGATAGTAGGCTTCCTTGTAGGTGAGCTCCTTCGGAGCCATCGAATAGGCCTTCTGATACGCATTGAAGGCTCTGTCGAAGTCTTCGCGAGCTTCGGCGGCCTGCCCCTGCTTGTACCAGGACTTTGCGGACTGCGCGAATGTTTGGCCGGCGCTCAAGAGGGCCAGACATACAAAAAACGCGATCCGCCAAACCGATCGGGTTGCTGGCACTTCAGCTGCGCGGCGATTCATCGAGCTCCTCGGGGACGAGTCAGGCTTCAAAGCCGGTGAGAACCGCTCCTGGTTGGCGAGGCCGGCGGCGACAGAATCTCTGATCTTCGAAACAACCATCCAACGTTGCCTCATTCTAGCAAAGCCCTGCTGGCTCTTGGACTTCGCACGGAGCCGACCGGCAATCCGATCGGCTGGGTTGCGGGGATAGAATCATCGCTTTCGAGCCGATGCTACGATGAAGATTCGAGGGATCTTCGCCATGCCGCGCCAGTCCAGCCACGTCATCGCTCCGCAAGACCGTTCGGGTCCGGCGAAGACGGTGCGTCCGCGCGATCCGGTGGCCAGCGGAGAACGCGACGCGGCCCAGAATCGGGCTGCCAGCCACAACTACTTTCTCCTGGAGAAGTACGAGGCTGGGATCGCTCTGCGCGGCACCGAGGTCAAGTCGATCCGCGAAGGGAAAGCCAACCTCAAGGACGCCTACGGGCTGGTGAAGGACGGCGAAGCCTTTCTCTTGAATGTACATATAGGACCTTATTCGCATGGCAATATCGCCAACCACGACGAGACACGCACCCGCAAGCTGCTCATGCATCGCGAAGAGGTTCGCAAGCTACAGTCAAAGACGCAGATCAAGGGGCATACGCTCATCCCCACGCGGCTCTATTTCAAGCACGGACGGGTGAAGTGCGAACTGGCCCTGGCCAAGGGCAAACAGGACTGGGACAAGCGGGAGACCGAGCGCAGACGCGAAGCGGATCGTGAGGCGCGCGCGGCGATCAATGCCAACAAGCACCGAAGAGGGCGCTGAAGACCCTACCCGGGCGGGTGAACTTCTTTGCCCGCTCAAGCCTGGCGCGCGACCTGGCGATGCAGTCCGGGCAGGATCAGCACAGTCAGCAGGGCTTGCGCGAGAAGCCCGAGAGAAATCAACAAAATGTAGCCTTCGAAGTCGGCACCCCGGAGAGTCAGCAGCAGCGCGTGCAACGCGAGCCACACAATGGCGGCACATCCCGCCAGGGCAAGAATCCGCAGCCATCTTGGACCCCGCAGGTGCAATGCGGCGAGGGTCACCGCCGCCTGGCCAACGATCAATCCTGCAATCAGCTCCCGTCCGGCATATCCTGGATGGCGCAGGCGCAGATCCATCATCCCCAGCCATGTGCCGGAAGACAGCGTGAAGAAGCAAACCAGGTTCAGAAGGAAGGTGAGGCGCTGGGGGACAAAGCTGAGGACCTGCCCCAGATACCAGAGCCGCGCCCGCGTCGCACCCAGCCGTGGGACCTGCTCCTCGCAGAACTCCTCATAGAGGTCGCCGGACACCGACTCGCGTTGCCGGTCGTGTAAGAGCGATTTGAGAGTTCCCTCCATCCACTTCGGGGGCTCAATCCGATTCATCGCGTCACCTCCGCGGGCCAGTGCACTCCAGCCCACATCTTCTCCAGTGTCGATCGCGTTTCAGCAAGGGCTGAGGTTCCAGAACTGGTCAGGCGATAAAAACGCCGGACGCGGCCCCCGCGGACGGGCGTTCCCTCGTCGAGCCGCGAAGAGACAAGGCCTTCGGCCTCCAATCGATCCAGCGTAGCGTACACGGCGCCGGCAGACACACTGCGTTCGGGATCAAGGCTCATCTGCACGGCACGCAGGATCGCCCGGCCATAGGCATCTTCGCCGGTTGCCAGAACGGCGAGAAGGACAATCTGTTCGAAGGTGCCAAGCAGAGCCGCCATGTCTACAATGTAGACATTGAACTCTGCGGCGTCAACGCTTTTCTTTCCCGCGGGGTTTTCTCCGCAAGGAGGGCAGGATTCGAATTGCGTTAGCCAGCGACCATGTTTTGCGCCTGCTTCGTCGGCTTTGGAGCGACAGAAGCCCTCACTTCGTGCAGCCACTTCAGGAGCGGCCGATCGACCAGTGCCTCCCCGAGATGAGCCAGGAGGACGACGGACGCAAAATAGAAAACAAACAGGGCAGGAAGAGTCACGAGCGAGCGTTCTCTGCCCCATAAATACAAGGCGATCACGATCGTATAGATGAACGGAACGTGAACCAGGTACAGCGGGAATGAAATGCGGCCAAAGTACTGACAGATTTGTCCAGAGAGCAGACGGCGCATCCATGGAGAATTCAGGATCGAATAGACGATGAGCGCCGCGGCAATGGGAGGAAAGACTCCGTCGGGGTTTCCCAGTGTGAGAGATCCCGGCATCTGCGGCAGCCCGAGGCGCGCAGCAAAACCTTGCGAGGGAAACCCGAGCAGTATGCCAAGCGTGAGAGTGAGCCATGGGTTCACTCGCCGTGTCAGTTTCCCGGCCTCCCAGGCCTCCATCAAGAACAATCCGAGAGCAAAGCCCAGGCAGTCGGGATGAAGCACCGCCAGAAGGACGGTCAGAACGAGGAAGAGAGCGCGCCTATTTTTCCTTGGGGCAGCGTAAAGCACAAAGATCCCCATCGAGCCTGCCGCCTCTATCCTCATCGTCCAGAGGGAATTGTTGAACACTGACACTCCCACAATGAAAACGGCGAGCAAACCATTGAGGAACGCGACCATGAACCCGGGGATGTGGTTCTGGTAGACCCTGGTGAGCCATGCATTGGAAGGGTCGATGACGCTCAGGCGCCTTGCCGCATCCGGGACTGCCTTGAGGAGCGTCCATGCAAACAGAGTGCTGGCCGTCGCAGGAATCGCAAGCCTCAACCATCGCAAAATCAAGTTCGCGTAAAGGGGATGCGCGTGCTTCTTGGCCGCAGCGGCTATGACAAAACCGCTCAACACAAAGAAAATCGACACGGAAAAACGGCCGTTCCACAAGACGGAGAGCGGGCTATCTGCCACGCGCGCCGGATGAGGGGTCAGCTCCCCCGTGAGTCTGGGCAAAAACGCGCAGAGGAAGTGGTGCAGGACAACACAAAGTGCTGCCATGCCACGGAGCCCATCGAGCTCGGCAATTCTTCCGCGGCTTTGTTGCACTACGCCTTCGTCTCTCAAACAAGGTTCCTTGCCAAATTGAGAATGTCACTCGAAAGGGTCCTCTCACAAGTCTTTGCGCATACTGAACGCGTGATCTGGTAACCAGTGAGGGACCATCGCCCTTTTGCCTGATCATCCCGCCCAGTTGCAGAGAGAACCTCGTCAGTCCTGGATGAAATAATCGCGACATGGATACCGCCGTCTCCTTCGCCCATCCTGCTGAAGTTGCCACCGAACTACTTGCTGTCGTGGCCGTCGACACGCAAACCGAGAGGGGCCCCAATGCCAAGCCCGCTCCCGCGCTCTTGAGCTCCGACCCGGCTTTGACGGCTGCCGTGGCTGCTGTGCTCGCGAGCGGCGAGTTCAAGGCGGGGGCGAATGAGACCTTGCTGCTGCACTCGCCTGCGGGGCTGGTCGCCAAGCGGCTTCTGATCGTCGGGCTGGGCAAACAGGCGAAGGCGAACCTGCACAACGTCCGAAATGCGGCCGGGACCGCAGTTCGCTTCACCAAGCCGCGAGGGATTCGCGAGCTGGCCTTCGTCGTCCCCGAGATCAGCTCCACTGGCCCGCTCCAGGCAACGCCTCCCGCAGGAACCACGAGGGCAGTCGTCGAGGGGGCTTTTGTGGGCGATTTCGATCCCGACACCTATCGCAGCGAGCGCAAAGACCAGAGCGTACAGTCTTTCACCGTGGTTGCTCCGGCCGCGTTGGAACGAGCTCGAGTCGAAGTTGGATTCAACGAAGGCGTCATTGTCGGCGAGAGCCAGAGTTTTACCCGCTCGCTGGTGAATGAGCCCGGCAACAAACTCACGCCGACCATCATGGGGCAGCGGGCGGCTGCGATGGCGAAGGAAGTCGGCCTGGCTTGCGAGGTGCACTCCACTGAAAAGCTGCACGAGCTGAAGATGGGTGCGTTCTGGAGCGTCTCGCAGGGCTCTGCCGAACCCCCGGCGCTGATTGTCCTGCGATACGAACCGGCGGGCGTAACGGAAGGCCCCATCTTAGGACTCGTTGGCAAGGGCATCACCTTCGACACCGGTGGGATCTCCATCAAACCCAGCGACAACATGGAGAAGATGAAGTACGACATGGCCGGGGGCGCGGCGATGCTGGGCGCAATGCGTGCCATAGCGCTGCTCAAGCCCAGAGTACGCGTGATCGCCATTGTCTGCGCGGCCGAGAACATGCCCGACGGCAAGGCGCAGAAGCCCGGCGATGTGCAGATCGCCATGCCCCTATCCGCGGACAAGCCGGGCAAGGCGATCGAGATCATCAATACCGATGCCGAAGGGCGCCTGGTGCTGGCCGACGGTCTGACCTATGCGCGGCAACTCGGCGCCACGCACCTGATCGATGCGGCGACCCTCACGGGCGCTATTGGGGTGGCCCTCGGGATGATCAATGCCGGCATCTTCTCCAACGACGATGCCGCGTTCGAGAAGTTCCAGGCTGCGCTCGCCGTCTCGGGAGAAAAGTTCTGGCGCATGCCGCTCGGCGAAGAGTACGCCGACATGATCAAGTCCGACATCGGCGATATCAAGAACACGGGCGGGCGGTACGGAGGCGCTTCAACGGCCGCGGAGTTCCTGCACACCTTCGCCGAGGACACGCCATGGATCCATCTCGACATTGCGGGCCTGGCGTGGAACGACGAGAACAAGCCGTTTATCGCCAAGGGGCCGAGCGGCGTTGCTGTGCGGTCGATTCTGGAGTGGGTGCGGAAGTACGCGGCAGAGCAGTAACCTCCGCGACGATTACCGGTTCGCCTGCAACGAAGGACTTTTCGGCATTTCTTTATGCGATCTTGATTGATCGGCGGTTGGCTCTGGGATATGAACATGGCAAGGACTTGAGTTCAATCCAGCGGAGGGCCGCCGCATGATCGTACAAACGACGCAACTCTCGCCAAGCCAGAAAGCCGATATCGAACAGAAGGTCGGACGCGAACTCACTGCCCAGGAGAACATCGTGTTCTGTTGCGGGGCCCCAAAGGTCGCTAGCGCAGCCGAGCGCGAAAGCGCAGTCCAGCAGATGCGTTCTCAGCTAGCCTTGCGTGACACCAGCCAGCGCCGCCTGTCCATTGCCGACAGCATGGCGCTTCTACTGGGCGATACCGGGACTGAGTTGCCCGCGTAGACTGGCTTCGACCAGACAAGCCCCTCAAACGCCGACGATGTTCCCGTCGTCGTCCACGTCGATGGCCAGCGCTCGCGGCTCGCGCGGCAGCCCGGGCATCAGCATCATGTTGCCGGCAACCGCCACCACAAAGCCCGCCCCCGCGGAGAGCTTGGCGTCGTTGATGCGCAGCGTCCAGCCCGTCGGCGCACCCATGCGCTTAGGGTCGTCGGTGAGCGAGTACTGTGTCTTGGCGATGCACACCGGCAAGTTGCCCAATCCCCATGCCGTATAGCGATCCAACCTGGCTAGGGCCACGTCGCTGAACGTGACGCCCTCGGCCCCGTAGACATTGGTCGCCACCTTGCCGATCTTGTCCTGGAGAGGATCCTTCTCTGCGTAGACAGGCCGTATCGCTGGCTGAGGGTTATCCTCGATCGCCGCGACCACCTTTTCAGCCAGGTCGACCGATCCCGCACCGCCCTTGCTGAAGGCCTCGGTGATGGCGGATTCCACGCCGAGGCGCGCGCACTCGACGTGAATCGCCGCGAGTTCTTCCTGCGTGTCGCCCGGGAAGCGGTTGATGGCGACGACAACCGGCGCGCCATACGCTTGCAGAACCCGCACATGATGCGCCAGGTTTGCGAATCCTGCGTCCAGGTCACCCTCGCCTTGCGCCTTCAGACTCTGCACGGTCGCGACAACAACGGCTGCGGCAGGTTGTAGGCCCGATTCACCCATCACGATATCGAAGTATTTTTCAGCACCGAGATCGGCGGCAAAACCGCACTCGTTCACGACATAGTCGGCGAGCTGCACACCCATCCGTTGCGCCAGCACCGAACTGGTGCCATGGGCGATGTTCGCAAACGGGCCGGTATGCACAATGGCCGGCGTGCCCTCGGTGGTCTGGACAAGATTGGGCAGCAGGGCCTCATTCAGTAGCGCCATCATCGCGCCCGCGGCGCCCACGTCCTTCGCGGTAACCGGCCGGCCATCGCGCGAGATGCCCGCAACGATCGACTCCAGCCGGCGGCGCAGGTCGGCCCGGCTCGCAGCCAGACCGAGAATCGCCATGATCTCGGATGCGGCTGTGATCACGAACCCCGTGGCCCGGTTGGCGCCCTCATGACCTGCCTTGTCCTGCTCGCCCGCGCTCACCACCACACGACGCAGCGCGCGGTCATTCATGTCCATTGCGCGCGGCCACTCGATCTGCGCCGGATTGAGATTCAACGGGTTGCCAAAGTAGAGATGCGAATCGATCATTGCGGCGAGCAGATTATGGGCCGCGGTGATGGCGTGGAAGTCACCGTGGAAGTGCAGGTTGATCTGCGCACTGGGCTCGACCTGCGATCGGCCTCCGCCCGCTGCCCCGCCCTTCATGCCGAAAACCGGCCCAAGCGACGGCTCCCGCGAGGTGACAATGGCCATGCGCCCGATGCGTTCCAGGCCCTGCCCCAGGCCGATGGACACGACGGTCTTGCCTTCGCCGTGGGTCGTCGGCGTGGTGGCCGTGACCAGGATGATCTTGCCCTTCCGCGAGGCACGGCCTGGGCCGAGGATGCCGAGGTTCAGCTTGGCGCCGAACCGGCCGACGGGCTCATAATCTTCGGGCGTCAGCCTGAGCTTTTGTGCAATGGAATCAATGGATAAGAGCGACTGTGCCTGCAATGTTGTAGCCATACTGTGCAAAGGGCCCACTGGGCCATCCAACCTTGAACCGGTCCGCACTATACCGCGCCTACCGTCCCTTCCATGTGATGCCGGGTACACGACGCTGGACGCGCCGTCACCTGCGTCACATGGCGCGTCACATTGCTTCGGGGCTCTCAATCCCCAGCCAGCCCAGCACCGTGGTGAGTTCGCGCAGAACCACGGCCGCCGTTGCCAGCAGAAAGGTCTTCCGCGCCGGGTCTTCCTCGGTGAGGATGTGATGCTTGTGGTAGAAGTTGTTGAACTCCTGGGCCAGCTGGAAGGCATGCTTGGCCAGGAAGGCGGGCTCCGATGTGGCGATGCCCTGTTCGAGCACGGCCGTACGGCGCCCTGCGCGGAGCCACAGCGCCCAGATGTCTTCGTTCTGGTCGCCTGAGAGATAATCTAAAACTCCGCCGCCCGCAGAGCATTGCTGACCCGCTGACTCGCTGACTGGCTGACTTGCCAGCTTCCCAAAATCTGCGAGTACTCTCTCCGGCGTCGTCTCACCCTTGCGAAATATATTGCGGATGCGGACCACGGCGTATTGGCAGTACGGCCCCGTCTCGCCTTCGAAGCTCAGCGCATCCTTGAAGTCGAACGCGATGACCGAATTTCGCGTGTACTTGAGCATGAAGTAGCGCAGCGCTCCGATGGCAATCTGCCCGGCGATCTTCTGCCGCGCGGCTTCGTCGCGGCCCGTCTGGCGCGCGTCCACCTCGGCGCGGGTCGCAGCGATCAGCTTGTCGATCAGGTCGTCGGCCTTGACGCCGAAGCCCTTACGCCCGCTGACCTCGATGTACGGCCGGCCCTTACCTTCTTCCGGCACGTTGTAGCCAAGCTCTTCCGCACAGCGCGGGGTCAGGGCCACCATCTCATAGCTGAAGTGCGTGTAGTGATCGGCCTCCGCCGTATGGCCCATGCCGCGCAGCGCCTGTATCACGTTGGCCTGGGGATCGGCCTGGCGCGCGTCGATCACGTTGTAGATGGCGTTCGCGCCGCCGAAGTGCGGGTGTTCCTTCTCTCCGTTCACCGTCGAGATCCAACACTCGTGATCCGGGTACGCGAAGAACTTCCGATAGCCGAAGTCGCGGCCCAGCAGGCCAAACTTCCAGAGGTGGTAGGCGATGTCCTTGCCGACATAGGTGACGGTGCCATTGGAGCGGACGATGACCTTGGCATCTTCATCCGGAGACCTCGTACCGTCCTCTTCTTCGGTTGCTGGGCTGGTGCGGCTCTCGACGGCGTAGACTTTGTCCGCAGCGCCCGGCCGCGTCATGACCCAGCAGCCTTTATTCTTGCCCTCGTTCTCGAAATACAGCACGCCGGTTTTCTTCAACTGCTCGAACGCCAATGCCCAGAAGTTCAGGTGCAGAATCTCGCTCTCGCGCGGCAGAAAGTCATACTCGATGCCAAGGCGCAACATCGTCTCAAGATGCCGTTTCAATACGGCCGTTGAAATCAGCTCGGCAACTTCAGCAGTTTCGTTGCCACCCTGTTCGATCAAGTGGAGCGTGTCGTAACGCAGGCGCTTGCGCGCCGCCTTCTCCTCATCCGTGCCTTGCTCATACCACGCGGAGGTGCGCGCGTAGAGATCCCAACAGGCGTAGTCTATGGCATCCTCAAACCGCCCGCTCTGCGCAAACCGGCTCTCGCTCTCCGCAATCAGTGCGCGAACTGCGGCCAGCGACTTGCCTTCGAGGTGCAGAAAACCGACAACGACATCGGCAACCTGCACGCCGGTGTTGTCGATGTAGTTCTGCACCATCACCTGCTGACCAGCGGCCCGCAGCAGGCGCACAAACGTGTCGCCCAGGATGGCGTTGCGCAGGTGACCGACGTGGGCGGCCTTGTTGGGGTTGATGCTGGTATGCTCCACGAGCGCCACCACTGCGTGACTTTTTGGCTCGGCGGTGAGGGGCTCTGAAGCGACGGCACGCACGCCGGCGCTCCGATCGAACCGCGCGTTGATATAGCCGGCGCCGGCGACCTCGAAACTGGCAAAGCCTTCGACCGGGCCAAGCGCCGCAACGATCTCCTGCGCGATGTTTTTGGGCGCCTTGCGCAGGGTGCGCGCCAGCTGGAGCGCAATGGGCGTCGCCAGTTCGCCGAACTTCAGCTCCGGCGGAACCTCGAGCGGAATGCTCTCTTGCGACAGGTCGTATTTGGCTTTCAG
>Ga0335069_10008404_pt1 | contig 14778 bp, 14 predicted proteins | sample Lox_Sample_11_FD_206714 | JGI IMG/M metagenome (GOLD analysis project Ga0335069, IMG submission 206714) | Soil microbial communities from Loxahatchee National Wildlife Refuge, Florida, United States - Lox_Sample_1.1 | ecosystem: Environmental > Terrestrial > Soil > Wetlands | place: USA... | reverse complement strand
CGCAGGAACGCGACATCGTCGACGCTGTGCCCGACGGGATGGCGTTCGGCGAGGGCGCGCCGGCAGTCGTTCCAGTAGCCGTTTGCGCCGTCGGGGTAGACGACGATGCCGTTGTCACGATCGGCGAGTTGGTCGAACTCGTAGGCTGTTTGGACTCGCATCCGCCGTCCCGTTCCGCGCGCGCCGTGCAAGGCCAACAACAAGAGCGGCCCTTCGTTCAGCCTGGCAGGTACGTAGAACAAGTACGAGCGTTCATGCCCGGCAATCCGAATGGTGCCGTGTTGGACGCGCGCGCTGAGCGCGGGTAGGGGCGGCGGCGGAGCTTCGGTCAGCATGACGTACCAAAAGCCCCAGCTGAGCGCTGCTGCGGTGAGCGACACGGCAACCAGCGCCGCTGCGCCTCGCCGAATCCGCCGCGTGGAGAACATGCTGAGGGTGCCTCGCCCCCACACCTTAGCGGAGGGCCTTCTGCTTGGCACGCCGTGGAGCGCCCGGCCTTCACTTGACCGGTGAATCTCAGTTCACTAAGATGTGAATCTAAATTCACATCGTGTGTCCAGTCGCTGCAAACCGGTCTCTTGGGACACCGGGTGCAAAGGAGAGGCGATGACTCGATTGTCTGACGATTCTGCGGTGGTGCAGCGGATACTCGATCACATCGACCGTCAGACTACGGACCTGAGCGAAGACACTTGGCGCGAGCCCGTGGCGCACTACCGGTCCGAGGAACGTTTCGCTGCCGAGATCGACCGGGTCCTGCGCGCCTACCCGACAGCTTTCTGTCCGTCGGCTGCGCTTCCTGCAGCCGGGTCGTACCTCGCGCGCGACGCCGCGCACACGCCGATCCTGGCGGTACGTGGCAGCGACGGCCGGGTGCGCGCCTTCCGCAACGCCTGTCGCCACCGCGGCACGATGCTGGCGGAAGGCGCGGGCTGTGAGAAGGCATTCGTGTGCCGCTATCACGGCTGGACCTATGGGCTCGACGGGACGCTGCGCCATGTGCCGCACGAGTACGGCTTCCCCGGTCTCGACAAGAGTACGCGCGGCCTGGTGCCGGTCGACACTGTCGAGGTGAATGGCTTCGTGTTTGTCACGCAGAGGCCGTCGGGAATTGCCGACGCCCAGCTGGAAGCGATTCCGCAGCTCTTCACCCCGCGTCACCGCTTCCTCGGTTGTGACGAGGCGGAGGTGGTCACCAATTGGAAGATCGTCGCCGAAGGCTTCCTCGAGGGATACCACATCCGCTCGACGCACGGCGATACCTTCTATCCCATCCAGTTCGACAACTTGAACGTCGTCGAGACGTTCGGCAGGAACAGCCGCATTGCCTTTCCCTATCGCCGCATCAACAAACAGCGAGCGCTCCCTTCCGAGCAGCGCTCCGCAGACGGCATGCTGACGTACGTCTATCACCTGTTTCCCAACGTCATGGTCGCAACGTTCCCCTACAACATTCTCATGGTCGTGCTCGAACCGCTCTCGATCGATCGAACGAAAATCATCACGTACGCCCTGTCGGACCGCAACGACCAGCAAGTCGATGGGCAGGAGCCGATGCAGCGCTCCCAGGACTTCCTGCTCGCGGGCACGCGCGAGGACCGGGAGGTGACCCGCTCCGCGCAGCGCGGCCTGGCTAGCGGCGCCAACGAGTTCTTCGAGTTCGGCCGATTTGAGGGGTTGATAGGCCACTTCCACCACTCGCTGCAGGCGTTGATCGACGGCGCGGGGCGGTGATGCACCGCGGTAACCGGCCCCGGATCGACAAGGACCACCGCGCCACGTTCGCCACGAAGCTGCCGCCGGTCGGCACGCGCCAGCGCCTGGTGCAGGCGGCGCGTGAGCTGCTCGAAGCAGGCGGCCATGGGGCTGCCTCCGTCCAAGCCATTGCCGATCGTGCTGGTGTCGCGACCGGGGCCCTGTACCGCCACTTTCCCTCGAAGGCCGAGCTGCTCGTCGAGGTGTTTCGCGAGGCGGCGAAAGGAGATCTCGCGGCGCTGCGCGCTGCCGCTTCCTCCGGCAGCTGCGTCGAGCGCCTCGAGGCGGCGGTTACGACCTTCGCTCGCCGCGCGCTGAGCAACCGCCGCCTGGCCTGGACGCTGGTGTATGAACCCGTGGATCCACTGGTCGACGCTGAACGTCTCGTGTATCGGCGCGAGTACTGCCGACACATGGCGGTATTGCTGCGACAGGGTATCGTGGCCGGCGAGCTTCCTGATCAGGATGCGGAGCTCAGTGCTGCCGCCCTGGTCGGTGCGATCGCCGAAGCTCTGGTCGGTCCGTTGTCGCCGATTGCAGGACGCATTGCGTCGAAAAAGAACGTCATCGCTCCGCTGATCCGTTTCTGTCGGCGCAGCGTCGGCGCCCGCGACGGCGCACACGCGCGGCGGCCATAGCGTGTCTGGACGGTCGGCGAGGCGACCTGCGGGCAGCAGCCGATCCAACCACGGCATCGCGCGCCCTCCTGCACTGCCGCCGTCGAGAGGGGGGCGGAGGTGGGTCGCCGCGCCCTCTACTCGACACCGCGTGGCGGCAGGCCTACCATGCCGAGCTTACGAGCCGCATGATTCCCCGGACTGCACGACGGAAGCGCCGGCTGCACCGGCAATCGGCCGCTTGTCGTCTCGGCCTCGTGCTCGCGGTCGTGGCTGCAGTGAACGACCCGGCACATGGCGGTGCCGACGACCCGTACGAGCTGCCCGAGGAGTCCCGCGTGTCGCTCCGCGTGCTCCTCGACCTGCGCGTCGTGCGCGGCACGCAAGCATCGAGTTGGCAGGAGGGCGGACCGGGCAGCCTGCGCTATGGCGGTGTGCAGGAGAGCAACGGCAGCTTCGAGCGGGTGACGCGCTTCGCGATCTCGCAGCTCGCACTCGAGCCGTCCGCCGACCTGCCGTGGGGCGTGCGTTTCCACGCGCAGTTGAACTGGGACGGCGACATCGACGATCGCGGCGATACGAGCCCCGACCACGACGTGATCCGCCTGGTCGAGAGCTACCTGCGCAAGGATTGGGGCACGTCGACCGACGGTTGGGGCGTGCTGGCGGGCGTGTCGAATCCATCGTTCTCCCTCGAGAACAGCGGACCGGCGTGGACGCCCCCGTACACCCTCACTCCGTCCGCGCTGAATAGCTGGTTGTGGGAGGATGGCCGTGTGGTGGGCCTGGAGGGTGAATGGTGGAAGACGACTCGCGATGACGTGGACTTGAACGCGTTCGCCGGCATGGGCTGGGGCCCGGATCGCATGGGCATCCTGCTGGCGCGGCGCGGCTGGGTCTTGAGTGATTTCTTGAACGGCATCAACAACCAGTTCCCGTTGCCCGGCGGCACCTACGGACAACAGTTCGATGAGCGCGACGGTCGGCCCGCGCTGTATGTCGGCGGCAGCGTCGGCGATCCGTGGAAGATCGGCAAGCTCGCAGTGGGCTACTTCGACAACCTCGGCAACCTCGCCGTGCAGGGCGTGTGGGAGATGCGCTACGGCGTCGCCGGCGTCGCCCTGCAGCCGATCGCCGGGCTCGACATCCTCTTCCAGTACTTGATCGGCAAAACCGATACGCGCACCAACAGCTTCGACAGCATCGTGCAGGCGTTCTATCCGCTGATCTCCTACCGCTGGCGCACGCACCGTGTCACTTTCCGCTACGACGACTTTCGTGTGCAGGACGAGGATGGCCCGCCGATTACGCGCCAGCGCGGTCATGCCTTCACCGTGAGCTACCTGTTCGAGTTCGGCCTGCACCATCGCCTCGGGTTCGAGTACATCACGGTCGACAGCACGCGCGCCGGCGTCAGCCCGCCCGGCGACGATGGTTGGCAGATCAGCTACCGCTTTCGATATTGAGAACCGGATGAGCGCGCTGCGTTTCATGGGTGCTGGAACGATTGTAGTCGTCGCACTGTTCGGCGTGGGCAGTCCCCTGCGTGCCGCCGAGATCAGCGGCCGCGTCATCGACCCGCAGGGCAACCCGGTCCGCGCGGCGGTGGTGTTCATCGATCAGCCCGCTGCCGGTGCCGCGCGGCCCGTCAAGGAGCCCACGGCGACAATGGATCAGGTCCACCGCCAGTTCGTCCCGCACATCCTGCCGGTCGAGGTCGGGACCTTGGTGTCCTTTCCCAATCACGATCAGATCCACCATCACGTCTACTCGCTGTCGCGTACCAAGACCTTCGAGATCCCGCTCTACAAAGGCGAGACGGCGCCGCCGATCCGCTTCGACCAGGTCGGTGCCGTCAAGCTGGGGTGCAACATCCACGACTGGATGTCGGGCGTGATCCTCGTGGTGCCGACGCCGTACTTCGCCACCACCGACGAACACGGCGCGTTTACCCTGCGCGGCGTGCCGCCCGGCACCTATGGGGTCGTCGCCTGGCACGAAGGCAGCAAGGTCACGGTGGAGGAAACACGGCAGTCGGTAACCGCAGGTGCCGGGGCGAGTCTGCTCACGTTCACGCTCGAAGTCGTCGAGCCGCGCGTGCGGCCGGTTGCGCGGCGAGGGTACGAATGAACTGGTGGAGGCGGCGCCGGCTGCGTACGAAGATCTTCCTGCCGTTCTCCGTGCTGATCGTCGCGATCTTGCTGGCGACGCTGTGGGTGACCGGTGTTGCCGTGAGCAGCTGGGTCGAGCGCAGCCTCAAGCGCCAGTTCGACGCTACCGGCGATGTCTATCGTGGTCTTATGGCGGAGCGCGCCGAGCGCCTGCTGGGCGAGACGTCGCTGCTCGCCGGCGATTTCGCGCTCAAACGCGCCATCGCTACCTACGATCCCGACACGTTGTCGTCGGTCGCTGAAAACCACCGGGAGCGCATCGGCGTCGATCTGCTCTGGATTGCGGACGAGAACGGCCGCCTGCTGGCAGCAGCGGGTCGCGCCGCGGATGCCGATAGACCGCTCACGGCGCTGGCACCTCTGGCGCAGGCGAAAGACACCGAGGCTCCGGCGGTCGCGGTGACCGAGGTTGGTCGCGGTCTCGTCCAGCTCGTCGCCGTGCCGGTGTTCGGTCCCGATCCCATCGGCTACCTGCTCGCCGGTGAGGCCATCGACGACGCCACCGCCCAGCAGCTGCAAGCCAATAGCGGGCCGGCGGTGTCATTTCTGACCAGCGCCCGTGTCTTCGCCTCCTCATGGCCGGCCGCCGAGCGTGAGCAACTTTTTCCCGGCAGCATGATTCGCACGCGGGCGCTGCAGGCGCAACTCGTGCGTGCCGGTGCCGCGCCGGACCCCGAGCGCTCAACCTTCTTGCTCGACCTGCGCGGCGACCGGCTGCTGTCGATCCTCATTCCGATCGAGGCGCAACTGCCCGCGCCGCTCTTTGCTCTGGTGCAGGACTCGTACGACCGCGCCCTCGGTCCGCTCGCGACGCTGGCGCGCTGGATCGCCCTGCTCGGCGCCGCGGCGCTGCTCGGCGCGCTCGTGGTCGGCCGCGTGATCGCCAGTGGGATCGCCGCGCCGGTCCAGGCGCTGGTCTCGGCCATGCACCGCGTTCTGACGGGCGACTTCAGCCAGCGGCTGACGCTGCGGCGCGAGGACGAGATCGGGTTTCTCGCGCACTCGTTCAACGAGATGGTCGCCGGCCTGGCCGAACGCGAGCGCATCAAGGACACCTTCGGCAGCTTCGTGTCGCGTGACGTCGCCGCGGCGGTGCTGAGCGGCCAGCTGCCGCTCGACGGCGAACGGCGGGAAGTGACGGTGCTGTTCCAGGACGTGCGTGGCTTCACGAGCATCGCCGAGCGGACCGATCCACGCATGCTGGTGCGCATCGTCAACCGGCTGTTCGCAGAGATGGCGGCTGCCGTCGAGGCGCAGGGCGGTATCATCCGCGTGTTCACCGGCGACGGCGTCATGGCCCTGTTCGGCGCCCCGGTGGCGTACGCCGATCACGCGGCGCGCGCGGTGCGCGCTGGGCTCGACATGCTGGCACGGCTGCCGGCGATGAATGCCGAGCTCGAGGCCGAGCAGCTCCCGGCCCTGCGCATCGGTGTTGGGATCGCCACCGGCGAAGTCATTGTCGGGCGCATGGGTGCCGATCAGCGCAGCGAGTACAACGTCGTCGGCGATGCCGCCAACCTCGCCAGCCGCGTCGAGGGGCTGAACAAGGAGCTGGGCACGGCGCTGCTGATCTCGGCCACGACCGCAGTGTGTCTTGGCACTGAGTTCGCGCTCGGGCGTCGGGCCGTGCTGTCCGTCAAGGGGAAGGAGCGTCCCGTTGAGGTGGTCGAAGTGCTCAGCGTCGCGCCGGAGGCGTCACAGGCGGGGTGACGGAGCGTGCTCGCAGCACCCCGCCGTCAGCGGCGTCTCCGGGGTTCTCGTTGTCTCGCTGCCGCCGTGCGGGAAAGTTCTCCTGCTCAGCTCAGCGCGCACACCGGAAGCCGATGAATGGGAACCTGTCGGATGGGTTGAAGCCCGCATCGATTTTGAAGACACCTGCGTAGGTTCCCTCGAGCCAGCTCCCACCGCGAGTGATCGCCCCCGGTCCGTCTGCGGTTGTCGCGGCGCCGGGGCCGTCAGCCAGACCCATCCCGTCGGGGCTGAAGCCCCCCTTCCAGCCGAGGAAGAGAACCGTCGACAGCGGCACCCAGTCTGCCACCCACTCGTTCACGTTGCCCACCATATCGTGCGTTCCCCAATTCGAACGGCACTTCGAACGCGAGCCGGTGTTCACGGGAGCGGCTGCCGTGCTGATGTTGCAGTCGGTCACGCCGTCATCCAAGCCTGTATCGGGACTGCCCGCGGCCGCCCGCTGGAACTCTTGATTGGTGAGCAAGCGCTTGGCGGAGAGGGCACAGGCTTGCTCGGCCTGGAACCACGTGAAGCAGGCCGTCGGCAACACTCCCGCTACGGAGACCGCATAGAGCGGTGAGGTCCAGTTGCCGTTCGGCGGAAAACTTGCGGGGAACGCACCGGGGTCACAAGACGGCAGCTGCGTGCCGACTGGAATGGGCGCCGCAGGACTGACCAGCGTGGCCCCGCCCGCGTTGAGATCGGCGAGCTTGACGGTGCCTTTCTGAATTTTCTTGATGAGGCCTGCGTTGCTGTTGCCGGCGGTGTTGGTTGCCGGAACGCTCCACACACTGGCTTCGTAGAGGTCAACGCAGACCGGGCCAACCTGCACGGAGTCGGGCGAGCACTTTCCGAGCGCCGACATCGCCGGCCAGCTGCTGACTGATACGATGATCATGATCCGTAGGAACGATTTCATCGGAGCATTCCTCCTTCTGGTGGCTGAGCTGCCTCTCATTGGTGCGCGTGACCCAAGCTTGTAGCGCCACTGGTCGCGGCGCTGCGGCGGCGCGCGTGCCACAGAGACAGTGCCGAGCGACGCTGCGCCGCATTGCGCTGCCTGCAGCAGACCGTAGACCGACAGTGACGGAGGAACGTGCATGAGCCCTCCAACAATCGGATACACCACCCGGATGACTGGACTCTGCTGGTACCCGAATTATGGGGCTGCTTGCGCCGACCTGTCAAACTGCCACGCACGCCGTGCAACGCCAACAGGAGTTGGGGAGGAAGCCGATTGTGGTGACGAGACGGGTCAACAGCCTGTTGAAAAAGTCCGCCGATGCCCTGGACCGTCATTCCCGGGAATCCAGATCTCCCGCATGCGTCTGGACCCCCGCTTTCGCGGGGGTGACGATGGCGACCAGTTTTTCAACGGGCTGTTAACCCCGTTTCAATTCCGCTAATCCAACAGCGGTTTGCTGCGCAGGGGACTTCGAGTTGAGCGACTGGGGCGCCTCACCATGAGAGGGGCGCAACGCCGGCGAGTGCACAGGCAAGCGATCCAGACGGCTGTGCCCCCATAGCGGCGGGCGCATATGCAGCCCGCCGTGTTGTGTGGGTTCCCGCAGTGGAATGCGCAGAACCCCAAGCGAACAGGAGCAAGCCGCTACAGGGATCCGCGGCTGTCCGTAGGCATGATCGAGCGCGCGACCCCCTGCTGCCCGGCGACGAGAACGCACACGGTGCGGTGGCGCTTCGAGTCGAAGAATACTCGATACCGCAGTCCGTTCGACACGACCTCACCCAGGTCTTGATTCTCTTCGTAAAACATTCCGCTGTCACTCATGATCGACTCCCATCTTGCCTGAGCTTCAGAGCAAGCCCGGTGCCGCTGCTTACCCCAAGAAGGCAACGATAGGTGTGGTGTCGGGATTGCAAGTGATGGCCACTATGAACCGTGGGGGTGGCTCCACACTGCCGAAAGCGTGACGAACCGAACGCTAGGGTGACGCCCGGCGCGACAAAATGTGTCAGATCGAGCGGCGGGGCGGGCGCGGTGGTCCGCAGGAACTTAGTGCGCAGCTTTCTCGCGAATGGCCGTGGCTCGGGCCCCCAACTGTGCGGCTTCCGCGCTCCGCGCGGTGGCGCTCAGCAAGGCGGCGTAGTTCGACAAGGCGGTGGCGACATCCGGATCGTCGGAGCCGCGCACCTTCTCTAGAATCGCCAGGGACCGCTGGTAGAGGGGCTCGGCCTCTGTGTATTTTCCCTGGACCGCGTACGCTGCGGCAAGGTTGTTGAGGCTGCGCGCCAGACGCAGGTCTTGATCTGGGAAGTGGTCCGCCTGCTTGACGGCGGCGGTGAACATGTCCTGCGCTCGAGCGTAGTCAGCGCGCTCGTACGCTTGTCGTCCAGCGTCGTAGGACTGTTGCCAGAGTGCACCAGGGTCGCCGGAGGGCTGCGACGACCTGCAGCCACAGGCAGTGACCAGAATCACCGACACGAACTGCCACAGGGATAAGGTCTGCCCGACCTGCACGCGCCACCCGGTCATCGCGTAGGATCGCATGGAGCCGTCTGCAGGGCAAACTGCTCACCACGCGAGCACCGCAAAGCGATGACGGAGTTGGCTGCGCGACCGTGCTTGCCAGACTTGCCGGGGCGCGGTATCAGGGTCCCGGGAATTTGAAGTGACTGTTTGAACAACGGAGGACGCGCTACGGCGTCCCTCAGACTGTGAAAGGAGGGTGGTGCCAATGGCAGATACAGCGACCGCTGTGAAGGAGATCTTCAGCCAGATGCCGGGGAGCCTGAATGCAGCGGCGGCTCAGGGTATGAACTCGGTCATTCAGTTCAATCTGACTGGGGATGGAGGTGGGACGTACCATGTCATCATCAAGGACGGCGCATGCACGGTGGGCGAGGGCGCCCATGCCGCCCCGAACATGACGATGACGATGGCGGCGCAGGACTACGTCGATTTGAACCAAGGCAAGCTCAACGGCCAGATGGCGTTCATGAGCGGCAAGCTCAAGATCGCCGGTGACATGGGTCTGGCGATGAAGATGCAGAGCCTGTTCAAGCGTCCGGCCTGACCAAGGCCACCGGGGATGCCCATCGGAGGCGGAGGGCACCATGCCCCGCCTCCGGTTGACATCCACCCGCGGCTCATGCGAGCAGCGCAAAGGTCCGCTGACTCGGCATGCGCCGCGCGCGTGCCTGCAACGCGCATGGCGCTGCGCTGCAGGGCCCGTCTACGGGCTACTCGCGGTGGTCACCGCGCCCAGCGCGTTGGACGTACCACATCCGGACCACTCGCCTTGTGCGTCTTCTCTCCCTTGGTGTCTGCTCTGGCGCCATGGAAGCGACCCCAGAGCCGGTTGAGATGCTTGGCGTCGTAGCCGCTTGGCGAACTGGTCACCTTGCTGCCGGGTTTCTCGCCGGGCGCGAGTTTCCGGCCGGGCGAGGATGGGAACTCATCCAAGTCCTGATCCGAATCGTTCAGGCGCATGTCTCTCCTAGTCGACGAAGGCATGCGTTCGGCTGCGACTTGTACCGCGGGTGATTCACGCGGCGCGTTCGCGCTGTGCACGCCCGGCCATAGCATTGGCGTCGCGACGGCTATCCATATTGCTGCTTTCAACCGCTTGTTCCTCCGCACCGGTGCCGATCAACGGTTGGTAGACGTTGTGCGTGTCCGCCACTCCAACGCACCACCGGAGCCTCAGCCCCGAGCAAACACATAGATCGTCAGCAGCACGAACACTGCAAAGCCGATCCACAACGCAAACGTGGCGAACGGCTCAAGCAGGCTGACAAGGGAATGTAGGCGTCGAACGAGCACCGTGGCCCTGTTAGGGGTTTGCCCCAAATGTGCAAACCATAGGCCGCAGCCAGTGTGACGTGTCAGAGCAATTTCGTGCACCAAAGCCAGTCCACCCTCTGCGGCAAACTGCCCCACCCATTGTGGCAAAGGGTCTCGCGCTGAGCGTTCCACGCGATGGCGCGAAAGGCAGCGGAAGCGCTAGATCGGTTCCGTTGACAAGGAACGGTGATTGCCGCGGTCTCTGGACATGGCACCGGATCACATTTGAGGCCTCCGTGCCCGACAGACTTCCAGAGGGTGATAAACCCGCGCCACGCAGTCAGGTACCGGTAGCTGAACGCGAACCGCTGACGATCATCGTCGTCGACACGCCCCCAGCAGAGCAGGTCACTTCTGCACCGGCGACAACCGAGGTGCGTCAGCGCACCTGGGCTGCGGTCGAACTGTACGCGGAAGCGCGGCGACGGCGCTGGATACTCGCCGTGCTCGCTGCAGTTGCCGGCGTCCTCTTACTGCACACCTACCGGAAGGTCTTCGAGCCGGTGCTGGTCCGCTTTGCCCATGGCATCGAGCGTCGCGTGTTGAGCGAAGCCACCTACAATGCGCTCCACGAACGCAGAGCACGGCCTGCAAAGCTCACGCACCAGGAGCCCCACGGGAAGCACGAGAGACGCCGTGCGAAAATGGCTTCCGATGTCGGCCGATAGGACTCGAGGATCAACATCTTCCCAAATGGAGATTCCGCGCCGCGTTCGGCGTGTTCAGTCGTCCAGCACGTTGACGTTCGCCACGTCTCCGGCTTGCTCGACTTCTTCGAAGAGGAAGCCCCCGGCGAGCTTGCCGGGCCCGTTCTCCATTGTCCAAGCGGCGCACTCGAGATTCTCCCCGTGCTGCGTCATCATTCCTGTGCCGATCTTCGGCGCGCCGTTGGTGAACTCCGCCGTCGTTGTACCGGTGGTGTAGACGACCTCCTGCACCGGCGGGTAGTTGGCGTGGGTACAATCGCTGCCCGCGCCCGGGGCCAGCTGGTTGATGGCTTGCTGACAGTGCAACTCCACTGCACCAGGGCCACCATCGGTGCCAAGGCCGGTGGTGATCTCGACAGGCGCCCCGCTGCGGCCCGGGCCCATGCTGTCTTGCGTGACGTTCACGTCAACTTTCGTTCCGCCATCACAATCGACGAAACCTGTGCACGAGTCGATGCGCACACAGAGGACACCGAATTGCCCGCCGAGAATCGGCGCGGAGTAGTACACCGGTCCGGAGACGGTGATCGGAGCGACGCCATCGCCATTGGGTGTTCCGGCGACCAGATCGATGGCACCGAGCAGCTTGCCGAGGGGGATGTGCGGCCCGAGCGCCGACGAGTAGAAAGATCCGCCAAAGCTGAAGTGGCGGGTGCCGAGTGCCGCGCTGGTCCGCTGACAGGTGAAGGAGCATTCCGGGCCGGGTGGATCGCAATCCTCACCGCAGGCGCTGTTGACGATGCCGTCACCGCAGACTGTGCCTTGTTCCACTTCGCACGCCGGCGAGCAGCCGTCGCAGGCGGTCTGATTGCCGTCATCGCAGGCCTCGTTGCCGCAGCGTACCCCATCGCCGCAGCCCGTCTCCATGCGGCAATCGGCGGTACATCCGTCACAGCTGACCGTGTTGCCGTCGTCGCACTCCTCGCCGCTATCCTTGATGCCGTCGCCGCACATTGGAATGCGCTTGCACTCGCTCGAACACGCCGCTCCCGGCGGATCACACTCCTCACCGCAGGCCGTGTTGACAGTGCCATCGCCGCACTGTTCGCCAACCTCGACCGTGCAGGTTGCGGAGCAGCCATCGCAGTTGTCGGTATTGCCATCATCGCAGGCTTCGCTGCCACAGCGGACGCCATCGCCACAACCAGTCTCGGCACGGCAATCGGCGGAGCAGCCGTCGCAGCTGACGGTATTGCCGTCGTCGCAGTCTTCACCCAGCTGCACCATCCCGTCACCGCACGCGCCTTCTCGTTCACGCAACTCCAGCTTGATGATGCGTCCCGATCCCGGCAACGGGTCCATCTGCGTCGCGTTCGAGGTGCAGGTCCACACGCTACCGTCCGCATCGAACTCGAAGTCACGCATGAAGTTGACCGGTGTCGGCAGCTCGAACACGGTGAACTCCTCCGTTGCGGGACGGAAGCGAATGATGCTGTCGGAGTTTGATCCGGTGATCCAGACATCGCCCGTCGTGCGGTTCACCTTGACATTGTAGGGTAAATCGAAACCCTTGGGCTGCGTGGGGAGGTCGTACACCTTCCAGGTCTCGGTGCGGGGATCGAAGCGCCCGAGCTGACTGGTGCCGTAGCCGGGCACCCAGACGATGTTGTCGGGTCCGACACCCAGGCGACGTGGCCCATCAAACGGCGGACGCCACGATTTCACCTCGCCCGTGGTCGGGTTGACACTGCCGATGCGGAAGCCAAAGAGTTGCGACCACCAGACGGTCTGGTCGGGCGCAACGTCACAGCCGTATGCGACCGCGATCGGTACGCCACTGATGGCGGGATCGGCCGGGGGCAGGGGATAGTATTGAAATTGTGCGGTCTCCGGATCGAAGCGGCAGACATCATTGGACTTGGTCAACGTGTACCAGATGCGGCCCTGCGCATCGAAGCGCAGCGTGTGCGGGTACGCCCCGGTATGACCGTTGATGGTCGGCTGGTCGTAATGGGTGAACTGCTTGTTGTGCACGTCGAGCTTGATCAGCTGCTCCGCCCCGGGCGCGGTGATCCACATATTACCGTCGGCGTCACGCTGGATCGAATGTCCCCCCTGGTCGATCGGATAGTGGGCGCGTTCCATCGTCGCCGGGTTCAAGGAATACACGCCGGGGACGGTGTAGATGGTTCCATCGAGCCCCGGCTCGAGATCGTGACAGCCCGGCTTGTCGACCGGGTCGATCTCCCACTCGTAGATCACGGCGCGCACGGCATCACCGCGCGGCGGCGGTGGGGGCGCGAAGTGCGGGAAGGTGGGGTGGTTGGCGAAGGTGCTGATGAGCGTCGGCAGGAGCAGTTGTCGTGTCTCGTCGAAGAACGGCACGCCGCCGTAGCCAATCATCTTGTTCACCAACGCTTCCCAGTCTGCGGCAGTGCGCGCTTCGCGAAATTCGAAATTGCCGATCTGATGGCAGTTGGCGCAGGCGCGCACGAAGTCGCCTTGAACATGCTTCGACGGCCAGGGGATGAGCGACAGGAAGTAGCTTGCCGGGAGCTGATCGGTGACGTCGGCCATCGGCGTGAGCGCAAAGGTCGCCGTCGCCGGCCCGCGCTGTGCCGCCAGATCCAGCGTCCCATCGACATAGCCAATGCGCGTGGCGCGCAGTTGGTAGGCTGCCGGCGGTAGCGATGGGAAGCGAAACGATCCATCCGCCGTCGTGAAGACGCTGACGCTGCGATGCAGAACGGCGTCGGAGGCGGTGACGCTCACGCCGCCCAGGGGCTTGACCTGCGCATCGGTCACGGTGCCAGACAGCTGCAGGTCCGACGGGGTGGTAGCGGCGGTCGGCGTCAGCGAAGGCGTCGGCGTGGCCGTCCCGGCGCCGCCGGTGGTCGAGTCACCGCCGCATCCGACCAGCATCTCGACGCAGCCCATCACGCCAAACATCAGCATGCAGATCGCCCGTGTGCGCGGCAGCCTTGCCAGACAGTGCATAGCACCTCCGCCGAGAAAACCTTAGGATGTGTGGTAGTACGGCGTGGACAGCGGATATGTCAAACGAAGATTGGTCCGGCAGGGCCATGCTGCGGGCTTATCCCACAACGACAGAGGTGAACCATGCACCCAAAGATCCCGTTGCCGAGCAATGACCAGCTCCCCGCCGACATTCGCGAGATGTTGGCGAATCTCCCGCCGCTCAACGTCTTCCGCATGATGGCCAACGCACCGGCGAGCTTCCACGGATTCCTTCAACTCGCCGGCTCGATCCTGATGCAGAGCGAATTTGACGCTTGCAAGCGGGAGATCGCAATCCTGCGGGTCGCCCACGTTACGCGTGCGTCGTACGAGTGGACACAGCATGTACGCCTAGCGCTGCAGATCGGCGTCACCCAGCACGAGATCGATCAGGTCGGTGCCGACGGCCCCGTCCAGGGTTTGGATGAAGAAGGCTTGCTGCTCTGCCGCGTGGCGGAGGAGATCAGCCGCGACGTCCGTCTGAGCGACGAGGCCCTCGAAGCGATTCTGACGCGCTACGGCGTGCGTCAGGCGACGGAGCTGATCCTCTGTTGCAGCTACTTCAACATGCTGAGCCGGTTTCTGGAGTCAACGCGGGTCGAGTTCGAAAGCACTCGGGCGTTCTGACGTGAACTGAGGGGAATTCGCATGGGCTTGAAGGTGTACGCGTTTACGTGCGGCTGGCTCACTGTTATCTGCGCCGCACGCTCGAGCAGCTGCACTTGCCGACGGCGGCCTACGATCGCGAGCAGATGCTGGTGTCTCTGCAGCGGTTGCGCGCATTGCGGGACCAGGGGACGGTGATCGTCACCGGACACGATCCGGAGATGTGGGAGACGATCCCGCAAGCGCCCGCGCGTTTCGCCACGCCGGCAGGCCCGGCGGAAAGGAGCTAGGGCGCGTCCGAAGTAGAACTGGGTGCACGGCGGATCGACGGCCTTCGCGCCTGGCGTGACGCCTCCGCTCGACGACTCTTGCACGGACGCGGCCGTGCGCGTAACTAGCGTCGCCATGGACATCGCCTTCACCCCTGA
>Ga0335069_10008403_pt1 | contig 14780 bp, 12 predicted proteins | sample Lox_Sample_11_FD_206714 | JGI IMG/M metagenome (GOLD analysis project Ga0335069, IMG submission 206714) | Soil microbial communities from Loxahatchee National Wildlife Refuge, Florida, United States - Lox_Sample_1.1 | ecosystem: Environmental > Terrestrial > Soil > Wetlands | place: USA... | reverse complement strand
AGTACTCGGACCACGAGATCACCGGCTTCAGCCTGACGCATCTGAGCGGGCCGGGTTGCAACGTCTTCGGCGACTTCGGCATCCTGCCGTTTGCCGGCGGGATGCCGGCGGATCCGTCGTCGGGACGCCAGCCCTTCTCGCATGCGAGCGAGCAGAGCGCGCCGGGCTGGTATGCCGTCTCGGTAGGAAATCCGGCGATCCGCGCGGAGCTGAGCGTGACGCCGCGTACCGGGATCGCGCGCTTTACGTATCCGGCCGGAGCGGCGGAGAATCTCGTCTTCAACGCCGCGTCGAATCAGGCCGGCGTCACGAGCGCGCGCGTCGCGATGGTGAGCTCGCGCGAGATCTCCGGCTCCGCGTCGAGCGGCTTCTTTTGCGGCATGCCGGATCGCTACACCGTATACTTCGTCGCTCGCTTCAACCGGCCGTTCGTAGGTTACGGCCAATCGAATGACGGGCACGTCGGGTGGACGACCTTCGCCGAGAACGCAAACCGCCAAGTCATCGTGAAGGTCGGCCTCTCGTTCGTGAGCCTCGCCGGCGCGCGCGCGAATCTCACCGCCGAGGGCCGCGGCTGGGATCCGATCGCCGTGCGCGATCGCGCCACCGAAGAGTGGAACGGCATGCTCGGCCGCATCGCCGTATCCGGTGGAACGCTCGTGCAGCAGCGGACGTTCTATAGCGCGTTCTATCACGCGCTGCTCCATCCCAACGTCATCAGCGACGCCGACGGGTCGTACGCCGGTTTCGACGGCCGCGTCCATCGCGTTAAAGCAGGCCATAAGGAGTATGCCAACTACTCCGACTGGGACATCTACCGCACCGAGGCGCCGCTGCTCGGCCTCATCGCGCCGGGCGAGACGAGCGACATGATGCAATCGCTCGTCGACGCCGCGCGTCAAGAGAATGGATGGCTGCCCCGCTGGGCGCTCGTCAACGGACCGACGAGCGTCATGGGCGGCGACTCGGTGGACGCGGTCGTCGCCGGCGCGTACGCGTTCGGCGCGCGCAACTTCGACGCGCGCGGCGCGTTGACGGCGATGGTCAAGGGAGCCTCGACGACGGCCGGGCCGCCGGGCCAGGGTTGGTATATCCCGCGCTGGGAGCTCAACGACTGGTATCTCGGCGCCGGTTTCATCGCGAACACGCACACGACGTCGGTCTCGCCGGTGCCAAACGGCGCCTCGGAGACGCTCGAGTACGCCTTCGACGATTTCGGGATCGCGCGGCTCGCCGAGGCGCTGCACGATACGCGGACGTACGCCGCGTTCATGCGCCGCTCGTCGAACTGGATGACGCTCTTCGACGCATCCGCACGCTCGATCGTGCCGCGCGACGGCGATATCCGCACCGGCGGCGCGTTCATGGCGACGTCGCTCGGCGAGAACGGCGAGAGCGGTTTTCAAGAAGGCAACGCCGCGCAGTACACCTGGATGGTCCCGCAGGACTTGCGCGATCTCGCCGCCGCGATGGGCGGCACGCAGGCCGCCGAAGCGAAGCTCGACGAGTTCTTCACCGACCTCAACGCCGGCCAAGATAAGCCGTACGCGTGGCTCGGCAACGAGCCGAGCCTCGGCACGCCGTGGGTCTATCTCTCGCTCGGCGAGCCGTGGCGCGCGCAGGCGATCGTGCGCCGCGCGCTGACGACGCTCTACGACGACTCGCCGCAAGGCCTTCCCGGGAACGACGACCTCGGGACGATGAGCGCGTGGTACGTGTGGTGCGCGATCGGCCTCTATCCGCAAAACCCCGCGGTCCGCTATCTCGATATCGGCACGCCGCTCTTCTCTTCGATCGTCGTCCGCTCGCCGGGCGGACCGGCGATCGTGATATCGTCGCCGCTAAGCACCGCGGAGAACGCGTACGTCGAGCGCGTCAGCGTGAACGGCGCACCCGCGCGCAACTCGTGGATCGCGCTCCCTAGCCGCGGTACGCTGCGCGTTGACGTCGCCGCCGGCAACGTGCCGAATCGGCAATGGGCCGCCAACGCAAGCGCGGCGCCGCCGTCGTACGCGACCGCGAGGCTTTCCGTCCCGCAATCGAGCGCCGTGCGCCTCATCGGCCCTGCGCCGCTGCGCGTCGAAGCCGGGGGAGCGGTAGCGTCCGAGTTCGAGGTCTCGAACCGAAACGGCACGACGAGCGCCACCGTCGCCTGGCTCGTGACGCCGCCCAGCGGCCTGCGCGTCGATCGTGCGAGCAATTTCGTCGACCTCGAGCCGGGCGCGACGGCGAGCGTGCCGTTACGCCTCTCCGCCGACGAATCGCTGCACGCCGGCTACTACGCGGTGCGCGTCGACGGCATCCACGACGGGCACGGACGACTCGAGCACCTCTCCGTCATCGTCCGCGTCGAGCGCGGCGGGGAGCGGCCGCAACTCGCCTACGCTGAGAATCGCTTCGGCAACACGATCACGCCGATCGATCTCGCGACGCAGACGACGGGACCGGAGATCCCGGTCGGAGAGCAGCCGCGCGACGCGGCGCTCAGCGCTGACGGCATGCGCCTCTACGTCGCCAACTTCGGCGGCAACTCGATCACCGTCGTCGACACGCAGCGCGAGCGCGCGATCGCGACCGTCGCAGTCGGCTCGTCGCCGAACGGCATCGCTCTCACGCCCGACGGCACGACGCTCTGGGTCGCCAACGCCGACGACGGCACGATCCAACCGATCGATACGCGCACGCTCAAGGCGGGCGCGCCGATCCGCGTCGGCTCGCGGCCTCGCGCGATCGCGATCGCCCCCGACGGCGCGATGCTCTACGTCAGCAACTCGAACTCAAACAGCGTGACGCCGGTGGACCTGCGCTCGAACGCGGCGCAGACGCCGATTCCCGCCGGCGAGCGCCCCGCCGGACTCGCGCTCGCGCGCGACGGCAAACGCCTCTACGTCGTCGACAGCGCGTCGAACGACGTGCTGCCGATCGATCTCGGGGCCACGCCGCATCCGCTCGCCCCGATCCCGGTCGGCGTCTATCCGATGGAGATCGCGATCGCCCCCGACCGCCCGCTTGCGTACGTCACGAACTACGCGAACTCGACCGTGACGCCGATCAATTTAGCGGCCGGGATCGCGCGCCCGCCGATCGAGGTCGGCGGCGCGCCCTACGGCGTCGCGTTCACCTCCGACGGACGAAGCGCGATCGTCGTCTCGCATCGCGACAATGCCGCGGTCATCGTGGATATCAGTCTGCAGCGCGCGAGCGCGCCGATCCTATTGGGGAACGGGCCCTATACGGTAGCGGCGCCCTAAGTCGCGGCGTCGAGCTGCGGAATCGCGTCTCCGTCGAGAAACGCGCGCAGTTCGCGGGGCGAGAACTGCAGGCCCGCCCAAAATGTTCCGAAATCTCCGTAGCGCGCGCTCGCTTCGTCGAAGCGCATCTCGTAGATCAACTTCTTGAAGACGAGCGGATCGTCGGCGTAGAGATCCACGCCCCACTCGAAGTCGTCGAATCCGACCGAGCCCGAGATCACCTGCGTCACGCGGCCATGGTAGGAACGGCCGACCGCGCCGTGCTCGCTCATCATCTTCGCGCGCGCCTCGAAGCCGAGGATGTACCAGTTCTGCACTTCGCCGCGGCGCTTGCTCATCGGATAGAAGCACTGATAGCGGCGGGCCGGAATCTTCGCCCAAAGGCGCGGCGCGATGTACTGGCTCTCGGCCTGCTTGCGGATCAGCTCGTCGAACGCGGCGATCCACTCCGGCGACTGCGGTGCCAGCTCGCGCTGACTCAACTCCGCGTGAATCTTGCCGGTCGCATCGTAGAGGCCGAGCTCGAGCACCGAGACGTAGGAGCCGAGCGGCGTGAGAAAATCGCGCAACTCGAGCTTATCCACCAAGGTCTGCGCGTACGCCAAGCCGTCGAAACTGCGCGCGTAGTGCGTGAGCATGAGATCGCCCTTGTGGCCGACGACCTGCGTCAGGCCGACGTCGCCGTCGTCGTTGCCTTTGAGATGGTCGACGAGATCGGCGGCGTGCCCGGCGTACTTATCGCGCCGTTTCTCGGGCAGCGCGTCCCACGCACGGCGATCGAAACCGAAGATTCGGTGGAGAATCCACCATCCTTCAAGCGATTCGGGGACGTTGGGGTCGCGCATCTCTGTGTACGGGTCGCCTTTACGAGATCATTTGCGGGATAGTGCTCTGGCGCGCTTCACCTCGGCGATGACTTCGGCCTCCAGCCTGTCGGGATGCTCGCGATATTTCGCCCAGAGCGGCGGGGTGTGCGCGATGTCGTTGAGGACGCGCGCGTAGACGGCGTTGACGGGGGTGGGAACGCGCAGCTCGAGACCCGCGGCCGCGACCGCGCCGTTGAGCACGGCGACCTCGGTCTGCGGGTTGGCTCGACGCAGGTCGAGCAGCAGCGACGGCGGCTTCGTCCCGCGCGCGCCGGCGATCGAGTGCGCCAAGAGCGTGCGGGAGAGGGCGCTCGGCAGCGCGGCGACGCGGAAGAGCGCGCGCACCGGATAGCGTGGCAGATCGATCGGCTCGACGTGCAGCGCCTGCATCACCGCGCGCACCTCGCGGATCATCCGAATCTCGAGCGTGAAGATCTTCTCGAAGTGCACGAACCGGTTCGGCAGCACGTTGAGGATGGCGCAGCTCGCGTTGGCGACGACGTTGAGCGCGAGCTTGCTCCACTTGAGCGCGCGCCAATCCTCGACGACCTTCACCGCCAAACCCGTTCCCGCGAAGGTGGCGCTCAGCCAGTTGTATGCGTTCGACCCGACCGGCGCGAGCGCGAGGCCGCCCTCTTTCGCGGGACGCGCGTTGCCGTCGCGGTCGCGATCCACGGGCGTCGTGAGCGCCGCGGCGACGACGTTCTCGGCGCCGAAGGCCGCCGCCAGGCGTTCCTCGTTGCCGACGCCGTTCTGCGGCGAGACGAAGACGCACTTCTCGGGAAAGCGGATCGCCTTGCGCAGCGTCTCGATCGCGCCCCCGGTGTCGTACGCCTTCGTCGCGACGATCGCGACGTCCGCATCGTAGGGACTCACGTCGCCGAGCGCGCGCGGCGCGTACGCGACGTCCACGCCGATGCCGCGCAGCAGATCGCCGAGATACGTCCCGACGGCGCCCTTGCCGACGATGTAGACGTTCACGCGGAGCCGCCCGTCGAACCAAAACCGCCGTCGCCGCGAGCGGTCGGCGGCAGTTCCTCGACGAGGTCGAAGGCCGCTCGTTCGACGGGCGCGACGATCATCTGCGCGATGCGATCGCCTCGCCGAATGACAAAGGGCTCCGCTCCGAGGTTCGCGAGCAAGACCGCGATCTCGCCGCGGTAATCGGCGTCGATCGTGCCGGGCGAGTTGAGACACGTAACGCCGTTGCGGGCGGCGAGCCCGCTTCTCGGGCGCACCTGCGCTTCGTAACCGGACGGAAGCGCGATCGAGAAGCCCGTCGGCACGAGCGCGCGCGCGCCGGGTAAGAGCGTCAACTGTTCGCGCACCGCCGCGCAGAGATCCGCGCCGGCGGCGCGTTCGCTCATGTAATCGGGAAGCGGCAATCCTTCACCGTGCGGCAGGCGTCGGATCGCAACGCGCACGCTCTCCATCAGCGGTGCACCACTAAAGCTGTGCCAGCTCTTCTCGGAAGCTTTCGATATCCCGGAACGAACGGTAGACGCTGGCAAAGCGAATGTAGGCGACCGGATCGAGCGCGCGCAGCGCCTCCATCAACTTCTCTCCCACCAACGCCGACTGGACTTCGCTCTCGCCGCGCGCGAAGAGTTCGCGCTCGAGGTCGGCGGCGACGGCCTCCATCTTGGCCTCGGAAATCGGGCGCTTCTCGCACGCCTTACGCAGCCCGGCGAGGATCTTATCGCGGCTGAATTGCTCGCGGCGCCCGTCCTTCTTGACGACGAAGAGGCGCGGCACTTCCATCCGTTCGTAGGTCGTGAAGCGATGCTTGCAGCGCGGGTCCAAACATTCGCGCCGACGGCGAACGACGGTCTCGTCGTCGCGCGAGTCGACGACGCGAGTCTCGCTCTTTCGACAAGTCGGGCAAGTCAGCGGTAAATCACTCCCCCACGGCATATCTTGTGGGTGAGCGTATTATACGTCACTATGGGTAGATAACGCAAAAAGTCCCAACGTGACGTGCACGTTGGGACCCTCGGCGGTCCAGGCGCGCGGTCGTTTAGGCTGCGCCGATCTTAAACATCTTGGTGCCGCAGACCGGGCACTTGCCTTCCACTGCCGGCCTGCCGTTTTTCATCGTGATCTGGACCGCGTCTTTGATCTCGCGCTTGGCCTTGCACTTGACGCAATACGCTTCTGCTGCCAACTCTGGTACCTCCGTTTGCGGCCAGGCTATTCCGTTGGGCGCCGACGATTCCCGCTTTGCTAGCGCGGCCGGCCGAAGACGTGATGGAGGCGGCGTGACCGAGCCGGCCTACGAGACCCGGGAGAGGATCGCCGCGGCGCGCGCCGGGCGAGGCTTCGAGGCCGCCGCGCCGGGCCTCTGGTGCGCCGGCTCCCTCGCCGGCCTCGCCCTCCCGTGCGTGGCGATCGTGGGGACCCGGGCGGCGACCCCGTACGGCCGCCGGATCGCGCAGGACTTTGCCGCGGGCCTCGGGCGGGCCGGCTGCTGCATCCTCTCGGGCCTGGCGCTCGGAATCGACGCCGCGGCGCACGAGGGCGCGCTGAGCGCCGGGGCGCCGACGATCGGCATCCTCGGGAGCGGGCATCGGCGCCTCTTTCCACCCCGCAACCGCCCATTGGCCGAGCGCATCCTCGCGGCCGGCGGGGCCGTGCTCTCGCCCTACCCGCCCGACGAAGAGGCCCGCCCGTGGCAGTTCCTCGAGCGTAACGGCATCGTCGCGGCGCTCGCCGACGCGCTGCTCGTCGTCGAGGCCCCGGCGCGCAGCGGCGCCCTGAACACCGCGAGTTGGGCCGCCGGCCGGATTCCCGTCCTCGCCGTTCCCGGCGACGTCGACCGCCGGCACGTCGCCGGCTGCCTCGCTCTCATCCGCGACGGCGCGACGCTGGCGCGGTCGGCAGGCGACGTGCTCGAGGCGTTGGGGACGCTCACGCTGCTTCCGGCGCCCGCGGCCGGCGCGCCGCCGAGCGATCCCGCCTCCGCTGCGGTGCTCGACGCACTCGATGCGGGGCGCTGCACGTTCGACGAGATCGTTGCGGCGAGCGCCATCGCTGCGCCCGCCGCGCTCGCCGCGCTGACGTCGCTCGAACTCGACGGCGTCATCGAGTTCCGCGGTGCGGCGAGTTACGCGCGGGTCGCGAGTAGATAACGCGGCGAAGAGCAACGGCGATGAGTCAACGCGCGACCGGCGCGGCGCCGATCGACGACGCGCTCCACGCCTTTGCCTCCGCAGCGAGCGATGCCGCCGCGGCAAAGTACGGCGTGCCCGCGCCGGCGGTCGCGTTCGAGGCGCCCCGCCGACCCGAGTTCGGGGACTTCGCGACAAACGTCGCGTTCACGCTGGCGAAGACGGCGCGGCGATCGCCGCAAGACGTCGCCGCCGATCTCGCCGGCGATCTCCGCACGCGCGCGCCCGAGTTGGAACGGTTATTTAGCAGCATCGAGCCCGTCGCCGGATTCATCAACCTCCGGATGGCGCCGCCGGTCTGGCACGCGATCGCCGCGCGAATCCTCGCCGAAGGCGATCGTTACGGCGAAGCGCCGAGCAAGAACGAGCGCATCTCGCTGGAGTTCGGAAGCGCCAATCCCACCGGTCCGCTCGTCGTCGTGCAGGGACGCTCGATGTCGATCGGGGCGACGCTGGCGAACGCGATGCGTTTCTGCGGCTACGACGTCTTCGTCGAGTGGATCATCAACGACGCCGGCGGTCAGCTCGACGCGCTCGGCCGTTCGATCTACGCGCGCTACCGCCAGCTCTTCGACGCCGGGTACGCGCTGCCCGAAGACGGCTATCCCGGCGAGTATCTGATCCCGATCGCGCGGCAGATTCGCGAGCGGGACGGCGAACGCTGGATCGCGGCGGCGGAAGGCGATTGGCTGCCGTACTTCTCGAAGTTCGGGCGCGACGAACTCGTCGCGCAGCAGCAACGGACCGCGCGGCGCTTCGGCGTGACCTACGATCGCTGGCAGAGCGAGCGCGAGCTGCACGAGACCGGCAAGGTGCGCGAGGGAATCGAGCATCTCCGCGAACTCGGCCTGACCTACGAGCACGACGGAGCGCTCTTCTTCCGCGCGACGCAGTTCGGCGACGACAAAGACCGCGTGCTGCTGCGCAGCGACGGGCGACCGACCTATTTTTGCATGGACGTCGCATACCACTATCAGAAACTGAAGAGCAACGACCGCGCCGTCGACATCCTCGGCCCCGACCATCACGGCTATATCGGCCGCCTCAAGGGCATTGCGTCGGCGCTCGGCTATCCCGGGCGTCTCGAGGTCGCGATCGCGCAGCAGGTCGCGCTGATGCGCGGCAGCGAGCAGATCTCGATGAGCAAACGCGCCGGCGAGATCGTGACGCTCGACGAGATCCTCGACGAGGTCGGCATCGATGCGGCACGCTTCTTCTTCGTCATGCTCGCGCCGGAATCGCCGCTGACCTTCGATCTCAAACTCGCGGTCGAGAAAGAGAGCGAGAATCCCGTCTACTACGTGCAGTACGGGCACGCGCGGATCGCCTCGGTCCTGCGGCGCGCGCTCGCCGACGACGTCGCTGCCGCTCCGACCGCGTCGCTCGCGCCGCTCGCGGACGCGTCGGAGCTGGCGCTGATGCGCCGGCTCTCGGAGTTCCCGAACGTCGTCGCCGGCGTCGTCGAACATCTCGCGCCGCACCGCCTCGCCCGCTACGCTCGCGACGTCGCCGCGGATTTCCACCAGTTTTACACGGAGTGTAAGATCCTCACGGACGAACGCGAGCTGCGGCTCGCGCGCCTCGCGCTCTGCATCGCCGCGAAAACCGTCCTGGCCCGCGCGCTCGCGCTCGCGGGCGTCGGCGCACCCGACTCGATGTAGTCCCGCGCGCCGTGCAGGGATTGCTCGCCGCCCTCTGGCTCCTCGGGCTCTTCGCTGCAGCGCCGGCGCTGCGCGCCGAAAGACGGTACCCTTTTGCCGACCGGCTGCGCGACGCGCTCGCGCTCGGCGTCGCGATTCCGCTCGCGCTCGGTTTCGTGCACGCCCTCTATTCGGCGACGTGCTGGATCGCGCTCGCCGCCTGCGCTGCGATCGGCTACGCGCGCGACCGCTCCGGCATCGTGCCGCGAACGCCGGCGTCGCCGGTGCCGTACGTTCTCATAGCGGCCCTCGCGGCGGTCGCGTGGCCGCAGCTGATGCGCCCGCTGCTCGACGGCGATTCGCTCTCGTATCATCTGCCGAACGCGGCGTCGTGGGTGCAGTCGCACTCGATCTGGACGACCGTGACGCGCTACTGGTGGTATCCGCCGGCCTCAGAACTCTTCGCAAGCGGCCTCTACGCGGCGTCCGGGCCCTTCGGCCTTCCGTGGTGCGGTTTGGGTGCGCTCGCGCTGCTCGGCTTTCGCATCGCGGCCTGGGCGCGCGAGAGCGGAGCGCAGCCGCTCCTCGCCGACGCGCTCGCGGCCGCGACGGTCACCGCCTATCCGCTCGCGCTTCAGGCAGGCACGCTTCAAAACGACGTATGGCTCGCCGCATTCTGGCTCGAATCGCTCTGGACGATCGGTCGCGACGACGCGCCCGCGATGCGTTCCGTGGCGATCGCCGCGCTAACCAAGCCGCAAGGCTGGATCTTCAGCGCGATCGCGCTCGTCGCCGCGCGCGCCAAGCCGAAGATCTGGATCGCGGCGGCAGCGGCAGTCGGCGTCTGGGGGATTCGCGACGTCCTTCTTTGGCGATATGCTATCCTCGCCCCGGCGAGCACCGCCTATGGAAGCACGTTCGCATCGAGCATTCTCGCGCACGGCATCGCGGGGCTTGCCCTCTTCGCGCGGGTCGCCTTCGTCGCGTCGCCGTTCGTTCTGCTTGCGATCGCCGCCGCTCTGCTCGGCCCGTTCTACGCGCGTCGCGACGCCCGGTTAGCGTGGAGCGGCTCCGCGGCGGCGCTGCTCTTTTTTGCGCTCCCATTCGGCTTCGCGAGCAACGTCGCGCAGCTCGCGACCGGCGCCTCGCTGCGCTTCGCCGCGCCGGCGATCGCTGCCGGCGCGCTGCTGCTCGCGAGGCCGGCTACGCGCGTAGCGACGATCGCCACGCTCCTCCTGTGGGCTTCGACGCTCTTCGGCGCGTTCGTCGTGCTCGCGCTCTTTGCCAACGACGCGCCGACGCTGCTCGCGCCGCTCGTTGCGTTGCTGGCGATCGGCGTCGTCGCGCTGACGCGTCGGCAGCGCGCGGCGTGGGCCATCCCCGCCGGCATCGTCGCGGGCGCGATCGCCGGGAGTCTGCTCGCCGCAAGCCATCCCGTCGATTTTTATGCCGACGCGCTGCGCGTTAGCGGGAGAGCGACCGGACTTTACGCCTGGATCGCGCGGCGGCAGCCGGATGCGATCGGAGGCACCGGACTCGCGCTCGGCGCGGTCAACGTTCTTTCGCCGCGCACGCGCACCGTCGAGGCCGGCGATGTTGCAGCCTGCGCGCTCGCCGGCCGCGATCGTCTCTGGCTCGTCGCCGTCGCCGAAGACGGACGGGCGGCCGCGTTCAACGCACGTCGCCTGCGCGACGCCCGCGCCTGCGGTGCGGTGCTCTACGACGACGGCAGCGCCGTCGTCGCATCGCCGTAGTCAGCGGTCGGGCGGCTCGAGCGAGGGCGGCTGCGAGAGGAAAAACGCCGGCGGGTAGGGTGCGGGAATCGGTGTATAGGCTCGCGGGCTCCGCTTGAAATCGAAGGCATCGGACGGGAGGAGCCGCCTTACGGCGTGTTGCTTTGGCGCGACGCGATCCAGGGGGCGCCGAAGTAGCGCCAGAGTATCTTGATGAGCGCCGCGACCGGAATCCCGAGGATCAATCCGGGAATGCCGAAGAGCTCTCCGCCCGCGAAGACCGCGAACATCGCGCCGATCGGCGAGACGCCGACCGATTGCCCCATGATCTTTGGAACGAGCACGTTGTCGCTGATGCGCGCCATGCCGAACATGATCACCTGCACCCAGACGACCATCCACAGCCCCTGCGGCGCGCTCATCGGGACGGCAACGAGCTCGGCGACGAGCATGCCGACGATCGGGATCGCGTAGGCGACGCCCGAGATGATGCCGATGATGAGCGAGAACTTGAAGCCGATGATCGCCGTGCCGATCGCGATCACCGCCCCGGTGATCGCGCTGACGATCACCTGCCCCGAGATGTAGTTGCTGAAGAGATCGGTCACTTCGGCGGAGAGCTTGCGGGCCGTGTCCCGGCGCGACGGCGGAAAGGCCGACGCGAACGTCTCGGCGAGCTGCGTATCGTAGAGCAGGAAGAAGAACGAGAGAATGATCGCCGAGAAAGCGATGAAGAAGCCGGTCGAGACGTTGACCGCGATCGCTCCGAGCGAGGCGACGGTCGCGCTGACCACCGTCGAGAGTTGCGTGCCGCTGATCTTGCCGACGTTGAAATCCGAGGTCGGCAACTTCAGCGTCGGGAAGTGCTGGTCGAGCGAAGTCTCCACGCCGATCAGCCAGTTCTGCGCCATCGCCGCAAACGTCGGGATGTTCTGGGCGAGCAGTTGCGTCTGGTCGATCGCGAGCGGCACGACGATGACGAGGAAGAGCGCGACGACGAGCAGCATCGCGGAGAAGACGATCGCGATCGCGAGCCACTTGGGCATCCGCCGTTCGAGCCGCGCCGCCAGCGGCCGTACGCCGAACGCGATGAAGGCCGCGATCACGAAGACCGCGATCGTCCGCGGGATGTGACGCGCGAACCAGACGGCGAGCGCCACGACCACGATCGCGGCGACGGTGGCAGAGATCCGCCGCGCCAGGTCGCCGCCTACAGCGTTTTGCATAGGAGCCGGCGTTCGGTTTGGTAGCCGCCGCCCTCGTAGAGCCGGCGCGCGGCCTCGTTATCTTCGGTGACCATGAGTGACATATACGGTAAACCCCGCCGCCGGGCCTCATCCTCGGCCGCGGCCAGCAGGGCAGAGCCTATCCCCTCCCGTCTCGCGTCGGGCTCGACGGCCATGTAGGCGACGAACCCCTGCGGCATGAGCGTAACCTCGTCGGGAAGGTCGTCGAGCAGCATCAGGAAGCCGACCCGCTCGCCGTCTCGGCGGGCGATCAACGTGACGTGGGACTGACTCTCCACGAGGTCGCAGAGGCGATCGAAGGCCGCGCGCACGTTTGCTTCGGGGGCGGGGCGCTGCAAACCGACGCTCGACATCGCGCAGCGCCGCCCGAGCTCCGTCACGAACGCGCGGTCGGCCGCTGCCTCATCGCGCTCGCCGGCGCGCACGTCGATCGTCACAGGCGCCGCGATCCGAGGTCGGCGAGCGGCTCTCCCGCGCGGCACTGCGGACACTCGTCCGCATCGTAGGAGACGATCGGCAGATCGACGAGCGCGTGCACCGGAATTCCGGAGTCGAGATTCAGCGGCTGCCGCAATACGATCACGCCGACGCCGACGATTTGCGCGCCGCGGCCGCGGACGGCATCGATCGTCTCACGCAGCGAGAGTCCGGTCGTCACGACGTCTTCGACGACGAGCGCGCGATCGTGCGGCGAAAGCGCGAAACCGCGCCGAAAGACCGCGACGCCGTTCTCTTTCTCGACGAAGATCGACTTCGTTCCGAGCCGGCGCGCGACTTCGTACGCGAGCAAGATGCCGCCGACCGCCGCTCCGACGACGACCGTCGGCTCGAGCGAGCGAAAGCGATCCGCAATCGCGGCCGCGACGGGTTCGAGCAGCACCGGATCCTCGAGGATGCGAAACTTCTGCACGAAGCGGTCGCTGTGGCGCCCCGAGCTCAAACGGAAGTGTCCCTGGAGCAGCGCGCCGCGCTCGGCGAGCGTCGTGCTCAGGTCGAGCTCGGCGCTCATGCGCGTACGGAGATCTCCTCGAGCATCGCGCGGGCGGCGGCGACCGGATCCTCCGCTTCGACGATCGGACGCCCGACGACGATGTAATCGGCTCCGGCCGCGACGGCCTCGGCGGGCGTCGTCACGCGCTTCTGATCGCCGTGAGCGCTGCCCGTCGGGCGAATGCCGGGCGTGAGCGTGAGAAAATCCTCGCCGAAGAAGCGCTTGAGGTCGCGCACCTCGCGAGCGCTGCAGACGACGCCCGAACAGCCCGCATCGCGCGCGAGCGCAGCCAAACGAATCGCGTTCTCGCCCGGCCCTCCCTGCAGGCCCAACTCGTTGAGATCCTCGGGCGCGATGCTCGTGAGGAGCGTCACCGCGAAGACGTGCGGCGCCTCGATGCCGAGCTCGGCCGCGCGTTCCTGCGCGGCGTCGACCGCCGCGCGCATCATCTCGAGCCCGCCGAGCGCGTGGACGTTCACGAGGTGCACGTTCGGCCGGACGAGCTGCGCCATCGCGGCGCCGACGGTGCGCGGGATGTCGTGCAGTTTCGCGTCCACGAAGACGCGCACGTCGCGCGCCTCGCAATACGTGAGAATCCGCTGCGGATAACCGCAGAGGGCCTCGAGGCCGATTTTCAGGATGACGTCGAGCTCGTAGAGTCGGTCCACGAGCGCCTCGGCCGCCTCGGCGCTCGGCACGTCGAGGGCGACGATCAGCTGGGCCATGCTCTCAACCTTCGTCTCCTTCGTATTGATGCGGGGTCGCGAACCCGTGGTTTGCCTTACCGACAATCGCGTCGATTCCCGCGAGGTTGCGGCGAGCGAGATACGCCTGCAGCTCGTCCGCAATGCGCTCGGGAATGCGCGGATCGGTGAAATTTGCCGTTCCGATCGAGATCGCGCTCGCACCTGCCAAGAAGAATTCGAGTGCGTCGGTGACGTTCTCGATGCCTCCCTGACCGACGATCGGAATCTTCACCGCCTGCGCGACCTCGTAGACGGCGAGCACCGCGATCGGCCGTATCGCGGCGCCCGAGAGGCCGCCGGTGACGTTGCCCAATCGCGGCCGCCACGTCTCGACGTCGATCGCCATGCCGCGCACGGTGTTGATCACCGCGAGCGCGTCGGCGCCGGCGGCTTCGGCCTCACGCGCGATGGTCGCGATGTCGGTGACGTTCGGCGAGAGTTTGACGATCAGCGTCTTGCCGGTCGTCGCCCGGGCCGCGCGCACGACCGCGGCGGTCAAGTCCGGATAGCAGCCGAAGGTCTCGCCCTCGCTCGCGACGTTCGGACAGGAGACGTTCAGCTCGACGGCCGCGATCTCGGGGCGCGCAGCGAGCCGCTCGCAGACGTACGCGTAATCCTCGACGGAGAACGCGGCGACGCTTCCCACGAGCTTGCAGGGGCGCTTTGCATACTTGTGGAGCTCGTGCTCGAGGTACCAATCGAGGCCGGGGTTCTGCAGGCCGATCGCGTTGAGCATGCCGGCGGGCGTGTGGACGATGCGCGGCGTCGGATTCCCCAGACGCGGCAGGCGGGTCACGCTCTTGAGGACGATGGCGCCGATCTTCGAGAGATCGGCGAACGGAGCGAACTCTTCACCGGTGCCGTAGCAGCCGCTGCCCATCAGGGTGGGGTAGGGCAGCTCGAGGCCGCCGATCTTCGTCGCCAGGCTGGGAGAGACGCTCACCAGCGAAGCTCGTCCGCCCAGAATACCGGCCCCTCCTTACAGACGCGCGCGTAGACGACGTCGCTGCCGCCGAGCGTCGCGGGTGGGAATCCCGGCGCCTGCGCGCTCGTCCCCGCGAGCGGAACGACGCAACCCCAACAGCCGCCGACGCCGCATCCGAAGGTCTCTTCGAGCGAAAGCTGCGCGCGCACCCCGA
>Ga0335069_10008402_pt1 | contig 14782 bp, 17 predicted proteins | sample Lox_Sample_11_FD_206714 | JGI IMG/M metagenome (GOLD analysis project Ga0335069, IMG submission 206714) | Soil microbial communities from Loxahatchee National Wildlife Refuge, Florida, United States - Lox_Sample_1.1 | ecosystem: Environmental > Terrestrial > Soil > Wetlands | place: USA... | reverse complement strand
GCGATCTCGGGATAGACCGGCGACGTCCTGTGCAGCAGCATGCCTTCGGCGACGCCCGCGGAGATGGCTGCGGCTGCGGGAACCACCTTCACGCCTCGCTGTTGATTGAAAACCTGACCGGGAAGCGCGCTGCCGACGTCGATTGCCCCCGGCGCAAAGCTGCTTGGGGGCGCTTCGTCCGCCTGCGCCGAAGGCTTCCTCAGCGAGCCTGCAATGCGCGTCGGCGCATTCAGCTGCGCGTCCATCATTGCGGATGAAACCGGCGCCTGCTCCGGCTGCTCGGACTTCAATGGAATCGCAGCGGATGGTTTCGCTGCCGGTTGTGGTGTGGGGACAGATGGCTCTGGAGTCACCGCCGTCGAGGGCTGCGTCTCCGCGGCTGGCTGAGCCGGCGATGGTGCCGGAATGCTGGCTCGACGAGAGGGCAGAAAGACCATCGCGATGAGACCGAGGATGACCAGGGCCGCACCGCCCAGAATCGCCCAACGCACCCAGGGGCTCTTTCCCTGCTCGGAAGAATCGGCGTCGACGGCGCGGAACATCGGGGCAGCCGGGGCAGCCGGCACACTTTGCTGGGCAGCCTCAACCTTGGCCGCCGAACGCTGGACCAGTTGCGGGCCGCTGGGAATCGAAGCCGCAGGCTTCTTTTTGGCAGGCGCTTCGGGAGCAGGCGTAGAAGGCTCCGCGGGCTTTGCCGTACCCGCCAGCGCCGGCTTGATCCACATGCTGTCCCAGGCGTCGATCTCGTCTTTGGGCGTGGGTTTGTGCGGCTCTTCCTGGGCTGGCTTGGCCGGTTTGCTCTGCCGGCGAAGTTCCTCGGGCTGAACGGAAGGTTCAGTGCGTTGTACTCCGCCCATCGTCGGAGGCGGCAGCGGAATCGGCTGCTGCGCCGGTTTCGCAACCGGCTTGGGCAGAGGCTGAAATGCTGCCTGATACGCCGATGGAGGCGCCGGTGGTGCGGACTTGCGCGGATCGACGTACTGCGGGCGCGATGGGACGCTGTACTCCTGCGGAGGAAATGCCGCCTGAGAAGTTGCCGGCTCCGGGACGGCGCGCGGAGTGGCCAGCAGAAAGTCATTGGGATTCAGGGGCGGCTCTTCCGCCACCACGGGCTCAGGAGGCGCAGGCTCGGACCGCAAAAAATCGGCGGGATTGATGGCAGGTTCCGGTTCCGGCTCGGGCTTCGGCGCCAGTACGGGCGCCGGCGGAGGCTCCGCCGTAAACACAGGCGCTGGTGGAGGCGGTGGAGGCTCTGGCTCCGGCGCAGGCTGCGCATCGGCATCCTCGGGAAGAGGGAGAAAATCGCGGGCTCCGACACGCATGCATTCGCGAATCAGATCCGGATCGTTGCGCATGGAATACGCCATCACCACCGAGTTGTTGCGCGCCGCGATGGCTTCGATGATCTGCAACGCGTAGCTTTGATCGCTGTCCACGTCGATCATCACCACATCGAAGTGCTCTTCAAGCAGGAGGGAGATGTCGTCCAGATTGGCAGGGTAGTCGATGAACTCGCGGACAGCATGCCCCTCTGTACTGCTCAGCGCTTTCGCCATCACGCGGCGATGCGTGGCATTGGGCCCGATCAAAGCAATCGTGGCGGTCGCAGAACCGGCGGGCTCAACCTTTTGATCTTGAAGGGTGGTCGACATCTCAGGTCTGCCGCTCATAGCTCCTTCATCCCTCTAACCCCGACAAAAGACACTGCCGACTATATCGGCCACTGCACCTACGCACTTCTAGTGCCCTTCACATGCCTCGCATGCAAATCAGCTCAAATCCGAGGGAAAAAGTGAACCACTGCCTGCATTTATGCTTTTTGTACATTGCAGGATGGAACTCTATTTATCCAGAGCACTTGGACAAGGCGGACATCGACAAATGCCGGCGGAGCCAAGAATCCCCTGTCTGAAGATGGTATACGCGCACCGATAGCGGGGGGAACAGAAGGGTTACTACGTACACATGCCTTTCGTCACGATTTGCGCGGAAGGCCTGCTTGCAATTTGGTACAAGGCTTGCATTTGAACCGCCTGGCAACCGCTTGGCCCCGCCTGCCGCCATCGGCCGGGCGCAGCAGCTAATCTAAGGCTCATGCTTCTGCGTCCTGCGGTTACTGAAGACATTCTTTCCATCGCTGCCCTGGAACAAACACCCTTCGCCCGGCAGTTTGTCGGCCAATGGAGCGAGCAACGCCATCGCGCGACCCTCGCCGGCCCCAATGCACGCTACCTGGTCAGCGACGCCCACCAAGGCGGGCTGCAGGCCTACGTCATCCTCCGTGGACTGGGCGAAGACAACCGGGCCGTCGAACTGAAACGCATTGTGGTTGCCGCACCCGGACAAGGGTTGGGCCGGCGGATCCTGGCCGAAGTAATCCGCATCGCGTTTGAAGACCTGCAGGCGCATCGACTCTTTCTCGATGTCTACGACGACAACGCCCGGGCCCGCCATCTCTACGAGAGTCTGGGATTCATCTATGAGGGGACCATGCGGGACGCCGCGTGCCGTGAAGGCGCGTGGCACGATCTGCACCTGATGTCGATGCTGGAGCATGAATACCGGGCGCGGAAAGCGCCGGGCTGAGATCTGACTGAACGCCGCCGATCAGCTTATCGGCCTGCGGATTTCCGGGGCGAAACCTCCCCTCCTCATCGACGCACGCCCGGTATACACTCAGCTTGGATGGAAACGACAGGTTGCGGCACAGCCATTGTCACGCCTTTTCGGGCGGACGGCGGAATCGACGAACAGGCGCTGCGCGCGCTGGTGAACTGGCAGATCGAGTCAGGCATCGACTTCCTTGTGGCCTGCGGCTCCACGGGCGAAGCGGCCACGCTCGATGAGGACGAATGGCTCGACACAGTGCGCATTGTCATCGATGCGGCCGCGGGGCGTATCCCCGTGTGGGCCGGTTGCACGCACAACTCGACGCGCACGCTTCTGCGCCACGCTTCCCTTCTCAGCCAGATTCGCGGCGTCGATGTGATTCTCTCCGCCAACCCCTACTACAACAAGCCCAGCCAGGAGGGCCAGTACCGGCACTTCCGCGCACTGGCCGAGGCCGTCGATCCCCTTCCGGTCTGCGTCTATAACGTTCCGGGCCGTACGGCAGCCAACCTCGAGCCACAAACCGTGATTCGCCTGGCTGAGTCAGCGCACAACATCCAGGCCATTAAAGAGGCCAGCGGCAACTTGGCGCAGATCGCCAAGCTGATTCATCGCATGCCTGCCGGTTTCAGGGTGTTCTCGGGCGATGACAATTTGGCGCTTGCGACCATCGGCGTCGGAGCCCATGGATTGATCAGCGTTGCCTCTAATGAAGCTCCGGCGGAAGTCGGTGCGATGATTCGCGCCGCACTGCACAACGACTGGCCCAAGGCTCGCGCGCTCGAAGCAAAGTACGGTCCACTCTTTGAGGCGAACTTCTGGGACGCCAATCCCGGTCCCGTGAAGACAATCCTCAACCTGATGGGAAAGTGCGGCGAACATCTTCGCCTTCCCCTGGTGCCGCCGGATGTTTCGGTTCGCACGCGTCTGGAGAAGGTCGCCAGCGACCTGGGTCTGCTGAAGTACGCCTCAACGGCCCGATGAGGCGGAACGCAGTTCACGCAGCAGCCAACCGCCCCGTGTAAACAAACTCCTCGCGCCGGTTGAGCACCACACTTAGATTCATCAGCGCGCGGGAGGAACAGGCCGGGCACTCCCGATTCGCATCGCTCACGCAACTGCAGTCCAGGCAAAGCACCGCATGTTCGAGGGGAATCGTCGATCTCTGCACCTGGGTCTTCATGGCATCCTCAATTTGTTTCAACTGCCTGTAGAAATAAACCCATCTCCCGCCGAGAGTTGCGGTACTGCACCAAGGTTGCAGAGTGCGGTGAACCCACACGATTCCGTTGCCGCCTGCGCGATCTCGTGAACGGACGACACCACGCTGTCAGTTCATCTTCATCCCCGGCATCGCCGAGTGATCCATATTGTCGTGGCCGTGGTCGTCGTCATCCGTCGACCAGATTTGCTTCGCGTCTGTCTCGTAGGGATAGACGTGCACCATCCAGCCAAAAATGTGGGGAAAGAAGACACCGCCGGCGGCATCGCACTCTTCTTTGGTTGTGATCGAGCCCATCAGTCCGAACTTCGCGTCGGGACCGAAGTATGCGGCCTTCTGTCCTGCCGGGGCTTTGCAGAAGTTGACGTGCTGGTGCCAGCGCGCGATGCTCAGCGGAATCCGCTCATTCAACTCGTCCTCGCTCGCGCTCACGCGGTCTGTGTACATAGCGCCCACCAGTTGATAGCCGCCGTCCGCGGTCTTCTTGTAGAGCAGCGAGGTTGGCTTGAGTGGATCGAAGTGATCGCGTGCCTCCCACCCATACTCGGCCTTGGTGAAATGGTAGATGGGCTGCGGCACATTGGGCAGAAAGATCTCGTATCCGTCGGCGAGGGCCTTATGGTAGTCGCGATAAGGCTCCATCGCTTCCTTCGCATCGGCGACGATGGCCTCTGCTTTCTTCTGGTCGTCGGGCTGTGCAGGGCGTAGCGATGTGAGATACATATGCCCCGCCATGTGGGCCATCCCCGGCATCGGCATCGCCGAACTCTGCGGACTCTGAGCGAACGCAGGTTGCGCTACACACGCCGCATAACCCAGAACGAGAACAAACAATAGGACGGATCGAACGGAAGATAAGGACATCGATCACCTCCGGGGAAGTCTCTTCGATTTAGACGGCATTCCAAACGCGCCGGTCGAGAAAGGAGCAACTGTCTATCCTCTCCTACGCCAGGATCCCGTTCCCGGTTCCAAGGGACTCTTGCCGGCCCGGCCGGCTTTTCTTACATTTCGTAAAAGAAAGTGCCATCGATGTCGAATTGGCGCTTCGTCCTGCGTCATGGGTGCAGACGGAAGAACGACACCGCCTACAATCCAAAACGGAGGGTCTCCCCATGCAATATCTGCTCGCGCTTTACTCGAACGAGAACGTCTTTGCAACCATGACACCGGAACAGCAGCAGAAAGGCTATGCGGCTTACATGGCCTACACCGAGGCGTTGAAAACAGCCGGAGTGCTCCTCAGTTCCAACCGCCTGCGCCCCAGCGCGACGGCTACAACCCTGCGCACGACCGACGGCAAGACCCAGGTACTGGACGGCCCATTTGCCGATTCCAAGGAGCAGTTGGGCGGTTACTACCTGATCGACGTTCCGGATCTTGACGCCGCTCTTTCATGGGCGGGCCGTTGCCCCGGCGTAGGCCATGGCGTCGTCGAAGTGCGCGCCATCTGGGACATGACCAAGGGCGGCAAATGAACACGATCAACAACGAGCAGGCGCGCGACACGGCTGAATCCGTTGCGCGCCGCAGCTACGGCAAACTCGTCGCCTATCTGGCCGCGCGCACCCGCGATGTGGATGCGGCCGAAGACGCACTTGCCGACGCTTTCGCCGCAGCACTCGCCGATTGGCCGCAGAAGGGCTGCCCCAACAATCCTGAGGCATGGCTGCTGGCGGTCGCGCGCCGCAAATTCCTCGACACGGTGCGCGGACAACGCCGCGAAGTCCTGTCCGACGATCTCGAAACGATGGCCGAAAGCCTCGCGGCCGCCGCCAGTGAATCCCACTTTCCGGATCAGCGTCTGGGCCTCATGTTCGCCTGCGCCCATCCGGCCATCGAGGCCGGCATTCGCGCCCCGCTCATGCTGCAGGTGATCCTGGGGCTCGACGCTTCGCGCATCGCTTCTGCCTTCCTCATCTCGCCTGCGACCATGGGGCAGCGCCTGGTGCGCGCCAAGCAGAAGATCCGCCAGGCCGGTATTCCCCTGCACGTGCCCGAGCCTGAGGAGTTACGTGAGCGTCTTGAGACCGTGCTCGATGCGATCTACGCCGCTTTCGCCGAAGGATGGATCGATGCCTCAGGCGCCGACGTTGCCCGGCGCGATCTTGCCGAAGAGTCGATCTATCTTGGCCGCCTCGTAACGCAACTGCTGCCCAGCGAGCCAGAAGCGATGGGTCTGCTCGCGTTGATGCTCTTCGCCGAATCGCGACGAGGTGCGCGCCGCGATGCTCAGGGTGAGTATGTGCCTTTGATGGAGCAGCGGGTCGATGCGTGGGACAAGGCGATGATCGACGAGGCGGAGCAACTCCTGTTCCACGCGGCCGAACTCAAGCTTGTTGGGCGGTACCAGCTGGAGGCAGCCATTCAATCCGCTCATGTGGCGCGGGTACGCAATGGCCGCGCCAATTGCGCTCAGGTCGTCGAACTCTATGACGCACTGCTCGCCCTTGCCCCCTCGCCCGTGGTAGCGATCAACCGCGCCCTTGCCGTCGCCGAGCGAGATGGACCCCAGGCAGGCCTCGAGGCTCTTCAATCCATCGCGGAGGATGCGCGCCTTCGTGAGTATCAACCATGGTGGGCGGCACGCGCCGACCTGCTCGCACGTGCCGGGTCGGCTAACGAGGCGCGCCAGGCCTATGAGATCGCGATCGGCCTTGAAAAAGACGAATCGGTGCGGAGGTTTTTGGATAGACGGCGATCGGTGTTAGGAAGTTGACAGGTAATCTCGAAAACCTACTCTTAATTAAACAAGAAATAGAAGAGCACAGTACGGCCGTAAGAGCGCGCGAAAAAATACCGAATCCCCGCGCAACTATGCGACGCAACCCGGGGTTGGAAGTGAGCAAGGCAATACAGTAAGTCAGCAGGTTTCCGATTCCTCCCCCATTGGACTTCGTTGTTCGCTCTCTAAACTTCCGGCATGGCCCGGCTTACAAAAGACAGACGACAGGCAAGCGAGATCCGCTGCTACTGTGCGCCAGAATTCCCGCGATCGTCCCGTGGAGCCCACGGGCAACCGCAGAAAGCGATGTATTGGAGATGCCTATTAAGATGCTTGGAAGAATCTATCTTCCATCTATCCTTGCACTGGCCGTTGGCTCATTGCTGATCGCAGGCTGTACCAGCGGTATGGTTACAAACGGCTCCACAACCTCGAACTCCACTGGACCAACCGGCGCTTCGTTTGTCGTCGGCACCGACGCCCCGATGGCCGCTGTCACCTCGTTCAGTGTGCAGCTCTCGGCGATCAATGCCTATACTTCGACCGATTGCAGCGGCACAGGTGTTTCGCTCATTAGCGCCCAGACCGTGGACTTTGCGCGGTACAACGGCCTGCAAAGCCTCATCGATATGAACGATGTGGCCGCCGGCACCTATAACTGCGTATCGATCTCGCTCGGAACCGCAACTCTCGGCTACCTGGACACCACCAATCCCGAGCCGAAGATCACGACCGAGACAGCAAATCTCTCCACGACTTCCCTCACCTATCCGCTGAGCAGCCCGATGGTCGTTGCAACCGCCGGCGCTCCGGTCGGCCTGCACATGGACTTCGACCTGCGCAAATCGATCCAGGTCGACTCGAATAACCAGATCACCGGCGACGTGACCCCAACCTTCACGGTCAAGGCCGTCAACAACTCCGATCAGGGCGCTTACATCGACGAGTTCTTCGCCGCTGTGACGGGTACGGACGCAAGTGCAAACTCATTCACGGTGCAAGGTCCCCATGGCCGTACGTTCACAGTCAACGTGACCGGCCAAACGGAGTGGGATGGCGGAGCCTCCCTGAGCACACTGAATACGAGCAGCATCGTGGTGATCTCCGGCTCGCTCGATCGCGCCGACGCCACCATCGACGCCGATGAAGTGGGTCTGCTCTCCGATACGGGCTTCTATGCAGCCGGCCTGGTCACCTATGTCAATCCCTCCAGCGGCCCGGCGACCAGCTTTGACCTCTACGTGCGCGGAACACTTCCAACGGGCACCGGCGTGAGCGATGGCAACATCGCCACTGTCGACCTGAGTGGCAGCGAGAAGTTCTCCATCTACTGGAGACACGGGCCTCTCGCGCAATTCCTCTTCAACCCCAGCGGGTTGCTGGCAGGCCAGCATGTTGCCGTGGGCGGGCCGGCAAGCGGAGCGGCCAACGGAGCGGCCGTCACTGTGAACCGCGTGATGCTGCGCGACTGGGGCTTTAACGGCACCGTCGTTCCAGGCAGTGAGAATGACGGCAACGGCACGTTCCAGATGCAGGTCAACGGCTTCGCCGGCGTCTTGATTCCGGAAAAGGTCACCGTCTATATCGCAGGCAACTGCGACTTCCGCGATGGCTTCAGCGGTTTGAGTAGCATCACCGACAACGCCAATGTCCGCGTGGTTGGCCTGTTGTTGAAGGATCCAACCTCGGGAAATCCGATCATCGTCGGGCACTACGTCGACGACCTGAACTAGATCGAGCGAGCGATCCAGAGCCAGTGTGCCGGAGCAGATTCACTCTGCTCCGGCATTTTTATCAAGCGTGAGTTGACTAGAGACCTCGCTTATGCGACTGGCCCGAGAACATCGCATCGTTCAGCAATGCCTTCTTGTCCGGCGCGTCTTTGTCATCCGGCTTATCGTCCTTACCCCACGTCCAATAGATGCCTGCATAGGCGTAGTTTTCTGTCTGGCCAGCGATGGAATGTCCATAGGCGAACAAAAACTCCGTATCCGGAACCTTCTTTAAATGCCAGTAGCCGCCGGCGTCGATCATGGTGGACTTCTGCGTCTGCGGCGCGGCAATTCCCTCTCCGCCGTGCGAGAAGACTTCGGCGGCGAGTTCGAGCCGTTCGTTGACCTCACGCTTCACCAGGACCCCACCATAGGGGAAGTCGTGGAGGCCCGTCTGCGGCACGACCGTTTCCCCTGCGCCCCCATCGAAGAGCCATTTGCCTTGGTTCTTTTGCAGCCAGACGGGCAGTTTGTACCAGACCTTGCCGACCCCAAGCCCCTTGTCGAAACTCCCCGTCGGCATCTCGAACATGGTGAAGGTGCCAATCTGCGGCGTCGCCCTCGTCTCCTTGAAGATAGCCAGCTTCACGCCGAGTTCCATGTCGATCAGACCGAAGGCGCTTGGCCCTTCACCCGCTGGCGCGTAGATCGTCTTGTTCGAAGGAAAGACTCCTCCCCAGGGCAGAATCGCGTGCAGTTGGACGCGCGGCACAGCGCCCCAGTTGAACTCCAAGGCCGGCCCGGTCGAACTCATCATCACGGGCGTGCCGTCGGCTCCGCCAAAGATATAGAACTCATAGTGGCGGAAATCCACGGGGACAGGGTCGTCGACCTGGAACGGCGGACCCTGCGCATGCAGGCGCGTTCCGCAGGCAAGAAAGACGAATAGGAGCGCAATCATCACGCTATTGCGGCGCGCAATTCTCAGGAATGCTTTTAACCTGAATGACATATTGTGGGGCGATCGAGCGAAGAACAAGTTCTATCCTGTCGCCGACAATATATCGAATTTCGATAATTCGCAAGCGGGAATCGAAGCCCGAGAATTGATGTAGCGTGAGTTATATGACGGATCACAAACGGGAATTATTCTTCGGCCTGATTCGCATCCACGTGCTGCTGCACGCCGCGCACGAGCCGATCTTCGGCCTGGGCATGATGGAAGAGCTGCGGCACCACGGCTATCGCATCGGACCCGGTACGCTCTACCCGCTTCTTCATGGACTCGAACGAGCCGGCCTGCTGAAGTCCGCGTCCGGTTACGCCGGCGGGCGCAGACGGCGCATCTACAAGATCACCGCGGCCGGACGCAGAGCGCTCGTCAAAGCAACCAGCAAGGTCGACGAACTCTACCACGAACTGCACGAAGAGCACCCGCGCAGCCTGCCGATCCATACAGAGCGGGAGCCCGACTGACCTGTGAAACGGCGGCCCGATGGTCGTTTTGGCGCGGCCTCATCCCGCCAACGCCTGCTTCACCAGTTCGCTCACAATGCGCCCTTCGGCGCGCAATCCCTTGGCCTGAATCTTCGCCTGCACCAGCTTGATCACTGGCCCCATATCCTTCGGTGTCGGTGCATGGCTGCTCGCCGCGGCATGCTCGCTGACGGCCTCCGCCACCAGCGCCTTCAGTCCCGCCTCGTCCAGCACTTTGGGCAGAAACTCTTCGATCACCACAATCTCCGCGGCTTCCTTCGCGGCCAGCTCTGGTCGGTTGCCCTTGGTGAACTGCTCGATCGAATCGCGGCGCTGCTTGATCATCGTGGCCAGCGTCTGCTGCTCTTCGGCGGGAGAGAGCGAAGCGTTCCTCTCTAGAGCCTTGTTCATCAGCGCCGCCTTGATCAGGCGGAGCGTGCCTGTGCGCTCGGCATCGTGGGCCTTCAGAGCCTCCACCATCAACTTCGTAATCTGCGCAGCCAGTGCGCCTGGATCGATCATGGTCACCTTCCAAAAGATCGATTCTAGCGGAGCGAGCCTCATGGAGGTTGTCGCGCGCCTCGACCGTCGCCTCCTCGCCATCGCAAAGCTTCACGACGCGCGCAGCTGGGCCGGCGATGACGCTACCGGCCGAAGGGTGCAGAAACAACATTTCTTAACTTTGACGCGGCGCAACCCAGTCGAGGGCCGCCCCAAAACTTCTGAAGGGGGATCGCGTTCTCTTAAACGGAGAGAGATGCGATGAAGCCGAATCGAATGATGATCGCACTGGTTGGAGCCGCCTTGCTCGTGGTTCCAGCCGCATTTGCTGAAAACGTGGCACGCCCCGGCACATTGAACTACGTCGAGGGCGCTGCCTATGTCAATGGACAGCAAGTTACCGGCAAGAGCGTGGGAAGCATCGACCTGAATCCCGGTCAGGAGCTGAGTACGCGGCAGGGGAAGGCGGAAGTCCTGCTGATTCCGGGCGTGTTTCTGCGCCTCGACGACAACAGCACGGTGAAGATGATCTCGCCGGATCTCACACGCACGCAGGTCGAGCTCGAACATGGGCGCGCTGGCATCGAAGTTGACGAGATTCACCCGGAAAACCAGCTCGACATCCTCGACGCCGGCGTGACCACACAGCTCGTCAAGAATGGCTACTATGAGTTCAACGCCAATGAGCCCACAGCCATGGTCTTCGACGGCAAAGCTGCGGTCGAAGTCGGCGATGGCAAGTATCGCGTCGTCAAATCCCACCACGAACTCGCGCTTGTGGCCGGCCCGAAAGACAAGCCGCTGGCGAAAGAGAAACCGGCCGACTTCGACGTGAACGCGTCCAAGGACGACCTCTACAACTGGAACAGCCTGCGGTCGCAGTACCTGGCAGAGGCAAATAACCAGATTGCCGGCGAATACGCCGGAGGGCCTGGATTTGTCCCTGGATGGTACTGGGATCCATACATGTGGGACTACACGTTCATCGGAGGAGGGCCGTTCTATAGCCCGTTCGGCTGGGGATTCTATCCCTTTGGCTGGGGCGGCGGCTGGGGTTGGGGTGGCTGGTATGGCGGCCTCTGGGGCTATCGCGGTCATCTCGCTCATGGCCGGCCGATAGGCGGCTTCCACGGGAACGCCGGATTCCACGGAGGCGGCTTGGGTGGCTTCCATGGCGGGGGCAGCGGCTTCCATGGAGGAGGCGGGCACCGATAACCCGGCCGACAAGGATAAGGATGCAGTGGGGCGCTCCGTTTCTGGCCCCGCTGCGCCGCAAGCCTCGCATCAACTCGTCAGGGCTCGTCGCGATTCTTGGAGGTTGCCGGAGCGAACGCATGGCGCGACTCCGCCGTTCCATAGAGGATGGTGATCGCCAGCAGCTCTGCGGCAATCGCCGCCAGGATCATCGAAGAATTCACCGGCAACTGCAGCGCGCTGAATCCAAACACGTGCTCCAGGAACCACCCGAGAATTGCGCAAATCAAGAGCAGCGTGGAACACGTCCTCGCCCATCGCCCCAGAGCCAGAAGACCAAACCCCACGATGAGTTGAGACGCCCCAAGCAGCGGAAGCAGAAAAAAGAGCGGAGCTTCAAAGAGTGGATTGTGGGCCTCCACGTCACCGAACGGGGGTATCCCCGAACCCTGCGCCTGCCAGCACAGCCAGAACACCCAGCCGAAGAACCCGGCTTTGGCGAGCTGGTACAGGATGACCAGAACCACCAGCAGAGGCAGCTTCGGGTCCTTTCCGGGCGCGGATTGGGATGAATGCTGGGGCATCGCGGCTCTCCTCTTGAGCCAATGGAAACAGGGACTTGCGACGGCGTGACAACTGAATTTTAGTCCCAGGCCCGATCCTTACAAGTACGAGCGCAGGTTCCCCCAGGACAGTAACCAGAGCCCATTGACCTTCGGGCCATTCACAAAAATCCGACATTGAGCACTTTGCAAACCCAGTTTTGCACTGGGGGGTTATTACTTACGCAATTTTGGTCACAGAACTGGAGGAATAACATGTTTCGCATGAGCGAACAGGAAAAACGCGAACAGATTGGCGAGGCGGTCGAGGTTTACAGCCGTCTCAAGGGCGAGCTAAACCACATCAATGAGAAGTTGGCGCATGCGCAGCAGGACTACGCAGTGGCAAGTCAGGTATTCGGCAACTTGCACGTTGACAACGGAAAGCTAATCGTTCCACCACAGGCTTATCAAGCTCAGTCTGCGCGAAGCCTCGAAGGGTTGCTGAACTACACGCAGTTGGTGGAGCTTTTGACCGAACGGGATCGCTTGAATGCGGAACTGGGCGGAGCAGCAGCGCGCCTTAAGGCATTGGCCCCGCACCTGCTGAATTAACCCCGTCAAATTCCCTTAAGGAGAGCATGCGATGGCAAAAACTGCGCCCAAGAAGGGCAAGAAGATAGCCATCTTCCGTATGCGAAAGATCGATACCGCGAAAGCGAAAGGCTAGTGGGTTACCGATTTTATCACCCCTAGGTCGTGAACATTAAGGTAGCAATTGTGGATAAATAGGTAGCAACTCGGGGGACGCAGGTAGCAGGCAGCGCAACGCCAAAAGGAACTATGATTGTGCTACGATGTTCCTTATGCCGAAGTCTTTCAGTTTGGCCCTTGAGGACGCTCGTGAAGAGTTGGCCTACGCCACTCATCAGGCCAAGAACCTGAATCTGCGCATTTCGCAGCTTGAGGCTGTGATCGCACAGCTCGAAGCATTGATTGCTTCCGGTGCGCCCGCGCCGACGCCGCTATTCGATTCCGTAAAAGAACCAGTCGCTGCAACGCAGCCGCCTGCACTGGAATCGTCTGTACCGCTCTGGAAAGCAATCGTCGCGGCCTTGAACGGGGATAAGTCGGATTTCACAGTGCCGCAGGCACTCAAAGCTCTAGAGCGCACGGGGCGTCACATCAGCAGCCCGAACCGGCTCAACATCATCCGCAACACTATTATTCACAAGGAAGACGTTTTCGCCCGGCTCGGAGAGGGGCACTACTGCGTGCGGGGTTTTGAGAATGCTGACAAGGAGGATTCGAAGTAGGAGGTTTAGTAGAGGGCCGGGGAGCTTAATCTCAAGTGGTTTGGGACAGGAGTTTGCACCTCCTGAGCACTGAGTTCAACCCTCACCCCGGCCTCCACCTCGACATACCGTCCTCAGCTCCACCGGAGCGAATCTCAGGACGGCAAGGAGGAAAGCATGCCAACCATGCTTCACTCCACTTACACGGTCATTGCAGGTGCCTCCCGCTTGACCGTAGCTTTGGCGGCCACCGTTTCCGTATCCAACGGTGCGCCGTCACGGCGAATGAGTATTTTAACTCGATTCCAGCGATCTTTCCATAACAATCGGTCAAAAGGAACCTGATTATGAATCAATCACTTAAGCGAACACAGCCAGAAAATCCTAAGCTGATTCCACACATTCCGCTTCCCTTCGATGAGGTGATGGCAGATGTGCTCAAGATCAAGCCTCCAGCGAAACCACCGAAAGAGAAGTCAAAGAAACCAAAGTCTCCTCCGAAAAGTCGCGCCTAGATTTGTGTTAGTTATAATACCTTTCTAATAGCATTTCAAGGGTATTTAAATGACAGAGGAATCCAAAAGGGGACCGGGGAGACCGCCGCGCTCCGTGCCCCTTCGACCAATCGTCCTAAAGGTTGATCCCGCGAACTACCGCATGATCGAGGCGCTGGCGTGCTTTGGGCGCTTCGGCGACTCACCTCCAGCCGTTGCGCTCTCGATCATACGAATGTGGCTTTTCGAAAATGAAGCGCGCCTGAAGGGCGCAATAGATGCGGGCGAGGCGCTTCTGCCTCACGTCTATCCGGAGCCAGAAGAGTGACTTCCGCCTAGAGAGCCCGAAGTGGTATTGCCTAGGGATGCAATACCGTGCGACAAATCCGTTAGATAGTTTAGTAATAACATTGCCCTATCGGAACAGTTCTAACGTCAGTGCTAAATGTGAATTCGGAACGATATTCCCTTGATTTTCGTATGATTGATACGTAGAGTGGTCCCCTAAAGACCTGCAATGACGATCGAACAATTGCTGTACTGGGCCGCCTACGTAATACCATTTGCCCTCATCGTGATAACCGCCACCGCCGAGAAGATAGTAGAGAAGAAGGCTTGGCATTGGAAACATTTCTATCGCGGTTTGGATCTGATGGTGACAGTTTTGGGGGCATCTTTGGTTAACCTCTTGGATGTTTCCAAGATGGCAGATGCCGATAAGAGAATGATGGCGGCCATCTGGACTGTTGCCTTTGTTGTAGCTTCGTTCTCGCTTGTTTTCGTGATAACGAGTCTGCACCAGGACTGGGGCGCAGAAGACAGATTCGGCAGAGGGCAGGTCCTTTTGTTGGGATTTGCATCTAATGGAGTAGGCATAGCGCTGGCATGGGGCTTTGTCCAGCTGAAAGTGAAGGGTCTAGTATGATCAACGAATCCAGAAGCGCCCTCGCGGAGATGCCCTCTCCTGAGAGGCATTTCAATGCTTCTGCACCGAGGCCTTCTATGAGGACT
>Ga0335069_10008401_pt1 | contig 14782 bp, 14 predicted proteins | sample Lox_Sample_11_FD_206714 | JGI IMG/M metagenome (GOLD analysis project Ga0335069, IMG submission 206714) | Soil microbial communities from Loxahatchee National Wildlife Refuge, Florida, United States - Lox_Sample_1.1 | ecosystem: Environmental > Terrestrial > Soil > Wetlands | place: USA... | reverse complement strand
CACGGCTCGTTTTTCCGGTCCCCACGGGCCAATGAAATCCTGGGTAACCTGACGGGCGTGCTCTGCTTCACACCCTTCTACCGCTGGCGCTGGGAGCACGCGATTCATCACGCCAGCGCGGCCGACCTGGACCGCCGTGGCACGGGCGATGTCTGGACAATGACGGTGCAGGAGTATCTGGCCGCGTCGCGCTGGAAACGCTTCGCCTACCGCCTCGCCCGAAACCCGTTCATTCTCCTCGTCGTCGCTCCGCTGGTCCTGTTCCTGGTCGTGGAACGTCTCCTCACCGGCAAAGAAGGCAAGCGCGAGCGCCTTTCCGTGTACGGCACGAACCTCGGTCTCCTGTTAATGGTCTCCGCCATGGGCTGGGCATTTGGTTGGAAAGCTTACCTTCTGTTGCAACTCACGGCTGTCGTGGTCGCCGGTTCAGCCGGCGTCTGGCTGTTCTACGTCCAGCACCAATTCGAAGGAGTTTACTGGGAGCGTGCCGAAGAGTGGGATTACGAGAAGGCGGCGCTGCAAGGCAGTTCCTACTACAAGTTGCCCAGGCTGCTTCAATGGTTCTCCGGCAACATTGGCTTTCACCACATCCATCACCTGAGTCCGCGCATCCCCAATTATCACCTCGAGGATTGCTACCGTTCCGAGCCCCTGTTTCAGACCGTCAAGCCCGTTACCTTGCTTTCCAGCCTCAAATGTCTCCATTTCCGCCTCTGGGACGAGCGAAGTCGCAGGCTGGTCGGCTATCCTTCATCCCTTTGGCGAAGCCCGTGATTCGAGTGGAGGCTGCGGGCCAAGGCCGGCTGTAATCCCGGATGTCAAACAGGACCCTGTGAGGTCGTCCAGCGGACGAGCACGGTGCATCCAGGGCGGAGGAAGACGACACGGTAATTTGTGATCTTATTTATCCGATTAGTTTCTTTGCAGTTCCCGTTTGTCTCGGCCGGATTCGCAGGGTATGATCTGCCCGAAGTGCGCGAACGCAATCGCTCGGCGAGCCCGGGGCGGGTTTGGCATCAGACCCTTCCGCGGGCGGTGTGGTCTTCACCTCACCCGGATCCGTGGCGCGATGCGTTTCCTTAACCGAAGGATCTCCTCGCTATGAAAGTATTTCTGGTCTATGTGAATGATGAGAATTTCTTCCGGCTGCTGCCGGAAGAGCTGGGGGAGGCGAAACCGGGTGACGCGCGCATCAAAGTAATGGGCTTCCCGCCGTTGGGTATCGAAACCCTGGCGCCCGTCCTGCGCCAGCACGGCCACGAGGTGCGCATGTTCGACACGTGCCATCCGCAGATGAAAGAAGCGGATATAGCCCGGGCCGCGCGCGAGGATCGCCCGGACGTCATCGCCCTCTCGTTCCTCTCCACCACGACCTATCCGGGCAGCAAGAGTATGGCGCGCGCCCTGAAGGCGGAATTGCCGTAGGCGCCGATCATCGTGGGCGGGGTGTTTGCCACGATGAACCAGGAGCGCTTAATGCGTGACTGCGCGGAATTTGACGCGGTGGGAATCGGTGAAGGCGAAGAGTTGCTTCCCGATTACCTGGCGCACCTGGACCAACCGGAGGCCGTGGCCGGCCTAGTCTGGCGCCGAGGCAAGGAAATCATCCGGAATGCCTGCCGCCCCATTATTCGCGATCTGGACCAGTTTCCTTACCCGGATCGGACGACGCTGCCGATTGACTACATCGAGTCCCTGCCGCTTGATGTTCCAGCCGTCTTGTCACTGGAGAGGTTCTGCACGATGCAAACCTCGCGCGGATGCCCCTATACGTGCATTTATTGCGATATTCCCGCCCTGACCAACGGCAAGTGGCGATTCCGGTCCCCCGCTCACGTCCTTGGCGAGATGCAGCAACTGAACGACATGGGTTATCGCTCGATCTACCTGACCGACGACCATTTCCTGCTCAAGCGCGCCCGCATCAGTGAAATTTGCCGGGGAATCATCGAGCGAAAGCTGCAGTTCAAGTGGGGTTGTGAGGGCCGGGTTGATTCGGTCGCCGTGGATCAGCTCCCGATTATGGGTAAAGCGAACTGCAATTTCCTCGCGTTCGGGGTCGAATCGGGCGCCCAGAAGGTTCTGGACCGCCTCGAGAAACGCCAGACGTTGGCCCAAATCGAACACGCGGTCAGCGAAGCCAAGCGGTGCGGCATCGAACGTGCCCACGGCTTTTTCCTGGTGGGTTCACCAGGGGAGACCGAAGCCGACATATTGCAGAGCTTCCGCTTCGCGGCCCGGCTGAAGCTGGATACCTTCGGCTTCAACCGGTTGTGCGTTTATCGGGGCACACCCCTTTGGAAAGAATACCTGGACCGTGGGATCCTGGATGATGAGCGGGATTGGGACAAGTGGTTCAAATGCTCGGATATTGACCCCACGGTCCTGCCCAGTGAAACGGTGAACCGCGCGCGGCAAAAGGGCTACGCGCTGCTTTTCGCGTACCGGCTGTTTTGCCGCCCGTGGCAAACCTGGAAATTGCTCCGCACCCTGGCCCGGCACATGAAAATCACCGACATTATCAGACTACTGAGCAGTCCGTTCCGCAGGCGCAAACTCAACCGCCAGCCGGAACTGCCCGCGCGGATGCTTGAACTGGGGATCACTGAACCGGCGCGCAGTCCGGTGCCGCTCGCGGTGCCAGCCGCGCCTGCACCGAGCTGATGCGGCAGCTTATACGGCCTGGCTCTCGCATGCCGGCAGACCGGCGCCAGGCATGGCTTGGACTCAATCCTCCGCGTGCCGCGCCTTCAGCATCGCCTCAAACCGCGCGGCCTTCTCCTTCCGCCGCCGCTTGGCGCTGGGCTTCTCGAACCGCCGCCGCTCCCGAAACTTCTTCAACGTCTGTTCCCGGTCCAGCTTCTTCTTGAGCCGTCGGATCGCTCGTTCGACCGGTTCGCCTTTCTTCAGTCGTATTTCAGTCATATTTTAGGTTCAGGTATCTTCTCACCGGAAGATTCGCAACGGCCCAAGGACGCCGAGGTCCTGGAACGCCCGAGCATCCTAGCCACCATCCCGGCGAGCGCAAGCCGCGACTTTCCCGCACTCGGTACGGAGCGGGTGCTGAAAGCCTCGAAACCCCCGCCAAGGGCGTATGCACGCCGCCCTCAGTCTTCTTCGCCGCCACGGCAACGGGATTCCCGACGCCTGGGCTGAGGTGTCAAACGGGGGAGCGGCAACGTCAGGGCTGGCCGGCCAACCAGGTCAGGACATCAAAGCCGTCCATGCGTGGCATTTTCAAGTCCAACCGTAGCAATCCCGGGAGAGGATGCGCGCCGCGGTCAGCATAGGGAGGACGGCCGGCGAGGTAATCCACGGCCTCCTGTCCGTCTTTCACGAAAACGAGCGGGTTTGGCAGTCCGGTTTTCTTGAACGCAGCCTGCAAGATGAGCTGGTCGGTCAGCTCGTCTTCGGCCGACAGGATGGGAGCACGTGCTGTCATAATTCGTTTGCTAGCTGCAATCTTCCGGCAATGTTGGCTCGCCTGGAGTAACTCTCCGGTCGAGGACGCGCTTTTTAGGCGAATCGTGGGTAGAGTCCTTCATCCGGGATCAAGCCGCCGCGGGCAGGCCCTCAGAGGCGGAGGTCAGCGGAAGCTCGACCCAAAACCGGCTCCCGCGGCCCGGTTCCGATTCGGCCCCCACCCTCCCGCCCATGCGCTCGACCACCTTCCGCACAATGGCCAACCCCATGCCTGCTTTCCCGGCCACTTGCTTTTCGCCTCTGCTGAGTTAACTTACCGCGAACCATAACTCGGAGCGCACGGGCGTGCGCACTAACCTCGTACACCGAGCGTATCAGAAGCACTGGTGCGCCACTCCAAAAGCTGGATGGAACAAGGCCAGAAACATTAAAAGCACATAAACGAGTATGAAGTCCAACGTCTTCAGATGCATGTTCCCGCTGCTGACTGCCACGGCCAGCTTGGTCTGCGCCGTCAGTTCTCTCCAAGCCGCAGATAAGAAGCCCAACATCCTGTTCATCATGGGCGATGATGTCGGATGGTACAACATCGGCGCCTATCACCAGGGCATCATGGCCGGCAAGACGCCGAACCTCGACCGCCTCGCGCGCGAGGGTATGCGGTTCACCGACTACTACGCCGAGGCCAGTTGCACCGCTGGCCGCGCCAACTTTATCACGGGCGAAATCCCACTGCGCACAGGTCTGACGACAGTCGGCCAAGCGGGCGCGGACGTGGGCTTGCCGGCGCAGGCCTGCACACTCGCCACCGCGCTTAAGGCGCAAGGCTACGCGACCGGCCAGTTCGGCAAGAACCACTTGGGCGACCTCAACAAATACCTGCCGACGGTGCACGGCTTCGACGAGTTCTTCGGCTATCTGTACCACCTGGATGCGATGTCGGACCCGTACTGGTTCGACTATCCACAGGATTGGATTGACAAGACCGGCCCGCGCGATCTCGTGCACTGCTGGGCCACGGACACCGACGACCCCAGCGAGATGCCCCGCTGGGGCAAGGTGGGGAAGCAGAAGGTCGAGGACGAAGGCCCGCTGGCGCCATTCCCGGAGATGAAGGACATGCAGAACTGGCAGGTGGGTCGCAAGGCGAAGTATGACATGGAAACGTTCGACGAGGTGCTGGTCAAGAGTACGTGCGACTTCATAGACAAAGCCAAGAAAGACGGCAAGCCGTTCTTTGTCTGGCACAACACGACGCGTATGCACGTATTCACGTACATCCCGCCCAAATACCAACAGATGATGAACTACCAGACTGGCTATAATTTGGAAGAGGCGGGGATGGCGCAAATGGACGACTGCATTGGGCTGTTGCTGAAACACCTGGAGGAGATCGGCGAGGCCGACAACACGATTGTCATCTTCACCACCGACAATGGTGCGGAAGTGTTCACCTGGCCTGATGGTGGCATGACGCCGTTCCGAGCCACTAAAGGCACGGTTTTTGAAGGCGGGTTCCGGGTGCCATGCATCATCCGCTGGCCGGGCCACGTCAAGCCGGGGACGGTCGAAAACGGCATCTTCTCCGGCCTCGACTGGTTCCCGACCCTGTGCCACGCCGCCGGCAATCCGGACATCACCGACCAGTTGCTCAAAGGCTGGACTTACGACGGCCAAACCTACAAGAACCACCTCGACGGCTACGACCAGATGGACTTGCTGGAAGGCAATGGCCCATCCAAACGCCACGAGCTTTTCTACTTTGGCGGACCCCATCTTGGCGCCATCCGAATTGATGACTTCAAGTTCCAGTTCTTTCAACAGCCCTGGGGGTGGCCCGGAGAAAAGGTTACAACCGACATGCCGACCATCGTCAACCTTCGGCAGGATCCATTCGAGCGCACGCCGTCCATTCGCGGTGAAAGCATGAATGACATGGGTGGCGGATACATGAACGAGTTCTATGCGCGCGAGTTCTGGCGCTTCGTTATGGTTCAGAAGGAGGTCGGAAAACTCGCCCTGACGGCGATTGACTACCCGCCGATGCAGTCACCGGCCACGTTCAACCTGGACGCGATAAAAGCGAAGATCGAGCAGATGATGAAGGACCACGAAGGGCAGTAAGCCGTCAACCTCGAAGAGGTGAAGAAGAGATCGAAGCGATGATTAAGCAGCACGAAGGAGAGTAGTCCAATCTCGTGCTCCGGGCGTCCCATCGGGACGCCCGGAATCCGCAGGAAGAAGATCAACATCCTATGAGCAAGCGCACCTGGTTCTGCGCGCCGGTCGCCGCAATCAGCATCCTCACGTCGGTTGCCGCCCTGGCACAGATGGATCCGCTGCCTTCCTGGAACGACGGCTTCAACAAACGGGCCATCATTGAGTTCGTCCGGACAACCACCACGCACGGGAGCCCCCAATTCGTGACGGCAGAGGAGCGCATCGCCACCTTCGACCAGGACGGCACGCTATGGGTTGAGCAACCGATGTACACGCAGGTGATGTACTGCCTCGAACGCGTGCCGGCCGAGGTCAAGAAATGGCTGGCGGAAGCCAAAGACCCGTGCTGGAACGACGAGGCAAAGCAGAACGGTTGGACGGTGATCAGCATAGAGAGCGACTGGAAAAGGGTGTTCCCCTTTGAGAGGAAATGAACACAAACATGAAAATGAACTATCAAATGGACCAACTTATCGCGCCTGAAGGCGCCCTCGGTCAGCGGGCCCACGGGAGGGTCGGTTGGCCGACAAAATCAACACTTATACTGTCGGTCGGGATCTTCGCGCTGCTGGCGGCGGTCGTCGGCTGCTCGACCACTAAGCAGACCGAGAACCTGCTGTCGGCAGCGGGGTTTAAGATGATGCCGGCCACCACGCCGCGGCAGCAGTCGCACCTCCACACGCTCCCGCCGGACAAGGTCACGATGGTGGAACGGAACGGGAAGACCTACTTCGTCTTCCCGGACCCCAAAGCGCAAGTGATTTACGTCGGCCAGCAGGCACAGTACGACGCCTACCAGAAGCTCCGGCTGCAAAAACAGATGGCCGAGGAACAGGTGCAGGCCGCCAACGAAAATGCGTCCGACTGGGCAGCCTGGGGAGACTGGGGTGGAGTCGGCTTCGTCGAGCCTGGGCCGGTCTTCCGGCGCTGAAACTGGCCATTGCAATGTTGGTCAGGTGTGCGAGACAAGTAGGGAAAACGACGCATCAAATGAAACCGACGAACGAGATGAAGAGCATGCATTCCGATCTTGTGCGCACCGCGCTTCTGGCGGCCTTGATCAGCACCCTTCCCGCAGTTTGCGCCCGCGGCGAAAGCGCCGAGTTCAAGAGTGAACCCGATAAATCCATGGCCGCAGCCCACGAGTCATTCGTGAAGGGCAATCTGGACAAGGCATCCGAAGAACTCAGCAAGGCCGCGACTTTCGTGAAGGGCCAATCCGAACATGTGGGGGAGGAGTCCAGGGCTGGCCTGAAGCACGCTGGAGATCAGCTCCAGAAACTGGGCGACGACGTCAAGGCGGGGACCGTGAAGTCGGACACCGAGCTCAAGAACACCTACGCCAAGGTGGACCACGAAATTGCCTCCTGCTGGCACCGGACCGCCGAGCATTCCCGCCAGGCAGGCGAGGATTCAACGGAAGCTCTCAAGCACGCCGCCAACGCACTGCAAAACGGCGCTAAATGGTCCGGCACGCAGCTCAGTGAGGGCGCCCAGGCTTCGGTTGACGCCGTGAAGAAGGCAGGCAGGAAGACTGGCGAGGGCGCCAAGGCCGGCGCGAGAGACGTAGATAAGTGGCTCAAGGGTATTGGCGATGGGATTGAGGACCTGGGCAGGAAACTCTGATGCCTAAAGCCAGGAGCTCTCGACCCGCCTGGTCAAATTGGACAATGAGGGCCGGAGCCAAGGCAATCCTCGCGAGGCGCGCGCTCACGGGTGCGGCTGTTGCTATGGCTCTGCTGCAAGCTGTGTGGCCGGCAAAGGCCGTAGAGTCGCTTGCACAGTCAGGCGGCCCGGCGGCACAAACCGCAGTCCCTTTTGCGCCGACTGTTCCGAACAACGCGCCTCCACCCGGCTCCGCCCCCGAGGGCATGGTGTGGATTCCCGGAGGTGAATTCTCGATGGGCTGCCAGGTCCCGTCTGAAGGGCACTGCACGATGGCGACCATCACGGCGGTGAATGACGCGCAGCCCATTCATCGGGTGTATGTGAGCGGCTTCTGGATGGACGCTACTGACGTGACCAACGACAAATTCGAGCAGTTCGTCAAAGCGACTGGTTACGTGACAATCGCCGAGCGCGCGCCAACAAAGGAAGAGTTCCCCACCGCCCCGCCCGAAAACCTTGTCGCCGGGTCGGTGGTCTTCACTCCCACACCTGGAGCGGTTCCCTTGGACAACCATTTCCAGTGGTGGAATTACGTGCATGGCGCTAACTGGCGTCATCCGCAGGGCCCGCAAAGCGATTTGAAGGGCAAGGCGAACTACCCTGTGGTTCACATCGCTTATCCCGACGCGCTGGCGTACGCGAAATGGGCGGGGAAACGCCTGCCGACGGAGGCGGAGTGGGAATTTGCCGCGCGGGGCGGGCTTTCGGGAAAGACTTACACCTGGGGCGATCAGTTCAAACCCAGCGGCAAGTTCATGGCGAACACTTACCAGGGGCAGTTCCCCGTGAAGGACACCGGCGAGGATGGGTTTGCAGGCCCCTCGCCGGTGAAGTCGTTCCCACCCAACGGCTACGGCCTCTACGACATGGCCGGCAATGTGTGGCAATGGTGCAGCGATTGGTACCGGCCTGACTATTATACGCAACTGGCAGCGCAGGGCGGCACCCCGCGCGACCCGCAAGGACCCGATTCCCCGAACGATCCCTCCGAGCCAGGCGTGCCGAAGCGGGTGCAACGCGGGGGCTCGTTTCTGTGCACGGATCAATACTGCACACGCTACATGGTCGGCACGCGCGGGAAGGGAGAGGTCAAGACTGGCTGCAACCACCTTGGATTTCGCTGTGTAAAGAACGCAACAAGACAATGAAACGGATCATACTCACGGTCATCTTTGGCTTGGCCACTGCGGCCGCGCTGCTCGAAGCAGGTTGTGCCATGAACTCCGGCCCGGCGCCGATGGAAAGCCTCGCACCCGAACTGAATGCTGCCGCGACCAATGCCTTGCAGCAACTCTATGCCACGCAGCCGGCCGCGAAGGCGCTCGGCCAGAAAGCCCGGGCCATCCTCATCTTCCCCGACATCCTGAAAGGCGGTTTCATGATCGGCGCGGAAACCGGCAACGGGGTGCTTCGACAGAACGGCCGCACGACCGCCTACTACAACATCAGTGCCGCCTCCTACGGTTTCCAGGCCGGCTTGCAAACCTTCGGCTACGCACTCTTCTTCATGAATGACTCGGCGCTGGCTTACCTGCACAATACGGGTGGGTGGCAGGTAGGCGTTGGCCCCAGCGTGGTTATTGTGGATCAGGGAATGGCCAGGACAATGGACACGACCACGCTGACCCAGGACGTCTATGCCTACGTCTTTAACCAGGAGGGGCTCATGGCCGGAATGGGACTCCAGGGCTCAAAAATCACACCGGTCGGGCTGTAGTTCAGGAGCGCCGCAGGAGGGGTTCGCAGGTAGGAACATCGAGGAATCCGGCCGGTTCACTTCCGCTGCGCCAGGCGGGCTTTGACCTCCGCTGGCATCACGAAAGCCGAATCAGGCGCAACATCCCACTGCGCCTCCGCCATGACGAAGCCCTGCGGCTCGCCTGAAAGCTTATATCGTTCGCGGCTGGACAGCATCCAGTCGCCGAACCGGCGGTAATCCTCGAAAGTGGTCTGGAGCTTCAGAGCGCCGCCCGACCGCTCGTCGGTCGTGCGCCGCGCCCGCAGCAAACCCGTTTGCACGTCGTAAAACTCATCCAGCACCTCGCCGTCTTTGCGGACCAGCAGCAGTTGATAGCACTCGTGTCCATCCAGGCTAAGCGTCCCAAGCGTCTCCAGGCTGCGGAAAGCCTCGGGCGGATGCAGCTCGGCCAGGAACTGCCGCTCGGCCAGCTTTTGCGCCAGGTCCCGGCCGGAAGCGAAGCCGATGTGCTTGCCGTCCTCCCGCCAGTAGTGCTCGCCGTCACAGCCTTCGCGGTAGAGACCCTTCGGCGTGGTCAGGCAGAGGGCGAAACGATTGCTCAGCGCCATAAAGACCTCGACCCGGTTGGTGAATCCATGGTCGCCGGGAACCTGATAGCTGCCGGCGAGCTTGAGCGAGGTGTGCTTGCGCAGCGCTTCTTCTCCGCCGCAGGCCGTCACGTATCGCGCAATCACTTCCCGGGCAGCGACCGCGGCTGGCTTCAGGAGCGGACGCGGCGCGGGCTTGGACCCGAATTTGGACGCGGGCACCCGCAGGTTCGAGACGTCGGTGCGCACCTGGCTGGCTTGGATCGTAAAGCGCTCGCCGGCCACGCGCGGCTCGATCTGGAAGGGCAGTTGCAGCCCCGACCCTACCCGCCGAAAATCCGAGTAGGTGGTCTGGACATTAATCAGCGCATCATCGTCGTCGAAGGGATAGTTAGTCCCGGTCAGAAGTCCGCTCTTGACGTCGTAGAACTCGAAGGCGTGCTCGCCGGAGGGGAACACGATAAGCACGCGGTAACAGTCGCGGCCGGCGAATCGCCGGCTATCCAGCGTCCGGGTCAGGTAGAACTTGCGGCTGAAGCAGAGCGGCGAGAACTTGTCCAGCAACCCGCGGAAGAAAGCCTCGTCGGTCCCATTCATCGGCTCCACGTTGTGGTCGAAATCCACGATCCAGCCATTGGTGCCGTCGTAGCCGGCTTCCGCCTCCCGTTTGGCGAAGTAGGGCACCTTGAGGAATCCGAAGAAGGCGTGGTGGTATCTGAAGTGGCAGAAGAACCGGTCGGGGGTCTGGAACAGGAAGTCTATCGGCGCCTTCGCCTTCAGGAAGGGCAGGGTGACCTCACCGCTGAACGTGAGGCTCTGGGCGTGTCGCAAAGCCGCCGCTCCGCCGATGGCCTCAATGTGGCGCTGGAGCAGGGCTTCGGGGCTGGGGAGCGCTGCCTCAACCGCCCAACTGCGCGCGGGCACCAGCGCGACGGCGGCGCACGTGGTCAGGGCTGAAAACAGAATGCTGCGAATCGTCCGGCGCCTGGCGTGCCGCGGCCCGGTGTCCATAGCCTTAATTTTCATTCTCACGGACCGAACTCTCCCGCATCCCCTCGCGGGCCGCAACGCCGGAATCGGCACAGCCTCCCCGCCCTGGTCAAAGGGAGGCAGAGTGCTGCGTTCCATGACGCACAAGAGTGGAGCGAGTCCTGGCGCGTATCTAATCCCTTAATTGGCACTTGAGTCTGCGGGGCAACCCCAGAAGAATGTGGGCACATGAGTCTTAGCGCTCCGCAGCGCCATCGGCAGACCGCCGAGCGCCGAGCTTGCAGTTGCCGACTCCCATTATGAAACGACGCCAGTTCCTGAAGTCAGCCGCCATTATCAGCGCCTCGGGGATGATGCTTCCACGCTTCAAGCTCTTCGGGGCCGAGGCGCCGAGCAACAAGTTGAACCTCGCCCTGATCGCCACCGGCCACCGGGCGCAGGACCATTTCGCGGGGGCCGCCCGGGAGAACGTGGTCGCGCTATGCGACGTTAACGAGCGCCACCTGGCGTCCGCCGCCGCCAAATTCCCCAACGCCAGGCGCTACGCCGACTGGCGCGAGTGCCTCGAACAAAAGGACATCGAGGCTATCATCTGCTGCACGTTGGATCACACCCACGCTTTCGTGACCAACTGGGCCATGAATCGCGGCAAGCACGTCTTCTGCGAAAAGCCGCTGGTCAACAGCGTCGAGGAGGCACGGGTCATCCGCGCCACGTGGCTTAAGAACCGCCACAAGCTGGCCACGCAAGTGGGCACGCAGCGCCATGCGTTCTCCAACTTCAACCGCGTGCGCGAAATGATCCGCGACGGCGCCGTCGGCAAGCTGGAAGAAGTCAGCGCCTGGGGCAATCGCAAGGTCCCGCGAGACGGCTACCTGCCTTCCGAAGGCGACCCGCCCAGCTACATTAACTACGACCTATGGCTGGGGCCGTCGGCCTTTCATCCTTACAACTCGGAATACTTCAAGGGTGGCTGCCTCCACTGGAACATGTATTGGGACTGGGGCAGCGGCCAGGTAGGCGATATGGGCAGCCACACCATGGACCTCGCCTGGAATGCCATAGAGGCCGGTCTGCCGACCACAGCGGAAGGCAAGGGCGATCCGTTCAATCCCGAGGTCACCCCCGTCAAGCTGGAGACGCACTTCGATATCCCGGCCAATAAGTGGCGCAGCGACATCAAGGTGTCGTGGTATCAAGGCGGCGCCCTTCCGGAATCGCCGCACCCGGGCATTGATCTCGAAAAGATCGGGCACGGCGTGCTCTTCGAGGGCTCCAGCGGCTGCCTGGTAGCCGATTTCCAGTCGCGCTTCCTCATGCCGCGCGGGAACGAATCCGACCTCACTTACTATCATCCCCGTCGCAAGGCGAAGCAATTTCCCCCAATGGGCAACTTCCAGCAGGAATGGATCACGGCCTGCAAGGGCAGCCTGAAGACCTCCTGCGACTTTGGCTACGCCAGCGACATGATCGAGATGATGCTGCTCGGCCTGGTGGCTTACCGCGTCGGCAGGAAGATCAAATATGACGGTGCGACTGGCCGCGTCACAGACTGCGCGGAGGCAGATGATTTCCTGCGCCACACTTACCGCCAAGGCTGGACGCTAAATGGCTAAGCTATGCACGACGCGAATCAAACAACCTTTCGGCCTTCGGATGTGGGCCTTCGGATTTCGCCCGCCAAGCCGCCTCTCTCTGGGAATCCAGCCACGTCCATCCCAGCCCTGACCCGGCGGGGCTTTCTGCAAACCTGCGCGGTGGCGCTTGCCGCTACGGCTGCCAGGCCGCTATCGGCCTTGGGGGCGGCTCCGGCTCCTTCGTTGCCGCTCAAGCTCGGCCTCCGGGCTGCCAGCATGAGAATGGTGGGCGACCTCAACGTCATCCGCACCGCGGCTACCATCACAGGCATCCGCGGCGTCGAGTTGCAGGTCACCGCCGGCGCGCGGAATCTGCGGGATTGGGATGTCGTCCGCCAATACAAGCGCGAGAGTGACCGGTGGGATATGCGCATCCCGTCGCTGGCCGGGATTTGGGACAAGGGCGTCAGCATCTCCAGTCCCGGCGCCGTCGAGAGCCTGCAACTCACGATTCGCGCCGCAGAGATCCTCGGCTGCGGCGTCATCCTCGCTGCTTTCTTTAAGGAGAATGCCCCCGACGTGAATCGCGAGGAGTCCTACGCCCCGGTGGTGAGGAATCTGCGCAAGGCAGCCCCCGCGGCGGCGGATGCGGGCGTGATCATTGGACTGGAAAACTCCCTCAGCCCTGCCGATAACTGCAAGCTCCTGGACCTCGTGGGCCATCCGGCCGTGCGGGTCTATTACGACCTGTATAACATGACGACGTTTGGCCACGGCGCCGAAGCGGTCCCCGGCGTGAAGGTGCTTGGCCGGGAGCGCATCTGCGCCGTGCACGTGAAGAATGGAGATAAGCTGATCGAGGAGCCCGGCCCTCTTGACTGGGTGGCCGCCTTCGCCGCGTTCAACGAGATCGGCTATGCCGGCTGGTTCACCTACGAGACCTCGCACAAGAGTACCCCGACTTGCCTGGCTGATACGGCCCGCAACAACGTGTTCCTGGCCAAGCACCTCCACATGCCTGCGGCCGCGAGTTGAGCCGGGCTGCGCTGAGAGCCTGGAGTTTTTAGGCAAAGGCAACGATGCAGGGTAGGGACGCCTCGCCGAGGCGTCCGCCGCGCCCAGAGAACGGACGCCTCGGCGAGGCGTCCCAACCAGAGGTTGCCACGGTGATGGCCATGGACTAGGAGTCTCTAGTGGCCGTAGCCTTTGACCACGTCTTGGGGAGCAGGGTTGTAGTGTTCGGGCTGGCGTGGCTGTCCTTCGGGTGCTTGCTCGGGCAGTTTTACGGGTTGTGGTCCATGCACGTGTTTGGCTACCTGGTGCTGCCGCCGGCGACGGTTTTGCTGGCGGTGGCGGCGTATCTCCATCGCAAGCAGGCGGGCAGGTTAGGCAGCGCCCACACGTGGGTTGTGCAGGGGGCGATTGGGGGACTCGTGGCCGCGGTGGCCTATGACCTATACCGGCTGCCCTTCGTGCTGAACGGCGCGCCGCTGTTCAACGTGTTCCCGCAATTCGGCGAGTTGCTGCTCGGCGCGAAGGAGCCGCGGTGGCTCGTGCAGGCGCTGGGATGGACCTACCACTTCTCGAACGGGGCTGCGCTTGGGATCATGTTCCTCGTGATGGCGAGTTGCTTCCGGCGGCCTGCGCTGTTCTGGGGCGCGGTCGCGTGGGCGGTGTTCGTCGAGGCTATGTTGCTGCTCACACCCTACGCGTCGTTCTTCAGGCTCAAGCTGAACGGGCAATTCCTGTTTCTCACCGTCAGCGCGCACCTGGTGTTTGGCGCCGTGCTGGGACTGTACTGCCGTGCAAACGTCAAAAGCCCTGGAGGAGAGGCGGACGTGGGGTGACTCACTACGGTTGCCAGACGGCCCGGTAGTATTGAATAGGCGTGCCGGGGGAAGTCGGGAGGCTGAAGGTCATTGTGCCTCCCACCAGCCGATTCGTGGAGACCGGTATCCAAGCGCTCGGAGTCAGGTTCGTCGAGCTTTGAATGACGTACGGCGTGCCGGCTTGACCCTGCAGTTGCAGTTGCACCGAGGCCGGCTGGGCCTGGATCAGAGCAAGTCGCGCCGGGCCCGGCGCAAACGTGAAGAGCGTCAGCGACAGCGGCGGGAACATGTAGCTAAAACTCGAGCTGACCGTCGCGTAGTTCGTGGCGAGATCCTGCAAGGCGGGGCTGGCGTTGGTTTGCGTTGCCTGGTCTTGCGGGATGCCGTAGGACCGAAGTGTGGCGGTGGTCCAAGGCGCGAAATTGGTCAGCGCGATCTGGCCCGTGAGGCTGGTAGTCATGTGCTTGTTGATCACCAGCAGCGTGAGCGCGCCGTTGGTGCGGCGCGTTCCGTAGGCGGAAAGCAGGAGGCTGTCGCTCCCGCCCTTGAGGACCGTATCGCCGGGCCGGGCGAAGTATTGAAGGAGCTTCTCCGCGTAATAGGTCGGATATGGCGCGTCGGCTCCATCCAACACCCCATAGTCGCCCGCCGTGCGCCAGCCATAGATGGTCGGGTCGAAGTTGCCGCTCTGGTCCGCCCCGTTGTGCAGGTCCCACCAGAGATATGACCTGAACTCAGTTTTCATGAGCTGCGCCGTGCTGTCGGCTAGATAAAGCGCGTTAACCACAC
>Ga0335069_10008400_pt1 | contig 14784 bp, 9 predicted proteins | sample Lox_Sample_11_FD_206714 | JGI IMG/M metagenome (GOLD analysis project Ga0335069, IMG submission 206714) | Soil microbial communities from Loxahatchee National Wildlife Refuge, Florida, United States - Lox_Sample_1.1 | ecosystem: Environmental > Terrestrial > Soil > Wetlands | place: USA: Florida... | reverse complement strand
AAGCGGCCGTAGTTGCGGAAGACATTCTCGCCCTGGGGTGTGCGCTTCTCCGGCGGGGTCGGGGACAGGTATTGCGTCCAGACATCGATGATTCCGCTCTCACTCCGCATGTGTCGACCTCCGACCAGCGGCGCCCGCGAGAGCCACCGGCCACGCGCGAACCGGTCGCCGGTCACGCCGTTGAAGCATTACATCACTGGCGCGGCATTCCCAGCACGCGCTGCGCGATGATGTTGCGCTGCACCTCGGACGTCCCGGCGTAGATGGTGGCTGCCCGCGTCCACAGGAGCTCCCGGTTCCACATCCCGTCGTCGGCGGCGCGCGCGTCGCCGCGCGCCAGCATGACGTAGGAGCCGAGGATCGCGCCCGCCGTGTCCATCATCCGCTGCTCGAGCTCGCTCCAGAAGAGCTTGAGAATCGAGCCCTCCGGGCCGGGCCGGCCGGTGCGCTGCATGACCGTGACGTTGCGGTAGGCGGTCACCCGCGCGAGCTGCACCTCGATGGCGAGCTGGGCGAGGTGCTGGCGCATCACCGGGTGGTGGGCGGCCAGGCCGAGGACCCCACCGCTCCGGCGCGCGAGGTCAAACAGCGCGTGCAGTTCGCGGCGCAAGCGGGCGTGTGGGGCGGTGCCGCCGCGTTCGTGGGCGAGGGTGGTGACCACCACGTCCCACCCGCGATCGATCTGACCGACGACGTTGGCGCGCGGCACGCGCACCTCGTCGAAGAACACTTCATTGAACCAGGCTTCGCCGGTCATCTCGACCAGCGGCCGGATGGTGATACCGGGGCTGTGCATGTCGACCAAAAGAAAGCTCATCCCTTCGTGCTTCCTCGGTGCGTCGGGGTTGGTGCGCACGACCAGGATGCACCAGTCGGCGTACTGGGCGAAGCTGGTCCAGATCTTCTGGCCGGTCACCACCACCTCGTCGCCGCGCACCTCGCCGCGCGTCTTCAGCCCGGCGAGGTCGGAGCCGGCATTGGGCTCCGAGAAGCCCTGGCACCAGATGTCGTCGCCGCGCAGGATGCGCGGCAGAAAGCGCGCCTGCTGCTCCGGCGAGCCGCACGCCATCAGGGTGGGGCCGACCAGGCCGAGCGCGACCGAGAGGTTGATGCTGTCCGGCGCGTTCGCGGCCGCGCACTCCTCGTTGAAGAGCAGCTGCTCGACCAACGTGGCGCCGCGCCCACCGTGTTCGCGCGGCCACGTGATGCCGGCCCAGCCGCCGCGGAAGAGCGTCGCCTGCCAGGCCTTCGACGCCGCGATCTTCTCCGCGGCGGTCTCCGGGGCCCCCCGGTCGCGCGGCAGGTTGGCCTGCAGCCACGCCCGGACGTCGGCGCGAAAGGCTTCCTCGGCGGCGGAGAGACGGAACTGCATGCGGGGCGCTCCCGGCGCACGCCTGGCGCGGTCAGCGCCGGTCGCGCTCGGCGCCGGGAGCGGCGGCCTCGCCGGCTGCGGCTGAACCCCGCCTGCACAGCTCCGCGTTCATTCCGGAGCGCCGTTCGACTACGCTTCGACGGCGAGGCGGACCGGTTGCTGGTCGGCCTTGGCCGTGGCGAAGCGCGGCCGCAGCAGCGAGACCATGGCGGGGATGAACACCAGGGCGCCGATGGCGTGGAACACCATCAGCATCATCAGGAGGAACGCCATCTGCGCTTCGAACTTGAGCGGGTGGAAGAGCCAGAGCACCATGCTGGTGGTGATGGTGACGCCGGTGAACATCACGGCTTCGCCCGTGGTCGTCAGGGCGCGCCGGTTCGCTTCGTCGAAGTCGCGCGTGATCTCGTACTCCTCCACGATGCGGCTCAGCACGTAGTAACCGTAGTCGATGCCGATGCCGATGCCGATCGCGGCGACGGGCAGCGAATTGATGTTGAAGTCGATGCCCATCAGGTACATCGCGGCCTCGGTGAGCGGCTGGGCGACGATCGAGGGCAGCATGACGATCAGGGCGCCGAGCACCGACCAATAGGTGAGAAAGCTGAGCAGAAAGACGACGGCGAAGATCAGCGGCACGTTGACCCGATACGACCAGTCCACTTCCTCGATCTGCGCGGCGAGGATGCCGAACAGCCCGCCGGCGAGCCGGTAGCGCACGCTGTCCTCGGGGCGCGTGTGGGTGGCGATGTACTCCTTGGCGCGCTCGATCGCCCCCTTGATCGTCTCGTGGTCGTAGTTCTTGTAGAAGACCGTGATCGTCGCGTTGGTGTAGTCGGGCGAGAAGAAGCGGTCGAGCTCGCCGCGGCGCGTGCCGGCGGTGAGCATGAAGAACAGCTGGCCGACGTGGTCGTTGCGGGTCGGCAGCATCTCCCACTTCGGGTCGCCCTCGTGGAAGACGCGGAAGATGGTCTTCAGCATGGTCGTCGCGGTCATCGACCCGCCGGCGCCCTCGCCTTGTTCCATGTAGCGCTGGAAGAGGTCGAGCTGGTTGAGCGTCTCGGCGTCCTTGATCGCGCCCGGCTTCTTGCCTTCGGCAATGATGACCAGCGGGCTGTTGCCGACGAAGTAGCGGTTCGCCGTGGCGTTGGCGACGTTGTACGGATGGTTCGGATAGAGCAGCGCCATGCCGGGCGAGGTGTCGCCGGTCTTCAATTGATGGGCGAAGTACACCCCGAAGCCCATGGTGATGACGAAGAAGAGGACCACGACGTAGCGCATGTTGCCGATCGCCAGCGTCACCAGGCGCCGGCCGAGCGAGTTGGCGACCTTGTCGAACAGGTTGTCCTGCCGGTGGGCCTTCGGCGGCCGAACGAAGCTGAGGATGATCGGGTGCAGCGTCACGACGCTGACGAAGATCGAGATGATCCAGAAGCCGGCGACGAACGCGAGCTTGCGCATCAGCGGAATGGTGGCGACGGCGATGGTCAGAATGGCGAGGCCATCGGCGATGATCGACACCATGGCCGGGGCGTAGAGGCTGATATACGACTTGATGATCGCGGAGTGCTTGTCGCCGAGGCGGAAGTATTCCTCGTGGTAGCGCTCCATCGACTGCACCGAATGGCTGAGCGTGCGGGCGGTGATGAGCACGAAGACGACGATCACCAGCGGGTCGAGGCTGTAGCCGAACAGGCCGGCGAACCCGAGGCCCCACACGGCGCTGAGCAGGGCCGAGAAGGTGGGGATGACCACGCCTTGCACGGTGCGGAAATAGAACCACAGCAGCGAGATCATCATGATGCCGGTGCCGGCGAGGAAGTAGCCCATCGTGCCCATCGCCTCGTTGAAGTAGGCGAACAGGATGGGCGGGCCGGAGACGTAGATCTTGACCTTGCCGCCGGCTTCCTCGCGCGCGACGATCTCCTGGATCTTCTTCCACATCGTGGCGAGGTCGAAGTACTCCTCCCAGAACCCGGCGATGATCTGCGTCGCCCGACCGTCTTCCGAGACGAAGAAGCCGCGCACGTTGGGGGTGGTGTCGACCTTGCGGCGGAAGAACTCGAGATCCTCCTTGTCCTCGGGCAGACGCGGGTAGGTGAGGGGCACGGTCTTCAAGCCGGCGCCGGTGGTCAGCGTGGTCTTGAGCTTGGGGTGGGTGACCGACATCACCTGCTCGCCGTTCACGCCGGGGACCTCGCGCAGAAGATCGATGGTGATGCGGTCGACCGTCTTCAGGATGTCGGGGTCGTCGAAGATGGTGCCGTTCTTCGCTTCGACCGTCATCAGCAAGACGTTCGAGGTGCCGAACATCTTGCGATACTTTTGGTAGACCTGAATGTACGGGTGGTTGGGCGGGTAGAGGTCGAAGAAGTTGGTGAAGATGGTCAGGTGCTCGAAGCTGAACCAGATGAAGAACATCGTGAGCACGCCGACCAACACCGCGATCGGTACGCGGCGGCGCAGCAGGAAGAGCAGGAACGCTTCAATGTACTTCTTGGGCAGCACCTGACCTCCCGTCTGGCGATTCGACGCGGCCGTCGACGACACGCACCCGCGCGCCCTCGGCACCGACGATCTCGCCGTGCGTGCCCGGCACCATGGAGACGGCTCGGAACCACTTGGGTCCACTACCCGTTTGGCTGCTGTTGTCCGGCCGCCGCGTCCATGTCTGGCCGCCGTCGCTGCTCAGATAGATGGCCCCGATCTCCCCGACCGCGACACCCGTGCTGCCGACCACCGAGATCGCGTAGAGGCTCGGGTTGTCGTAGGCTTGTCCGAAGCCCACCTGATCGAGGGCGCGGATTTCGGTCGAGCCGTTCTGCACCCGCCAGGTCTGGCCCCCGTCGGTGGTGTGCAGAATCAACGCATCGATGCCCACCGCCCAGCCGCGCTGGCCGTCGGCGAAGAAGATCCCATAGAGCGTCTTTTCGACGCCCGTTTCCTGTTTGGTCCAGGTGACGCCGCCGTCCGCGGTGACGAGGACGGTGCCGATCTCGCCGGCGATCCAACCGTGGGTCCGGTCGGCCATGGCGACGTCGTAGAGGATGACGTCTTGTTGCAGGGGGTGCTTCTCCCAGTGCTGTCCGCCGTCGCTGGTGACCAGGATCGTGCCGAAATCCCCGACCACCACGCCGAATTGGTCGTCGACGAAGTCGACGCTGAACAGGTGCTGGTCGGTTCCGCTGGTCTGCGGCTCCCAGGTGCCGCCGCCGTTGCTGGTGTGCAGGATCAGCCCGCTGCGGCCCACGATCCATCCCTGCTTGGCGTCGGCGAAGTCCACGTCGTAGAGCTGCTGGGTCGTCTTGGAGACCTGCGGTTGCCAGGTCTGCCCTCCGTCGCTGGTGTGAGCGATGCTGCCGAACGCACCGACCACCCATCCCTGCTGCGCATCGACGAACTTGGTGCCGTACAGGTTGTCCTTCAGGGGGACATCAGGCGGCGGCGTGGACGCCACGGCAATAGCCACCGTCGCGACGGCGACGACACAGCCACTCGACACGGTGGCTGCCGCTCTCGCTAACCATCCACGCACTGATTTGTCCCGAGATAAGAGGGCCAGCTTATAGGGCGTTTGATTCAATCATGTCAAGAAAACGGGGGCGGAGACCACCTCCGACCATACCCTCGCCGCGACTCGTCTTGCAAAGGCGGTTTGCTGCGAGCGCCAAGGCGCCGCTTGACCGTCGCCAAGTCGCGCATCTTTATGGCTCCATGCTCCCGACCAGCCTGTATGCCGACGCCGCCGCGCGCTACCACCGCGCCGGCCACTGGGGCACCGCGTCACTCGGCGAGGGCTTCACCGCCACCTGTGCGCGGCAGCCGGAGGCGACGGCGCTCATCGACGGCGACCGCGCGCTGAGCTTCGCCGAGTGGGAGCACTTCGTCCATCGCACGGCGCTGGGGTTGCTCGCCCTCGGGATCGCGCCGGGCGACGTGGTGGCCTACCAGCTGCCGAACTGGTGGGAGGCTGCGGTGCTGTTCCTCGCGGCGGCGCAGATCGGGGCCGTGGTGAATCCGGTGCTGCCCATCTTTCGCGAGCGCGAGCTGCGCTTCATTCTGCGGCAGTCGCGGGCCGCGCTGCTGGTGATTCCCGGGCACCACCGCGGCTGCGACTACCCGCTCATGATCGGGGCGCTGCGCGGCGAGCTGCCGTCGCTGCGCGAGGTGCTGGTCGCGCGCGCCGATCCACCGCCGCCGATGCGCTCGCTCGAGGGCTTCCTCGCCACGCCGTGGGAACGCGCGCCGCAGACGGCGGATCGCATCGTCACGACGGTCGACGCCGACGCGCTCCTGATGCTCATGTACACGTCGGGAACGACGGCCGACCCCAAGGGCGTCCTCCACACGCACAATACGCTGATCGCCGAAGTGCGGAGCCTGGAGCGGATCCACGCGCTCACGGCGCGCGATCGCACGCTCATGCCGTCGCCGCTCACCCACATCTCCGGGGTCATCCATGCCATCCTGGCACCGGCGCTGCTCGGCACCAGCGCGGTGTTGATGGAGCGCTGGGACCCCGCGGAAGGCCTGGCCCTGATCGCGCGCCAGCGGGTGACGTATATGGTGGGGGCGCCGACCTTTCTGCAGGACCTCGTCGAGCATCCGGAACGGCCGCGCCACGACCTGTCTTCGCTGCGTTTGTTCTCCTGCGGCGGCGCCAACGTGTCGGCCGACCTCATCCGGCGCGCTCGCGCGACCCTCGGCTGCGTCGCCAAGCGCGTCTATGGGTCCACCGAGTTCCCCACCATCACGACGACCGACGCGAGCGACGCGGCGAGCATGGGCATCGAGACCGAAGGGCGCCCGATTGCGCCGGCCGAGGTTCGCATCGTCGACGAGAGCGGCCGTGCCGTCCCGTCGGGATCCGATGGGGAGGTCCAAGCGCGCGGGCCGGAGTGCTTCGTCGGGTACGTCGATGCGGCGCTGAACCGGGAGGCGTTCACCGCGGACGGCTGGCTGCGCACCGGCGATCTCGGTCGGCTCGACGCCGCCGGTTACCTCCGCATCACCGGACGGCTCAAGGAAATCGTCATCCGCAAGGGCGAGAAGTTCAGCGTGCGTGAGATCGAGGAGCTGACTCGCCGCCATCCCGCCGTTGCGGACGCCGCCGTCGTGGCACTGCCCGATCCGCGCAGCGGAGAGCGCGCCTGTGCCGTCGTCACGCTGCGCGTGGGCGCGACGCTGACGCTCGGCGAGCTGACGGAGTTCCTGCGCGCCGAGGGCCTCGCAGCACAGAAGCTCCCGGAGCAGCTCGAGGTGGTGGAGGCGCTTCCACGCACCGACAGCGGGAAGATCCGCCGCGCGGAGTTGAAAGCGCGCTTCGCGTAGGGCCGCGGGAAACCCTTCCTCCTTCCTCTTCTCCCGGAGGAAGGAGGAAGGAGAGAGGAAGGAGAAAAGAAGAAGGAGAAAGGTGAAAAGAGGGGTGCGGCGAAGTCCCCCTACTGGTTGACGATGAGCTCGACGCGGCGGTTCTGGGCCCGGCCTTCTGCGGTGTCGTTGGTCGCGACGGGGTTCGACTTGCCGAAGCCGCGGGCGGTCATCCGGCTGGCGGCGATACCCTGGCGCTCGAGGTAGTCCTTCACCGCGTTCGCGCGGCGCTCCGACAGGCGCTGGTTGTACTCGGCCGTGCCGATCGCGTCGGTGTAGCCGTCGACATAGAGCGTCACGTCGCCGACGTCCTTCAGCGTCCGTGCCGCTTCGTCCAGAATCGGGGCCGCGTCGGGTCTGATGTTGTACTTGTCGAAGTCGAAGTTGACGCCGCGCAGCACGATCTTCTTCTTGATCGGTGCGGGTGGCGGCGGAGGGGGCGCTTGGGCGACCGGCGGCACCGGCGGGGGTGGGAGGAAGCGATGCCGCAGCTCCAGGCCGATGCTCAGGAACTCGGTCGAGCCACTCTTGATGCTCGGCACCGGATGAAAGTCGGCTTGATCGTAGCGCATGAACGCGCCTAGGGAGGTGCCGCGCCAGAGATCGTAGTTGTATCCGCCCTCGAAGTTGAAGCCGCCCGCGCTTTGGTCGCCGAGCCCGTTCGTGCCCCAGTAGTAGCCGCCCTGCGCGCCGAAGTACGCCTCGGAGTTCGTGTCGAGCAGTGAGAAGCGCGCGCCGGCGGTGAGCGAGGTGACGCTGCGGCCGCCGTGGCCGCAGCAGCCCGTGAAGCCGGCGAACTGGGGCTGGAAGATGGGCGTCACCGCGAAGGTGTCGCCGCCGATCTGATAGCCGACGAACGGCGCGAAGGCCGCGCCCGGATTGGCGTTGTCCTGGAACTTGGAGATGGGAATCGCCGCGCTCACGTCGGCGCCGACCACGGGCACGCCCTCCTTGACCTGGGTGGCGATCTGGTCGGCCAGCTGTGCCCGCGTCCCCTGCACAGTGACGATCACCATGGCAGCGGCGCCAAGGCCCGACAACACGCTCCTTCGCATACGCCAACCCCCCCGGGCACGAAGTTTGGGGTTGTCTAGCCTTTCGCCGCGCGCTTTGTAAAGGGCGCCCGGCGCGCCGCGGGCGCGGTTGACCTGCCGCGGCGATTGTGGGGAGAGAGAAGCGATGCGATCGTCGTCGCGCTCGCACGGCGCACCGGCCACGGGAGCGCGCCGTCCGCAGGTGTTGCTGGTCCTCGGTGCGCTCGCGGGCGTCGTCCTGGCGGCTGCCGGCCTCTCCGCGCCCGCCCGCAGCGGCGCGCTGCCTGCCGACGTGGTCGCGCTGGTCAACGGCGAGCCGATCCGCACCGACGACTACACCCGCGCGGTGCAGGGGGTGGCGAACGACAAGCGCGAGCCGCTCACCGACGCGGACCGCCGCCGGGTGCTCGACCGCTTGATCGAGGAGGAGCTGCTGGTGCAGCGCGGTCTGGCGCTCGGCCTGGCGCGCCAGGATCGACGCGTGCGCGCCGATCTGACCTCGACGGTGATCGACGGCGTCGTCGGCGACGCCAGCACGCGCGAGCCGACCGAGGACGACCTGGCTGTCTTCTACGACGCCAACCGGGATTTCTTCTCCGGACCGGGCCGCGTGCGAGCCCGCCAGGTGTTCGTTCGGACGACCGCGCCGACCGACGCCGCCGCCGAGGCGCGCGCCGAGGCGGCGGCACGCCGGTTGCGCGCCGGGGAGAGCTTCGCGGCGGTTGCGGCGGAGCTCGGCGACCCGCCGCTGTCGCCGCTGCCGGACGTCGCGCTGCCGCCGGCCAAGTTGCGCGACTACCTCGGACCCACCGCACTGCGCACCGTGCTCGGCCTCGGCGTCGACGAGGTGAGCGACCCGGTGCGCTCGGCCGCCGGGTATCACGTCTTGCAGGTGGTCGAGCGACAGACCGACGCCGTGCCGGCTCTCGATGACATCCGGCCGCAGGTGGTGGCGGAGTATCGCCGCCGCACCGGCGAACGCGCGCTGCGAACCTATCTCGACGAGCTGCGCGGCGCCGCCGACGTCGTGGTCGTCGAGCCGCTGCCGTGAATCGGGCGTGCCGTCTGGGGGTGCTCCTCCTCGCGATGTGCCGTGCGCTGCCCGTGGCCGCGCACGACCGCACGGTGTCGTACTCCACCTGGGAGATCGACGGCCCCAAGGCGCGCGTCACCGCCCGCATCGCGTTGCTCGACGTGTCCCGCCTCCCCTGGGCCAGTGCGGCGGGCGCGGACGTCGACGGGCAGTTGGGCAGCTATCTCAGTGGGCGTCTCACCTTGCAGGCCGACGGACAGCCGTGCCCGCTGACGAGCGGGCCGACGCGGCTTCCGACCAGCGCCGATCGCGTCGAGCTGAGTTGGGAGGTGACCTGTCCTTCGACGCACGCGCTCGAGCTGCGCAGCGAAGTGTTGCTCGATGTCGCGCCGACCCACCTGCACCTGGCCCGCGTGCACGTGGCGGGCCAACCCACCGCGGAGCGCGTGCTGTCTGATGCCGAGCGCACTTGGCTGATCGGCGATACGGCTCCGCAGGCAGCGGCGGGCGGCTCGCCGTCCCATTTCCTCGTGCTCGGGCTCTCGCACATCCTGACCGCGTACGGCACCATCGCCTTTCTGGTCGGCCTGCTGCTGGTGGGCGGGACCCTGCGCGACGCGGTGCGCATCGTCGTCGGGTTCACCATCGCCCACAGCATCACGCTCGGCTTGGCCGTGTTCGCCGTCCTGCGTCCCGACCGCGCCTCGATCGAGGCGCTCATCGGGCTCTCCGTCGCGCTGGTGGCCGCCGAGAACCTGTGGATTACCGGTGGCCGGCGGCCGGTCGTACGGTGGATGGTTCCGGCGGCGCTGCTCATTCTCGCCGGCGCGGCCGTGCGCGGCCGCGGCGCGGTGCCGGCCTTGACGCTGGCTGGGTTGGCGCTCTTCGTCGCCTCGTATTTCGGTCTGCTCGCACGGGCGGGAAAACCGGCGGCGCTGCGCGCCGGGTTGGCCTTCCTCTTCGGGCTCGTCCACGGGTTCGGCTTCGCGGGAGCCATGCGGGCCGTCGAGCTGCCCAGCGAGCGCATGGCCGAGGCGCTGTTCGGCTTCAACGCCGGTGTCGAGCTCGGCCAGGTCGCCCTCGTCCTCGTCTTCTGGTCGCTGTTCCAGCTGCTCTTCGGCGATCGCGATGGGCGCTCCTACCGCGCCGCCGTCGACTATGGATCCGCGGCGATCCTCGCCGTCGGGGTGTTTCTGTTCGTCAGCCGTTCACACGGTTGAGGCGGACCAGCTGGCACCGCCATGTGTTTCGGCTTGAGCAGCGCGCCTCGACCGACCATGATACCCCGCATCACGTGGGCCACCGATCTCCGAACCGTTCTCCCCGCGCAACGCCCGCCGAGGGCGCGACAGCCGCGCCGGCGTTCGGCAAATTGTCCCGCGTCGGCCGCAACGTCGTCGCGCTCGGCCTGACCAGCCTGCTCACTGACGTCTCGTCGGAGATGGTCACCGCCATCCTCCCGCTGTACCTGACGTTCGTCCTGCGCTTCAGCCCGCTCCAGTTCGGATTCTTTGACGGTCTCTACCAGGGGGTCACCGCGCTGGTGCGCATCGGCAGCGCTGTGCGCGCTGATCGGCGGCGCCAGTACAAGGGCGTCGCGGCTCTCGGTTACGGTACCTCTGCGCTCTGCAAGCTCGGCCTCTTGGCCGCCGGAACCGCGTGGCTGCCGACGACGGCGATTCTGGTGGTCGATCGCCTCGGCAAAGGCGTGCGGACCGCACCGCGCGACGCGTTGATCGCGCTCAGCAGCGTCCGCGCCCACGTGGCCGAGGCGTTCGGCGTCCACCGGGCGATGGACACCGCCGGTGCGTTGATCGGGCCTCTGCTCGCGTTCGCGGTGCTGTCCACCGCCCCGGCCGCCTACGATGCGGTCTTTGCGGTGAGCTTCGCGGCCGGGGTGGCGGGGCTCGGTGCGTTGCTGCTCCTGGTCGAGAACCGGAGCGGCTCGGCCGCTTCCGAGCGGCGCCCGGCGGTGCGCCTTCGCGGGGTCATCGCGTTACTGCAGATTCCCCAGTTCCGCCGGTTGGTATTCGTCGGCGGGCTGCTCAGCCTGGTGACGGTCAGCGATGCGTTCGTCTATCTCGTTTGCCAGCGGCGCGCGAACCTCGATCCGGGCGTCTTTCCGCTCCTCCCCGTCGCGGTGGCGCTGGCCTATTTGCTGCTGGCCATCCCCGCCGGACGCCTGGCGGACCGCATTGGCCGCGCCCGGGTCCTGCTCGGCGGATACGCGGCGCTGGCCGCCGTGTATGCGCTGCTCGCCTGGCCGGTCGCAGATGCCCCCGTCATCCTGTCGAGCCTGCCGCTGCTCGGCACCTACTATGCGGCGACGGATGGCGTCCTGATGGCGTTGGCGAGTCGCGCCCTGCCGGCTCCGCTGTTGACGAGCGGCTTGGCGCTGCTGACGACGGTGACGGTGCTGGTTCGCCTCGTCGCGTCGACGACGTTCGGAGCGGTGTGGAGCTGGCGCGGTCCGCAGCAAGCCGTGCTGCTCTTCCTGATCGGCTTGGTCGGGGCGCTGTCGGTGTCCGCCGTCGCGCTGCGGGAGCGGCGATGAGGCGCTGGCGAGCGCTGGCCTTTGCGCTGCTCTGCACCGTGTGCGCCGCCGGCGCTGCGGTGTACGTCCGGCACGCGGCGCGGCGCACGGCAGTCCCGAGCGCCGGCAGCGCCCCGCCGGCCGAACACCCGCTCGGCCCAGCCGACGGAAGCTCGCTCGCCGTCGGTGAGCCGGCTGGCCAAGGGGCCCCAGCCCTGCTGTTCCGTAGTACCGGCGTCGACGCGGCCTACGGCAAGCTGGTGCTCACCCCGCTCGACGATGTCGACGCGCGCCGCGTCGTTTCGACGTTCTCGTGCGAACGCGTCGACTACGCCGGGGGTCGGGGGGTGTGCCTGAATGCCGATCGCGGCGTCGCCACCCGATACTCCGCGATCATCTTCGATCGACGCTTCCAGCCGGTGGCCACGCTGGCGCTCGGCGGCGTCCCGAGCCGGGTGCGCGTCTCGCCCGACGGCCGGCTCGCTGCGGTGACCGTCTTCGTCAGCGGCCACTCGTACACCGGCTCCTTCTCCACTCTGACCTCCGTGATCGATCTCGAGCGCGGGGCGTATCTGATCCCTGACCTCGAACAGCTGGCGGTGTGGGACGGGGATCAGCGCCTCGATGCCGTGGATCGCAACTTCTGGGGGGTCACGTTCGCCAGTGACTCGGACCGTTTTTTCGCCACGGTCAGCAGCGGCGGGCGGACCCACCTCATCCAAGGCGCCTTGAGCGACCACACCGCGCACACGCTGCGCGGTGACGTCGAGTGCCCATCGCTCTCACCGGACAATACCCGGGTGGCGTTCAAGCGGCGCGTCGGCGAGGGCATCGGACCGGTCCGCTGGCGGCTGAGCGTGCTCCGACTCGATACGCTCGAGGAGGTACCGCTGGCCGAGGCACACAGCATCGACGACCAAGCGCAATGGCTGGACAACGACCACGTCATGTACGCCCTGCCGGTGCAGGAGGGCGGATCGGCCGAGACCAACACCTGGGTCGTGGACGCCGATGGACGCGGAGAGCCTCGAGTCCTGGTTGGCCGAGCCTACTCTGCCGTGCGGGTTCCACCTATCAGGATAAACCCTTAAGCTTTTAGGGTTAACCCTTAGAAGCCTGAGGGAAGTTCTATCTTGACTAAACGTTGCGCAGCGGGCGATGAAGAAACACACGCTGTGCTCTTCGCTGTGGCGCGTGTAAGGCGTGCGCCGTCGCGATCGCTTGTGAGACGGGAGGGGGGTGCCTCTGCGTAGGGGCACGTCGAGATTCGCAAAAAGAGCCTAGGTCTAAACTGGTTGGATGCACGGGACGACTCACCCCGCCGGAGGGGTGGTGCCAGCAGTCCGAAACCAGAAGTCGTCGCAACATAGGAATCGAGCTGGAACCGAATCGGGAGTCCATGGGGACGGACATCTCGGCTGTGGGCTTACGGGGGTACTGATGCGGACCGAACCTCGTGTGCGCGTACGTGCGTGGCTCGTTCCGCTACTGGGCGCGTTGCTCGGTGGGCTGGTTGGGATCGGCCCGGCGACCGCGTTGCCACCCGACCAGGGCCCCGGGGGACCGGTTCTCGTCGTTTCGAACGCGGCGAATCCGTTCACGCTCTACTACGCGGAGATCCTGCGCGCGGAAGGGCTGAACGCGTTTGCCGTCGCCGATATCTCCAGCGTCACTGCGGGGACGCTGAGCGCCTATGACGTCGTGATCCTCGGCGAGACGTCGCTCAGCGCCGCCCAGGTCACGATGTTCAGCAACTGGGTCAACGGCGGCGGCAACCTGATCGCGATGCGCCCCGACAAGCAGCTCGCGAATCTGCTCGGCCTGACCGATGCCAACGCCACGCTCGCGAACGCTTACCTGCTGGTGAACACGGGCTCGGGTCCGGGCGTGGGGATCGTCGGCGAGACCATCCAGTTCCACGGCACCGCCGATCGCTATACGCTGAACGGGGCCATGGCGGTGGCGACGCTCTACTCGGACGCCGCGACCGCGACGGCGAACCCGGCGGTCACCCTGCGCAGCGTCGGTGCGAACGCGGGCAAGGCCGCAGCGTTCACCTACGATCTCGCGCGCTCGGTCGTGTACACGCGCCAGGGCAACCCCGCCTGGTCGGGCCAGGAGCGCGACGGTGTGTCGCCGATCCGTTCCGACGACCTGTTCTTCGGCAACGCCAGTTTCGATCCGGAGCCCGACTGGGTCGACCTCACCAAGGTGGCGATCCCGCAGGCCGACGAGCAGCAGCGGCTGCTCGCGAACCTCGTCGTCCAGATGGCGCTCGCCCGCAAGCCGCTGCCGCGCTTCTGGTACTTCCCGCGCGGCTTCAAGGCCGCCGTGATCATGACCGGAGACGATCACGCCACCGGCGGCACCGTCGGCCGCTTCAACGACTACATCGCCGACAGCTTGGAGGGATGCTCGGTGGACGATTGGGAGTGCGTCCGCAGCACGTCGTACATCTATCCCGGCACCCCGATCACCGACGCGGAGGCGCAGGCCTTCGACAGCGAGGGGTTCGAGATCGGGCTCCACACGCTGACCGACTGCAACAACTGGACGCCGGCAGAGCTCGAGAGCGACTTGGCCGATCAGCTGTCGGACCTACAATCACAGTTGCCGAGTATCCCGACCCCACGCACCGAGCGCACGCACTGCATTGTCTGGAGCGACTGGGCGACGCATCCGGTCGTGACCCTGAATCACGGGATCCGTCTGGACGCCAACTACTACTACTGGCCTGGCGGCGACGGCGCGGTCGAAGGTGATGGCAGCATCCCCAACTGGATAGAGGATCGCCCCGGCATGTTCACCGGATCGGGAATGCCGATGCGGTTCGCGAGTCTGAACGGGACCATGATCGACGTCTACCAGGCGACGACGCAGATGACCGATGAGTCCCACCAGACGTACCCATTTACGATCGACACCCTGCTCGACAACGCACTCGGCGCGACCGGGTACTACGGCGCGTTCACGGCCAACATGCACACCGACAGCGAGTTCTCTGACGGTTCCGATGCGATCGTGGCATCGGCTCAGGCCCACGGCGTGCCCATCGTCGCCGCGCGTCAGATGCTGACCTGGCTCGATGGGCGCAACGGCTCCACGTTCGGGTCGCTGGCGTGGAACGCCGACACGCTGACCTTCACGATCGCCGCGGCCTCCGGGGCGAACAACCTGCGGGCCATGCTGCCGCTCGCCTCGGCGCGCGGCACGCTGGCCAGCATCTCGCGCGACGGTGGTCCGGTGACCTTCACGACCGAGACGATCAAGGGAATCGCCTACGCCCTGTTCCCCGGCGTGGCGGGCTCGTATGTGGCGGACTATCCGGTTCCCAATGACACCGACGGCGACGGGTACGCGCCGCCGGAGGATTGTAACGACCACGACCCGGCGATCCACCCGGGCGCGCCGGAGATTTGCGACGGGGTGGATAACAACTGCA
>Ga0335069_10008399_pt1 | contig 14784 bp, 24 predicted proteins | sample Lox_Sample_11_FD_206714 | JGI IMG/M metagenome (GOLD analysis project Ga0335069, IMG submission 206714) | Soil microbial communities from Loxahatchee National Wildlife Refuge, Florida, United States - Lox_Sample_1.1 | ecosystem: Environmental > Terrestrial > Soil > Wetlands | place: USA... | reverse complement strand
TCAATCGTTCCGCCGCGCTTGGCAAAAAGATCAGCCATGTTCAGCAACACCAGTGTCGGCAAACCAAGCGCGATGACCGAGATGGCGAGATCAAGCTGTCGCGTCAAGTTGATTGCGTCCAGCACAAGTAACACTGCATCTGGAACAGGAGTTCCCTTTCGGCGTGAAGGGGGCTCAGCTTGAAAACAAGCCGAGCCCCTTCGCGACAAGAGTTAGAAATGGAAGCCCAATTCTGGAGTGTCAACACTTCTCCCGACGCGAAGCGTCGCAAAGGTTCCCAGCCCTGAATTAGTGCCGCGCACGCTGGATGCGGCTAAAACTGGAAATACGTGTTGTCACATATCTTTCGCCCAATAGTCCTCAATGAGTTCCGGACAAGGGCACGCGGCGAATGGAACCGACGTCAGGGTCCCGCTGTGCTTGTCTGCTCGGAACGACGGTGGCACTCGTGGTCGGCGTGCAACGCAACCCTCGGGTCTATGGTGAAATTACTGGTCAAAAGTGAACATCTCGCCGCCGACCAAGCTCGCATTATGGAGACTTGAAAGTCACCGAGAAGCAAGCATTGGCGGTGCGGTGTCCCACTTGTGGCGCCAAGCGGGGAGAAAAGTGCGAGCTTAGTACCGGGCAACCGCGCACTGAACCCCATCGAGATCGGCGCCTGGCGGCTTCAGAGAAGTAGATCTCTCGGCAAATGTGTACTCACGCTACTCCAATGCACCCACGCCAGACTTCGTTGTGATAGTTCGACCATCGGTGTTTGCGCCATGAAGCCCCAGCGCGTCATTTTGGGGCTACAATTGAAGATAATGGTTTCTGCTGCAGCATCTAAGAAGATCCGCACGTTTAACCCTAGCACTTTCCTCGCGACGATCGGCCAGGGCAGGAAGATCCTCACTGTTGCCAAGAAGCAGAGGATTTTCACACAGGGGAACACTGCCGACGCTGTTTTTTATATCCAAAAAGGCAGAGTGCGTCTTACGGTTGTATCGAAGACCGGTAAGGAAGCCACGATTGGCATGTTGGGTGAGGGGAACTTTTTTGGAGAGGGCTCGCTGGCGGGCCAGGCACTCCGTATGGGATCTGCGGCTGCAATGACCGATTGCCAGCTTCTGCGGATCGAGAAGAAGGCGATGATGGACGCGCTCCATCGCGAACACGATTTTTCCGATATGTTCGTGGCGTATTTGCTGGCGCGCAATATCCGCTACGAAGAAGATCTGGTCGATCAACTCTTCAATTCCAGTGAAAAGAGACTGGCCCGTGTCCTTCTGATGCTCGCTCATTTTGGCAAGGACGGAGTGCCCGAGACCGTGGTTCCGAAGGTCAGCCAGGAGACCCTGGCCGAGATGGTGGGTACCACCCGCTCCCGAGTGAGCTTTTTCATGAACCGGTTCAGGAAAATGGGATTCATTCACTACGCCGGAGGTGCAGACGGCGGGCTCCAGGTTCACAGCTCGCTTCTCAACATCGTTCTCCACGACTAGCTTCGCCAACGTACCCCGCTGACTAAAGAAGAGTAGCACTCCCGCGACATCCCATGGGTGCACTGACGACTTCATTCTGAATCCTCGGACGCCTTGGCAGCGAACGGCAGTTGTTGGAGTTTGACAAGGCTACTGAATAGGACTACCGTCAACAGAGAGCGATCCTTTCCTCCGCTCTGTCAGATCTTCTGAGCTAAGTCAGCCTATCTGAAGTACTCCTCTCTTAGTGCGACAACAACCTAGGAGGTTGGCATGCGCTTTACCAAGTCAATATTGACGGTTCTGGCAATAGCTCTAGCGGTTACTGTGTTCACAGTACCAGCCCTTGGCAAGAAGCCCGGCAAGGCCGGCGATGCCGAGGCCGCAGCCATGATCATGCAGATGGAGAACGCTTCCGTAAAAGCTGACCTCGCCGGAGACTCGTCCTTTGTTGAGAAGAATTACCACGACGACTTTACCGGTGGATCAAGTTGGGGAAACTGGGAGACGAAAAAGTCGATCCTGGCCAACATGCAGGACAGCAAGAACAACAAGACGAACAGTGAGGAGATCTCCGATCTGAGCGTGCGGATCTACGGCAACACGGCTATCGCCACATACAAGAATACTTACGACACTATGTATCACGGTGAACGGCGCGCAAGAACGATTCTGTCGACCGATACCTTTGTCCGGCAGGATGGAACATGGAAACAGGTTGCAAGCCACAGCTCTGAGCTGGCCAAGTAGGAAGGTGCCCTGCCGCGCACCCCAACGTGAAGGGGTGCGCTGTTGAGGCACCGCGCGCCGGTCGTTCTTCAAGAAGACGCTATCAGTATCCCGCTGCCTTGCGCGGTGTGCCAACCAGAGTGGTAGGGGTAATCTGATAGTCCTTGTAGTCAATGGTCAGATGGGCATGGCCTCCCAGTCGAATCGCACTGCTGCTTCGATTGGAAAGGGGAAGCCAGAAATCGCCCACCTTGGCATAAGCCTGTTCAATCCTGGTTTCCTTCGTCCAGAAGGAAGGGTTCTTGGCAGGCGCCGCTTCAATGCGCACCACCGCAAAGTCTTCGGCGTCGACCCAAACTCGGCCGCGGTAGAGGAGCTTGTTCTTGGTTCGGGGCTCGACCGAGAGAATGAAGCAAGGGCCCGTTGGCAGGTTCTCGTAGCCGGCCAGAGCGAAGCGGTAGTTATCATTGTTGAGGGCTACCCGAGCCTGGTTTTCCTCGGTCATCGCTTCCTTCTCGCTCTGCAGCAACTTGCGGAATACCTTCTCGATCAGCAGGTGGGAACCTTTTTCAGAGCGGACTCTGAATTCCTTCGTTCCCGGAAATCGATACTCCACGGCCACCGTCACTTCCGCGCTTCTCGCACCGGGGAAGCCGCGATACTCGAGTCGATAGACGCGGGTACCCTGGTAAGCGGCCAATGCCTGGGCGCGTTCCTGGTTTCTCTCGACCATCTTGCTCACCACCTGTTCTGAAGTGAGCGCAATACGGGGCGCCAAGGTGAGCGGATTCGATGGTTGAGCAACCGCCCGCTGCGACGCGCTGACGCACATCACGACCTGCGCGGTCAACATAGCGATCTGGAAACACACTCTCATGGACTGTGTGCAGAATATTCCCCACAGGTGTCTGGAAATGTTCACTTTTGAACAGACTCGGTTTATCCGCGAGCGCGAAAATCGGCATCTTGGGGTGTGTGCTCCTTCCTTTCCATGGCCAAAAGGCAAGGTTGGTGCCGAGGACTGCAGACCGCGCCGGCAGCCGTTCTCCGCGTCGCGTGTTGCGTTTCCCGCCCCCGCAAGATCGCTCCATAAGGAGGGCAAAACAGCGTGCAGGTTCACCTCATCAATCCAAGTGACGTCTCATTCGGGACCGCGGTCATCACCCCGCGCTGGTTGTATGTGCTCGCCGCAGCGACCCCGAAGAGCTTCGGCGATGCCTCCCTCGTCGACGAGACCCTGGTGGCTACGGACCCGGCTGAAATTCAAGCAGGCGATGTTGTGGGCATTGGCATCCACACGGCGAATGCTCTCCGCGGCTATACGATTGGGGAAATGGCACGCGCTCGCGGTGCCTATGTGGTGTTCGGGGGAGTTCATGCAACCCTCTATCCGAACGAAGCCCATGAACTCGGGGGCGCCCATGCGGTGGTCAAGGGAGATGGAGATGTTGTGTGGTCAAGGGTACTGGCGGATTGCTCCCGGGGGGTCCCCTTGCCGCTCTATGAGGGGGGGCGTATTGAGGCTTCCCAGTTTTTACCGGCCCGCTGGGATTTGGTGCCGCGAAAAAGCTACATGTGGGCCTCGGTTCAGACCGTGCGGGGTTGCCCGAAGCATTGCTCCTTCTGCTCGGTTTGGCGAACCGATGGTCAGCGCCCGCGGCAACGTTCCTCAGACGTGGTAATTGAGGAAATCGTCCAATTAAGGAGGCTGGGGTTTCGTTTCATCGCGCTCGCCGATGACAATTTCTATCCTGTGACTCTGACTGACCTCCGCCTGGCAGAGGAGCAACACAACACTCAGCGCCTCAATGAGCTGAAGACTATCCGGGCAGAGCGCTTTTCATTGATGAGGCGATTGGCGCAGCTACCGCCGGACACGATCTTCTTTACCCAGATCACCATGGAGGCGGCAGAAGATCCAGAGTTCCTCGATGCCATGCAGGCGGCGCACATCAAAGGAGCTCTCGTGGGCGTAGAGTCTGTGACGCCGGAAGGTTTGAAGGACGTTTACAAGGAATTCAATTGTGCCGGGGAAGACCTTGTCAATCGCCTGAGAACATTTCGTCGCCACGGCGTGTACGTGCTCGGCTCCTTCATTTTCGGCCTGCCTAGTGACCGGCTGGAGACATTCGATGCCACCGCCGCGGCTGCTGCCCGAGCAGAAATCGCGTTTGCACAATTCGTCATGCTTACGCCCTATCCCGGAACCGTCGACTTCCTCCGATGGGAAAAGCAAATGGTAGCGGCTCCGGTCGAGGTGGGCGGCATTCCGATCACGCGCCGATGGCTCATTCCTCAGGCGCTGCGGCCCAAGCTCTACTGGCCCCACCCGACCATGTCAGCCGAGGAAGTTCGCATCCGCACGCAATCGGTATGGGATGCGTTTTATGGATTGAAGTCCATCTGGATACGGTCGCGGTTCATCAAGTCTCTGCGCGCCCGCCTCGCTTTTGTCTTGATCTCCAAGATCTACCGGCAGATGTATGCAGATACGGGGATCGCCACCGACAGTGCCCGAGTCTCTCGATCCGCGCGCTGGGCCCGCTGGCTGGCCAAGCCTTGCCAGCGATTGTTTGCGGCTTCTCCCATGCCGCACCTTGAAATCCCTGGGACGTGGAGCGCGCCGGGCCTGGAGCAAACCGCTTCTGCCAACGACTAAACGGACGTAACGTCCCACCTGCAGGAACAATCCCGCGCGGAGCGGATTCCCGTGTCTCCGGCCGGGTTTGTCAGCTCTGAAGTCATCTTCAGGACCCCTCGACCTCATGTCGAAAGTGTTCAAGTGTGACCACAGAAGGAGACGAGGCTTGTGATATCAACTTGAATATGGGAAAGCGACAATGCCTGCAATGCGGTGGTGAACTGGTGATGTCGTTCCGTCCCAGCGGAATTGGCTGCCTCAGTCCCGACGCGGGGAATGCGCGCAAACCAAACGCAACGTGGAGATGCAGCACCTGCGGACAGGCCTTCACTGCAGAGCAACTTCGAGCAAGCAAACGGGCGAACTCCACAGTGGCGGGCTCATCGTAACCCCAACATGGCAATGGTCAGGCTTCCTGCCGGCACAGATCTTTCGACTACTACCTTGCCTCTCGTAAGCACGGCAACCTAGACCGCTCGTCGAGGTGATAAATGAATGGCAAGGCAGTCCGCGACGCAGTGACCGGAATGGCGATAAGCCTGATGGGACTGTGCAGTTTGATCGCTCAATCAATTCAAGCGACCACGGCCGCAAGCCCAGAGAACAGCGCTAAGGCTCTTCCGTTGGAGAGGAGTGACGGCGAGCTCCGAACTCGCCGCATCCACACTGATGGCAGTGCCCCGGCTTCCTCCCAATTCATGCTGAAGGTCAGCCCAAAGAACAATGGCTCTCAGTATTTGGTGGCGGGTACGGAGGAGGTTGCCCCCGGGGCGACCTTACCGAGACAAAGGCACTTGGCCCAAGACGAATTCGTGCTGATCCACAGCGGAACGGCCCACGTTTGGCTCGGCGATCAGGAACGCAATCTCCATGCCGGGGACTTGTGTTCACTCCGTCGAATACCTTGGTAAGTTTGAAGAACATTGGCACTGAACCGGTCAGCCTGACTTTCATCTTTTCGGCACCCGGATTCGACGATACCATGCGGTGCAATTCCGTGCCGGCTCGTGAGACGCCTGCCCAAATCACCCCAGAGCAGCAAAAAGATTGTGCACACCTCGGGCATGCCGAAAACGCGAATTGGCACGAACAGTCTAAATGAGGGCTACAAACATTCACCGTTACTCAGACGTAGGTCATGCCACTGCGGCTGCGTCGAGCGCCGACCTGATGTGGCGCAAGGCTTGGCCCACTTGCGCCGAGGCTGCGGTCGCTTCTTCTTGTGTCGGCGTTGGAATCTGGAGCAGCCCTTGCCGGCCGAGATCTTCCGGAAGCAAGAATGCGCTTTGGTGGTGCATGACAGTTCTCAGAATGTCCGCCAGGCCTTCGGATTGGTATCCATTCTCGAAGCGGACGCCAGTTCTGTGAAGGATGGAAGGTGACATCCAGTATTCACAGGCCAGAAGCCAGTGGCCTCGAGCGATGGATGACCAGATCTGCAGATAATCGAGCGTCCCTCTCGCACCGAACCCGTAGTCAATGTGAATCAAGCCTTTGTCGGCACCGCGCATCAGATCCTCCCAACTTACGACGACTGCAGACTCCAGCACTCGCTCGAGACTCTGACCCTCGTTAATTTGCATATGTATACTCTCCGTTCGGCGAACGCGCTCAGCCTCTCGCCCATTCTGTATCGCGGTGAAGCGTCCGGCGTGCCTCCGCGCTATTCAAGCAGCTGCTCTGTTGGATATGGCGGGAATGCGCCGAAACGATGGCATAGGGCATACCGAGAAAACGCTTCGCGACGATTCCCGTGATCTCGAGGCTGTTAAAGTCGTGCTGCCTCACCTTCCCCAAAATTCTCTTCATTGCGTTCTGAAGCTTCGTCGCTCCAATTGCACCAAAGAACATCGTCTTTACTCCACCTGCCATGAAGAAGAAGTTCCATCCCGCGGCATGGATCTTGCGATCAAGGGCGAAACCGTCTAGCACCTTAACCAGCCTCCAGTTCTCCGAATAGGGCTCAGTGTCCATGCCAAGGAGTTGTGTCGCCAGCGACCCTTCCTCGATCAGAACTGCACCGACGTTCATGACTGGTGGCATAAGATCGCCCAAGAAGAGACTGGCAGGATCAACCTCGCGTGAGTGCGGTCACCACGACCAACATTGGTGCAATGAATACGATCCCGCCGCTACCGAGCAGGACTTCGCTGAACAAGTCAGGCTTCATTACATCTTCGGGGGGGTGCATTTCCATTTCTCCACGCCAACTCGTAAAGGGAGCCGGCCCTGACGAGGTGACCTCCGCTAAGGGCGTGCCGGTTGGGAATTTCCGCTTGACTGTCCGGCAATAGTAAGAAGGCCACGTCGTCCGGGCCGTTCCAGACTCAGGAGGCAGATCGACGGCTCGTTTTGACGGACAACCGCTCCCTCGGAACCATCCATAGAGTAGCTGATTTCTATTCGCAATACTGTGCAGAACGGCTCACTTTCGGAAATTCGTGCCGGCAAGCAATCGGGATCGCGCCCGGCATTCACGGTGTCTGGAAATTGGCCGCTGTTGAAGTCGCTGAATACGGACAGTTCTTGCAGCGCTACAGCGGACACGCTGCCGCAACTGTGGCCGCGAAAGGACAGATCAACATGTGCTCTTCCATGTCGCACCTGGCGCGTTCCATATCGACCAGTTGCTTGGCTGCAAATTCCGTGCTGATTCGATACAGCACTGCAGAACGGGCCGCACGGTATTTGCTTGCCGCGGATTCGAAGGTGAGGGTGAGCTTCTCGCATTTTTGGCAAATTGTCATGGGCCATCTCGGGGAAACAACTCCAGGAAGAGCTCTGGAGGCTGAGAGCGACCGCCCCGATTTACGGCTGCGGGTTCAATATCTCGTGCTCGGCTTGCACCCAGTCCTGCTGGTCCTGGCCGGGCTCACAACCACGCCCTTCGTAGAGCTGGTAGGCGCGTTCTCGAATCATGTTCTCCAATTCTGCTGCACCGCGAATCGGTACCACTCGTGTAAGGGTCCCGTTCGAGAGGACGAGAGTTTTGGGCTTCGCGGGTGTGGGTGGGTGGGGCTTAACCATGCTGAACCTCGGATTCGTTACTAAGGGGGCGAACTTCAGATCAGCTGACTTAGCTCAGGGAACCTGAAAGAGCGACGGAAGGGACTCACTCATCTTTGACCCTACGCTCAATATCCTTGTGTGTCAAACGGTCGGGAGCGATGTGCCGCGTCGATGCCGGAACTTGCGCCAGTGGCCCGAACCGACACGCCCCAGATGAATGCTAGTGCCCGCGATGAGAGAGTGCGAGCACAAGTTCTTGCCTGATTCTTTTCCGTCTGGATTGCCTTTGCTCGAGTTCTTTTGCGCTCGGAGGATGAGCTTTCGGGGCGCTCTCTTCCCGGTTCAGACTCAACAGTTCCTTAAGGAGGGCCGTCACTCGGTCGGCATTATCACTCATGAGAATAGTCGATGGGCTTGGTTGTCGGTCATATGCAAGATCGTCAGGTTACGCGCTTGAGCATCTCGCGGAATGCGGTCGCGGTGTGGGTCACATCGATCTCTCTCATTGGCTCCCATTGAATTGGCGGAAAATTACCAGTGACTGATTCCTCAGTACCTTTGCTCTGCCGAGGGCCGCACGATAGGCAAATCGCTCCTACGTGCCTGACGTCGGTCTCCTTGGAGATCTCATTCTCGCGGACTGCCAGCGATCCTGATACAACCGGTCCATCGCACTTGTCACAGGAGTAGGCTGAGAGATGCAGGTACTGTTTTCTCATCAGCGCCCTCCAAAACGCAAAGCAATCCCTGCCCACACCCTAGCCGTCGATGATAAAAAACATCTGTTCATTATTGAACATTCGAGCAGGCCCGGATGGAAACTGTCCAATTCTGACCAGACCGACCGCCCCCCAGAGTGAGACAGTTGTTATTGTGGAGGAAGGTGCGTTGCCACTGTAGTGGAGGGACGATGTTTAGCCGTTCAAAGCATCAAGTCCTGGTAGTTGATGACGATCCGAGTATTCGAGAAACCATCGCAATCCTGCTAATCTCCTCCGGATACGACGTTGCCACGGCCGAAGATGGTTTCGGCGCGCTCCAGCAGCTCAGGCGGACGATGCCCACCTTGATCGTCTCTGACCTCAACATGCCGCGAATGTCGGGATATGAGTTGCTCTCCGTGGTCCGACGGCGTTTCCCGCAAATCATGACGATTGCCATGAGCGGCGACTATCGGGGCGACACCGTTCCTGAGGGTGTGATTGCCGACAGCTTTTTCGCTAAAGGCGAAGGCCTGCGGAAGCTCTTGCCAATGATCACCGTGTTGGTGCGAACGTCCGTAGAGCGGGCAAGCGCCCATCAGAAAGAAGTGGCGCCAGCCTGGATCCTCCGTAATGGAAATGACTCGCAGGGAATGCCGTATGTAGTTGTGAGCTGTGCGGAATGCTTGCGGACATTTCCGGTGCAGGTGGTGGAGGCGACGACTGGCACAGTACTGGAAGCGTCGTGCCACTTCTGTCCCAACAGGAATCGCTACATCGTTGAACCGCTGGCTACGAGGTGCCACGAACTGTTCGCCTGAGCAGAGTCGCTCCCCAGATCCATCCAATACCTACAAGCCACACAAAGTCCCAGAACCACCAAAACCGCCCAAGGCTTCGAGTCTCCATTCCATCCCGCTCTTGCATCATTCCCTTCCCGTCAGACTGGCGAGCGATTGCCGCACTCCAGACATAATCGTTTGGACCGCGGCGTGATCAGCCCGCAAAAGGGACACACCCTTTGCGATCCGAAACCTCGGCTCCGGGCCTTCAATGCAGCCACCCACCCCGTGAGTGCGCCAATGGCGGAACTGAGACGTCTGCGAATACGATCACGGAAACGTCGAAAGGTCATCAATTCCCCCTTCCCTTCGGGTCTCCAACGGACTTACCATGACAGATGGAGCCTGTTCACTTCTGTACCGAATTGCTCAGATCCCTCGAAAAGTCCCTAGGGCTGGGCAAGAGAGAGAAGTTCCAACTACCATCCGCCCCCTGCCAACTGTAGAGTTCGTAGCCCATGGGCGGCTTACGCAAGGAGTCATTGGGACCCTGTGCGGAGCAGAGAGCAAGTGCTATACAGAGATGGAGCAGGCTTTGCGCGGAAGGGGAGCATTCCTTTGGTCAGCAATCGCCAGAGCGAACTCAGGACGTCGGTCGCGGGAAGGTCGTGGCGGAATTATGGTCTGGCCGTGGACCGGTCAAGGTGCCGAGCGGTTTGATCCACGACTGGATTGCTGCGGTCTTCATTCCCGCCTCGACGATCCCGGAAACATTTTCCGTGATCCAGGACTACGACAACCACATGAACGTTTACAAGCCGGAAGTGGTTGACTCGAAGCTGATTCGGCGCGACGAAAATGACTTCCAGATTTATCTGCGGCTTCTAAAGAAAAAAGTCATTACCGTGGTTCTCGATACCGACCATGAGGTGCATTGTCGTCCGGTGGACAAAACACGTTGGGTCTGCCGCTCTTACACGACGCGAATTGCAGAAGCGGAAAACGCGGGAAGCCACGACGAGCGAATTATGGAACCGGATACCGGTTATGGATTTCTCTGGCGCTTGTATTCCTATGGCGATTCGAGGAACGCGATGCTGGAGTAGTGGTCGAATGCCGCGTCATCTCACTCACGCGCGGCTTGGTTGGGCCATTGAGCCCATCATCCAGAAGCGTTCCAAAGAGTCGCTTATCCACACCCGGGAAGCCACGCGGCAAGCACTACATGACCAAAACCTGTAGGAGCCGCGCTGTCGCGACAGAGTCGCTCCAAGCTCTATAGGGATAGTCCAGGCTCGACCCTGCAACTCAATGTTTGAAAGGTATCGGTGCCATCAGTGGGATTATAGGTTGGGTTTTTGAGGGTAATGGCGGTTCGTAATTATCTAAGACTCTAAGTCGGCTTGGCTTTCCTTGTGGATTATTGTGGCGCGATTTGTGTTGACTTCTGTGGCAATAGGGATATGGTTAGAGCAGAGAGTCCTGTTATCCCAACGCAGGAGGCAAACCACCGATCACCTTTCTTCATTTGGAGTTGAGTTATGAACCCGGCATTTCCCCCCTGCCTGAATCCCACCGAGTGGACGACTCTGTACAGAGCCGTCATTCACGAAACCAACCAAAGCCTTCTCTCGCAACGGGTCTCGGAAGCTGAAGACGCAGTGATCGAACGTGGACGAGAGATTTCTTACGATCACCGGGCCGCCGACGAAAAAGACGCCTTAGAAGACGCACTGTATGTCTTGAGGGCATACCGAAGTGCTCGGCAGCACGCCCGAACCTGCATACCGTTGTAATCGGATTGTCAAGGTCTGTTCTCGAAACGGCTGGAATATGAATCTCCAGCCGCCCCAGAAGACCCACATTTGGACCTGTTGAGTCAGCCCTCCGTGTCCAAACGGATTGAATGCTTGCTGGCCTCTCCACAGCCGAAGCAAACACCGACACGGCGAAAACCCAGCTTGAAAAAACACGACCGGACTTGAAACAGGCATCCCAAGTCAAACCTCGCAGGTCGGAGCGTCTAGTGCACTCGAATAAGCGGGCTGGGGCATACGCCAATTGGTATCGTCACAGCTCAATTGTTTCGAGTGGAGGCTTTGCAGATGTTGTTCGCGTATCTGTTTGCCCGGAAATCGCGTCTCATCTCTGACGATCGGGCGAAGAAAAGTTCGAAGCGTCTGTCTCCCGCAGAGCTTTTGATTCTCGTTTCTCCAATTCCGCCTGGCGATGTTTGGTAGCCTCAGTGAGATCAGTTCCCGCCTTGAGATCTATCCTTTCAATGAAGTAGCGCCAGCCATCGTGCCGATCTGAAGAGTTTTGGGCATCCTCAAACCTTTTCAACTCCAGTTCTGCCTGATGCCTGCTTCCGATGACGGCGATCACGCCCGCCGAGCGGTAAGTGCGGAGGTTATAGCGGATGATGGCGAAAGAGGCGCTACTGTCGTTGATGGTCAATAGGAATCCATTTGCGATAAGTCCAACGAAGAACAGATGCAACCGAAACAACAGCTCTCAAATTTTATGACGCCGGTGTTCTCTCGATGAGTCGCGTGCAGCATCGTGCTCAAGTTTCGGGCGAGCTTCGTTCAAACTGATCGCGCGGTCATTCAAGCGGAATCCATTCAAAGATTCAATCGCTGCCTTGGCTTCAGCCGCGTCTGTCATTTCAACGAAAGCGAAACCCCGAGGTCCGCTGGTGTCACGGTCTTTCACAATGGTGACGGTTTGCACGGATCCATAGGCTGCGAAGAGATCTTTCAACTGCGCTTCCGTGGTCGTTGGATCCAGGTTTCGAACGAAGATGTTAATCACAGTCTTTCCGCAGAATTTCCAGTCAGCTCTTCTTGCCCGCAAAAGCGAAAAGGGCGATCTCCGTTGATATCGCCTCTTCGCAGAATTCATCGGTCTAGAGTGCCTGCACGTTCTCAGCTTGCCAGCCCTTGGGACCCTTGGTGACATCGAACTGCACCGTCTGGCCTTCCTGCAGGCTTTTGAAGCCGCCCGCCTGGATGGCGGAGAAATGCACAAAAACGTCCTCGCCAGTCTGACGGCTAATAAAGCCGTAGCCTTTGGCGTCGTTGAACCACTTTACTGTTCCTTTTTCCATGTGTGTTTGTACTCTTGTTCCTTTGTGATAGTTACGCTGGAGGAATTCGGAAGAAAACCTATGCAGGTTACTGGCCGTTGAGGCGAGAGCTGCTCGACCGATTCGGTCTAACGCAGATAGTAATGTTACGCGACGCCGGCACAATTAGCAAGGCGATTCGCCATCAGTAGCATTAAGGCGCTTCGGCCGACTCGCGAGCGGTACGAAGGTTGAACACCCAATGGATCGCGCTGTTCACAGCCCGGCGGGCGACTCTCAGCATGATTGGGGCCAACAGCGTACACTGAACCTACCCAACCTCGAAGATACGCCGCTAACGCCCCACGCACCTTGCGCCTTCGCGATTGAGAGATCGAGAGGCGCATGTTCGAGCAGCGCTTACCCATTGTCCAGGCGTTCTACTACACCCTCTGCAACTGCAGTCAAAAGCGCGCATCTTGACGCGCCTCATGACGCTGATTGCGACGTTTGTGCTCGGAACATCGGTGTTGTTTCGCTCTTCCCCGGATTATCGGATGCCCGTCTGCGTCATTGTGTCGATGGCAGCCGTCATGGTTGCGGTTCGGAGTCTCTTCAACGGAAAGATCGCGTACGCGATGCTCTTTCTCTCAATTCTGGGCATATTCACACCCTTCCGGAGCAGTCAGTTCTCTCCCGTACTCAATTCCATCCTCGACCTGTTGACGCTGGCGCTCTTAGCGGCTTCACCGATGATGATCAGAAAATCCACACCGCCGGTGGTCACCAGCACTACACCAGAGAGGTTGTAATCACGCAGCGCTTAATTCACCAAACGATAGGAGTTCAGCATGTCAGCACGGAATGGAGACAGATCAAGATTTCACCGCGAGCGCAAACAAAAGATCGCTCGACGGAAGCGCACCAAGGAACTGCTGAAGGGCACGGTGACGCGGCCCAGATCGGTGATCAATCCTGCCGCTCCGAGGCGAACGACGGTGTCGGCATGACTACACCACTGCTCGTCGTATCGGCTCCCACGCCCATTCCGGGTTCAATCAAGAAGAAACGAGTGCTGCTGGTCGACACCTCGCGGGCGAAGCGCGAGTTGCGCGCCGAGATCATGAGGAAACTCGGCATCGACGTGGATTGCGCCGCGGATATCAACGAAGCGCTTTCCTGGTGGCGAGCCGATCTTTACAATTTGGTGCTCATCAGCGCGCAGGATGACAGCCGCCAACGAGACGACTTTTGTGAAGTCATTCGAAACGCCACACCTCCGCAACAGTTGGCGTTTCTGGTTGGCAAACCCCAGTACCTCGCAGATGCGCCAGGGGCGAACGGGGAGTCTTCCGTCCAGAAGAACGACGAGCAGGTCCAGGCCGTGGACCTGAGGGCAACCCTTCCCGGCGAGAGTGACGACGTGCAGCAGCTCTGGGGAATCCTCGAGGCCTCCCGACGAATATGCGCCGTCCGATCCGCATCCGTTGCTCGCACCCAACCGATACGGGACAGACCGGCGCCGCTGCGAGATTCTGAAGGACGTATCACGAATCGAACGCGGGCATCGGCCAGCCTGGATGATTTACTGAAAGAGGAGTTGCCATGAAGAACCTGTACGTTGGAAACCTTCCCCACAATACAACAGAAGCCGAGCTGCGAAATATGTTCGAGGCACATGGCGCGGTCGAAAAGATCAGCCTGGTCACCGACCGGGATACCGGCCGCGCCCGCGGTTTCGGGTTTGTCGAAATGAGCAATGCCAGTGAAGCTGACAAGGCAATGGCGGCGCTCAACGGGACGAATCTGGGCGGAAGAACCATGATCATCAACGAGGCCAAACCCAAGTCTGACCGGCCAAGAAGTGGCGGCCAGCGCTTTGGCGGTGGGGGTAGCCGCGGGCGCGACGATTACCGGGGTCACGCTCGTCAGCCGCGCGAACCGCGCTGGTAGCTTTTTCCAATGCACAGAGTGCGCCGAGTAGACTGAAAAGTCGGTGACGAACTAGTAGATTCTTCCAAGGGATGAGTATGCCAAGCGGCCGAGCAACATTTACAAAGCGGCAAAAAGAACAGGCACGGCAACAGAAACAAAGGGATAAGGCGGAACGCACGAACCAACGAAAGCAGGAGAAGCCTGTGGAAGGCGCGGGTGAGATGGCCGAACTGCGCGACCATGCTGCAGCTCAGGCGGCTCTGTTCAACATGGGCATGGAAGAAAGCCGAGATTGTGGAAAAGTACACGACCGACACTCGAATCGTCGAGTGTAGTGCACCCTTTCAAACTAGACACAAGGGGCCGTGTTTGAAGTAAGGGTTTGGGCAAAGAACTGAGCACGGGAATCGTGCGGGGTTCTGCCCCGGAGTCCGCGATGCGGACGGTCGTGATT
>Ga0335069_10008398_pt1 | contig 14784 bp, 16 predicted proteins | sample Lox_Sample_11_FD_206714 | JGI IMG/M metagenome (GOLD analysis project Ga0335069, IMG submission 206714) | Soil microbial communities from Loxahatchee National Wildlife Refuge, Florida, United States - Lox_Sample_1.1 | ecosystem: Environmental > Terrestrial > Soil > Wetlands | place: USA... | reverse complement strand
CGGCTTGTCTTTCCAAACCCGCGCACGGGCGAGCCCTGGAAGCCAGACACGTTCTCCAACGAGTTCCTGCGCGCCGTGAGAGCATCGAACCTACCGAAGGTCACGTTTCACGGCTTACGCCACTCCTACGCCTCGATATCGTTGCGCGCCGGCACACCGCTGAAGGTCGTATCAGAAATGCTCGGCCATACGACGATGGCGATTACGGCTGACCTTTACACGCACGTACTCGGCGACTTAAAGGCCGAAGCTGCTGATCGGCTTGACACGATCTTTCACGATGCCGAAACGCGGCGTGCTGCGGTCGGCGAACAGGCCGCGTGGGCCAAATGTGGGCCAATCGCGAGAGCGCCTTCGAAAAAAGTCAGTAAAATAAGGCGATTGTTGGTAGCGCCAACGGGAATCGAACCCGTCTTTCCGCCTTGAAAGGGCGATGTCCTAACCGATAGACGATGGCGCCACGGGGATCCACAACACCGTAGCGGGCACGAAGGCGGCTGTCAATGGCGTCCGCCCGCTCCTGGGGGCGCGACGAAATGCCGGCTTTTGGTGTTGGCAGGTACGATGAAGCAGCTGATTGTGTTCGACCTCGACGGCACCCTCGCGCCGAGCAAGTCCTCTATTGACGGCGAGATGGCCTCGCTGCTCGCGGGTTTGCTCGACGTGATAAGGGTCGCGATTATCTCCGGTGGCGATTTTCCGCAGTTCGAGCAACAGGTGCTCGGCCAACTGCCCGCGGCCGGCAAACTGCAAAACCTGTCGCTCCTCCCGACATCGGGAGCCAAGTTCTTTGCCTACGACGGCGCATGGAAAAAGCTTTACTCCGACGATCTGAGCGACGCGGAGAAACAACAGATCGAAGACGCGTTGAACAAAGCGGTGTCGCAGAGCGGTTTCCAGCCGGAACAGGCGTGGGGCGAACGCATCGAGGACCGCGGAACGCAAATCACCTACTCCGCGCTCGGCCAGCAAGCGCCGCTCGAGGCGAAAGAAACGTGGGATCCTGATTTTGCGAAGCGGCAGAAGATCAAGGCGATCCTCGATGGCCTGCTTCCTAATTTCTCGGTTCGACTGGGCGGCACGACGTCGATCGACGTTACGCGCCCGGGCATCGACAAAGCCTACGGGATTCGCAAGTTGCGCGACGTGCTGCACGTGCCCATTGACGAGATGCTCTTCATCGGCGACGCCCTCTTTCCGGGCGGCAACGACTATCCCGCCCGCGAAGCCGGCGCCGACTCTATCGCCGTTCGCGATCCCGAAGACACCAAGCGCGTCATCGAAACGATTATCGCCTTGCGCTAATGAACGTGACGGCCGAGTTGCCCTTCTCATCTTTGACCTTGATCTGATCGGTCTCGTTCTTGCCGCACGAGACGCCCTGCGGAACGACGGTGAACGCCCCACTCGTCGTCGTCGGAATTTGAACGACCCAACACGTACCGACGATCGTCTCGGCCGTAAATTGCCCGGTATAGCCGTCTTCCACAGCAATGAGCGTAAACGGCGACTCGATCGATTCGCCGGCGGGCTGCGCGGCCGTCCCGTTGGGGGTTAGTTGAATCACATTGGGCATGAAATCGCTGTGCGTGCAACCGGAACCCGATGCAACAAGAAGTGCGAGACAGCGCATTACGTCAGACGACTTCACGAGCGTCCTCCTTGAACGCTATTGATCGGATGGATCGGCGGAGTATGCAAATGCGTTTCATCATGGGCCTGGTAGGATTCGAATCTCTCAAGGGCCATTCCGCCTCGTGGCAAGTCATCCTACTTGGGCCACCTCGTGCTTGGGCGATAGCTTTTATATGGCGATCCGACCCCGCACAAAGCAACTCGGTACGGTTCATTGTTCCGAGTTGTTCCGAGTCGGGGGGATCAAGGTACGCGCGCCTAGCGATACGCAGCAGCGCGCGCAAAGCCACAATGCGAGCCGCTCAACGCTTTTAGCAAGCGCAAATGGCCCGACAGCGTGTCGCGAGGTGGCGCTAAAATGCCGCCCCCTCAGCGGCGGAAGCTATCGCTTCCCACCGGACTTGTCTCTAATGGCGGTCGAACCAGCGGTATTGAACGGCCGCACTGATGGTTGCGAAGTCCTGACCGAACTGCCTGCTCAGCCAGTGCGACCACGAGACCTTCGCCGAAAAACCCGGTCCCACTGGTTGCGCGAAAGACAAACCGTAGCGCGAGTTTGATAGTGCATTGTGAGGCGTTTCTGCGTCTACCGCCGTCGCGCCACCCGCAGCGTAGCCCACGTCCAATGCTAGCCATTGCCCTGGGCGAAAGCTATATCCGCCATGAACTTGATAAAGAGCAAGCGGTGCTTGCTGCAGCGTGTGCCCACCAAAAAAATTTGTATTGTTACCGAAGAGCCACAGAGCGACAGCAAAATCGGCGAACCATTTCCCCATCGGAACTTCTCCGCCGATCTCCGGCTTGAAAGACCATCGGTTCGAGCCAACGTTAATCAATCGCGTCGGGTCGTACGTTCCCGTCGGCACGGTCGCGGTAACACCTACTCCGAGCGTTGGGCCCGGCTTGCGACGCGCAAACTCAACGGGCGAAAGGCCCCGGCTCAAAAGGTCGACGGAAACCCGTAAGCGCAGGTCGGGAAAGCCATCTCGCGTGGTAGCCGCAGTCTCCCCATAGACGGCTCCCGTAATGTGTCCGGCCAGGTACGGAACGGCAACCGCCCAAGTCGCAGTGCGGCCCGCCAACGGGAAGGTGTGAGTGAAACTCAGGCTGACCGTGTCGATTGAAGCATGAACGTCGCTCAGCGGAAGCGACGGATCGAGGGGTACGCTGCCTGTCGATTTCGTGACCGTTCCAACGACGAAGTTCGTGTCGATCGGCAAGGCCGAGTAGACGCGAGGCTCGAGTTCCTGGCTCGTCGCCGGCTCCGCGCCGCAGAAGAATACGAAAAGCGAAAGCGCCGCGAAAAACGGCCTGAATACAGCTTTTCTGATACGCGCTCGCAGCGACATAATGGGCCGGGAGCTCTCTGAACTTCGCAAAATCAGCCGCTTAGCAGCCCAATGGCGTTAGGAACAGGGGCGCCCCAACGAGTGCAGTGATGTTTTTCCGGTTAAGAAAAGCACCTAGCTTGTTGAGTTCCATCATGCCCTGCCGGCTTCAGCAAATTCTGGTTCTCCGTAGATCAGCGCCGTTTTAGTCGTGCCGTCGAAGAGACCGTCTTTCAGCGGAGCCTGAAGAGCTTTAAAGAAATCGTCAGCCCTCTCATGCGCCTTCTGTTGTTTTCCGGCTTCGCCTTTCATGTGATATGACCAGCCAAACTCGGCAACCAGGGCGTGGAATGCGTCAACCGTGGGTCGCGTCCACACGGCGAGATCCGCGTGCGCGACGGCATCTTTGCCAAAAGTGTACGATCCGAGTCTCGCGCCGATCTCGAAGACTCGAGCGTTATTCACCGCCGACACGCTGGCTTCCGGGTCGAGATCGAGCACTTTGAGGCCCGGAAAGACCTCAATGATCCTAGACATGGGCTGCTGAAAATTCACGATTGGGTAGTATCCGATCAGATTGTTCGAAAAGATGCTTTTGACCGAACCAAGTTTCTCGCCGCGAATAAGTTCCTCTTTGAACTTATATCGCGTGTCGATGTCTTCCATCGAAGTATCGACTTTGAAATCAGCCGATTCGCGAAAGTCGGGCGAACGACGCTTGAACGTCACCTCCCACGTTTCGTCGGGCCAACCGCTCGAATGATCGCGCCGAAGACGCAGAATGACGTGCTTGGCGCGAAACACCGCGTCCGGCGTATCGAAGAATTGCACTTCGCGAAGTTCGGAATCGATGCGATCGAATGCCTCATACTCAACTTGGAATGCCCGAGCGAGCTTCACGAGATTCCTATTAAATTCCAGGACCGACCGTTTGGTCGGGAAGAGACCTGGTTTCAGAAGAAGCTTGAATTCGCGTGCCGTAATTACGCTTGCCATGGTTTATCCTTTCGTTGTGTGGCGTTCGACGATCGGGCGCACGGCTTCGATCAGCGTCGCCGCGGCGATCGCCGAGAGCGCGCCGATCAGGACGAGCACGATGTCGCGCTGTTCCTGGGCCGTCACGTCGACCCACTCCACCGAAACTGTGTCGTCGCCGGCATATAGAATCCGCATCCGGCTACCTCCCAGGGGCGACTGGAGACCGCCAGAGAAACGTAAATCGTCAACATTCTCGAGCGCGGAGACGTCCAGGAGAACCGCGCCGCCTGAGCCGGTCCGAGCTCGAAGCGTCATCGCGCGCTCGGTAAATGTTGGCGCCGTGGCCAGGGGACGCTCGAGTTTGCAAATGATTCCAGCTCTGCTGTCCGGCGCGCGCATAAGGGCACCACGCAACGGATTAGGAATCGGAATGAAGACTTCATCGCGACTGCTTTGAATCTGAACCGGCGTAAGCGCCGCCGCTTTGTCTGCATCGACCAAGAAGGCCGCGAGTTCCCCTCGTCGGCTTGGCAGCGAGCCGCACGCAACAAACCCCAAGTCCCGTCCCCGGACCGCGATCGAACGCATCGTAGGGGTGATCAAGAACAGGACATGGGCCTGGCTCATTAGAGCAGCTTCGGCAAATCGGTCTCGTTCTTGTTGCAGCGACGCCGCGCCAAGGGATACGCGCTCGAATTGAACTGGTGGCCGCTCGTCGAAAAGAATCGCGATCACAGGACTTGGGCTGTGGTTCACATGAGTAATCCAACGCGTTAGCTGCAAGGCAATTAGCGCGATGACCAGCGCTAAGTACAACCACAGATTCCTCTGCCAGATCCTCATTCAACTGCCAGCGAACTTCGCCCGCGCCTACGGACTGCTCACAGAGGCATTACGCTTCACGTATCATCACTGCCGAGTTCGGCTTTCAATCCCTCGCCTAACGTGAGGCGAGGCTTCTCGCCAGCGCGCATTTTAGTGGGTTCCCACGGCTCCCACTCCTCCCAGCCCAGTGCCAGCGACGCGAGGCGGAAACCAAAGCCGACGACAAAAGCAATCGCGGTCGAGGTGATTACGGGCAATCCCATGGCCTGCAAGCAAACCAGGTAGGCTACCCCTGTAAGCGCCGCGGCGAGAATGAAGAATTCGCCGCGAACGAGCTGTTTCGGCACGACCAGACAAGCGCCGTCGATGATCCATCGACCGGCAGTTGTGGCGATGACGCCGATGATCACGGCGGCCGCGTCGCCGAGATGGGCGTCGAGCGCGGCTTGTGCGCCGACGATTGCGTACCATGGAAGCGAGAACGCCGTCATGAATTGAAACAGGCCGTCTTTGAAGCGCTGTTCGCTTTGATAATCGATGAACAGCGCAAGTCCGGCGGCCGCAAAGCATGCGATGAGGTACCACGGATTCTGCAGCGGCGAGGGAATTCGATTGACCAAGACGTCGCGCACGATACCGCCACCGATACCGCCCGCATAGGCGAGGATGATGATCCCGGCTATAGTGAAGTGCTTGTAGTGGTCCGGACGGCGAGCCAAGAGCGCACCATTGAATGCATTGGTGGTCGCGGCGATCAGGCTGATGTAGCCGAGCGTCCCGAGCGTTAACAACCCATATTCGGGCGAAAGGATCAGTTGGGTCATGCCGATTTCGTCCGCGTGAAATAGCCTCGGATCGGCAGGCTAAGGATAAACGTGATCGCGAGATACGCGAAAATCGTTGGGAGGACGAGCGAACCCTCGAACACCGGCTCGGTTCCGATCAGCACGCACAAACCAATGTTGCGCATGAGGGTCGCGATAGCAAGAGTCCGGCGATAGTGAATATCCGGGCCACCGAAGAGCCATCCAAGGAGTATCGAGAAAAGGCCGATCGTCGCGATGATGAAGAGGTTTCCGTGACCGAAATCAGACGACAACGAGCCGACGATAGTCTTAAAAACCAGAACGACGAAAGTCAGCGCCGCAGCTAGGAACAGAACGTGAAGGACTTTTACGAGCTTTTCCGTCGCGGATGGCGCCAAGCGCGGGCCGATTAACGCCCCGAGAATCAGCGGGATGAGTTGAAAGAGCACGAGCGTCGTCAGAAACTTCGCCGCCGGCACCGGCGGCACGGGCGCAGACGGCGCAATCAGGGCAATCAGCGCGATCGTGATGGGAATAGTTGCCACCGAGAGCGCGGTAAAGCAGAACGAAATCGTGATGGCAAACCCAAGACTGCCTCCCACGGTTCGACCGGCGGTGTTGACGAGAAACGGCACTCCCGGGGCCATCGCCATCAGAACGATTCCGACGGCTACGCCGCTCTGCACATGAAAGAACTGGACCAGTAAAATCGCAAAGACCGGCACCAAAACGAAGTTTGCCAAGAATGCCCGTCCCATGAGACCGTATTGGCGAAGCGTTTCAACCAGGCGTCGCCGATCGAGCTGTAGTCCCGCGCCGACCATGGTAGAGACGATCATGATCAGCGCGAGCGCTTTTACTGGGGACATGAACTCATAGGCTAAGCTCTCCTCAGATCGAGGGAGTTGATGTCTGAGTGCGTTGCCGCGCGAGAAAAAGCACATAAAATGTCGCCATTATTGCATCTGCACCGACGACGGACATGGTCAGGAGGCGCCTGCACAACGGACTTGTGATGACGAGCAGGCCGAACATGACCTTCTCTGTGGCTCCCGCAATGATGACCGGCACGCGAATTTCCGGACGATAGGCAGCGTAAATCAGCAAGCCGCCGACGAGCGCGCCCAACAAGCTCCAGTGGCGCGCAACCAGGATAACCGTAGTATCGTTGGTCTTCTCTGCAACAAGAAAGTCGAGAAGCTGGCGGGGTATGAACAACCCGACGCCGACCGGAACGGTGAGCGCGCCTGTAACCACCAGGATCGCGCCGACATTTGCTCCGATCACGCTACGCTCATTATCAGAATCTCTTTAGCCGTTGACCCCGGCGATTACCCGGGTTTGATGCTTGGCCAGATCGAGCGCGCTTCTCTCTGCCGGTGTCTTCGGCGTTGGCTCGATATCGAAGGTGACCTTTTTGATGGTCCCCGTAAACGGGAACGGAGAGGTATACGTCGGCGAGACAGGCGCCCGATTATCCCTTCCGATATCCATACACGCATAGCCGGAGAACCGCAGGGGAACCGTATGCTCCATCCGACCCTCCGCGACGGACTTCCCGTTTACCAGTAACCTGGTCTTCCCGCCGGTAGCCGGCTTAGATGCGTCCGCTACGAACTCGAATCGCGCCGTCACCGGGCCGGCAGGAAGCCGGTCGGGCGACGAGATCGTCCAGCCTTTTGACATTCCGCGCAGAAGGGCACCTGTGTCTCCTACGCGCTCCAAAAGCTTCACCAACTCCGGATGGGAATGGCCTTCCGTGCTGGGGATGCCCAAGAAGCTGTACGTGTGATGGAGTTTTCCGTTCTGCACGTACAGCGAGAAGCCGCCGAGGAAATCAGCGTTGGCGACAATCGCACCTTCCGCCCCGCCGGGTGGTATTACCAGGTCGGCCTCGATCGCGTACGACGTGCCGTAGATGTGCGGAATCATTCCCGGTCCGACGTTCTCGACGCCCGAGTAGAATGTAAACTTGGTCTGCTCCCCGGCATTCGGCGGCAAGAATCCAAAGAAACTCGCCATCCCACCGAGGAGCGGCAAGACGTTGAATTTTTCCGCCTCGGACCAGAATAAGGCTTTAAGCTCCGCTAATTTCTCCGGGTTCTTCGTCGCCAAGTCGTTCGCTTGTGAGAAATCTTCGAGCGTGTTGTACAGTTCCCAAACGTCCTTCTCGGGATCCCAGACGCCCGGCGCGAACTTTTCCATTGCTTTTGGATCGAGCGCCCAGGGGATGCGATCGAGCTTGGAGCTCGCGATCCAGCCGTCCTTATACATCGCGCGATTACCGAAAATTTCGAAGTATTGCTGGGTGTGACGCTCCGCTGCCTTTGCATCATCGAACGTATACGCGAAGCTGACGCCGTGCAGCGGCATCTGCTCGATACCGTTGACGACCTTCGGTGCCGGAATCCCGGTTAGTTCGAGAATCGTCGGCGCGACGTCGATCATATGCGTAAACTGCGATCGCAGGCCTCCTTTATCCGTGATGCGCTTCGGATAACGGATGACCATCGGGTCGCGGGTCCCGCCAAAGTGGGATGCAACTTGCTTGCCCCATTGGAACGGCGTATTCCCCGCCCAAGCCCACGCGCACGCAAAGTGAGGAGCGCTGCCCGGTCCGCCCCAGGTGGCTGCTCCGCCGTACGCCTCGGCCAGCGTAAGCTGCTGTTCGGCGGTCAGCGGGACGCCGTTGAGGACGGTCATCTCGTTGAAGCATCCGGTCGTCGTGCCTTCCATGCTCGACCCGTTGTCGCCGTAAATGTAGAAGACCAGGGTGTCGTCGAGGATGCCCATCTCCTCGATCGCCGATACTACACGCCCGATATTGTAATCGGCGTTTTCTTGGTACCCGGCGTACACTTCCATCTGCCGAGCATAGAGCGCCTTTTCCGCTGCCGTGAGCGAGTCCCACGCGGGCATCGCCTCGTTACGCGGCGTCAATTGCGCGTCGGCCGGAATGACGCCCAGCTTCTTCTGCCGTTCGAACGTTTGCACGCGTAGCGCGTCCCATCCGCCGTCAAACTTGCCCTTGTACTTGTCGGCCCACTCGCTTGCTACGTGATGCGGCGCGTGACTCGCCCCGGTCGAGTAATAGATGAAGAATGGCTTGTCAGGTGCTTGTGACTTCTGCCCGTGAAGCCATTGAATCGTTTTATCCGCCATTGCGTCCGGCAAGTAGAAGCTTTCGTCGGCCGGTGGCCCGAGGACCGTGTTGTTTTCGGTAAGCACCGTGTCGTATTGGCTCGCCTCACCCCCGAGGAAGCCCCAGAAGTAATCGAATCCAAGGCCATTGGGCCACCGGTCGAACGGGCCAGCCGGACCTTGCTGATCGTCTGGCGTCATATGCCACTTTCCGAACGCGGCCGTGTTATAACCGTTATTTCGCAAGATCTCTGCGAGCGACGCGGCACTCTTCGGCCACGTCGCGTTGTATCCGGGCCAGCCGCCACAAAACTCTGCGACCGAACCGAATCCGACGGCATGATGATTGCGACCCGAGAGTAGAGCGGCGCGGCTCGGCGAGCAAAGCGCGGTGACGTGAAAGCGATTAAAGCGAAGACCCTCTTGTGCGAGTCGCTCCAGCGTTGGGCTCGCGCTAGGGCCGCCGAACGTCGCTGGATTTCCGAACCCAGCATCGTCAACGAGCACGAGCAGAATATTTGGTGCACCTTTGGGGGCCGGGGTCGGAACCGGAAAGGCCGGCACGCTACCCGAGAGCGTTCGGTTTGCGACTCCCTTGAACGGGCGATCGGGAATCGGCAGGATACTGCGGTCGAGCGCCTCGCCGTCGGGTTGCGTGGCTGACATAATTCGGTACCTCTCACCAAAAGCTGTTGGGTAGTGAAGGCGCCGGCGCCAGTTGGCTATCGGTCGTGGAATTGAGGGCGCCCTCCTTTAGGGGTCTGAGCGCAACGTAGCATGGAGTTGGCCGGCTTTCTTATCATTTGGCGCCAAAAGAGGTAATCGCCATCCCCGCAGGATGGGGCGCCTGAGCGTTCAAGACGCCGCCGTTTACAACATTGCGAGGCGGTGCTTTCAGTTGGTCGTTTTGGAGGGGGCTAAAAGCCGCTTGAAAGTTTTGGGCGCCATACCCGCCCAACGTTTGAATGCGCGCGTAAAATTAGCGGGTTCGCCGTAGCCTGCTTCGAAGGCGACGTCGATGAGCTTGAGGTCCGTTTCCTCCAGTAATCGTCGTGCAATCTCAAAGCGTGATTCATCGACGATCTGTGAGTAGCTCAGGCCTTCTGACTTTAGATGACGCTGCAAGTTTCGAGTGCTCATCCCGGTCAGTTCCGCAACAAATCCGAGGTCGGGAAAGCCGCTGTGCAGCAAACTTGTGACGGCTTGCCGGACCGAACCGGTCAGATCGAGTAACGGAGCAGTGGACGCCAGCTCGCCGCCCATTCCGACATCGACAGCCTCGCCGCGTTGTGGTTTCAGAGGCGCCGCGAGAAGCGACGCGTCGAACTTGATGCCGCAATAATTTCCGCCGAGTTCGATGCGCGTTTTGAACAGATCCGCATAGCGCTTGCGGTGGACGAAATCCGCGGGCCTGACGTACACGGCGTCGGGGACCCACCCTGGCGGAGCCGCGAGGCCGACCAGATCGATGAATCGCAGCATGGCGAAACAATCACCGTGCCAGCGTCCCTTGCGATCGGGGACGGAAAAGTCGTGACACATCAGGACACTGTCGCCCTCGCGCCGTAGCCAGATAAACTCGCCCGAGTTGAACAGACTAACTGCCGCTACAACCTTGTGAAGCGCTTGACTCAGGCTTACAGACTTTACGAGCATGTTGCCAAAGTTGCCCAACACCGCCAGCGAGCTGCGGGCTCCCACGACGTAACCGAGGTCTTCGATTCCGGTCGCCCGCGAGACGCGCTCAGTGAGGTTGAGCACCGAGAGGAAGGGGACGAGTTCTTCGACGTTGCCCTGCGGCTCGGGGAGTAGCCTCTCGGCCTCGAGATACTTCCACGACGCTAAGCCCAATTCATCAAGAAGGGCTGCGAAGGGCACGAGTATGCCCGCTCTGACGAGAGGCAGCATCGACGAGGCCATTACATATCAAATTGCTGGCCCGATGCCGGCTTGTCCTGGAAAACGGCTCTAAACGACAGCATCCGCCCTGCGGGTGGTGTTAGGTTGCGACTAAGCGACCCCGCTTGCGCCCCCGAACTGAATGGCGCTCTTCGTATTCCCCGTAGTCTCCCCGAAAAGAGCCAAACGAGGGTGCGAACGCAAGGGTCAGCCACCCACGGCGCGCGTCATCATCCCAAGTTGCCACGAGAAGCCGGTCCTTCATCGTTCCCTCGATACGGCCGCTTCGCCCGAATCGCCCCACGACAACGTCGTCTCGGTGGACGAATCTGAACGCAAGCGCGCCAAAGAATGTGGCGGCGGCGGAATCGAGACCATAGGCGCCGGTCGCGGTTGAGCTCACCACGCAACGATAGTCCTACGAAATGAGCGCTGCTTGTCATTTGGCGCCAAATGATAAGAATCCGGCGCCGCGTCGGTGCTACGCTCCTCATCGAAGCGCGGAGAACAGCCCGCCAGCACTTATCTGCAAAAGCGACCTTGTGCATCATCGAGGAGTTTACTGTGATTAACCGACGTTTCTTAATCGTTGCCTGTTCCGCGGCTGCGGTAGCGCTCTCAGCGCAGCTCGTCGCCGCCGCGCCATCCACCGGTGCGCCCAAGGTGGACTTTCTGTTCGTCCAAACGGCCAAGGCCATGACGTTCGACAACGCCAGCGGCAAACTGGCGCTGGAGGGCATCTCTCCGATCACGCTGTTCTTTTCAGATCGTCCCGAGCGAATCGCCGGCAACATGGAAACGACTGTTTTCGGTCCGTTCTGGGCGAGAGGCAAAAACAGCTTCCTATCCGACCCACCCAATGCGGACGTTTCAATTTTGGAAGGCAATAAGCTCAGACAAGTTGTGGTCGTGCTCCGGGATCCTGTGCTAGATGGTGAGAGTCTCACGTACACAGCAAAGGTCCTCAAAGGCGATATGCCGGCCCGGGGCCGCGATGTTTCGGTATTTATCGACGTCGTCGGGATGCCCGCAACGCCGGTTTCTGCCGCTGGAGTGGGGCGCCGAGAGTACAGAAGAGCCGTCATATACCACTAGAGAGGATATCAAATATGACACGATTTGTAAGTTCGTTATTTGGGTGCTTCGCGATTGTAGCGCTATCGGTAACCACCGCAATTGCGAGCCCGCCGAACGTCACTGGGACTTGGAACGTACAACAAACCGGTCTCAATGGCGGCACCACTGCAACAATAACCCTGACCCAATCCGGAAATCAGTTCGTGGGTAGCAATGCGCGAAACGGAAATGGATTCACCGGAACGTTTGTGACCGACACGCAGGTCAACGGCAAATGGCATGGCCCCGGGGGCGCCGGTTGGCTAACGATCTACGTTAGCGCAAACGGGCATAGCTTCAACGGTACATGGGGCTACAACGGTCGCTCTGCAAATGGGTCATTTGTCGGCAACAAAGTCCTGCCGCCATCGCCGATTACGGCAGCCGGTACGTGGCACGTCACGGGTGCGGGCGGCCCGACCGCTTTCCTCGGCACGATGAAGTGCTCGGAGTCTGGTCCCTCGGTCGTCTGCCACGTGGGGCCGGTCATTTTGAACGGCAAGTTCCGGGCCAAAGACAAGGTTCGTGCGGCTTGGACGGGTCCGACGGGTTCCGGCTGGTTCTCGTTCTGGTTCAACGGCGACAACAACAGCTTCAACGGCATTTGGGGCAACGGCAAAGATACGACACCGCCTGTTGGTCGCGTCATCGGCCAGCGCGCCCTCTGAGAAGCCAAGCGTCGTCGCGCTACCTGCGCGCGGTCGCGTCGTAATCGGGCGACACATCCAAATCGCCCGATCAACTGGCCCGGAGAAAGGACCCTCAACCGAATCATGTTATTTGCGAAGCGACTCGTTCCGGTTGCAATAGCGTTCTTAGCAATCGGTTATCTTGCGGCAGGCATTGAGCCTGTCTGTTCCGAGTAGTTCCGAGTCAAACGCCTCTCGTGGTGGGCCTGGTAGGATTCGAACCTACGCGCAACCAGTTATGAGCCGGCCGCTCTACCGCTGAGCTACAGGCCCCGCGCGTGGTAGAGTTTGGCGCCGGGATAGGAGGCCGCCTGCCCTAACTGCTCCTCGATCGCCATGAGCCGATTGTACTTCGAAACGCGGTCGCTGCGCGAGAGCGAGCCGGTCTTGATCTGGCCAGCGCCGCTTGCTACCGCGAGATCGGCGATCGTCGTGTCTTCGGTCTCGCCCGAACGGTGCGAGATCACCGTCCCATAGCCGGCCTTCTGCGCCATTGCGATGCAGTCGAGCGTCTCGGTGAGCGTTCCGATTTGATTAACTTTGATGAGGATCGCGTTGCCCACGCCTTCGGAGATGCCGCGCTCGAGAAACGCGACGTTCGTCACGAAGATGTCGTCGCCGACGAGTTGGATGCGTTTGCCCAGCGCGGCGGTAAGCGCCTTCCAGCCGGTCCAGTCGCTCTCGGCGAGCCCGTCTTCGATCGAGACGATCGGGTAGCGGTCGCACAGCTGCGTGTAGAGCGCGATCATGTCGTCGACGCTCGCGGCCTTGTCGCGCGAGAGCGGATAGTACTTGCCGTTGCTGTAGAACTCGCTCGATGCGGGATCGAGCGCGATCGCGACGTCTTTGCCCGGACGATATCCCGCACGCTCGATGCCGGCAACGATGAGGTCGAGCGCCTCTTGCGGCGTCTGCAGTGGCGGCGCGTAGCCGCCTTCGTCGCCGACGAGCGCCGGCAGCCCGCGGTCGTGCAAGATCGCGCCGATCGTGTGAAAGACTTCGGCGCCGTAGCGCACCGCCTCGGCCTCGTTCGGCGCGCCGAGCGGGACGATCATGCACTCCTGAAACTCGAGAGCGCCCTCGGCATGCTTGCCGCCGTTGATCACGTTCATCATCGGAACGGGGAGCGTTGCGGCAGACGGCCCGCCGAGATAACGGAAGAGCGGCAACGAAAGGCTGACGGCCGCCGCCCGCGCGACCGCGAGCGAGACGCCGAGCGTCGCGTTCGCGCCGACGTTCGATTTGTTCGTCGTGCCGTCGAGCCCGACGAGCATCGCGTCGATCTCGCGCTGGTGCGTCGCATTGAGCCCTTCGATCGCCGGCCCGAGCATGTCGTTGACGACGGCGACCGCCTTGAGCACGCCTTTCCCGTTGTAGCGCGCCTTGTCGCCGTCGCGCAGTTCAACGGCTTCGTTCACGCCGGTGGAAGCGCCCGACGGAACCATCGCCTCTTCCACCGCCCCGAAGCTCGTCGCGACGGTAACCGCCACGGTCGGATTGCCTCGCGAGTCGAGAATCTCGCGCGCGTGAACGCCTTCGATCAGCGGATCGCCGCCGCCGCGCAGGGACTCGAGCGTCACGGTTACTCCTTGATCCAGCGCTCGAGGTCGTGACGGCGCGAGACGAAGTCGCTGTCGCGGAAGAATATCTTCAACTCGCGGTCGGCGCTCGCGGGGCTGTCGCTGCCGTGGACGAGGTTGCGTCCGATCGTTTGCGCGAGGTCGCCGCGGATCGATCCGGGCGCCGCCGCGTGCGGATCGGTCGCGCCGATCAACTGACGGCAGCCGTCGATCGCCCCTTCGCCTTCCACCGCCAATGCGACGAGCGGTCCGCTCGTGATAAACGAGACGAGGTCGTCGAAAAACCCCTTCCCTTTATGTTCGGCGTAATGCTCGCGCGCGCGTTCGCCGTCGAGCTGCATCAGTCTCATCGCGGAGATGACGTACCCGCGGCGCTCGATGCGCGTGGTGATCTCCCCGATCAGTCCGCGCGAGACGGCGTCGGGTTTGCAGAGGATAAGCGTACGTTCGGTGCCCATAAAGCGTGCTTCGACTCCGCCCGCGTTGTTCCGTCCTTCGACGTCGCTCCGCCCTTCGACTTCGCTCAGGGTGACACGGTGACACGGCCCTTCGACTACGCTCAGGGTGACACGCAGAGAGGCTCAGGGTGACACGCAGAGAGGCACAGGGTGACACGCAGAGAGGCACAGGGTGACACAGAGAAAAGTCTGTATCGGATGAAGGCGGGGCCGTACGAGGACGTATCGCGGGAGCTGGCTGGCACGCCGTTTGGGGCGATCGAGTACGTCGAGGAGACCGAGAGCACGAACGCCGATGCGGCGGAGCGGTTGGACGATGCGCGATTCGG
>Ga0335069_10008397_pt1 | contig 14784 bp, 27 predicted proteins | sample Lox_Sample_11_FD_206714 | JGI IMG/M metagenome (GOLD analysis project Ga0335069, IMG submission 206714) | Soil microbial communities from Loxahatchee National Wildlife Refuge, Florida, United States - Lox_Sample_1.1 | ecosystem: Environmental > Terrestrial > Soil > Wetlands | place: USA... | reverse complement strand
CCCGCGCCGCTCGTCGCGCCGGCCGTTCTGATCCTCCGCGGGAAAGTCGCGGATGTGCAGGCGCCCGGAGACGGGCAGCGCCTCGAGCTCGACGTTGAGGCTTCCGTCGCGGTTGACGAAGGCCGTCCCGATGCGGGTCCAGTACCCGCGCTTTCCCTCGGGGCCTTCGATGTCCTTCACGACGTAGACGGCTTTTCTTTCGACTCTTCCTTGCGGCATGTGAGCACCTCGTTTTCGGGTTGCGGGAACAGCGGCTGCTGCCATCGCCGGTCGACCACCTGGACGAGCAGCGTGCGCAGCCAGAGTTTCATGGGCAGGCCGTCGGCCTGCGCGAGCTTGGCGATCCGCTCGGCGAGCAGGTCGGGCACGCGCACGCGCAGCTCGCGCATGGGCTTGCGCGCCATCAGGTGCCCGGAAGCCGGGCCTGCGGCGAGCGGCACCCGCGCGCGTGGTCGAGCAGCCAGAGGATCGTGCGAGGCGACGGATCGCGGTTGGGATGTTCGACCGAGCCCCTGCACACCGGGCAGACCACCAGGTCGACGTCGCCCTTCTCGATGATGCGGTACGCCTCCTTGAGCGCCGGAGGCCAGCGGTCGAGGCTCATCGACGCTTGGCCTTGGCGGGGCCCTTGCGCGCCTTGTCGGGCAAGGGGGGATGGTCGGGGATGACGTTGAGCAGGGTGCGGCGCACCCACGCGGCGAACGGAAGCCGGAGGCGATAGCCCTCGGTCACGAAGGCCCGCGCGTGGGCAGCGAGGAGCCGCTCGTACTCGTCCGGCGTGAGCCGGAGCATGACGTTGCGCGTGCGGTCGGTGCTCACGTGCCGCGCCCCGCGTCCGGCAGCGTGTTGGCGATGAGCTCGAGGGAACGATCGATTTCGTGAAGGTGGTGCACAATCTCGTTCACCCCCTCGAGGTCGTGCTGGACAAGCTCGGCGAGGGCCGAGGCCGAGGCCACGATGTCTTTCATCGTCTGCAGGGACGGAGCGTCGTAGTAGGCCCACCGGGCCAGAACAGCGCGCTGCACGAATTCGGTTCGGGTCATGCGTTACTGAGTAACCCCGCGGCCGCCGGCGCGCAAGGGGTAACGGAGTAACTGGGTGCTCGAGCTCGAGGAGCGCGTTACTGCGTTACGCCATGCCCATCTTGCTGACGACGAAGGCGGCCAGGCTCGCGGCCACCGACCGGGGCGAAAGGGCGCCGATCTGCGGCGAGGTCGGGGCCTGGTCGACTGCCGTGGCCACCAGGGCGGCGGTCGGCTTCTGGTGCTGCACCACGATGCGCACGAGCAGGTCGAACACCGGATCGATGAACTGCCGGAGCTCCGCGGCCCCCGGGGCGCTCGCAAGGGCGTAGTCGTAGGCCGCGCGCAGGGCCGCCTCGAGGGGATCGGTGGACGTCACCGCGTCGTAGAGCACCTCGGCGGTCGCCACGACGTCGGCCAGGGCGGTGCCGAGCACGGGCACCGTCGAGGTCGCCGCCTCGAGGTCGTGGGCCACCTGCCGCCAGTCGATGCGCGTGGGATCGATCGCGCTCTCCTCGAACTGCAGCACGAAGTGTTCGGCCTTCTTGAGCCCCTCGAGCAGCGGCCGCACCTGCGGCGGCAGCGCGCTCGCGAGCTGGTCGAGCTCCTGATCCATCAGGTGCCCGGCGGCCTCGAGGGCCTGCGTGAAGGGCTGCGCGACCGTGTGCACCAGCGCCGCCGCCGCGCTGCCCGCCTTCTCCGCGGCCTGCTGCGCGAGCCGAGCTCCCTGCGCCACCAGGCCCGCGGCCTGCTGCGCGGCGTGCCCCAGGTCGAAGCCCGAGCCCCAGTCGTGCTCGTAGCTCCAGCGGTCGCCGCTCGGCGCGACGTACCAGTGCACCCAGTCGTTGGGGCCGCGCTGCACGAGCGCGCGCGCCTCGCCTCCGTTGCCGGTGTGGGCCCACTGCCACTCGGGGTACGCCGCGGGAACGCTGCCGTAGGCGAGCATCCACTGGTTCAGCCACGCGCTCTGATCGGCCGGCTGCCCTGCGAAGGGATCGGGGCGCGAGCTCGCCGCGGCGTGCTTGTTCGTGGCCACGATCGCATCGGCCTCGGCCTGCATGCGGTGCTGCTCGGCCAGGGGCAGCGAGTTGAACCAGACCTGCCACTTGATGTGCCAGAGCGGCCACTGCTTCGACCACATCGAAGGCATGGGGCCCGGCGGCGGCACGTGCGTGGGCGCGCTCGAGCGGGCCGTCAGCAGCGGGTGCGGGCGCAGCGTCGCTTGCGCCTTGCCCGAGCTCACGCGCCCGCGCGAGGCCGGATGGTCGCCCGGCTTCGACCTGGGCGGCGGGATCGACGAGGAGCTCGTCGCCGCTGCGGACGCGCGCTGCCTCGCGCGTCGAGCGATGAGCGCAGCGGCGAGGAAGGGCGCGACCATCAGAGGATCGCGTAGTCGTAGGCGTGCACCCCGGTGTCGGTCCAGGTGAAGCCGGTACCGGCGGTCTGCGCAGAAAGGTACCCGGTGGCCGCGGCTGCGGTCGGCGTGACGAGCACCCGATCGGTCGAGTTGATGTCGGGGAACGCGACGGCCTGCGCTCCATTGGCCGAATTGAAGGTGCCGCGGTTGTAGTAGCCGCCCCCGGCGACGCTGACGGGCGTCGTGGCCCCATCGAAGGCGCAGCCGGACCCCTGGCGGAACGTGGCGCCCGCCGAGACGGCGACACCGACCGCGCCCGCAGTGACGCGCGCGTTCTGGGTGTAGAGCACCGCCCCTGCGCCCTGGATGAGCATGCCGTAGCCGCCCACCGTCGCGATCGTGCCGTCCTCGCATGTGAGGCGGCCGGTGAACGCAGCCTCGCCGTTGATCCCGTTGGCGGCCGCGCTGCTCGCGATCTTGTAGTCGCGCAGCGTCACCGCGCCCGCGCCCGCGGTGATGTTCACCACGTTGATGGCAACCGAGATTCCGCGGGCCTCGAAGCCCGAGAGCTGCAGGTCGGCGCCGACGGTGATCCCCTCGACCGAGTTGGCGTTGCCCACGTAGGTCCAGCCGCGACCGCGCGTGCCGGTGGCCGTTGTTGCCGTCACGACGAAGCCCACGGTCGACGACGAGAGGGCATCCTCGACCACGCAGTTGGTGGTGATCCCGAACCTGACGCCCGTCGCCGAGCTCGCGAGCAGTCCAGACCCCCCACAGTCGATCGCGCCGAGGCCACCGCCCTGGCCAAGGAAGAAGCCGAAGCCACTGCCGCCCTCGTCCTCGCAGTCGGTCCACCAGGTGTCGACGCCATCGAGCAGGAACGACGCGCCGCCCCCGCCGCAGTTCTTCGCATGACAGTCGATGGCGTCGGAGCCCTCGTTGCTTTCGAGCATGATCCCGAAGAACGGGCCCGCGCCGGTCGCGCCCAGCATGTCGACGTCGCAGCGGAGGTACTGACACTCGCGCGAGCCGACGTCGAAGGAAAACGCGGAGTCCGAGGGGCCCGTGTTTGCGGCGGTTGCAGTGCCATGGCAGTCGGTGAGGCTGCAGCGCCATCCGCCGAGGATCTCCACCCACCGATCGCCGGTGCCGGTGAAGGTGAGTCCCTCGACGTGGATGTCCTGCGGGATGGCGGTGAACTCGAGCACGGTCGACGTCCCGCCGCTCGTGAAGGGCATCTCGATCGCGCGGTCGAGCGTGACCGTGAACGGCGCAGCGCCTCCGGCCACCGCGAGCACCTTGAAAATCTGCCCGGAGATCGCGCCCGCGCCCGGGTAGCCGAGCTGGATCCAGTTTCCGACGGTCGGCTTGGCCGCGGTGTCCACCTGCACCGCGGTGTCGCCGATGGCCGGCGCAGCGTGAATGGTGCCCGCAGAGCCGAGCTGCGTGGGCTTGGCCACCAGGATGCACGCGGTCTGCGCGCCGACGGGGGCCATGGTCGAGTGGATGGTCGCGTTGTAGCCGCGCAGGAATGTGCTTTTTGCGTTCGGAGGGATGAGCGGCGCCGTCACGAGGTAGGTGCCCGCGGGAAACCAGAGCGCGACTCCGGTGCCCGCCAGCGAGGAGATCCCGTTCTGGATGGCCGCGGTGTCGTCGGTCACTCCGTCGCCGACCGCGCCGAAGTCCTTGACGCTGACAAATGCGAAGCCAAGCATGCCGCTCGCCGGGTTGGTGCAATCGACCTGGATCGCGTTGCCGTCGGTGGTCGCCAGCGAGTACGAGCCCGAGTACCGGGTGCCGAGAACGCGAAGGAGGCTCACGAGCTCGTGCCCCCTGTGAGCAGCGCGACGTCGCCCGCGTTGAGTCGCACCTCGGCCGAGCCCTTGGGCACCGCGATAGTCTGATGCGGGATGAGCACGTCGTTGCCGTTCTCGTCGCGCGCGTAGGCCGACCTCGGCAGCGAGAGCAGCGAGTTGGCCGCGCCGCCGGTTTGCACCACGGCGCCGTCCTCGAGCCGGAGACGAAGGAACATGGGCGCCTCAGTAGTGAAGGGTGGCGAGATCGTCGGCGCCCGACGCGACGCGGACGGTGCTGTTGAACGACCCGCCCGGCGCGTGGCTGCCGGCTTTGGTCGAGAGCTGGAAGTTGCCGTCAACGTCGACGTAGTACTCGTTTGTGTCGAAAAGCACCGTGCCCCCGTTGAGCGGGGAGCGGATGAAGTCGATCGACGAGCCGTCCGGAAGCCTCACACCTGCCATTGCCTCACCTCCGCTGGTAGCGCAGTGCCTCGTCCTGGAAACCGATCTGCCCGTCCATGAACCGCTTGGCCTCGGGAGCCTGCTCGACCATCGCCTCGTACATACGCGTGGTGGCGTGCGGCTCGGTCTGCGGCGCGACGAACACGCCCACCTGGAGCGACTCGTTGACCGTGCCCGCGACCGAGGGGTTGCCGTTGATCGTCGCCGTGACCTGGATGTCCGACGCCGGGATCTCGAGGAAGTCGTTGACGCAGATCGGGTAGACGCCCGCGGTGGGCGCGATGGTGTACGTGAAGTGCGCCGTCATCGAGTTCTGGCCGCTGCCGAGCGTGACCTGGACGTCGACCACGAACGTGCCCGTCTCGCCCGCGTCGAGCGCGGGCACGATGACGATGCGCACGCCCCAGAGCAGCGGCCAGCGCCACCTGGCCGCCACGAGCTGGAAGGTGGCGCCGAGCGGCAGCTGCCGGCCACCGGTGCCCGCGAAGACGATCTGCTTGGCGTCGCCCCACCTCAGCGTATCGAGGTCGGCCATCACGCACCCCCGAGGATGGACGCGACGCGAGCTCGCGCGTCGGTGATGAGCTTCGCGGCGTTGGGGTTCTTGCCGTAGTAGCCCTTGGCGCCGAGGCACAGGTACCAGTCGGGCTTTTCGGGATCTGCGGCGAGCTTCATCGCGCAGTCGCGGTAGCGGTTCCACACGAGCTCCCCGTAGCCCTTGGCGCCGTCCTCGACCGAGTCGTAGGCGACAAAGCCCACGGTCACGCCCGCGTCCTTCGCCATGAAGTACGCCTGCCCGGGCGAGGAATGGATGCCCCCGAGGTTGAAGTTGAACTCGCTCGCGCCCCAGTTGGTCTCGATGGCCCAGTGCGCGACGATCGAGCGCGCGATCTCGTCGGCGTCGTACATCATCGACGCGGCGCCGAGCTTGTCCTCGAGCATCGCTTGCGCGACGCGGTGCCGGTCGCGCACCCACTCCTCGGCGCTGCCGTTCCAGCTCTTGACCTTCGGGCGCGCGCCGCCGCCGCTCGGCTGAGGGGAAGGCCCCGGGCCTGGCCGGGGAGCCGGGCTGGCGCGTCCTTCCCCCAGGATGGCGAGCAAGAGCGCGATCAAGAGCCAGTCCCCTTTCCCCTTCACGACGAGACGTCAGGCGCCACGGGCCCGACCGGATCCGTGTGCGGCTGCGCCCCTCCCCCGCCACCGCCGCCGCCCGGAGGCGGGTAGCCGCCCGGGGGCACCTGGTAGCCGAGCATCGTGTCGATGACGCTCGAGGTCTGCGAGCCCACCTCGCCGTCCGGCGTCAGGCCGTTGGCCGCCTGGAACGCCTTCACGGCCGCCATCGTCGGACCGTCGAAGGCCGCCGAGGTCGACGGCTTCCAGCTCGGCTGATTGCGCGTGTACGAGAGGAACGCAAGGGCCGCCTGGTACCGGCGGATGTACCCCGTGTCCATCTTCCACGCGCCGAGGGCCGGCTCGGGGCCCACGGCCTCGAGGCCACCGGCCGGCGCAGGCGCGGGGCCCGGATGCGGCTGCGGGCCCGCGAGGCACCACGCCTCGACGGCCATGTACGTCTGCGGACCGCTGGCGCCCGGGTGCCAGCGAGCTACGAACGTCACCCACTGCCCGCCGAGCTGCTCCTGCACCGTGGGCTTGACGATCGTGCGCGTCGCGTAGTTCCAGAGCTTGGGGCCCCAGTACTTCGCGCGGTCCTGAAGCGCCTGCGTCACCGGCGCGCACGACACCCAGCCCGGGCCCGGGAACGGCGGCAGGTTCGCGGGCCGCACGGGGGTCGGCCAGGGCTTGATGGGCACCACGTGCACCGGGGGCTTGGGCCCGGGAGCGGGGCCCGGAGCGGGCCGAGGGCGCGGGCCCGGCGCGGGCCGGATCGGCGGCACGACGACGTGCGGCGGCGGGCCGGGAGCGGGCCCCGGAGGCGGCGGGAAGGGCCCGGGACCGGGGCCCGGACCGGGCCCGGGAGCGGGGCGCGGCGACTGCCCGCCGCCCTCGAGCAGCGCCAGGAACATCAGCAGCTCGGCGAGGCCGACCATCACCCGGCCTTCTTTCCGTTGGGCGCCGCGGGGGGCTTGGCCTCGCCGCCGGGTGCGAGCGCCTTGGCCGCCACCGCGGTCATCAGCTGCGAGAGCATCTGCCCGTTGCGGTCGGGCTCCTCGCCGCCTGCGGCCTGCTGCACCATGTTGGCGAGGTTCACGCTCACGTTGTGCAGGTTCGTGATCGCGAGCGACAGGTGCGAGGTCAGCACCTCGACGAGCGAAACGAGGTTCTCCTGGCCGGTGTTCGCCGCCGCCGCGCCGCGGTCGAACGCCTGATTGAGCCGGTCGCCGAAGCGGTCCAGGACGTGCGCCATCTCCGCGGACTTCGCGTGCACGGCCTTGGCGATCGCCTTCTCGGTCGCCTGCTCGTCGGTGATCTCGACGTCGCCCTCGTACTCGAGCTTGCGCGAGCGCAGCACCTCGCCCGAGCTCGAGAGGCACTCGACGACGACGGCGCGCGCGTTGAGGATCGCCTCTTCCGCCGAGCGCCAGCGGTAGCGGCCCGGCTCGAGCTTGATCGGCCGCTCCTCGTCGTCCTGCGTGCGGATGCGCAGCGAGTCGGGCTCGGGCTGGCGCTTGAGCCAGTTGCGCAGCGAGGAAGGCATCAGCCCACCCCGTACGCCGCGCACCCGAGGGACGGGCGGCAGTCGGACACGAACTGCCGCGCCATCCGGCCCGCCCCGGCCACGGCCTCGCGCGCGATCGCGTCGGCCTGGTAGGGGTCGCACCCGGAGCTCGTGAGCTGCCCCACGATCGCAGCATGCGCGTCGTAGGGGTGCATCCCGCAGAGCATGCCCTGCAGCGCCAGGAGCTTGCAGCGATCGGGCGCGGTGTGCAGCTCCGCAGCGTCGCCGCAGAGCACCGCCCCGCGGCACGCGGCCTCGAGGGCCGCCGCAGGCTCGGGCCCGTGCGCCGTGACGGACAGCGCGTACGGCAGGCCCCGCACGTGCCGCCGCGAGTGCCGCCGGTGGCGCACGCCGACGAGCGGCGAGCCGACGAGCGGCAGATCGGCCCGCGCCTGCCACGCACCCTGCACCTGCCGCACGTTGAACGTGGGCCCGCAGTGAAGCGACATGGGCGAGGTCGTGGGCAGCAGCGATCCGGCGTACACGACGCTCGGATCGTGCGGATCGCATGCGAGGATGTGGATGCCCTCGGCGCCCTCGACCTTGCCGTTGCGGATGGGCTTCATGCCCGCGGCCACCGACGGATCGTCGAGGCTGCCGTCGGAGCGCTCGACGATCGCGTGGTAGGTGTCCGGCCCGCTCGGCACCACGATCGCCTTGGCGCCCGGATCCTCGCCCGAGGCGCGTAGCGTCGCCGCGTGCAGCGGGGCCCAGTCGTCGCAGTCGCCCCACCCGCGCTGCGCGATCGTGCCCCCGTGATCGAAGTGCTCGTCGCCGGGCGGCTCGGGACGCCAGATCGCTCCGGCGGCCACGAGCTCGCGCGACGTGGGCGACTGCCCCGAGCGGATGAGCGACTCGTCGAGCCGCGTCACCCCCTCGAGGATCGCGTTGATGACGTGCGGATCCGCATGGGCATCCGGCACGCTCAGACGTACTCGCATCGATGGGCCCTCCTTTCGGGCGAGGGACCTCCGGTCAGTGCAGGTAGTGGCCGAGCGCCGTCAGCGTGACGAGCACCTGATCGGTGTGCGTCGTGGTGTCCGACGGGTACGCCGTCAGACCGACCTGGAAGCGGATGAGCACCCCGGGCTCGGCCTGCTTGCAGGACACCCAGGTGTCGAACGATCCGCCGGCGCCGAGCGTCGCCAGATCGATGAACCCGAGCTCGCCCTGCTGCAGATCGGTGCCGACGAAGATCTGCGCGATGGGCGTACCGATGGCCGTGCCGTTGGTGTTCGACACGGGCGTGGTGCGCGCCAGGATGCGCGTCAGCTTGAACGGCTTCTGCGGCCGCGCGCTGAACGTGATGATCGTGCCCGGAGGCGCGCCGGTGCCGCCGGTCGCGGTCCACGTGCCGTTGAACGTCTCGGGCAGCAGCGGCAAGGGCACGTGTCCCTCGCCGACGGGCGGCACGCCGGGGGCCATCATGGGCCGCCAGGGCGCCGAGTGCGCGGCGGGATGCGGCGCGGGATGAACCGCCAGCATCGCGCCCGGGGGGGCTCCTGCCGCGGGATCCGCTCCCACGACGTACGCGCCACCGACGACGTACGGAGCTCCGTACACGCCGAGGCCAGGGTAGTACTGCTCGCCGATGACCCGCGGGTAACCCGCTCCGACCACTACTCGTCCACGCATGACCGACCGTCTCCCTCAGGCCCGATGATTACACGCGGGCCGGGTCGTGCCCCGGATTCAGTGACTCGCAGCTAGAAGCCGAAAGCGTCGCCGTCGATGTGGCCTTCCTTCGCGAGCTCGTAGCCCGCGAGGAAGATCGCCCCGGTGCAGATGTTGTCCGCGATCTGGTTGCGCCCTCCGTCCGAGAGGAAGTAGGCCGCGACCGCGATCGTGCCGTGCTCGCCGAGCCAGGGGAGCTTGGGCAGGTTGGCGGCCATGCCCGACTTGTCGATGAGCCCCAGGGCCGCGCCCGCGATGCCCATCTGCGTGCGTCGCTGCGAAAGGAACCCGCCGAGGTTCATGCCGCCGCCGCGACGGTGGTGCGTCTTCTTGGGCTTCTTGACGACCGTGGTGCGGATGACGATCGGCTTGGGGGACGACGCGCGCACCATCGCGCGAGAGTGCGAGCGGGTCTTCGTCTTGGCCATGGGGGAAGCTTCCCTCAGTTTGCCGCCGCGGGCAAGAGCTACGCGCCGAGCTTCTTGCGTCCCGCCTCGGTCAGCGCCCAGATGATGACGAGCACCCCCAGGGCGCCGATCCCCGTGGCCTCGGCGTCGCCCTGCACGCGCTTAACGTGCTCTCTCAGCACCTCGCGCGGGTCGCGGTTCATCGCAGCTCCCGGAGCGCCATGAAGGCGAGCAGCAACAGCCCCATGCCCTCGAGGCTCCCGAACACGTCGGAGCTGCCGGGGGACGGGACCGGGATCGGCTGGGGCACGACGCTCGAGGGCACATCGAGGCCGGCGAAGAAGTCGCGCCACTGGTCGAGGTTCGCGAGCACGTCGCGCCCGCGCGCGTACTGCGCTTCCGCGAACAAGTACGCCGGGTCCTCGCTCACCCAGTGCAGCGCGTCGAGCTGGTCGGCCTCCCACTGCCCCTCGGAGTGCGCGCCGGTCGGATCGAACCCGCGCGACGACGCCGCGCGCACCGCCTCGGCGGTCTGCAAGAGCTGCACGCGGTAGCGCGCGACGCGATCCTGCAGCGCCTTGACGTCGCCGCTGGTGATGACGGCTCCGACGACGAGACGGCGGCGGCGGCGGCGGCGAACACGTGCCACGCGGTGCAGCCTACCACCGCGCGGGCCGTCGCGTCAGATGACGCCCTTCTTGCCGAGCATGATGCCGAGGATCCCCCCGAGCATCATGCCCTTCTGGCGCTCCTTCTTGGCCTCGAGCTTGATGGCCTCGGCGCCCTCGACGACCTTGGCGGCGGCCTCGAGCTCGGCGCGCGGCACGACGACGAGATCCGCGCTCTTGATCATCTGCGCGGCCTTCACGGCGCTGGTGCGCGCTTCCTCGCTCTCTCCGTTCTCATCCTGCGCGAGCGCGAGCAGTTTGTTGACCGTCTCGACCGTCTCGAGGCTCGACTTGTTCGTCTCCGCCTTGGCCATGGTGCGCAGCATACGCGCTCAGGGCTGCTCGCACAACCCGAGCAGCACCATCGCCTGCACCGTGCGGTGCACTCCGCGGGCACTCGCGGCGCGCGTGGACTCGTTCAACTGCTCCCACGGTGGCTGCGTCGGCATGCCGGCTTGCCGGTTCGCCTCATTGGCGATGCAGTACGCGAGGCGAGCGATGCGCGAGAGTGTCTCCTTGCCGAGCGTCGGCAGCGCGGGCGGGTTTCGGGCCAGGGTCTCATCCGTTGCGGCAACGTCGTTCATGGGGGGTATGCTACCGGAGGTCCCCCCGCCCCGCCCTCGGCTTCCCCCCCCGGATTCACGAGGCGGGGAGGGCGGACCGCTTGCTCCCGCGCCCAGAGCACCCACCGGCGCACCCCGAGCTCGCCCTGCGCCTCGGCCGCGGACAGCACCGCGGGGAAGATCCAGTGCCGGCCGCTGTTCTCCATCATCCGCAGCGCCCGCAGGTCATCGCGCGGCACTCGGATGCGACGCGTGGTCAGGTCCTCGGGTATCTCGAGCGGCGCGCCGGCCGCGTCGCCCTCGAGCAGCTTGGCGAGCACCTTGGCCGCCTTGGCGTCCTTCGCGACCTGTGCCATGCGATCGTCCATTTCGATCATGCGCCGGCCGCGCGTGGCCGCGTGGAACTCCTTCCAGAGCAGCATGGCGCGCGGGTCACGTGCGCCCGCGAGCTCGGCGATCCCCCAGGTCGTGAGGTTACCGCGCTTGCCCGTCTTGCCGATGCCCGCGAGCTCGAGGCCCAGTTTGGTCACGTACAGCGAGCGGTTCGCGGCAAGGGCGCCGTCGAAGGGCTCGGACCACGTGAGGCCCTGCGTGTCGCTTGGCCGGGCCTTGTCGCCGAGCTCGCGCGCGACGCACTCCTGCCACCGACGCAGCAGCACGATCCGCTCGTCCCATCCCCACTCGCTCGTACGCAGCAGCATGTGCACGTGAGGGTGCCAGCCGTTCTCCTCGCCGTGCAGCGTCTCGAGCGTGCGCACGCTCGCCGTCACCTTGTCGGCCCACATGCGCTGCACCGCGCCGCCCTGCTTCATCCGGCGGATCGCGCGCATGATGCCCGCGATCGTGTCCTTGAGCGCCATGCCCCGGTGGTGCGCGATCGTGAGCGTGAGCATTTGCCAGCGACCGCCCATGTGCTCGACCGCCAGGGCGATGCGCTCGGCCCGCTCGGCACGCAGGTTCCCCGAGCACACGGGGCAGGTCCACACGTGGCCGCACGTGAGAATGCCCGCCCATCCCGCGCGCCGCTCGCCGGTGTCGGCGTCGGTCCGCACCACGATCTCGGGATGGTCGAGCGCGTGCGCAACGGGCAAGAGGCCGCAGTTCCGCTCGCGGGCCGAGGGGGCGAGCCACCGAATGCGGGCCCGCAGCCGGTAGGCGCCCACACGGGAGCTCGCCACCGCGGCCTTGCCCGTCTCGGGCCGCAGGATCTTGCCTCGGGCCGCAGGGCCCGCTAGGTTTGGGGCAGACGCGGCAGGCGCCACGTTTCGGACCCCATGAGTGCTTTGACCGGCCTCATGGGGTCTTTTTTTACGCCTGAGGCGTACTGCCGCACAAGCTTTCCGCGTGTTCAGCACCGCGGACGGGCAGCGGGCTCAGTCGTGCACGCGGAAGTACGGCACGCCCTCGAACACCTCGAGCTCGCAGCGCCGGCCCGCGTGCACCACCGTCGCCGAGCACAGCGCGTGGATCGGGACCTTCGCGCGGTTCGCCCGCAGGCAGAACGAGTTGTCCTCGCCGTACCACTTGCGGTTTCCGACCTGCTCCGCGAAGAGGGCCGGGAAGCTCGTGCCGTTCTCGTCCAGGTCGACCACGAGCTCGGGGTGCTGGTCGGCGATGGCCTGCACCCCGTCGCGGTGCAGCGCGACGAGGCCGAAGCCAGTCAGCGTGATCGACGCGAGCAGGAACTCGTCGCCGTGCGTGAACGCGGGCTCCGCGTGCATGCGGATGTTAAGGATCCCCGGATCGCCCTCGGCCCGGTCGGTGCTGCGCTGCAGGCACGGCGCCGAGACCACGCCGCGCGTCGTGCGCGCCGCTCGCACGAGGCGCGCGATGACGTCGGGCCCGGCTTCCACGTCGTCATCGCAGCAGACCCAGATGTCGGCCCGCGGCGAGCGCAGGAGCATGCCCGCGGACTGCGAGCGGGCCTGCGGGATACGCGAGGGGCCCGAGACCTGGAGCATGCAGTCGTCCACCGCCGTCGCTGCGGCGTACGTGCGGACGCAGGGCAGCGACGAGCGCGGGCCCTCGCGCAGCTCGCGCTTGAACTCGGATCCCCAGGCCGAGCCGTGCTGTTTCGCGAACGCGTAGACGTACGTGGAGAAGAAGATCACCGACGGTCCCTCCGGTCTTTCCTCGCGCGCACGATCCTCACGTCTCTGCGGAGTCGCGCGCACGCTCCGCACACTGTCGGCACCGCATTCTCTTCGGCGGTGACATCCGACCGGCTGCGTGCATCTCGTGGCCGCAAGCCAGTCGCACATGAACCCGGAGCCACCACGCGGCACCGATGTCCTCCCGCCACATGGTGACGGGTCGCAGAGGGGCCCTCGTCTGAGTCATCGTCTCTTCCTCCGCGCGCATGGTTCTCACTCGTGGGGCGGCGCGACCAGTGACTTACACCCCCGGATCCACGACGCCTCCTCACGCAGTACGTCGATGGCGTAGAGCCGCTTCGCGGTAGACCCGTCCCGCACCATAGGTGCCTTGTCGATGCAGATCTGCTCGCTGGTGGCACGGTGCTCCAGACGCTGCGCGGCTTGCTCCAGCACGGCGTCGAACTCCTCCGTCAGCAGACGGATGGTTGCCTCTGGGAACATGTCGTTGAGAAACTTCGTCGCCCGTTCCTTGTTCGTCATCGCCGTTGCCTCCTTCGCCCTCGCGCGCATGGCGCGGTGCGGTCAGCGCTCGCACACGACGGTGCCACCGTCGGGAGCGACGCACCAGGCCGTGCGGCAGTTAGGCCACCCGGTGTCGCAGGAGGAGCCCGCCTCCGGGGCGTTCGGGGTGCCGGTGCGGGGTTCGGTCGTGCCGCCGCAGGACAGCGCCAGGAGGGCGGCCAGGAGCACCGCCCTCACGAGACGTTCACCCGCTTGAGGAGCAGGTCCACCAGCTCGCCGAGGCGCCTCGCCACCTCGCCCAGGTCGGCCAGGGTCGCGGTGCGTTCGGGCTGGAGCGAGCAGTACGGGCCTAGGCGTCGGCGTATCTCTCGCAACTCGTGGATGATGCGCACTTTTTCCGCGGTGTCGTCTGCCATGGTGTCGTCCTTGTTTTGGAGCGCCGGTAACACAGCCTGTGATCTTCCGAGGGGCTCACGCCCCCCCTTCGGGGGCCCCCCGCCCGCCTGCCGGCGGGCAACGTCCTCCCACATGCTCCGACAGTAGGCGCCCGCAGTTGAGGCACGGTGCCGTCTCGGAGAGCAGCAGGCCCCGTCGCTCGAGGTCGGCTAGCCGAGAGGGCTGTGAGGGGGGGCGGGGGTCCGGCTGCGAGCTCGGGGCGTCGGCCGCACGGCCGGCCGGGGCAGGGCCCGTTGCGGCGCTCCCTGGGGGCGGTGCGCCCCCAGCCCCCCAGCCTTCGATGGCGGCGGCCACCTGGAGCAGTTCCCGGGTGATGCGCTTCCAGGGCGCGGCGGCGTTGGCCCACGCGCGGATGAAGGCCACGACGGCCTGGCGCTCTTGCTTGCGGGCCGTTTCGATCACCAGGAGCTGGAACACGCCGCAACCGGGCATGTGCAGCTCGGGGGGCAGGTCCGGCATCGGGCAGATGCACGACTCGCGGCGGCTCATCGCTTCCCCGATGGCGGAAGCTGCGGCGGTGCGTTCTCCTCGAGCACGGGCATGTTGAGCTCGCGGTGCACGTCGCCGATCCACCGGGAGAGCACCCGGCACACGCCGAGGTAGAGCTCGGGCGCGCACGAGATCCGCTCGGCCTCGGCAAGGGCTCGCGAGGAGTTGTCGCCATTGGCCATGAGCGCCTGCCGCACGAGGGAACGCGCGCCGTCGCCCTGCCGGACGAGATCCGCAAGCATGGTCGCGATGTTGCCGGCCCGGTTCTCCAGGTCGCGCATGCTCACGAGATCACCTCGCACTGCACCCGCAGCGGGACCGAGATTTCGAGTCGGGGTACGTACGCGACGGGCGCCCCATCCAGCGTCAGGTAATTCTCCTGCGCCTGCGTCAGCTTCTTCGGCTTCTTGCGGGTCATCGGCGGTTGTCCTGCGGCTGGCCGCGCCCCTGGCCGCGATCATCTGCGCGCCCGCGCCGCTCGTCGCGCCGGCCGTTCTGATCCTCCGCGGGAAAGTCGCGGATGTGCAGGCGCCCGGAGACGGGCAGCGCCTCGAGCTCGACGTTGAGGCTTCCGTCGCGGTTGACGAAGGCCGTC
>Ga0335069_10008396_pt1 | contig 14784 bp, 18 predicted proteins | sample Lox_Sample_11_FD_206714 | JGI IMG/M metagenome (GOLD analysis project Ga0335069, IMG submission 206714) | Soil microbial communities from Loxahatchee National Wildlife Refuge, Florida, United States - Lox_Sample_1.1 | ecosystem: Environmental > Terrestrial > Soil > Wetlands | place: USA... | reverse complement strand
AGTCATGTCGCGACTCGCCCACACGCGGACCTGCGGCAACTTCGCATTAGGCTAACACGTTAGCTTGCCCAGAGCCTAACGCCGTGCTACCCTGTGCACGTGGTAGCCGATCACGTGACACAGGCGGAGTTTGCGCGCATGGCCGGGGTGAAACCCCCCTCGGTGTCCGGGGCCATCGCCAAGGGCCGCGTCATCCGCGAGCGAGACGGTTCAATCAACCCCGCCCGGAAAGAGAACGCCGCCTACCTCACCACTTCCAAACGCCAGCGCCGCCAGGCGCATCGGCCGGCCGGCGGAAAAGCAGGGGCCAAACCCTCGCAGCGCGTCGTTCGGTCGGGAGGATCGCGGAAACCCCGGGGTAAAAAGCTCGCAGAGGTCCCCGAGGGCGGAGGCCCGCTCACCCTCGAGGGTGAAACCTACTCCATGGCCGAGCTTCGCAAGATCGTGGCCCAGGCGGACAAAGAGGAGCAGCAGAACGCGATCCGCCGCGGAGAGCTCGTGGAACGCACCGACGTGCACCGCATCTTCGCCCGCATGTACCAGGTGCACACCTCGCAGTTGAAAACGCTCGCCGACAAGCTGGGCCCGGACATCGCCGCCGCCTTCAAGCTCACCGACGCCGACACCCCGCGCGTGCAGGAGCTCATGGGCCTGGAGATCCGCCGATCGCTTGCGCAAATCAAAACCGAGATGAACGCCTACCTGGATGCCATCGGCGACGGGGAGGTGGCGGATGCCGATTGACTACCGGCAGTACCCGTCCGATTGGAAGGCCCGCCGCGAACGCATCCTGCGCCGCGCGGGACAGCACACCGACTGTTACGGCAACTTCCATGAGGCGCGGTGTGAGTGGTGCCATGCGGTGAACCACGATATCCACCCTCGCACTGGCTCGATTGTGGTCCTCACGATCGCTCACCTGGATCATGACAAACTGAATCATGACGTGACTGACGATCGGCTGGCGGCGCTCTGCCAAGCCTGCCATCTGGGCTACGATGGGGAACACCACCGACACAAACGACGCATGACACGTCTTGGCTTTGGACATCCAGCGCAGCTCGGGCTCGGCCTATGACCACCGCCGACCGCACGTTCTTCCGCAAGGAGATCGACCTCCTGCCCGACCACGCCCCGGCGCGCCTCATCAGCGAGTTCGTCCAGGGCCGCCGCGTGATGCCTCCCGACACCCCGTTCCCCGGCTACTGGGACAACGCGCGCACTCCCTATCTCGTGGAGATCATGGACGACCTCTCCCCGTTCTCGCCCGTGCAGCACTCCATCACCATGAAAGCCCGAAAGCTCGGAGTCACCGCGGCTGCGGAGAATGTCGTCGGCTACTGGCAGTTCGAGAATCCGACCGCCTGCGAGTACGTGACGGCCACCGACGAGCTCGCCGAGGATTGGAGCACCCGCCGTTTCGACGCCATGGTGGACAGCATGGGCTTCCGCCACCTCATCGCCAGCCAGACCAACGAGGCCAAGAGCCGCCGCACCGGGGACAAGGTGTTCAAGAAAGAGGTGGTGGGCGGATACCTGGACATCATCTCCTCCAGTTCCAAGAAGGCGCTGCGCGCAGGTGACATCCGCGTTCTGGTCCGCGACGAGATCGACGGCCGCGCGGCGCTGCTTACCTCGGGTGAGGGCTACTGGACGGATGTCAACTTCGGGCACACCGCAAGCTGGGGGGCGCGCAAGAAGGTCATGGACTTCAGCTCCCCGACCGTGGCCGGAAACTCGGAAATCGAGCGCCTGTGCAACCTCGGCGACATGCGAAAGTTCCTCGTGCCCTGCCCGGCGTGCGGCCGCGAACAGGAGCTCGTGCATCTGGCCGATGACGCGCAGTACGGCATCAAGCCCATCCTGCAGGCCGGGGAGTTCCTGCGGGCCGTCTACGTCTGCCAGCACTGCTTCGCGGAGATCCAGAATCACCAGAAAACCGCGATGCTCGCCGCCGGCCACTGGGAGCCCACTCGAAAGTCATCCGACCCCACCCTGCGCAGTCGCCAGATCAACGCCCTGTACTCCCCCGTGGGGATGCTCTCCTGGAGCGACTACTGGAGGCTCTACATGGCCTCGCTGGAAACCCCCGAGGGCTCGCGATCGTTCACCAACCTCTACCGCGGCCTGCCCTATGCGGAGACCGGAGCGCGCCCCGATATCCGAAAGGTGATCACCCTGCGCGGGACCTACGCCCAGAAGGAAGTGCAGCCGGGCACCATCTACCTCACGGCGGCCATCGACGTGCAGCGCGGAAAGGACAAGCCCGAGACCCCCGAGCAGGGCCCCCGCCTGGAGATGGAGGTGCTTGGCCACGGCCGCGGCTACAAGACCTGGAGCGTGGACTACCGGGTGTTCACCGGCTCCATCGACGACCCGTTCTCCGGCGCCTGGGAGGAGCTCAACCAGTGGGCGGGCAATCCCGACCGCCCTGGCCTCCTGTACCGGCGCGCCGACGGCGTGCAGTTCGGCCCTGCCATCATCCTCATCGACTCCTCGGATGGAAACGTAACCAACATCGTCTACGCCTTCTGCGGCCGCTGGAGATCCACCTTCCCCTGCAAGGGCGCCAAGCAGATCGTGGCCGACCCTGAGCGCCGGGAAAAAGGGGACATCGCGGGCACCGCCTACAAGCGCTGGCGGATCTTGCAGATCGGGGACGTCACCCAGGTCCTCTACGAGATCAACACGCAGTTCTACAAGGCGCAGCTGTACAATAAGCTTGGCACCGTCACCCGACGACCGGCCGACCCGCAGCCCAGCGGCTTCCAGGATTTCCCCCGCGACTACCCCGACTCCTACTTCGCGCAGCTCACCGCCGAGGAGCAGCTTGCCGATGGCAGCTTCGTCTCCGGGGGCCGGCGAAACGAGGCACTGGACTGCCGGGTGTACAACATGGCCGCAGGGGACATCTACCTCATGGGGCTGGTCGAGGGCATGCGAAAGGCCGCGCGCGAGAAGGGGGCCACGCAGCGCCAGGCGGAGGAAATCGGCAGTAACCACGCCCTCACCTGGCTGGAGGGAGGGATCGCTCGCCCCTGATTTTGCTACCTTGTGCACCGGGTAGCTTTGTGGTATCTTCCCCGTGTGAGCGATCTATCACAGCCCGTGACCCAGAACACGCTCTCGGTGCTGCCCACCACCGTCTACCAGCTCTACCAGCAGCAGTACTCCTACTGGACCACCCAGCTCACCGCGCTTCAGGCGCAGCTCACCATGCTCATGGCCTCCCCCGTTGAGTCCTACACCTTCTCCGGTGGCGAGGGCCAGCAGAGCGCCAAGCGCCGCGACCTCAAGCAGGTGCAGGATGCGGTGATCTTCGCCGAGCGCCAGGTGGGCTACTACTTCGGAAAGCTCTACGGCCGGCGCAACACCAACCTCACGCTGAGGCGGCGATGATGCGCATAGTAACGCTGAGTGTGGACCTCAAGATTCCTCCCACGCCTCCAGTGGCAAAGGTCACCCGCCGGATGGATAGACGAACAATTCGCTGTGCGCGCAGGGCCAGACTCCGTGGCGAATGGGCACTCCGCCATCTCTATCTCTACACGGCAGCCTTCCAACCATCGGTGGACCGCCGATGATGCGCGTGCCCGTAATCCACAGCGAGGATATCACGGGCCTTCCTGACCTTCGCGCGCGCCCCGCCGAGCTTGAGTTCGGCACCTTCGGCGGCCACCCCGTCCGCGATATCCCCGTCCTCCCCCGCTCCGTACTCTCGGACCTCGAGCGCGCTCTGGTCGATCGCGGCTGGCGCTGGGGCCTGCGTTCCTGCACCGTCACCATCACCCGCACACTCGGCGCGGACAGGAAGCCCGAGACCCACCTCAAGGCGAGGCTCACGTATGCCTAAGATCGCACGCGCCGCCCGGGAGGCCGCACAGGCCGACGAGGCCAACCGCCTCAAGGCCGAGTACCTTCAGAAGCTCAAGGATGCGCGCCCCGCCCGCCTCCGCGCCGACTACTCCTCGGGCGCCGGAGCCGGCGGATTCCTCACCGGATGGAGCCGCTCCACCGGCGGCAAATGGATGGGCGGACAGAGTAAGCCCATCGGCGGCCGAATCACCTGGCACTGGGGCTTGCGCCAGCAGGCCCGCGACATCGCCGAAGACAGTATTCACGCCTACGGCCTCATCCACCGCAAGGCCGATACCGTCATCGACCGCGGCCTCACGCTTTCCGCCACGCCCATGGCCGCCGTGCTGGGCATCAGCGAGGAGGAGGCCGACGCCTGGGCGCAGAAGGTCAACCAGTCCTTCGACCTCTGGGCCTCCTCGAAGTCCAGCCACCGTTCTGGCCTGTGGAACCTCAAGCAGGCCATGCACCAGCTCATGGTGAGCAAGACCCGCGACAACGACGAGTTTCTGCGCCTGTACTACCCCCAGCGCCAGGACCTCATTGCAGGCATCCAGTGGGAAATCATCGACGCCAACCAGATCCGAGGGGATGCCATCACCTCCACCACGCTCATGCCCTACAAGTTCTACGACGGCATCGAACGCAATCCCGACGGCAGCGAGCGAGCCTACAAGATCTGGGTGCAGCCCCCGCAGGACCCCATCGGCGGAACCCTTGAGGAGCGCACGGTCCCCCGCATCGGTGAGAAGTCCGGCCGCACGCACATGGTGCACTGGTTTGCCCCCGAGTACGCCGGCCAGGGCCGAGGCTACTCTCAGTTGGGGTCCACCGTCCAGGAGTTCGAGCTCCTGGAGGACTTCTTCGTCAGCGTGGTCAAGAAGGCCATCAACCAGTCGAACATGGTGGGCATCGTCACCAACGAGCAGGCGCCCCCCACCAACCCCTTCGAGAACCTCGGCGTGCCCCCAGCGGGCCCCGCACCGGTCCAGGGCTTCGGCAGTGTCGCCGCCCCGCTGGGGGTGGCCGTCACCGACAGCTTCGGCCTTGCCTCCCAGGTCAACGTGGTCCCCCTGGAGGAAACGGCCTTCAACGTGCCGGGGTCCACGCTCATCACATCGGCCGGCCAGGGCGACAAGCTGGAGTTTCTCCAGAACAACGCGCCCGGCCCCGACTTCGACAAGACGCTGGACGCCATGCTCGCACCGCTTCTGGTGCCCTACGGGATGTCCATCGAGCACTTCAAGATCAAGTATGACAGCTCCTACTCCGCGGCACGCACCGCCCTCATGGTCGTCTACCGCGGCGTGGAGATGGACCGCGACGCCCTGGACATCGGCTGCCTGAGCGTGATCTACGAGAACTTCCTCGCCGTGGAGATCGCCGCAGGGCGCATCTCCTGCCCGGGCTGGAATGACCCGCGCCTCAGGGCCGCGTGGTGCAAGCACCGCTTCATCGGCTCCCCGCCGGTGCAGATCGACCCCACGAAAGAGGCCGAGGCGGACAAAGCCTACCTGGCGATGTCGGCGACCACCGTGGAGAAAGTCAGCTACGAGCGCGGCGGAGGAGACGCCGCGAGCAACATCCAGCGCAACAAGCGCACCTTCCCGATCCTCCCGATCCCCCCGTGGGAGCAGAAAATCAGCGTAAGCGCCACCACGATGGAGGAGGCGGAAGCCAAGGATCAGGCCAACAAGGCCCACGAGCTGGAGGTGGCCAAGGCAGGCGCCCCCAAGGCCGCCCCAGGGGCCCCTCCCGCACCCGGCAGCAACGGCAAAACCCCGCAACCCGCAGGAGCACCGAAATGACAGCGCAGCAGGAAACGCAACTCCTTGAGGATGTCGCCATGATGAGAACGGCGATCCTCGGGAACGGTACCAAGGGCCTTGCCCAGCGCATGACGGAAATCGAGACCTGGCGCCACAGTCATCCCCGGGTCTGCCCCATGGAGGCCGCCCCGAATCCGCGCAAGGCGAACATCGTCAACGTCCTCTTGGGCGTAGCCGCCGCGGTGGGCGTCTGCGGCAGCGTCATCGTGGCGATCCTGAAATGAGCGACGTCACCTACACCGCCGCCTCGAAGCTCATCACCGCCTACGGGCGCGAGATCCTGGTGGACAACACCGTTCGCCTCAACCGCGATGGAACCGGCCCACGCAGCGTTCCCGATGGCCTTCCCTATATGCCGCAGGGCTTCCCGCCGGGCCAGTGGAAAATCACCGGCGTATTCCCGCGGACCGCCGATGACTTGGCTCCGTTTTTCATCTCAACCACCGCCTGGCGCATGGTGCCCGAGTGGACCGTGGACGCCTCGGGCAAGTTCCTCGACGCCACTGGCCGCTGGGTGCACGACGCCGCCTATGGGATCCACTTCTCCACGCTGGACTTCACCTGGGGCTGCATCCGCGTGGTCAACCGGGCCGACCTCGAGTGGCTGGCCTCTCAGGTGACCGAGGAACTGGCGGAGCTTCGCAAGCTCGACCCCGCGCAGGCATGGATCTCCATGGAGGCCGCGTGAAAGCCTTCGCCGATTCGCTCATCGACGGAATCGACATCCTCTTCGTCTGGGGGCTGGCCGCCGCCTGCTTCTATGTCCGCATGTTCTACATCCAGCGCCTTCCCGTTCCCCATGACCCCTCGGGCTGGGCGCAGATGCTGGGAACCGCGGCCGCCTACTCGGCGCTCGTGATCGCCCAGGAGCATTTCCGAGGCAAGAACCGAGCGGCGCGCATCAAGAACATCTGGCGCCGCGGACTTGTCGTGGTAGCCGCCGGCCTTGGCCCGGCCATAGGAGAAGCAGCATGAAAGCATTCCTGAAGACGCTCGGCGATTTCTTTCTTGACAAAAACGGCGACGGCGATGACAAGCGCTTCTGGGGCTCCGTGCTCATGGTCGTGGCCATCGTGTACCTCTTCACCAGCGGCCAGAAAGGCCCGGACCTCTGGACCGTCGTGGGCGGCCTCCTGGTGGTGGCAAGCGGCCTGCTGTGGAAAGCCTCCAGCGCCGACACCAAGGCCCCGCCTGCGCCGCCCTCCTCGCCCACGCAGGGTGTCCCGCAGTGAAAATCCCGTGGTGGGTGTTCGCCGCCATAATCGCGCTCCTGGCAGGAGGCCTCGTATATGAAAAGGTTCGCGCTGACCGTGCTGATTCTGCTTTCGCTTCCGACGTGGCAAAGCTCCGCGCAAACAACGCCGACCTTGCCAAGCTCGCCTCCGCCTACCGAGAGCAGCGTGATACAGCAGAGGCTCGACTTGGCACTGCTGATAGCACAGCGCAACTACTGGAAGGACAGATCGGACAACTTCGAGCAGGCCGCGAAGCAGATCGAAAAACGATTGCAGGACTTAGAACAATCCTCGAAGGACTCCCCGGACCCGCAAACGCTCCAGGCGGAGATAGCGAGTTTGCGGCAGCAGTTGAGCGAAGCAAGGGATTCGTTGAAAGCGTCGCACGATACTTCGGATACCCTGGACCAGAAAATCAAGGCCCAGCAGGGAGTAATCGACAAGGCGGAGACGGATCACAAAACGGAAATGGACGCCCAGCGGGTGCGAGTTAGGATCTGGCGCGCCGCGGCGCTCGTTTCCGCGGGGGCCTCCGGCGGCGCGATCCTTGGCAAGGGCGACATCGGCACCGCGGGAATCGGGGCCGGGGCAGGCCTGGCGCTGGACCTGATCCTCGAGGCCTTCGGACAATAGGGAGGGACTGTGCACTACGAGATGACGGCCGAGACTCTGAAGTTCTTCATGCCGACGACGGCCCAGCGCCTCTCCGATTGCGCCAAGGACATCAAGGCGGCGCTGGAGCACTATCGGTGCTTATTGCACGTGGAAAACGGCCAGATCCAGGTGGTCACGAAAGACTATGACTCTGGAATGACCATCAATCGCGGATAACGGGAAAAGGAGAATCTCATGTCTGTAGCCTACAACAAGTTCTATTGCGCGGCCGCAAACATCCTGGGCGGGACCGACATCCTGAAGACCGACACACTGAAAATCTACCTCACGAACGCGGCCCCAGCGCAGTCGAACACCGTCTACAACACCCCTGCGGAGATCACCGCTCAGAACGGCTACGCGCAGTACGGCGGGACGTGCGCCTTCACGAGCTGCAACCAGTCAAGCGGAACGGCGATACTGATCCTTGCCAGCCCCTCGACGTGGACGGCAACGGGCGGAAGCTTCGGTCCGTTCCGCTATTGCGTCCTGTTCGACTACTCTTCAACGAACAAGGACCTCATTGGATGGTGGGACTACGGTAGCGCGGTCACCTGCAACACGGGTGACACCTTCGCTATCACCCTCGACGGCACCAACGGCGTCTTGCAGCTCGCGTAGAGGAGAGGTCGCGTGGCGACCTACTATATCGACTACTCATCAGGCTCGGATGCGAACGCCGGGACCTCCACCGGCGCTCCATGGCAGCGCCATCCCTATATGAACGGGTTCAGCGGGACCTATACGCACGCCGCCGGGGATCACTTCATCTTCAAGGGCGGCGTGACGTGGCCGGCAGCCTGCTTTCCTTTGACGCAGAACGCCGGTGGGTCTGCCGGAAACTCGGACTATTACGGGTTTGACGTGACTTGGTATTCTGGCGGATCATGGTCGCGCCCGCTCTTTGACATGAACTATGCAAGCATCTCATCGAACGGTGGGATGGTGCTACTCCAATATCCCTACGTGACACTGGACAACTTTGAAATCTGTCACCTTACCATCGGGGCAGAATACGTCTATCTGGTCTACATCAAATGGATTGCGAACGTACTCATAAAGAATTGTCACATTCACGGCTGGGTGACCAACACTGGAGCCGACGGCCTCATGGGAGGCGTGGCGAATCCCGGCCCGCTTACCAACGGCGGGACGACGGTGATCCTGGACAACTGCGAGGTGGAAAACTCCGAAAACGCTTCTTTGGCGAATGCCTCATGCGGAGCCTGTATTCGGGGAATCCCCGTCATTCAGAATGGATCAAGAATCCATGACAATTGCCAGTTGGTGGACTTCTGCGCAGACTTCAACGGTAGCTATCTCTACAACGCCTTCGGAAACTCCATCTCCGGCGGAACCTATCACACCAACGGTCTCTATCACGACCCGGGCATGATGGGGGTGGCGACGGGGTATATCCGAAACTCCTACATTCACGATGTGTATGGAGGAGCAAACTCGGCGTACCCGAATATCAGCTACTCATCGGACACGTATATCTACAACAACGTGATCTACGGCGCGATGACCTCCCAAGGCGCAATCAATCTGGATCCCTACTATGCCTCGGGTGGAAGCTGCTACATCTGGAACAATACGATCGTACCGGATTATTCCAGCGGACTTGCGGCGATTCACCTCTCAAGCAGAACCAACAAGATCAACGTGCTGGCAATCGACAATACCCACCTCATCGCCACGAACACCCCGCTTACGGATGCGGGAATCGGAGACGTGACAACGCTGAATGTCGGCACCCACAATTTGACGCAGACTCCCGCCGTCGCCTCTGGTCAAGGGTACACGTTGGCAAGTCTCTATGGTCCGACCTCCGCGGGATCAACCATAGATGCGGGAACAAGCGAGGCGGGATACTTCACCACCGACATTTTGGGAACAGTCCGACCGCAGGGGTCCGCATGGGATATCGGCGCGTATGAGTATTTTTCCAATCCTCCCTGCATGACGTTAGTGAGGCATTGAGATGGCGGCATCTTTTGGAAGCCTGATCGCGGCGTGCTACGGAAACGGAAACTCTTCCACATCTACGGTATCCGCAGGATCACCACTGAACGTCTCGGCGGGCGATCTGCTCGTGGCCTATTTCAATTACGGCGGCGGTGCCAACGCAAGCACAATCTATATCGACGACGGAAGCGGCGGGAACACATTCAGCAAGTTGACCTATTCAAATGGTTACTACATCGACACCACATGCGGATTCGGCTACGTATTGAGCGCCACGGCGAACGCCTCCATGACGCCGGTGATCCATCAACCTGTCAACGGATCGAGTCCGGTAACGTTCTGGGTGGTGCAGTTCAGGCCAACCGGCGGATCAGCGTCTCTCGATGCGGGTCCCAGCTCGGGCAAAGGCTCCGCCTCCCCCTATCAGTCGGGCAACATTACCACGACCGGAACCACTGAACTTGTTTTCGGCGGATACGGGTGTCAAGTTGAAACAGGGACCGAGTTCACCGCCCAGATCGGAGGCGGAGCGGCAGATGGAAATGAAGCCAGCGCATATCTGTATGCGGCGATCGCATGGAGGGCTACCACCGGGACAAACATCTATGCGTATGGCACTGGGCAGAGCGCGGAATGGGTTTGTGATGCGTGCTCCTTCTCAATAAGCTCCGGAGGACCCTCCGGCATGTGGCTTTCCCTTAACCGACCATGAAAAAAATCATTTTCACCCTCGACGTTGACACCTACGCTCCCGAGATCACCGAGATCACCTTCCCGCTCATGCGCTACTACGCGCGAAAAATCGGAGCGGAGTTCCGCGTCATCAAGGAACGCAAGTGGCCGAAGTGGCCCGTGGTCTGCGAGAAATTGCAGTGCGGACAGCTTGCCACGGATGCCGACTGGGCGATCTTCTTCGACGCCGACACCCTCGTGCATCCCGAGTGCCTGGACTTCACATCACTGTTCCCCGATGACACCTGCGCGCACAACGCCCAGGACATGGCCAACGTCCGCCAGCGCTACGATGAGAGCCAGATCAAGGACGCCCGTCACATCGGCACCTGTGGGTGGCTCACCATCGCACCGCGAAAGTGCTTCGGCGTCTGGGACCTGCCCGACCTTTCGATGGAGGAGGTCATCGAGCGCTGCACCCCGACCATCGCGGAAATCCACGCGGGGTTGAACGCAGAGCACCTCTCTGACGACTACATCATGAGCCACAACATCGCCCGCCACGGCTACAAGCACGACACGGTGACGGGGTTGCTGGAACGGATGAACCTGAAGGATTGGAACTTCTTCTGGCACGCCTACATGCTTCCCAACGATGAGAAGGTGCGCCAGATGAAGGAAACGCTGTGGGACTGGAAGATTCCGCATCCCGCCCTGATGAAGGGATGGGAGTGGTTTCTTGACCGGATGAGGTAAATGGCTGGCACCTCCACCTACACAACCCCAGGCGCCTACGGGTGGATATGCCCCACGAACGTCTCGCGGGCCATGGTGGAGGTATGGGGTGCAGGTGCTGGAGGTGGGGCCAACAACAACTCCTCCACTGGCGGCGCAGGTGGTGCAGGCGGCGGCTACTCACGATCGAACATCTCGGGGCTGACCCCAGGAACCAACTACACCGGCAACATCGGAACGAGGGGAACCGGCGGCACCAACTACGCCAACGGAACGAACGGAACCTTCTCCGACTTCAACAACAACACCGTCATGGCCCGGGGCGGGAACTACGGAAACCGAACGGGAACAAAACGCACCGGGGCTACCACGGGGACGGGAGACGTCACCTACGCCGGCGGCAACAGTGCGGCCAACTCCTCGGGAACCGGCGGCGGCGGAGGAGGCGCTGCGGGAAATGGCGCTGCAGGCGGCGATGCAGGAACGCCCACCGGCGGAACGGGAAACGACGGTGGTGGAAACGGCGGCAACGGTGGCGCGGCAGGCGGTAGTGGAAACGCTGGAAACGCTCCGGGCGGTGGTGGTGGTGGAAGCGGAGGCACGACTGGCACTCCCGCGAAGGTAGGCGGAGCCGGGGCCAACGGCCAGGTAAAAATCACCTACTGGAACGACTACACCCTCTCGGCCAACTACGGCGCCTACACTCTCACCGGCCAGAACGCCACCCTCGCCTACACCCAGCACAACTTCTCCCTATCGGCCAACTACGGAACCTACGCTCTCACCGGGAACAACGCCAACCGAAGCGCATCGGGAAACGGGAACTACGGCGCGTACACTCTCACCGGCCAGAACGCGACCCTGACCAAGACTGCCGCGGGAAACCACTACACCCTCGCGGTCGACTATGGCGCCTACACCGCCACCGGCCAGAGCTCCACCCTCGGCGCCGGCTTCGGCGCAGGCTATGGCGCCTATGCTCTCTCCGGTCAGAACGCTACCCCCGGCGCGGGCCTTGGAGCCGGGTACGGTACGTATGCGCTCTCGGGCCAGAACTCCACCCTCGGAGCGGGTCTTGGCGCAGGCTATGGAACCTACGCTCTGACTGGCCAGAACGCGACTCCTGCGGTAGGGATAGGAGTCGGCTACGGCAGCTACGCGCTGTCCGGCCAGAATGCCACGCTCACCTATACTTCCTCCGCAAATCACTACACGCTGGCGGCAGGCTACGGCGCCTACTCTCTGAGCGGAAACAGCGCGAACCGGTCCGCGTCGGGCAACGCGAACTACGGCTCCTACGCCCTGACGGGCGAGCCAGCCACACTCACCAAGACCGGAGGCCCCGCCTCCTACACCCTGCAGGCTGGCTACGGAAGCTACTCTCTTGCCGGTGAAAGCACGTCCGCGATCTCGCATTCGGTATCCATCGCCATGGGCATCTATGCCCTCACCGGCCAGGATGCTACGCTCACCAAGACCGCCGCAGGAACCCACTACACGCTGGCGGCGGGTTACGGAACCTACGCTCTGACTGGCGAGCCCGCAACTTCCGGGGCCGGCCTCGGGGCCGGCTACGGCAGCTATGCGCTTGCAGGCCAGAACGCTACGCTGACCTTTTCTGGGGCTACCCATTACATGCTCTCTGCCAACTACGGTGCCTGTACCCTCACCGGTCGGAGCGCAACCCCCGGAGTCGGGATCTCCGCGGGCTACGGTTCCTACCTCGCCACAGGTGAAGGCGCATCGCTTGGCGCTGGCATCAATGCCGGATACAGCGCCTACACCCTGGTAGGAAAATCCGTCACCATCGGATTCGGTCTTGTAGCAGGGTATGCAAGCTATGCCCTGCTCGGAGAGGATGCGGTCCTCACCAGTTCGTCTACTCTTCCCGCGCTGTATCTGCATCTTTCAGGGACTCCGATCTGCTCCGCAGTTCTTGAACCTCCGGTGTCAGAACTTGCGATATCTGGGAAGCCAATATCCGATCTTGTGCTTTCGGATCCCCATCATGGAGGCCGATAGATGATCCAGTTTTTCACCCCTGCGGGAGACTTCGTCTACGATGCGCTTCCCGTTCAGAACACCACGGTTCGCCTGAGCGTAATCATAGGCGTGGACATCACGGGTGCGAGCTCAGTCCGGTTCGGATACCGAAAGCCCGGAAGCTCGGCAATCGCCTACTGGACAGCAAACGTGGATGATGCTCTCACGGGCGCAATCCACTACGATGCCGTTCACGACACCCCCGGGACGTGGAGCCTCTGGTACAAGGTCGTGCAGTCCGATGGAAAGATCATCGCCATCCCCGCTCAATCCTATGCCGTGGTCGCCGAAGGCCAGGCGGTAAGCCCGTGACCGCCGAGGAAATCCGGGAGCTTCGAAAGCGGCGCCTGGCGATGTCGCGCGAGCAGTTTGCGCAGACCATCGGGGTGGCCGCCCGAACCGTGGAGTTCTGGGAGCAGGGTCGGGGCCGACCGCGCCGCGATATCGAAGAGAAGATCGAAACCCTCCGCCCTACGGAATAACTCCGTACTTGCAGACTACCCCGTGCACCCTGTAGTTTCATCTCATCATGAGCAGCTTGAAGCTGTTCGCCATGGAGCCCACCTCACTGATCTCCTACCTGGAGAAACTCGAAAACGCGAGCGAGGCCGAGATCCGTCTCGCCGCCTCTATGTTCGCGGAGGAGGATGACGACGATGAGGACCCCGTAGACGACATCTACGAGGAGGACGACGGGGAGGCGCGCATCCGCATAGACGGGCCGCTTTCCATCAACGGCCCCTCCCCCCTTGCCCGCCTGTTCGGCCTCTCTGGCTCGAGCTACCGAACCATCATGGCCGCCTGCGACCGCGCGGCCTCCAGCGCCTGCACCAGCGTGGCCTTCGCCATCAACTCCCCCGGCGGGGACGTGCAGGGCGTGGACCAGTGCTGGCAGGCGATCTCCGCGCTGGCGGAGAAAAAGCCCTGCACCGCGGAAAACCACGGCCTCATGGCATCCGCCGCCTACTGGCTGGCGAGCGCCTGCACGAAGATCGTGGCGATGTCCCCGGCCTGCGAGCAGGGAAGCATCGGCGTGAAAATCGTGGCCATCGACGACAGCGACTGGCAGAAGCAGACCGGCATCAAGCGCGTTCAGATCGTGAGCAAGAACGCCCCCGCGAAGGTCGATGACCCCGCGACCAAGGCCGGCCGCGAGAACCTGCAGGCGCGCGCCGACGCCATGGAAGGCGTCTTCCTGGCCCGCGTGGCCGAAGGCCGTGGCGTCACCGCCGAATACGTCGCCGAGAACTACGGGTCGGGCGCCGTTCTCATCTCCGCCGAGGCCCTCCGCGTCCGAATGATCGACGACGTTCGAATGTCCATGAAAGCCGCATCTCCTGCGGCGCCTGACTCTTTGTCCCGCCGAACCGCAGAAACGATCGGCGCGCTTGTCGCGCAGCACGAATCCCATGGGAGGAACACCATGACCCTGAAGGAACTTCTGGCCTCCGACGCCGCAGCCCTCGCCGAGTACAACGCGGCGCTGAAAGCCGCCCACGACGAAGGGGCGAATGCCATGCAGGCGCGCATCGACGCGGCCAAGCCCTTCCTCGCCCTGGAGGTGAGCAAGGACGGTTACATCGAGAGCGAGGTCAAGCAGATCGCCAAGCTCGCCATCGATGTGATGGCAGGCACCGAGGAACCGGCGGCCCTTCGCGCCTTCGTCCGCCTCGTGGACATGGGCAAGGAGCAGCGCAAGACTCTGGCCGCCCAGGCCGAGACCGAGGACGCCGGCGAAACCGCCCCGCTGAGGATCGACGCCAACGCGGATCTCATCGCCAAGGCCAAGGCCC
>Ga0335069_10008393_pt1 | contig 14787 bp, 13 predicted proteins | sample Lox_Sample_11_FD_206714 | JGI IMG/M metagenome (GOLD analysis project Ga0335069, IMG submission 206714) | Soil microbial communities from Loxahatchee National Wildlife Refuge, Florida, United States - Lox_Sample_1.1 | ecosystem: Environmental > Terrestrial > Soil > Wetlands | place: USA... | reverse complement strand
CGCGCGGGCCGCGGCCGGATGCGCCATCGCCCGCGCGCACCTGCATGGCGTCGTCGATGAGCAGCCAGGCGCCTTCGTCGGCCTCGTCGAAGGCCACGCCAAGCGGCAGCGTCCAGTAACTGCCCGGCTCGGGACCGCGGGCCGTGAGCTGACCCGCGAGGCCGGACTCGTGCCCCTCGTCGGCGAGGATCCAGGCGCAAGCCGTCAGCGCCGGACGCGGGTCGGCTCTCACTTGCCGGCCGCGACTCTCTTCAGCTCCTCGTGGAACTCCGCGTACACCTTCGCGCCGTCGATGCCTTTCGCGTTCGCCGACTTGATCCACTCCTGCACCAGCGGCTCCGTGCGCTTGCGCACGTCGGCCACGAACTCGGGGCTGGCGTCGATGATCGTCACGTTGGCCGCCTTGAGGGCATCCATGCCAATGCGGTCGGCGGCGTCCCACGAACGACCCGCGAGACGCGCGAGCGCCTCGCCCGAGACGGACCAGATCGCGTCCTGGTCCTGTTTCGGCAGCGAGTTCCACTTGTCCTCGTTCATGAAGAAGCCGAACGACGACGAGTAGAAGCCCCCTGGGAAGAGCGTCGCGTACTTGATGACCTTGTCGAGGTTGAACGACTTGATCGACTCGAGCGGGAAGAAGATGCCGTCGGCGATGCCCGAGGAGAGGATCTCGTAGGAGTCCGACGCGGGCTTGAAGAACGGCGACGCGCCGAGCACCTTCGCCGCCGCTTCGGAGATGCCCCCGCCGCTGCGGATCTTCATGCCCGCGAGGTCGGCGACCGAGCGCACCGGCTTGCTCACGGTGAAGATCTGCCCCGGCCCGTGCGTGAACACGCCGAGCAGCTTCACGCCCTTGTACTCGTTCGCGGCCTGCAGGTACTTCCAGTGGATGCGCGAATACGCCACCGAGTTGATCTCGCCCGTCGCGCCGGCACCCGGCAGCTCCGCGAGCAGCGGCAGCGGATGGCGCGCCGGCGTGTAGCTCGCGGTGACGAACGACACATCGACGAGGCCGTCGCGCACCGCGTCGAACGTGCCGGGCGGCGCGGACGGATGCTTCGGCAGCATCTGGAACTTGACGCGGCCGTTGGTCGCCTTCTCGACATTGGCCGCCCAGACCATCAGCACGCCGTGCGTGAGGTGGTGCGTGGGCGGCACCCAGCTCGACATGGTGAGCATCGTCTGCGCCTGCGCGCGCGGCGCGCCGACGACGCCGGCACCGGTGGCCAGCAAGGTGAGGACGGCCTGGCGGCGAGTGGCCTTCATGCAGCGGGTCTCCTCTGGCGAGAAGGTCGAAAAATCGCCGAAAAGTGTATCGTCGGCCGTCATGGCGACGGCTCCACGCATACCCTCGGTCGGCTTCATCGGCCTCGGCGTGATGGGCGAGCCGATGGCCGGACATCTCGCGAAGGCGGGTCACCGCCTCGCGCTGTTCGACGCACGGCCGCGCCGCGCCGCACGCCTCGCCGCGCGCTTCGGTGCCGCGGCCTCCGCACCGCATTCGCCGGCCGAGGTCGCCCGCGCGAGCGACATCGTGGTCACCATGGTGCCCGACGGCCAGGTCGTGCGCGAGCTCGTGACGCAGCCCGGAGGATTGCTCGAAGGCTTCGCCGAAGGTCAGCTGCTGCTCGACACGTCGTCGTCCGAGCCCTGGCTCACGCGCGAGACGGGCGCGCGGCTCGCGGAGCGCGGGGTCGCGATGGTCGATGCGCCGGTCTCGGGCGCGCAATGGGGCGCGCAGGCGGCCGAGCTCGTGTTCATGGTGGGCGGCGCAGCGCGCGACGTGGCGCGCGTGCGGCCGCTGCTCGACGCGATGGGCAAGTCGGTGTTCCACCTCGGCGCGCTCGGGTCGGGGCACGCGATGAAGTGCCTCAACAACCTCGTGACGGCGGTGAACTTCCTGGCGGTCGCGGAGGGGCTCGCAATCGGCACGAAGCAGGGCCTCGACCCGGCCGTGATGACCGACGTGCTGAACGCATCGACCGGCATGTCGTGGGTCTCGCAGACGCACGTGCGACAGCGCATCCTGAGCCGACGGTTCGACGACCCCTTCAAGCTCGGGTTGATGGTCAAGGACATCGGCATCGCGAGCGACCTCGCGCGCGAGTCGCAGCTGCCGGTGCCGGTGTCCGGCCTCGTGCAGCAGTTGTGGCGCGCGGCCGCGCAAGGCACGCCGGCCGACGCGAGCGTGAGCGAGATCGCGCGCTGGGTCGAGCGGCTCACCGGCGTCGAGATCGCATCGCCGGCGAGCGCCTGAGACGCCCGCGTTCGATGCGCATCCTCGTCACCGGTGCGGCAGGCTATCTCGGCAGCGCACTGGTGCGCGCGCTCGCGCACGAGGCAGGCGCGGACGACCGGCTGCTGCTCACCGATCGGGTGACGCCCGCCGATCCGCCGCGCGGCGCGCGCGTCGAGCTCGGCGAGATCGACGACCCGGCGCTGCACGAGCGTCTGTTCGCCACGCCGATCGAAGCCGTGTTCCATCTCGCGGGGATCGTCAGCGGCGCGGCCGAGGCCGACTACGGGCTCGGCCGGCGCGTCAACCTCGACGCGACGCTCGCGCTCCTCGACCGCTGCCGCGCGCAGACGGTGTCCGGCCACATGCCGGTGCGCTTCACGTACGCAAGCTCGATCGCGGTCTACGGCGTGCCGCTGCCGGAGCGCATCGACGACGACACGGAGCCGCGCCCGACGCTCAGCTACGGCACGCACAAGCGCGCGTGCGAGCTGGTGATCGACGACCTCTCGCGGCGCGGCCTCGTCGACGGACGCGCGCTGCGCTTCTCGGGCGTGCTCGTGCGCCCGCCGCTGGCGAACGGCGCTCTCTCCGGCTTCAACAGCGACCTCGTGCGCGAGCCGCTCGCCGGCCGCGACTACGTCTGCCCGGTCTCGCCCGAATCGACGATCTGGGTCACCTCGCTCGAGCGCGCGATCGCGAACCTGCTGCGGCTCGCCGCACTCGACGCAGGCGCGCTCGGCGCGCGGCGCGCCGTGACGACACCGTCGCTCGCGCTCTCGGTCGCCGATGTCGTGGCCGCTGTGAAGCGCTTCGACGCCGAAGCGTCCCGGCGCATCGCGTATCGCGCCGATCCGCGCATCGAGGCCCAGTTCGGCCGCTGGCCGCTGGACTGCTCGTTCGCGCGCGCCCTCGCGCTGGGCCTGCGAGCGGACGAATCCATCGACGCCATCATCCGCCAGCACCTGGAGACGACATGAAGGGCCGCAAGCCGCTGCGCTCCGCGCTCGTGACGCAAGGGCTCGATCGCGCGCCGCATCGCGCGTTCCTGCGCGCGACCGGGCTCGACGACGGCGACCTCGGCAAGCCGATGATCGGCATCGTGAGCCAGCACGGCGCGAACACGCCCTGCTCGCTCTCGCTCGGCCCGCAGGCCGACGAGGCGCGGCTCGGCGTCGCGGCCGCGGGCGGCAATCCGGTCCCGTTCACGACCGTGTCGGTGTCGGACGGCGTCTCGATGAACCACAAGGGCATGCGCATGAGCCTCGTCTCGCGCGAGCTGATCGCCGACTCGATCGAGGCCGTGATGCGCGCGCACTGCTACGACGGGCTGGTCGGCTTCGCGGGGTGCGACAAGACGCTGCCCGGCGTGATGATGGCCATGGTTCGGCTCAACTGCCCGAGCGCCTTCGTCTACGGCGGCGCCATGCTCCCGGGCCGCTGGCAGGGCGGCGACGTCACGATCCTCACGACCTACGAAGCGGTCGGCACGGTGATCGCGGGCGGCATGAGCGAGGCCGACCTCGATGCGCTCGGCCACGCGTGCGCGCCGACGGTCGGGTCGTGCCCGGGCCAGTTCACCGCCAACACGATGGCGATGGTGGCCGAAACGCTCGGGCTCGCCCTGCCCGGCTCGGCCATGCTTCCGGCGGTGTACGTCGAGCGCCTCGCGCTCGCCCGGCGCGCCGGCGCGCGCGTCACCGAGATCGCCGCTCGCGGCGGGCCGCTCCCGCGCGACCTCGTCACGCGGCACGCGCTCGAGAACGCGTGCGCCGCCGTCGCCGCGACGGGAGGCTCGACGAACGCGGGCCTGCACCTGCCGGCGATCGCGCACGAGGCCGGCATCCGCTTCACGCTCGACGACGTGGCCGAGGTGTTCGCGCGCACGCCGCTGATCGGCAACTTGCAGCCCGGCGGCCGGCACCTCGCCATCGACCTGCATCGCGTCGGCGGCGTGCCGGTCGTGCTGAAGGCGCTGCTCGACGGCGGCTACCTGCACGGCGATGCGCTCGCGCTGTCGGGCCGCATGCTGCGCGAGGAGCTCGCAGCGGCCGGCGCACCCGACGGCGACGTGGTGCGCGCGACTCGCGAAGCACTCGCTCCGACGGGCGGCGTCGTCGTGCTCAAGGGCAACCTCGCGCCCGACGGCGCGCTCATCAAGATCGCCGGCCTGAAGAGCGCCGTGCACGAAGGTCCGGCGCGCGTGTTCGAGTCGGAGGAAGAGGCGTTCGCCGCCGTGAGCGAGCGCCGCTACGCCGCGGGCGACGTGCTCGTGATCCGCAACGAGGGCCCGCGCGGCGGGCCCGGCATGCGGGAAATGCTTGGCGTCACCGCGCTCGTCTACGGCCAGGGCATGGGCGAGAAGGTCGCGCTCATCACCGACGGGCGCTTCTCGGGTGCCACGCGGGGAATGATGGTCGGTTACGTCGGACCCGAAGCCGCGCTGGGCGGGCCCATCGCACTGGTGAAGGACGGCGACCGCATCCGGCTCGACGGCCACGCGCGCACGCTCGAATGGTTGGTCGAGGATGCGGAGCAGCAGCGCCGGCGTGCGGCCTGGAAGCCGCGCGCGGTCGAGCGGCTCGCCGGCGTGCTCGAGAAGTACGCGAAGCTCGTCGGACCCGCGCACCTCGGTGCGGTCACGCACTCGGGGGCGGTCGAGTGGCCGATGGAGACACCGCTCGAGATGAGGCCCGGCACCGTGCGACGCTGATCCGGTCGACGCGACACCCGGCGTCGGCTACTACACGTTCCTCGCGATGCAGCTCAACGCCGCGCGGTCCGTGCCGCCAGCCGGGGCGAAGCTGCTCGCCCGCTTCCCGGAAGCTCCGCGCTGAGCGCCGCGCGCATCGACTCGAGCAGCGCGGCGCGGATCGCCGTCCACGGTTTGCCGCCCGCGCGCACGAACGCCTGGTTCACCTCGAGCTCGATGCCGACGTACACATCGGCGGGATGGACCTTGCGCAGCCGGAAGCACAGTCCGTCGCTGTTGCCGAGGTAGGGATAGTTGCGGCGCAGCCGCAGGTCGGGCCGCGCATGGCGCAACGCGCCGATCCAGCGGTCGCACAGCGCCACCTCGCCGCGCCGCCGCGGGTCGTAGAGGAATCCGACGTCCGCCGTGCGCACGACGCCGTTCAGCTCGGGCGTGAAGCTGTGCGACGCGATGTGCACGATGCGCCGCCCCGCGACAAGCGTGTCGCGCACCCACGCGAGGATCGGCTCGCGGTGCGGCAGGTAGTGCTTCTGCACGATCTCGCGGCGCGCCGCCACCGGGAGCGGCTTCGTGAATTCGGAGTACAGCTCGGGGCTCCCGATCGACCGGTTGTTGTCGATGAGGAGTCGCGTCGTCTCGGTGAAGTAGAGCGGCGCCTCGAACGCCTGTGCCATCTCGCGGGCGAGGGTGAGCGCGCCGGGATCCCAGCCGCGGTGCGTGTCGAGCAGCGCCTCCTCACCCTCGAAGAGGTCGCGATACGCAGCGGGCACGCGCTTGCCGGCGTGCTCGCAGGTGATGAGGATGGCGGTGGCGATCGGCTTTCTCCGTCGGTGCGCGCGCGATTTTGCGTCAGCGAGGTACACCGCCGGAGGCATTGACGACGCGCAAGCCGCGCGACCCCGGCAGGCCGAAGAATGAACACCGTCCGAAGGTTCCCCGTCACCATGTACGCACGCATCCTGGTCCCCGTCGACGGCAGCGCTCCCGCCGAGAGCGGCTTGCGGGAGGCGATGGCGTGGGCCCGTCAGGTCCGTGCCGAGCTCGTCCTGCTGCGCATCGTCGACGACCATCCGGTGTCGATGGATCGGGCGCCGGCGCGGTACGTGGAAGAGGCGCGCGAAGCCGCGAAGCGCGACGCGGAGGTGCTCGTGGCCCGTTGCGTCGGGCTCGCGCACGACGGAGGCGTCCGCGCCCGCGGCATCGTTCGCGACGGGCTCGGCGAGCGCGTGTCCGACCTGATCCTCGCGGAAGCGAAGGCTCAGGATTGCCAGCTCATCGTCATGGGCACGCACGGCCGCAGGGGCTTGGACCGGATCGCGCTCGGCAGCGAGGCCGAATCGGTGGCGCGGCGGGCGACCGTGCCCGTGCTGCTGGTGCGCGACGCTCGTGCGGCAACCGGCTGAAAACTCAGGAGATCCGCATGTACCAGCGCATCCTCGTCCCCGTCGACGGCAGCCCGACTTCGAACGCCGGCCTGCAGGAAGCGATCGGCCTCGCGAAGCTGACCGGCGGGCGCATCCGCGTGCTGCACGTCGTCGACGACCTTCCCTTCGTCATGGCTGCCGAGGGCTACGGGGCGATCGGGGCCGACGTGCTCGGGCTCCTCACCGATGCAGGCAGGCAGATCATCTCGCAGGCACAGGACCGTGTGCAGCAGGCGGGCGTGCCGGTGGACGCTGCGCTGTTCGACAGCCTCGACGGCCGCCTGTGCGACCGCGTGGTCGAGCAAATCGCCGAGTGGAAGGCCGACATCGTCGTGCTCGGCACCCACGGCCGGCGCGGCATGCGACGGCTCGTGCTGGGCAGCGACGCCGAGCAGGTGCTGCGCGCGTCGCCCGTCCCGGTGCTGCTCGTGCACGGCGACGAGGTCCGCAGCGGCTGAAGCGCGTCGCGCGGCGCCCGCCGCTGGAAGATCACGCCGCGACGGGCATGGCCTCGGTCCCGGGAGCGGCGCCGAGGTCGAGCACCACCCGCACGGCGTCGCCGCTGGTGAACGCCGGGTCGACGCGAAAGCCGAGCCGGCGGCACAGCTCGCGCATCGGCCGGTTCTCGCGCAGGATGTCGCCGATGAGTCGCTGCGTGCCCTGCGCGCGCTGGTGCTCGATGATCCGGTTCATGAGCAGCTGGCCGAGGCCGAGGCCCTTGCAGTCGGAGCGCACGATGACCGCGAACTCGGCCTCCACGTTGTCGGGGTCCGCAACCGCGCGCACGACGCCGATCGTCTCGCTCTCGCCCCCCGCGCGCGTGCGCAGCGCGATGAAGGCCATCTCGCGTGCGTAGTCGATCTGCACGAGTCGCGCGAGCTGGCTGCGCGGCAGCTCGCGGCGCACGCTGAAGAAGCGCAGCCGCATGTCCTCGGCGTCGATCGAGGCGAGGAACGCGCGATGGAGCGGCTCGTCCTCGGGCCTTATGGGCCGCACGAGCAGCGGCTGTCCCGCCCACGTCACGGTGCGGGCGAGCTCCGCCGGATAGGGAAGGATCGCGAAGCGCTCGACCCCGCTGCGGGTGCTGGCCGGCTGCACGCGCACGCGCGCATCGAGCGCGATGACGCCGTCGCCATCGGCCCAGAGCGGATTCACGTCGAGCTCCACGAGCTCCGGCAACTCGGCCAGCATCTGCCCGATCGCGACGAGCGCGTCGCACACGGCATCGACGCGCACGGGCGGATGGTCGCGGTAGCCCGCGAGCAGCTTGGAGACCCGCGTCCTCGCGATCATCTCGCGCGCGAGCACGCCGTTGAGCGGGGGCAGGGCGATGGAACGGTCGGCGAGCACCTCGACCGCGGTGCCACCCTGGCCGAACAGCACGATCGGTCCGAACATGGCATCGACGCTCGCGCCGACGATGAGCTCCTGCGCGAGCGGGCGCAGCACGAGCGGCTGCACGGTGTACCCGTCGATGCGCGCGGATGGCGCGGCGGCCTGCACGCGCGCCCGCATCGCCGCCGCCGCAGCCCGCAGCGCCATGGCGTCCGCCAGACCGAGCTGCACGCCGCCGACGTCGGTCTTGTGCGCGATGTCGCGTGAACGGATCTTCAGCACCACCGGGTAGCCCACGCGATCGGCGGCTGCGACGACCGCATCCACGTCGACCCCGACCGCCACGGTGGGCACCGTGCGGATGCCGTACGCCTCGAGCACCGCCTTGCCCTCGGCCTCGTCCAGCGCCTCGCGGCCCTCGTCGAGCGCCTGATGCACGATGCGCCGCGCCCCTTCGGTATCGGGCGGTGCGCTTTCACGGGCGGTCGGCGCCTCGAGCAGCAGCGCCTGGTTGCGACGGTAGGTGCCGAGCATGGCATAGGCCCGGACCGCGTCCTCGGGCGTCTGGAAGTCCGCAGCACCCGCGTCCTCGAGGATGCGGCGAGCCTCCGCGACGGCCGCATCGCCCAGCCAGCACGCGAGGATGCGTCCGGCCGCCTCGCGCACGAGCGGCGCACACGCGCGCGCGATGTCGGCACTTGGGACGATCGCGGTCGGCGCGTGCATGAACAGCACGGCGCCCGTGCCCGGGTCGCCCAGCAGCGTGCGCAACGTCGCGACGTAGCGCTCGGCCGGCGCGTCGCCGATGATGTCCACGGGGTTCGCGTGCGACCACGTCGACGGCAGCACCGCATCGAGGGCCTGCTCCACCGGCGGCGCGAGCTCGGCCAACGGCACGCCGTGGAGCGCCGCGAAGTCGGCCGCGAGCACGCCCGCGCCGCCGCCGTTCGTCATGATGGCGAGCGGCCCTTCGGCCGTGCTGCGGAAGCGCGCGAGCGTCTCGGCGGCGACGAACAAGTCGTCGAGCGTGTCGACGCGCAGCAGGCCGGCACGCCGGATGGCCGCGTCGAACACGGCGTCGGAGCCGGCGAGAGCGCCCGTGTGCGACAGGGCCGCGCGTGCGCCGGCCTCGGCGCGACCCGCTTTCACGACGATCACCGGCTTGTTGCGGGCCGCCGCGCGGGCCGCGGACATGAACTTGCGCGGCTCCTCGACCGATTCGATGTACAGCAGGATCGCGCGCGTGTGCACTTCGCTCGCCAGGTAGTCGAGGAGGTCACCGAAGTCGACGTCCGCGCGCTCCCCGAGCGAGATGAGGTACGAAAAGCCGATGCGCCGCGCCTTGGCCCAGTCGAGCACGGCCGTGACCAGCGCCCCGGATTGGGAGACGAACGCGAGGCGGCCGTCGAGCGCGTCGGTGTGGGCGAAGCTGGCGTTCAGCCCGATGCGGGGCGTGAGCGCACCGATGCAGTTCGGGCCCAGCACGCGCAGCACGTGCGGGCGCGCGGCCGCGAGCATGGCGCGGCGAGTGTCCGCGTCAAGACCGGCCGTCATCACGATCGCCGCTTTCGTGCCGCGCTCGCCCAGGGCCGCGATGAGCGTCGGCACCGTCGAGGGCGGCGTGCAGATCACGGCGAGGTCCGGCGCCTCGGGCAGGCTCTCGATGCTCGGATGCACGGCCACGCCGTCGAGGGTCGCGTGCTTCGGGTTCACCGGCCACAGGGCGCCTGCATAGCGGCTGCCGCGCAGGTTGCGCCAGACCGTGGCGCCGACGCTCGCGGCGCGGTCGGAAGCGCCGATCACGGCAATGGATCTCGGCTCGAAGAGCCGATCCAGGTTGCGGACGCTCATCCGTCGCGAACGAGGGTCAGGTCAGCGACGCCACGAGCAGCGCCTGCAGCACGCGCCGGCGCCGAATCGCCGGCGTGGCCTCGATGTCGAGCCGGTCGGCGAGTGCCGCCGTGTGGTGGGTGTCGCCTGCCAGCGTGGCGTAGACCGGGATGTCCGCGGCCTCGCCGAGGTCGTGCACGAGCTCGTCCGACACGCCCTGGCATTCGACCGCGTCGTAGAGGCGGCCGAGCACGCCCGCGCAGCGCGCCACGTCGGCGGGGGTGCGCAACGCGAGCTGGTCCGGGCTCAAGGTCGTCACCTGCGCCCCGAGCTCGCGCGCCGCGTCGACGAACGCGTGCGCATCGCGACCTTCAGTCGCCGGGCCGAGTACGCACAGGTGCTGGCCGGCGAGCAGCGACGGCAGCGCACCTTTCGATGCGGCGCGTTGCAGGTCGGCCGCAGTAGCGAGCACCGTCGCCGCGTCAAAGCACACGATGGTCTCCGGCAGAGGGGCAAAGGGGGCGGAGAGGCACATGGACTCGGTGGCATCGCCTGAGACGACGCGCGAAGGCGAAGGCTAAGGATGCCGCGTGCGCGGCGCTTGACGCGGCTCAAGGGCCGCAGAGTGCGAGACCCCCTTTTTCCGTGTGTCACCGTCGGTTCACGCACCGTTACCGAGCGACTCCGAGCGTTCGCATGGCGTTGGCCACGTCCTCCGAGCATGGCGTCACCCCGCACCACATCGAGCCAGCCATGCTGCAAACGACGACCGCTCCCGCCGCTGCCCAACCGATCCGGATGCCGCACACGGCCACGCCGCCCGCCGCCGAAGCGCATCGCGAGACCGCCCGCGCGATCGGTGCCACGCTCGAGTTGCTGCGCACGCACCTCGAGCCGCAACGCCGCCTGCTGCACGCCGGCGACCCGGTCTACCAGGCGGGCGAGCGCTTCCAGATGCTGCACGTGCTGAACGCAGGCTTCGTCAAGATCGTGAACCTCTCGGCCGACGGCCGCGAACAGGTCGCCGGCCTGAAGTTCCGCGGTGACTGGCTCGGCTTTGACGGCATCGCCGAGACGCGCTACACGTGCGACGCGATCGCGATGGACACGAGCGAGGTCTGGAGCTTCCGCTACGACGCGCTGATCGCGGCCTGCGCACGCGAGCCGTCGCTGCTCAGGGTGCTCCACGAAGCGATGAGCCGTGAGATCGCCCGCGACCGCGATTCGATGATGTCGCTCTGCACGCTGCCCGCGGATGCGCGCGTCGCCGAGTTCCTGCGGTTCTGGGTCGAGTCGCTCGCGAAGCGCGGACTGCGCACCGACCAGATCACGCTGCGCATGACGCGCGCCGAGATCGGCAACTACCTCGGCATGACCCTCGAGACCGTGAGCCGGGCGCTCTCGAAGCTCGCACGGGAGCAGGTGATCGGATTTTCCGGCAGCGCACGCCGCGACATCCTGGTGCACGACGCGCATGCGCTGGCCGGCGCCGCGCAGCGGCCGCTCGCAGCCGCGGGGATGCTCCAGTAGCGTCAGCGGCGCACGGCGCGCGAGATCGCCGCGGCGAGCTCTTCGCGCGTGTAGGGCTTGCCGAGCAGCTCCCACTCCGGCGGGCTGTCGCGATCCGCGTCGACCAGTTCTTTCGAGAAGCCGGACACGAGCAGCACGCCCATCTCAGGGTACCGATCCTGCGCCCACGCGGCCAGCTCGGTGCCACGCATGCCGGCGCCGAGCGCGATGTCGCTCAGCAGCAGGTCGTACGCCTCGCCGGCTTCGAGCCGCGCGCGCGCCGGCTCGGCCGTGGCGCACTCGGTCACGCGACACCCGAATACGTCGAGAAAGCGGCGCGCGACCTGCCGCACTTCGGCGTCGTCCTCGACCAGCAGCACGCGCAGGCCGGCCGGCAGCGCATCCTCGACGCTCGCGTCATGGACCGGCGCGGCGGCCCGCTCGGCGGGGATGTACAGCGTCACCGTGGTGCCCGCCCCGAGCGCGCTCTCGATGGCCAGGGCGCCGTTCGACTGCTGCACGAAGCCGTACACCGTGCTGAGCCCGAGCCCGGTGCCCCTCCCTGCGGGCTTGGTCGTGAAGAAGGGCTCGAACGCCCGCTCGCGCACCTCTTCCGACATGCCGCTTCCGGTGTCGGTGATGGCGATGGCCACGAACCCTGCCGCGGGCGGCTCGCGACGATCGGCAAACACCGACTCGGGCAATGCGCGGCATGCGCTTGCGCGAAACCGCAGCACGCCGCCCTGGGGCATCGCGTCACGCGCGTTGATGGCGATGTTGAGCAGCGCCGATTCGAGCTGGCCCGGGTCGGCGCGGCAATTCAAGGCGCCCGCTGCGTCGACCTCGATGCGGATGTGCTGGTCGACGGTGCGTCGGAGCATGTCGGCCAGCGATTCGAGCAAGGCCGGGACGTCGACGGTCGTCGGCTGCAGCACCTGGCGGCGCGAGAACGCGAGCAGCTTTCTCGTGAGCTCGGCGCCACGGCGGGCCGCCCGTGTCGCCGCGGTCAGCAGCTTCACCGCCTGCGCATCGTTCGCGAGGCCGGGACGCTCTTCGAGCACCTGCAGGTTGCCCTGGATCACGGTGAGCAGGTTGTTGAAGTCGTGGGCGATCCCGCCCGTGAGCTGCCCGACGCTCTCGAGCCGGGCCGCATGGTTGAGCGCCTCCTCCGAGCGCGTGCGCTGCAGGGTGGTCGCGAGCAGGCTCGAAAGCGACTCGAGGAAACGCAGCTCTTCCCCGTCGACGTGCGCGTCGCGGCGCCAGCGCACCTTGAGCGCCCCGATGATGCGGCCCCGGTCCGAGAGCGGCACCGCGACGCCGTGACGCAGCCCCGCTTCGATGTAGCTGCGCGGGATTGCATAGCGGTCCTGCGAGTTGGCCGCATCCGTGATGATCGGTCGCCCCTGCGCGAGCACCTGACCGGGCAGCGTGTCGCGTCGGTTGGGCACGAGGTCGCCGATCCGCTCGCCCTCGAGCAGGCCCACGCCGCCCGCGACGCGGAACGCGAGCCCGTCGGGCTCGAGCAGCAGCACGAGTGCGACGTCCGCCTGAAGCGCGTCGACCGCCACCTGCGGGACCTGTGCCAGCAGCACCTCCGGGTCGCGCGTGTCGACCGCCACGCGGCCGAGCTGCGCCAGGAGCTCGCTGTAGCGCTCGCGGCGCAGCGCCTGCTTGACGCGGGGATACTCGCCGATGGCCCGGATCGCGGCCACCGTGTACGGCAAGCCGTGGCTCTGCAGGGGGCTCAGCGCGATCTCGACCATCACCTCGCTGCCGTCGCGCCGGCGCGCGACCAGCGACATGTCGGTACCCATCGGTCGCGGCACCGGATCGCGCGCGTAGCCCGATCGGTACGCCGCGTGGCGCGATCGCACCGCATCGGGCACGAGCATCTCGACGCCGAGGCCGACGAGCTCGTCCATCTCGTATCCGAACACCGCGGCAGCGGCCGGGTTCGCAAGGGCGATGGCGCCGGCTGCATCGACGACGAGCAGCGCGTCCGGATACGCCGCGTGCAGCGCGCGGAAGATCGACGACTCGTCGATCCGCGGGGGCTCGGGTCTTTTCGACATGGCCCCGCCCGCGTCAGCCCTGCGTGACCGGCGGCACGAGGATGTAGCCCGCTCCGCGGACCGACTTGATGATCTGAGGATGTTCGGCGTCGACCTCGATCTTCTTGCGCAGGCGGCCGACCTGCACGTCGATGGTGCGATCGAACGGCCCCGCCTCGCGCCCGCGCGTGCGCTCGAGTAGGAAGTCGCGCGAGAGCACTCGACCGGGATGCGTCGCGAACGCGCAGAGCAGGTCGAACTCGCCGCTCGTGAGCTCGATCTCCGCGCCTTGCCGGTCGAGGAGCCGGCGCGCGGCGGAGTCGAGGGTGTAGCCGGCAAAGCGCCACGCCGGGGCGCCTGCGGGCGCGGGTGTGGCGGCCGCCGGAGCGCTCGTGGCGACATCCGCCGACGCGCTCGCTGCGAGCCGCCTCAGCACCGCGCGCACGCGGGCCAGCAGCTCGCGCAGGTCGAACGGCTTGGTGACGTAGTCGTCGGCGCCGACCTCGAGGCCCACGACCTTGTCGACCGGATCGCCGCGCCCGGTCACGATCAGCAGGCCGCAGCGCCAGTGCTCGCGCAGCTTCCTCGCGATCGCGAGACCGTCTTCCCCCGGCAGGCCGAGGTCCAGCAGCACGAGGCCGGGCGCGTCACTCGCCATCAGGTCCAGCAACGCACTGCCGCTCGCCAGCCTGCTGACCCGAAAGCCGTGCGTCTCAAGGTAGTCCCCGAGCAGCGTCCGGATGTCGCCTTCGTCGTCGACGACGGCGATGTGAGGCGCAGTGGTCAAGGCGAGCGGCGGTTGGTTCCCATCGCTGCAAGCTTAGCAGCGCTCCCCCTGCGCTGGCGCGGTGGGTGCAACTGGCGGCGCCGACCTGCCTCGCGCCACCCTTGATGCAACGCAACACCCGACCGCGAGGCGATGCTGCAATCGGCGTGAAAGACGGAGACAGCCATGGACCTGCCCACCCAGTCGCATCTGAAGACCTTGCGCGAGGCGCTCGAATTCCGCCTTGCCGAACTGCGTGCCGCCGTGCATGCCGCGGAGATCGCGCGCCGCGAGCCCGTCGACGTCACCGACGTCGCCGACTGGGCGGACGTCGCGGAGCGGGAGCAGGCGGGCGACATCGGCGAGGCCGAGGAGAGCCTCGAATTCGCGGAGATGCAGCGCGTCGAGGCCGCCTTGCACCGACTGCTCGTCGGGCGTTACGGCGATTGCATCGATTGCGGCAAGCCGATCGGCGCCCAGCGGCTGCTGGTGCAGCCGGCCGCGGAACGCTGCGCGCACTGCCAGACCGCGCACGAAGCGCGCGTGGCTGGCCGATGATCGGCCGTCACTCGTCTTCCGCAGGCTCCTCCGCGATCCGATACCGGTTGCCGCCACGGGCCTTGGCGGTGTAGAGCGCCCGGTCCGCCGCGTTCAGCAGCACGGAAAGCGAGCGCCCGTGCTGCGGGTAGAGTGCCGCACCGATGCTGATCGCGGGCCGCAAGACTTCGCCGTTCGTGCCGACGGGTCGGTGCACGTCGGCGATCAACCGGCTCACGAGCGTTTCGATCCCCGCCGCGGTGTCGAGATTGGGGAGCACCGCGAAGAACTCATCGCCTCCGGCCCGAAACAGGACGTCCTCCTGCCGAAGGGCGGCGCGAAGGCGATGCGCCACCTCGATCAGGTACGCGTCGCCGGCCGCATGG
>Ga0335069_10008392_pt1 | contig 14789 bp, 15 predicted proteins | sample Lox_Sample_11_FD_206714 | JGI IMG/M metagenome (GOLD analysis project Ga0335069, IMG submission 206714) | Soil microbial communities from Loxahatchee National Wildlife Refuge, Florida, United States - Lox_Sample_1.1 | ecosystem: Environmental > Terrestrial > Soil > Wetlands | place: USA... | reverse complement strand
AGTCGCCGTCGAACGTGACGATGTTCAGGTGCACCTTCGGATGCGTCTGCTGGTAGAGCTTGGCCGCCGGCAGGCGGACCGAGTCCACCCAGACGGTGAGCGACCCCGAAGCCGTCTTGGAGCGCGCGCTCCCAGCGGCAGCTGTGGCCAGGGCTGCCGTGGCGCAGACGACGAGCGCCACGAACGCCAGCCACCGACGGTTGAACTTCATCGACCCTCCCTTTCCCTTGGGTTGCCTTCGGCTCTTCCTGGTTCAGCTGAGCGACGCCGCGCGGTGCTCGTAGACGAAGTCGGGGAGCGCGATCCCCGGCTGGGCGGGCGCCCGGACGAGTCCGTCGGGCCCGACGCGCGGCTCCCGGACCACTGGATTGGACGTCACGAGCGACTCGTAGTAGGTGCAGTTCGGGATCGCCATGCAGAGGTGCACCGCCGGCTCGGTCGGCCCGTGCACCTCGGCCCGGAGCCGGTAGGAGTCGGCGAGGTGCGCGATGCGCATCGCACCCGTCATCCCGCCGCGGTGGTTCGCGCTCGTCCGGACGTACGTCGCGCATCCGGACGCGATGAAGTCGGCGGTGTTCAGGTGGCTTCCGTCCGAGGTCTCGCCGACGAGCAGCGGCACCTCGACCCGCTCGGCGAGCCACCGGTACGCCGTCACGCTGAACTCGCGCATCGGCTCCTCGTACCAGCGGTAGCCGGCCTCCGCGAGAGCATCGCCGACGTAGACGGCGCTCGGCAGGTCGAATCCGGCCGAGCCGTCGTACATCAGGTCGACGTCGGGGCCGACGTGCGCCCGCAGCCGCTGGCACAGGTCGGCGTCGGCACGTGACTCACCCCAGCCGTGCAGCTTGATCGCCGTGAACCCCAGCGCGAGACACTGGTCGGCGACCTCGAGGTACTCCTCGGCGGAGGCGAACGTCGTCGTCGACGCGTAGGCGGGAATCGACTCCCGGTAGGTGCCGAGCAGCCGGTGCACCGGCACGCCGAAGACCTTGCCTTCGAGGTCCCAGAGCGCGACGTCGACGGCGCCGAAGACCCAGATCGGGAACTCCTCCGTGCGATCGAGCTCCCAGAGGCGGTGCCACAGCCATTCGCGCCGGTCGGCCCGCTCCCCGACGAGCTCGGGCTTGAGCACCCTGTCGACGATGTCAGCCAGCATCGGGCCGCTCCACTCGTGATACGCCTCGCCGACGTGTCCTTCGTCCGTCGTGATGCGGAGGACGGCCGTCGTGCGGGCCGGCGCGGAGCCGCGGAGACCCCGCCGCCACGAGTAGGGCGGGGTCACCGCGGGGCGTGAGATGAGCTCGACGTCGAGTGTCTCGATGCGCATCGTGCGGGTGATCATCATACGAATGATCACCACTTGTCAAGAGGTCCGCGGGAGAGCCGCGCCGGCCCGAGTGCGCCGGTGCGGACTCGATCGAGGAGGCTGCTAGCGTCCTGCTGCTCGACGCGCCGACGCCGCGGCGCGACGGACGCGCCGCTTCGTCTTTCGCTCCGCCCAGGACTTCTCGATGTGCTCGGAGATCAGGTCGCCGGCCAGGTCGCCGTCGCCCGCAGCGAGAGCGTCGTAGATCGCGCGGTGCGCCGCGACCGTCCGCGTGAGCGCGGCGCGCGACGCGCCCGACGACAGCGGGGGCGTGACGCCGCCGTGACGATGGATCGCGCGGACGATGGTGATGCCGACTTCGTTCCCGGACGCCCTCATCACGATCGCGTGGAACTCGTTGTCGCATGCGCGGAAGCGCTCGTAGTCGTCGAGCGACGAGGCCATCCGCTCGATGCTGTCCGCGAGCGCGGCGAGCTCGTCGTCGGTCAACCGCGTCGCCGCCACCCGTCCCATCTCCCGCTCCATCACCCGGCGCACCGCGATCAGGTTGTCGAGCAGCGAGAGGTCCGTGTCGTACTCGAGCGCGATCCGGAGCACGACCGGATCGAGCATGTTCCACGCGTCGCGCGGCTGGACGGTCGTTCCGCGCCCCTGCTCGACGCGGACGAGCCCTCGCTCCTCGAGCAGCTTCAGCGCCTCGCGGACGACGGTGCGGCTGAAGCCGAACTCCTCGCACAGCACCGGCTCGGTGGGCAGAGCGTCGCCCTCCGCGAGCGTGCCGCCGATGATCTCGTTCGTGAGCTCCTCGACGATGACGGATGCGAGCCGGCCCGGCCGCCGCGACCCCTTGCCGTGACGCGTGAGCAAGGCATGGTCGATCGGGCTCGCAGCTTCCATGCGAAACATCATACGTCCGAGGTCGGCGAGGACTCGGGACTACCGCTCGACGCGTGGAGCGCGTCCTGCGACGAGGCGCTCGACCTCGGCGCGCGTCGCCATCGACGTGTCTCCCGGCGTGGTCATCGCGAGCGCGCCGTGGGCGACGCCGTACGCGAGCGCCGCGTCGACGCTCGCGCCCTCGAGCAGGCCGTAGATCAGTCCCGAGGCGAACGAGTCGCCGCCCCCGACCCGGTCGTAGATCTCGAGGCCGTCGTACGAGGAGCCGACGTGGAACCCGTTGCGCGTGCGACACACGGCGGTCCAGTCGTTGACGGTGGCCGTGCGCGCCCGGCGAAGCGTCGACGCGACGAGCGTGAGCTCCGGGTGGTCGTCGAGGACGCGGCCGAGCGCGCGATCGTAGTGACCGGCGTCCAGCTCGAGCAGGTTCTCGTCCACGCCCTCCGGCGGATAGCCGAGCGCGGCCGAGAAGTCCTCCTCGTTGCCGAAGAGGACGTCGATGTTCCCGACGAGCTCACGGTTGACGCGGGCAGCCGCCTCCGGACCGCCGCGCGCCTTCCAGAGCGACGGGCGGTAGTTCAGGTCGTAGGAGACGACGGTCCCGTGGCGACGCGCCGCGGCGACCGCCTCGAGAGCGAGCCCGGCGGCGGATTCGGAGAGCGCGCAGAAGACCCCGCCGGTGTGGAACCAGCGCACGCCGTCGATGCCGAAGATCCGGTCCCAGTCGACGTCGCCGGGCCGAAGCTGCGACGCCGCGCTGTGCCCGCGGTCGGAGCAGCCGACCGCGCCGCGGACGCCGAAGCCGCGCTCGGTGAAGTTCAGGCCGTTGCGGACCTCGCGCCCGATCCCGTCGTACGCTCGCCAGACGAGCTCGGCCTGCTCGACGCCGCCCTGGAGCATGAGATCCTCGATCAGCCGGCCGACCGGGTTGTCCGCGAGCGCGGTGACGACGCCGGTGCGGAGGGCGAAGCAGCGGCGCAGACCGCGGGCGACGTTGTACTCGCCGCCGCCTTCCCACACCCGAAAGGATCGTGCGGTCGAGATGCGCGCGTCACCGGGATCGAGCCGGAGCATCACCTCCCCGAGCGCGACGAGGTCGTAGCGGCACTCCTCGCGCGCCCGCAGCGGAAGCAGCTGCGTCACCGCGCCGTCTCCGTCGCCGCGCGCGCGCGCCGGGCGATCTCCTCGAAGCGCCGCTCGCGGATCAGGCCCGGCTCGCAGATCCAGCTGCCGCCGCAGGCGACGACGGCGGGAACGGCGAGATACGACGCGAGCGAGTCGCCGTCGATGCCGCCGGTCGGGACGAAGCGCACCTGCGGGAACGTCGCCGAGACCGCGCGCAGGAACGCCGGGCCGCCGATCGTCGCCGCCGGGAACACCTTCACGGTCGTGCATCCGAGCCGCACGGCGTGACCGAGCTCCGACGGCGTCGCGACGCCCGGGAAGAACGGCAGCCCGAGCTCGCCGCAGACGGAGACGATCTCGTCGTCCGTCCCCGGCGCGACCGCGAAGGCCGCGCCGGCTTCCACGGCGGTGCGCGCCTGCTCGACCGCGAGCACGGTGCCCGCGCCCACGAGCATGCCGTCGACCTCCGCCGCGCGCGCGAGCGCTTCGGCCGCCGCGCCCGTGCGGAACGTGATCTCGACGCAGGAGATGCCGCCTGCGAGCAATGCCGCGCAGAGGTCCCCGACGACAGCGGCGTCGTCGACGGAGACGACCGGAACGACACGCGCCTGCTCGAATGCGGAGAGCACCATCCGCTCCCTCTCCGGGGCGACGGCGCTCATCGGGCGAGCCAGCCCCCGTCGACCGGGAGCACCACGCCGTGCACGTAATCCGCGGCGGGCGAGCTCAGGAACACGATCGGCCCGGCGATGTCCTCCGGCTCCGCCCAGCGGCCTGCCGGGATGCGGACGAGGATCTGCTCGGAGCGCGCGGGATCGTCCTGGAGGGCCTGCGTGTTGTCGGTGCGGACGTAGCCCGGTGCGACGGCGTTGACGTTCACGCCGCGTCCCGCCCACTCGTTCGCAAGCGCCCTCGTGAGACCCGCGACGCCGGACTTGCTCGCGGTGTAGCCGGGGACGGTGATGCCGCCCTGGAACGAGAGCAGCGAGGCGACGAAGACGATCTTGCCGCTGCCGCGCTCGAGCATGTCGCGGCCGAGCTCGCGGGCGAGCACGAAGTGCGCGGTGAGGTTCACCTCGAGCACCCGGTCCCACAGCTCGTCGTCGTGCTCGGCCGCGGGCACGCGGGCGATCGTGCCCGCGTTGTTGACGACGATGTCGAGACGCGGCACGTCGACGCGGACGGCGGCGACGAGGTCGTAGACGGCGGCGCGATCGGCAAAGTCGCACCGGTAGCCGAGAAAGTTCCGCCCGAGCGCTTCGACCGCGGCGGCGACGTCGCTCCCGTCCTCGAGCGACGCGCTCACGCCGACGATGTCCGCTCCCGCCGCGGCGAGCGCCACCGCGGCCGCCCTGCCGATCCCGCGCCGGCAGCCGGTCACGAGCGCCGTCCGGCCGGACAGATCGAACGGACCGCCGCTCACGAGCGGCAGTCCACGAGGATCTTCATCGCCGGCCGGCCCGAGACGAGCTCGCCGAAGACCGCCGGTACACGCTCGAGCGGCTCGACGGCGGTGATCAGCCGTTCCACGTCGAGGGCCCCCTCGGCGAGCAGCGCGATCGCCGCGTCGAAGTCCTCCGGCTCGTACACGCGCGCGCCGCGCAGCTCGAGCTCCTTCCAGAACAGGTCGAAGAGCGCGACCGGCTTCGGCTCGGGAAAGATCGCCACGACGACCACGCGGCCGCGCAGCGCGGCGTGATGCGTCGCGGCGAGGATGCCGGCCGCCGAGCCCGAGACCTCGAACACGACATCCGCGCCGGCGCCGCCGGTCGCCCCGGCGACGGCAGCGGCGACGTCGTCTGCCGCAGGGTCGTACACCGGGAATCCGAGCTCGGCCGCAAGCGTGCGCCGCGCCGCATCCGGCTCGACGAGAAGCACCCGCGCGAATCGCGCGCGCGCGACGAGCGCGATCAGGAGCCCGATCGGCCCTCCCCCGATGACGACCGCGAGCTGCCCCGGGGCGACCTCGCCGCGGCGGACGTCGTGACACGCGACCGCGAGCGGCTCGGCGAGCGCGCCGAGGCGCAGGTCGAGCCCCTCCGGCAGGGCGTGGAGCGTGAACGCCGGCACCGTCCACGAGGCCTGCAGGGCGCCCGGCGCGTCGATCCCGAGGAACTTCAGGTTGCGCCCGATGTGGCTGAAGCCCCGGTCCGCCGGCGTCTCGCCGCGCGTGTCGAGCGGGCGCACGACGACCGGGTCTCCCGGCGCGAATCCGCCCACGCCCGCGCCGACTTCCGCCACCGTCCCGGACATCTCGTGACCGATCACCTGCGGCGTGTGGACCCGCGCGTCCATCGCGCCGTGCGCGATGTGCAGATCCGTACCGCACACCCCGCAATAGGCGACGTCGAGGCGCACCTCTCCCGGACCGGGCGGCTGCACCGCGCACTCGCCCACCGAGAACGCGCCGGCGCCCTCGTAGTAGACGGCGCTCATGCGGCGTCCGCCGGGAGCCCGTAGACGCGTGAGGCAGTGCCGCCGAGCAGCGCGTCCTCCGCGCCGGGCGCGACCGCCGCGACGACGCGGCGCTGCGCGTCCCAGACCCTGTCGTAGTCGCCGTTGAGGAGCGCGACCGGCCAGTCGCTGCCGCACATGATCCGCTCCGGGCCGAACGCGTCGACGGCGACCGCAGCCGCGGAGACGAAGTCGTCGGCGGTCCAGTCGTCACGCGTGAGCGTCGTGTTCAGGCCCGACAGCTTCGCGACGACGTTGGGCGCCTCGGCGCAGGCTCGCAGCTTGCCCTCCCAGTCGCGGAGGTCGCCGGTCTCGAGCGGCGGCTTCCCGAGATGGTCGACGACGAGCACGAGCCGGGGAAAGCGCTCCGCGAGCTCGACGACGTCGTCGAAGTGCCGCGGATAGACGACCGGGAGCTCCAGGACGACGGCCTCCTGCTCGAGCAGGGCCAGCGACTCGAGCACGGGCTCGCGAACGATCCAGTGGGGATCGCGCTCGCCGTGGATCAGGTGGCGGATGCCGCGCACCTTCGGACGGTCGAGCAGCTCCCCGAGACGTGCACCGGCGCGATCCGGGTCGTCGAGCCGGAGCCACGCGGTGACGGCGCCGATCCACGGCCGGTCCGCCGCCATCGCGCAGATGGAGTCGGTGTCCGAGTCGAGGCAGGCGCCCTGGACGAGCACGACGGCGTCGATGCCGTTCCGGTCGAGCAGGGGCCTGAGGTCGTCGGGGCCGAACGGACGTGCGATCGCGTCCTCCGCCTCCGTCATCCACGGCTGCGGCGTGTGCGCCTCGTCCCACAGGTGGACGTGTGCGTCGACGATCACCGCGCTCCGATCCCGAGGTTGGCCGACATAATCAGATCATATGATGTTTGCCCGCACGCGCCAAAGGCATACGACTACTCGCCGCCGTCGGTCGCCCCGTCCCCGTCCTTGCGGACGAAGCCGCGAAGCCACTCCTCCGCGATCGCCAGGTGCATCACGTCCGCGGCGGCGGCCATCTCCTCGTCGCGGGCGAGGAGCGCGTCGTAGATGCGCCGGTGGCTGGCGAGCGTCGCCTCGACGGCGCCCTGGGCGACGACCGACTGCCAGAGGCGGGCGCGCAGCGTGCCGCTCGAGAGGTTCTGGATCAGCGACGCGAGCGCCGCGTTCCCACAGGCGTCGAGGATGACGCGATGGAAGGCGGTGTCCGCCTCGATGAAGGCGGGCACGCTGTCGGCCGTCTCCATCCGCCCGAGGCAGTCGCCGAGCCGCTCGAAGTCGTCGTCGACGAGGCGGTGGGTCGCGAGCCGCGTCGCGGCGGGCTCGAGGATGCGCCGCACGTGGTGGATCTCGAGGAGGGACCCCGCGTCGACGAGATCGCTCACGAACCCGATTCCCGTCAGCAGCAGGTCGGGCTCGAGCGTCGTCACGTACGTTCCGTCGCCGACCCGCGACTCGAGTACGCCGACGAGCGCGAGCGCCCGAACGGCTTCCCGGAGCGAGCTGCGCGAGACGCCGAACCGCTGGGTCAGCTCGCGCTCCGTCGGCAGCCGGGCCCCGGCGGTGAACTCGCCTGAGCTGATCAGCTCCTTGATCCTCGCGATCGCCTGATCGGTGGCGCGGCCGGTCGTCTCGCTGCTCATCGGACTCGTAGCGGCACGGTATACGCCCCGCGGCGGAGAGGCGAAGGCCCCGCGGGAGGGTTGGTCTGCGCGGGGCCCTGCCTCTCCACAGCGGATCTACTTGGCGTTCTGCTTCGTGATCAGCGAGGTGCCGGTGTCGACGTTCTTCGCCACCTTCTTGCCCTGGACGGCGGCGTAGAGCGTCGCGACCCCGAGCGAGCCGATCTTCGCCGGATGCTGCGCGACCGAGGCGCTCTCGGTGCCGGCCTTGATCGCCGCCACCTCGTCCGGGAGCCCGTCGAAACCGACGAGGATGATCGCGCCCGGCTTGATCCCGGCGTTCTTGATCGACTGGATGGCGCCGAGGGCCGGAGGACCGCACGCCGAGTAGATCGCCGTGAGGTTCGGATTCGCGGTCAGCATCGTCTGCGCCGCCTGCGCGCCCTTCGTCTGGTCGCAGTCGGTCTCGAGCTTCGAGACGATCTTGAGCTGGCTCTGCAAGGAGCCGAGGCCCTTGAGCATCCCGTTGACGCGGTCGTCGAGCGCCGGAACGCCGGGCACCCCCTCGAGGATGCCGAGCGAGTCGCCGGCCTTGAGCTGCTGCGCGAGCCATTGACCGGCGAGGACGCCGCCCTTGAGGTTGTTCGTCGCGACGACGGAGCTCTTGAGCTTCCACGTCGGCAGGTCGTTGTCCATCAGCACGACCTTGACGCCCGCCTTGACCGCCTTGTTCAGCGCGGGGATCACCGCCGGGCTCGTCGGCGTGATCGCGATGCCCTTGACACCGGCGGCGACCATGTCCTGGATCGCCGCGATCTCGCCGGCGTCGTCCGTGGCGGACTTGCCCTGCGCGTACACGATGGTGACGTCCTTGTGGGACTTCTGCCACGTCTTGGCGCCCCCGACGAGCGTGAAGTAGAAGTCGACGGGGAACTTCGTGATGAAACCGAGCTTCACCGAGCCCTGCGCGTGACGGGGCTTGGCGCTCGCGGTGGACGCGACTGCAGCAGCGCTCGCCAGGATGAGGACGAGGACGCCCACTACAGCCAGCCTCTTCTTCGACATACGACTCCCTTTCGATTCGAGTGACGCGGCCCGTCGGCCGCGGCTGGCGTCGTCCTGGTCAGTCGTCCCGGCGTCTCCCGCCCTGCAGTGGCGAGAGACGCCGGTCTCCGCCGACCGTGCACGTTCGTCTAGCCACCACCTCCCACGATCAGCGAAACGATCTCGGCATGGGTGTCGGCGCTCGGGACGAGCTCGCCCACCTTTCGCCCACGCCGCATGACCACGGCCCGGTCCGCGACCTCCATCACGTGGTCGAGCGCGTGCGAGACGACGATCACGCCCTTCCCCTCCTCGCGAAGGCGGAGGATGAGGTCGAGGACGTTCCGCGACTCGCGCACGCCGAGGGCCGCCGTCGGCTCGTCGAGGATCACGACGCGCGAGGCGAACGCGGCGGCGCGGCTGACCGCGACGCCCTGCCGCTGGCCGCCGGAGAGCAGGCCGACCGCGCCGTGGTCGTCGAGCCGGACCTGGAGACGGTCGAGCGTGCGCCTCGTCGACTCGGCCATCTCGCGCCGCTTGAGCACCCGAATCGAGCGGGGCAGCCAGCGCGGGCCGGCGGCCTCCCGTCCCGCATAGAAGTTGTCGCTCGGCCGCAGGTTGTCGAAGAGCGCGAGATCCTGGTAGACGGTCTCGATGCCGAGCCTGCGCGCGTCGGCCGGGGAATGGATCCCCACCGTGCGGCCGTCCATCTCGATCACGCCGCGGTCGAGGGAGAGGGCGCCGCTCAGCGCCTTCACCAGCGTCGACTTGCCCGCGCCGTTGTCGCCGAGGAGCGCGAGCACCTCGCCGCCGGAAACGTCGAGATCGACCCGGTCGAGAGCGACGACGGCGCCGAACCGCTTCTCCGCGCCCCTGACCGCGAGCACCGGCGTCATGTGTCCCTCACCGCCCGCGCGAGCCGGACGCGGTTCTCGACGCTGCCACGGATCACGTCGCCCTCGACCGCGAGCAGCACGATCACCCCGATCGCGATCAGCTGGTAGAAGGCGTTGACGTTGTGGAGGTTTAGGGCGTTGCGGATCACGCCGATCGTGAACGCCCCGACCATGGCGTTGCCGACATTGCCGCGACCGCCGGCGAAGGCGGCGCCGCCGATGATCACCGCGGCGATCGAGTCCAGCTCGGCGAGGTCGCCGGCGGTCGGAGAGCCGGCGTCGAGCAGGCCCGCCGTCAGCAGGCCGCCGACTCCGGCAGCCAGGCCGCTGAGCGCGTAGACCGAGACGAGAACGCGACCGACGGGGATGCCGACGCGGCGCGCGGCGACGGGATTGCCGCCGACCGCGTAGAGCCACCGGCCCCAGACGAGATAGGTCGTCCCGATCAGCGTGAGGACGGCGAGGCCGAGGAGGACGAAGAACGAGTACGGCAGCCAGCCGGCCCCGGCGCCGATGCTCTCGCCGCCGATCTTGTCGATCGCCGGCGGCATGCCGGCGATGAGGGTGCCGCTCGCGGCCCAGAGCGCGAGCCCGCGCACGATGCTGAGGCTGGCGAGCGTGACGATGAACGGGTGCGGAATCCGCCCGAGCACGAAGATGAGCCCGTTCGCGAGACCGACCGCGAGGCCGGTGCCGAGGATGACGAGCACGACGAGCACGGTCGAGTGGTCGTGCTCGTAGACGATCGCGCCGAGCACGCCGGACAGCGCCACCGTCGAGCCGACGGAGAGGTCGATGCCGCGGCTGACGATCACGAGCAGCTGCCCGAGCGCGAGGACGGCGATCACCGCGGTCTGGGAGAAGACGTTCCCGATGTTCCTGCTCGTGAGGAATACCGGGGTCGTCAGGCCGACGACGATCACGAGGATGAGCAGGATCAGCGCCGGCCCGCCGCGCAGCAGCACGAGCGCGACCTGGAGCAGCCGGTAGCTGGGACCCTCGGCCTCGCGGGACTGGGTCTGCTCCATCGCCTCGGCCGCCTCCGACATCGCTAGTCCACGGCCGCCGCGGTCGAGGACCAGACGGGGCCGTCCGGATACCCGTACTCCTCGAGCGACGGCTCGAGCATCTCGACGCTGTAGCCCGGGGCTCGCGGCACGACGTAGCGGCCCCGCTGGACGACGGCCGGGTCCTTGAAGTGCCCGTGGAGGTGGTCGACCCACTCGACGACGCGGTTCTCGAGGGATCCGCTCACCGCGACGAAGTCGAAGACGGCGAGATGCTGCACGTACTCGCAGAGACCGACGCCGCCGGCGTGCGGACAGACCGGAACGCCGAACTTTTTCGCCATCAGCAGGACCGCGAGCACCTCGTTGACGCCGGCGACGCGGCAGGCGTCGATCTGGCAGACGTCGATCGCGCCGGCCTGGAAGAGCTGCTTGAACACGACGCGGTTGGCGATGTGCTCGCCGGTGGCGACCCGGATGGGCGAGATCTCGCGCCTGATGCGCGCATGCCCGAGGACGTCATCGGGGCTCGTGGGCTCCTCCATCCACCACGGCTCGAACTCCGCGAGCGCCTTCGTCGCCGCGATCGCGTCGTCGACGCCCCAGACCTGGTTCGCGTCCATCATCAGCACGCCGTCCGAGCCGAGCACGCCGCGGATGAGCGCGGCGCGTCGCGCGTCGGGCTCCGCGCCCAGCCCGACCTTCATCTTCACGTGCCGGAAGCCGTCCGCGAGGGCCTGGCGCGTGAGCGCCTCGACCTTGGCGTCGTCGTAGCCGAGCCAGCCCGCCGAGGTCGTGTAGGCGGGATAGCCCTCGGCGACGATCTGCTGCTCGCGCGCGCCCTTGCCGACGAGCGCCGAGCGGAGGAGGTCGAGCGCCTCCTCGGGCGGGAGCACGTCGTCGATGTAGCGGAAGTCGATCGCCGAGACGACGTCCTCCGGGGACATGCGGGCGAGCAGCTGCCAGAGCGGGACGCCGGCGCTCTTCGCCCAGAGGTCCCAGACGGCGTTCACGACCGCGCCCACGGCCAGGTGGACGACGCCCTTCTCCGGTCCGAGCCAGCGGAGCTGGTCGTCGGAGACGAGCGAGCGCCAGAAGCCGGACCAGTCCCCGGTGATCCCCTCGAGCGATCGACCGACGACGAGCGGCCCGAGCGCGCGGATCGCGGCGACGCAGACCTCCGTGCCGCGCCCGTTCGTGAACGTGAGGCCGTGACCGCTCACGCCGCCGTCGGTCTCGAGGACGACGTAGGCGGCCGAGTAGTCCGGGCTCGTGTGCATCGCGTCCGACCCGTCGAGCGCCCGGGAGGTCGGGAAGCGCACGTCGTGGACGCTCAGCTCGACGATCTTCATCGAGCCACAAAGGTCTGATATTTAGGCCCGGTTACCCCGGAAACTCGCCGTCTCCCGCGCATCGATCGGGTAGCCTAGCGATATTGGTCTGATCTTTCAACCGGAGTCGGCCGACCGGCCGCGCGGGTCCACGAGGAGCCCCCGTTGCCGGAGCCTGCCGAAGCGCTCCATCGTCTCGCGCACGCCGTCCTCGAGGGGCGTGGGCCGCATCGAGCCGACGATCGCCGTGAACCCGGACGTGTCGATCGCCTCCGGATAGGGCAGCCGCTCCTCTCCGGTCGAGACCGAGACTCTCCTCGGGGCGATCCGGCGGATGATGCCGGCGAGCTCCGGCATGGAGACGCTCTCGCCGGGAAGGTTGAGGACCGCGGCGCCCCGGTGGCCGGAGCGGGTCGCGGCGATGAACGCGGCGGCGACGTCGTCCGCGTACTGCAGCTGGTTTCGGCCGCCGTAGGAGATCGAGGCGTCGCGGCCGCACGCGGCGTCGAGCATCGCCATGGTCGGCTCCGACGTCAGGCCCTGGTCGCGGCCGACCCCGTAGACGACGTAGGGCCGAAGACCGATCGACGCCACACCGTCCTGCGCGTAGACGCGGGCGGTCCCCTCGTTCGCGAGCTTGTAGACGCCGTAGAGGGTGGTCGGGAGGCCCGACGGCATCGCGGCGGCGAGCTCCGCGCCGTCCACGAGGTCGTACGTGGCGACCGAGCTCGCGTAGACGAGCGGGGCTCGGAGCTCGAGGCGTCTCGCCGCCTCGAACAGGTTCACCGTTCCGACGACGTTCACGCGCGCGCCGAGGCGTGGGTCGGCCTTGCAGAACGGCACCTGCAGCGCGGCGAGATGGATGACGTTCGTCGGTCTCCAGGTCGTGAACAGGTCGTCGACCGCGGATTCGTCGGTGATGTCGACGTTCGCGACGTCGAGCGACGCGAGCTCGTCCGGGGAGAGGAGATAGCGGAGCCGGTGGTCGGAGGTCCCGCTGTCGACGCACCGCACGGCCGCGCCCTCGTCCAGCAGACGGCGCACGGCCCAGGCGCCGATGCACCCGTACGCGCCCGTGACGAGAAAGCGCTCGCCGCTCACGGTTCGATCGCCGTCGGAGCGTCTGCGCGAAGGAGCCCCTCGGCGCGGAGCTCGGCCCACAGGTCGGCCGGCGCGCCGGATCGGTAGAGCGACACGTTGCGCTCGATCTGCTCCGGCGAGCGCGCGCCCACGCACACGCTCGCGACGGCGGGATGCGCGAGCGGAAACGCGAGAGCGGCGGCCGGCAGCTCGACCCCGTGCCGGCGGCAGATCCCGTTGACGCGCTCCGCCCGGCGCACCACGTCGTCCGGCGCATCCGCATAGTCGTACTTCCCACCCGCCACCGATCCCGAGCGCGCGAGCAGGCCGCTGTTGAACACGCCGGCCGCGACGATCCTCGTTCCGCGCTCTTCGCAGGCCGGCAGGAGGTCGTCGAGGGCGGACTGGTCGAGCAGCGTGTACCGGCCGGCGAGCATGAGCAGGTCCATGTCGGTGTCCCGTGCGAAGTCCGCGAGCATCGCCGTCTGGTTCATCCCCGCGCCGATCGCCGAGACGACGCCTTGCGCCCGGAGCTCCTCGAGCGCCGGGTAGGCCGCCCCGATCGCCTCCGGCCGGTGGTCGTCCGGGTCGTGGAGGTAGACAACGTCGACGCGGTCGAGCCCCAGTCGCTCGAGGCTGCCTTCGAGCGAGCGCAGGACGCCGTCACGGCTGAAATCCCAGACCCGTCGGTGAGTCGCGGGGACGTCGAAGCCCTCGTCGTCCAGCCCGGCCGTCTCGGACAGCGGCTCGAGCAGGCGCCCCACCTTGGTCGAGATCACGTACTCGGAGCGAGGGCGAGACGCGAGCGCCTGTCCGAGACGACGCTCGGAGAGGCCGAGGCCGTAGTGCGGAGCCGTGTCGAAGTAGCGGATGCCGAGCTCCCACGCGGCGTCGACCGTCGCCTGCGCCTCGTCGTCTCCCACGGCCCGGTAGAGGTTCCCGAGCTGCGCGCATCCGAGAGAGAGCTCGGACAGCTCCAACCGGGCCGAGTCGACGGTGCGAAACGCCATCCGCACGGATTGCGGCGAGGCCATGAACTCGAATCATATGATGTTTCCTCGACGCGCACGAGTCGGAGCCTCTGACGGACTCGTTACGGCCGCGCCGCCGGCCCGGGAGGTCGACGACGAGCACCGGTGCCCGAGATCGGGATCGGCACGCGCTCCCCACGCTGTTGCAGTTCGATCGTCGGACCGACCAGCCGGCCGGCGCATGCGCGGCGGGATGGACACTCGAGTCCCCGGCCTCTCCCGCCCTTAGCGGACTGTCGGCACATGCGCCAGAACCAGCTCGGACGTCGTCGTTGGGCGGCGCGTCGCGGCGTAGTAGCGCTCGAACGCGCCCTGGGGGGTCTGCAGCCAGGCGGCGAGGTCGGCCTCGAAGCGACCGATCTCCGAGCGGAGCCGGACGACCTGATCGTCGAGCCACTGCTCCTGCTCGCAGACGTGGGAGTCGATCTCGTGACGCACAACGCGCCTGCCGCACTCGCTGCAGGTCACGTAGTGAGGTCGAGGTTGGTACGTCATCGCATCTCGAACGATGGAGCCCCCGCGGCGAAACGTCATCGCCGGCAGCGGGAAACCTCGCCTACGGCTGCCGCCGAGATCGCCGTTCCCGCTGACGTGAACGCGCGCGCGGAGACGCACCGCCTCGGAAGGCGGCCACCTCGCAGCTCTTCCAGGCCTACCGGCCCTTGGCGACGTGCGACCAGGCGGGCGTTCTCGGTGCCTGCCCGTCGCCGCGCGGGACGGAGGTCTCGCCGACGCCGGGCGGGCCGGCGGTCTCTCGCAGCGGTACGTCGCGCAGCCGCCAGCTCAGGGCGAATGCGCCGAGCATGACGGCGGCGGCGGTGAGGAAGACCGGGTGGAGCGCGGCCGCGTACGCCGAGATGTACCCGGCATGAATCGCGGCCGGGAGATGCTGGACGGCGGCCGGGCTCCCGTGCGCCGGCGCGTGCACGCCGGGCGGAAGGCGCCGGGCGAGCTCGTGAGCGAGCCGGTTGGTGAAGATCGCGCCGAAGAC
>Ga0335069_10008390_pt1 | contig 14793 bp, 17 predicted proteins | sample Lox_Sample_11_FD_206714 | JGI IMG/M metagenome (GOLD analysis project Ga0335069, IMG submission 206714) | Soil microbial communities from Loxahatchee National Wildlife Refuge, Florida, United States - Lox_Sample_1.1 | ecosystem: Environmental > Terrestrial > Soil > Wetlands | place: USA... | reverse complement strand
CATCGGCGTGCGACGCGGCAAATAAAACTTTGGGGTGATTTTAATTATGCGCCGAGGCCCAAAGGGTAAGCCAACGCATCTCAAGGTCATCGAGGGCACATTTCGGCCGGATCGGGCTGCGATGTTGGAGGGACCTGCGGCCCCGCCTCCCGTGCGCCCGAAGTTCCTGAAGGGCCGGGCGGCGAAGATCTGGGACGAGATGGTCGCCAGGCATCCTGGGTTCACCGAGTTTCAGGTCGAGGTGCTCAAGTCCTATTGCCAGCTCGCGGCGGCGATAGAGGACCAGCGCGACCTTCCGACCGCGAGGATCACCGAATACCGGCGACAGGCCGAATTGCTCCTGGCGCCCCGTGGGAAGGTCGAAGATGCCGAGCCGGACGCCGCGGAAGCCTTCTTCGGCGAAAAGGGCAAGCGACCCGGTTGAGAAGTTCGCCCGGGACGTAGTTGCGGGGAAGATCGTTGCCGGCCCCCTGGTTCGGGCGGCGGCGGCGCGGCACCTGGACGATCTGGAAAAGGGCCCCGACCGTGGCCTCTATTGGGACTGGCCTGGCGTCAGAGAGGGCATCGCCCGGTTTTTCAATGACGTTCTGAAGCTCCCGAGCTCCGACGAACCCAAGCCGTTCATTCTCGAGCCCTGGCAGCTCTTTTGCGTGGGTAGCCTATTCGGCTGGCGGCGCGGGAAGGGCGGCCCGAGGCGGTTCCGCACGGGATACATCGAGACGGGCAAGGGCTCGGGGAAATCCCCCCTCGGGGCGGGCATCGGGCTCTATATGCTCGTGGCCGACAATGAGCCTGCGGCAGAATGTTACACCGCCGCCACCATGCGGGACCAGGCGCAGATTCCGTTCCGCGATGCCGTGGGCATGGTCCGCGCGTCACCGGCCCTGAGCAAGCGGCTTCAGCTTTCGGGAGATCGCGAGGTCTTCAATCTCGCTCATAGGCTTTCCGGTTCATTCTTCCGGCCGATCAGCTCGGAAGGCCGCGGCCTGGACGGCAAGCGCGTCCATTACGGATTGATAGACGAGGTGCATGAGCACCCGACGCCGATCGTGGTCGAGAAGATCACGGCCGGCCTCAAGGGGCGCAAGCAGCCCCTCGTTCTCGAGATCACCAATAGCGGCGTCGACAGAACCTCGATCTGCTACCAGCATCACGAATATTCCGAGCGCATCGTCACCCGGCAAATCGAGGACGATGAGTGGTTTGCCTACGTCTGCAACCTCGACGACGGGGATGACCCCTTCGCCGATGAATCCTGCTGGCCGAAGGTCAATCCCACCCTTGGCGTGACGATTCAGCCCGAGTATCTGCGCAAGCAGGTCCGGGAAGCCTTGGGGATGCCGGCGAAGCAGTCGATCGTCAAGCGCCTCAACTTCTGCATGTGGGTGGAGGCGGCGAACCCCGCCATTGACCAGGAACTCTGGGAAGCGGCGCAGAGCGATTTCGACCGCGCGGCTGTCGAGGGCCTCGAGATCAGCGGAGCACTTGACCTTTCCGGCACGCGCGATCTGACCGCGCTCGGCCTGAGGTACGAGCCCGACGCGGAAGGATTCGTTCACGTCGAAGTCGAGTTTTTCACGCCGAAAGATACGCTTCAGGAGCGTTCTCGACGTGATCGCGTGCCCTACGATCTCTGGGTCGAGCAGGGGCACGTTACGGCAACGCCCGGGCGTGCTGTGGATTACCGCTTCATCGCCCAGCGGCTTGCGGAATTGCAGGTCGAGCGCGGGCTTCGGCGCGTCTGCTTCGATCCCTACCGCATCAAATACCTCGAGCGGGAAGTTGCCGAGATCGGGCTGGAGCTCGAACTCGTGCCGCACGGCCAGGGATATTACCGCTCGCAGGAAAGCCAGCTCTGGATGCCGCGTTCGGTCGAATTGTTTGAGGAGTTGCTCGGCAGTCGCAAGCTCAAGATCAAGCGCAACCCCGCCCTGACGTATTGCGCGGCCTCTGCGGTTCACGTGGCCGATGCGAAGGCAAACCGCGTCTATGACAAGCGGAAGTCCACGGGACGGATCGACGGCATCGTTGCGCTGGCGATGGCCATCGGCGCCAGCGAGGGCGCCGAGAAACGTTCCGTGTACGAGGAGCGTGGGATTCTGACGGTTTAGGCCGCCGTAACCAGAGCGGAGAGCGGCAAAATGAGCCTCTGGTCACGGATAATCGGACGCTTCGGCCGTCAGAAGATGACGATCGACGAGTGGTTCGAGTCCTTCTTCGGCGGCTCGAGCCGAAGCGCCACGGGCGAGACGATAACCCAGCTTTCCGCCTTGCGGGTTTCCGCCGTCTGGGCGTGCGTCACGATCCTCGCCGAGGACGTGGCGAAACTGCCCTGGCACATCTATCGGAGGCAATCGAACGGCGGCAAGGTGATCGTCCAAGATCACCCGCTCGAGCAGTTGCTGCAGCGGCCGAACAACTGGCAGAACGGCTTCGAGTTCAAGGAAATGATGATGGCGGCGCTCCTCCTGCGCCGCAACGCCTACGCGCCCATCATCCGCAACGGCTTCGGCGAGCCGCTAAGCCTGATCCCGGTCAATCCCGACTGGACGACGATCTACCAGGCCCCGGACGGCTCGATCTTCTACAACGTCGCGCGGCAGAACCAGCACTTGGCGGCGGTGCTCAAGCCGCTCCCGCTGATGATCCCCTCGGACAACATGCTGCACATCCGCGGCATGAGTCTGAATAGCCTGTGGGGGCAGTCGGCGATCGCCTCGGGGAAGGACGCCATCGGCCTCTCCCTGGCTCAACAGGACTTGGCCGCGATCTTCGCGAGCAACGGCACGCAGTTGAGCGGCATCCTCGAGGTGCCCACGCGGCTCTCCGAGGCCGCTTACGAACGGCTGCGGAAGACCTGGAAGGACCGCCGGGCTGGTATCTCGAATGCCGGCGAGACCGCGATCCTCGAGGAAGGTACGAAGTGGTCGCGCCAGGGCATGACATCGGTCGACGCCGAGTTCATTGCGGCCCGTAAGCACCAGGTCGAAGAGGTGGCGCGGTATTTCCGGATGCCGTCGCACAAGCTCGGGATCACCGGGGACCGCTCCACGAACGCCACGATGGCTCAGGCGCAGCAGGAATACGTCAACGACGTCGTGATGTCCTGGGTGGGGCGAATTGAGTCGAAGGTGAACGAGACTTTCGATCTCCTCGAGGACGGGTATTTCGTCGAATTCGACACGTCGCATTTCCTGCGGGCCGACATCGTCAGCCGCTACAACGCCTATCGCACCGGCATCGTCGGCATGTTCCTGCAGCCGAACGAGGCGCGTCGTGCGGAGGGTCTTCCGGACGTGCCCGAGGGCGACACGCTCTATCAGCCGACGAACGTCGCGCCGATCGGCTTCACGCCGATCGGGCAGGAGACGGGTCCTGGCAGCGACGTTACCGGCGACGCCGCTCCTGGTGGGGCAGGCGACCCGGCAGCGACACCAGACGACACCGCTCCCGCAGGCTAAACATGACCGGATTCAACGGCACGCCGAGCAAGCGGATTCTCGACGCCTTCGGGCTTGAGCAGGATGCGACGGGCGCGCTCGTGCCGAAGGTCGAGGCCAGCGGGGTTCGCGTCGCGGACATTGAGGGGCGGCCCGACGGCACTTGCTTGGTGAGCATCCCCGCAATCGACGCAGAGTGTAGCGTGCTACCTCCCGAGATTGCGGCAGGCTTCCGGTCATTCTTCGCGACGCTGCCTGACGACAAGCCCTCGATCAAAATCGACATCAACTCCTTCGACGTGGCGAGTTGGACGGCGTTCTTCAGGGATTCCCAATACATCGCGTCCCTCCGCGCGGCGCTGAAATCTAGGAGCCAGAAATGAAACACCGCGCCTTTCCCGGCTCCGGGCCTGAGATCGAGGCGCGCTATCAGCGCGCGGGCCAGTGGATTCTCGCGACGATCTTCGCGCGTGATAACGCCCTCGCGTGGTGCAAGGCGAACGGCGTGCGCATCACTCGGGCGGCCGATGAGACGATCAACTCGTCCGGTGGATTCCTCGTCCCGAACGAGCTCGCCCGCGCCATCCTCGACATCCGCGACTATTATGGCGCGTTCCGCCGTCGTGCTCGTGTCGTGACGATGGCCTCGGATGCGACCCACGTTCCGCGGCACACGGGCGGCCCGACCGCATTTTTCACGGCGCAGAACAATACGGTTTCCGCAGGGACGCTCAGCCTCGACACCGTCGCGCTCAGCACGAAGAAGATCGGCACGCTTGTGCAGCTCTCGAGCGAGCTCGAGGAAGACTCAATCGATGAGATCGTGGACTTCGTCGCGAATCAGGTCGCGTGGGCTTTTGCCGCGAAAGAGGATGACTGCGCCTTCAACGGCGACGGCACTTCGACCTATGGCGGCATGACCGGCATTTGCACCTGGGCCTTGGACGGCAATCACGGCAAGGCGAAGGTCACGGCGGCGAGCAGCCACAACACGTTTCTGACGCTCGACACCACGGACCTGGGCAGCCTCGTCTCGGCGATCGAAGCCGCAGCGGTCCCGCGCGCGGCCTGGTTCTGCTCCCAGACGGCGTTCGCGCAGACCTTCTGCCGCCTCTCGAGTGGCGCTGGCGGCGGCTATCTCGACACGCGCGACGTGGACGGCATTCCGACGCCCCACTATCTCGGCTTCCCCGTCGTCCTCACGCAGAAGCTGCCGCTCATCAGCACGACCCTGAGCGGCAAGGTCATGATGGCCTTCGGCGATATGTATAGCGGAGCGGTGCTCGGCCAGCGTCGAGCCATCACCATCGCGCGCTCGCCGGAGCGTTATCTCGACAGCGATCAGATCGCGATCCTCGGCACGGAGCGCTTCGACATCGCGATTCACAGCATGGGCGACAACACCAACGTCGGCATGCTCGCCGCGCTCGTCGCGCCGTAAGGAGGGCTCGATGCCTCAGACTCGGTTGACCGATCGCGCGGCATTCGTCGAGGCCGTCAAGAGCGGCAAGGCCGAAGGCCTGGCTCTGCGCCGCGCCTTCAGCGCGGAGACGCGCGCCGTCGACGAGAACGCGCGCACGGTCGATTTCGCGATCTCGACCGCTGCCGTCGATCGGATGCGCGACAGCATCAATGTGGCCGGCTGGCAGACCGAGAACTTCATGCGGTCTCCGGTGGTGCTCTGGTGCCACCAGAGTTCCGAGCCTCCGATCGGGCGCGCGTTGTCCGTGACGAAGACCTCCGACGCGCTCATGAGCAGAGCGGAGTTCATGAATCGGGATCTTTCCCCGTTCGCGGACACCGTTTTCCGCATGTATCAGGGGAAATATCTGTCGGCCGTCTCGGTGGGATTTGCGCCGATCAAGTACGCATTCTCCGATGAGCCCGGCAGGGAATTCGGCCTCGACTTCATCGAACAGGAACTCCTCGAATACTCCTGCTGCCCCGTCCCCGCCAATCCCGAGGCGCTGATTGCGGCGAAATCCGCAGGCATCGACACGGCGCCCCTCCGAGAGTGGGCCGAGAAGATCCTCGACGAAGGCGGCGGGTCGGTGCTCGTGCCGCGCACGCTCCTCGAGGAGACCTTCAAACTCGCGAAGACCCCGAAGACCGTCCGACGTCAGTATCTCAAGGCCGAGACGAAGGCCGCCGACTGGAAGGTCGGTGCGGCTCGCGATCTCCCGCTCGATCAGAACGAATCCTGGGACGGCCCCGCGGCCGAGGCGAGCATCTTCGAGCATGCCGGCGGCGAGAACTTCAACCCCGAGGTCGCGCGCAAGGGCTTTCTGCTCTATGACGCGGCCGAACCGAAACTCCGCGGCTCCTACAAGGAGCCGTTCGCGCACGTCGTCGACGGCACGTTGAAGGCCGTCAAGGGTGGGATCAGGGCCGCCGCCTCTCGTCTCCCGTCGACCGACGCCTCTCCGGCCGCGAAGGAAGAGGCGAAAGGTGTCATTGACCATTACGAGAAGGCCTTCGGCATGGGCGAGCCTGCGAAGGCTGCCGGCGAGGGCACCAATTCCGACGGCGGGGCGCTCGTCCCTGGCGGGAACTGCGGCCGGTCGAAGGACGAAGAGTGCCTGTTCAAGGACCCGCAGCAGTGCGCGGTGCATTTTACTCCGCCCGAGCCTGTGAAATCCAAGTCGGGCCGGCGCATTTCCGCCGCGACGAAGGCGCTCCTCGAGGCGGCCGTCTCGCATCATGCCGATGCAGCGGCCTCGCACGAGAAGATGCTCGACTGCATCAAGTCCGCGATCGGCTCCGATGACGGGTCCGGCAACGAGCCCGATGACGATCCGGGCGGCACTGATCCGGAAAAGGCGAAGGCGAAGCGCCTCGCCGCCGCGAAGAAACTCAGAGAAGACCTCGGCATCACCGACTGAGTCCGACAAGGGCCGCGTCATCGCGGCTCTTTGCCTCAACCGCCCTTTGGCAAGGCGACCGCCTCGCTGTGAAGCGACGCATCCCCTAGATGGAGCCTACTTTCATGTCCAAGAAACATGAGCTCCGCCAAGCGCTGAGCAAGGCGGTGAAAGAACTTGAGGAGATGGCAGGCAAGTCCGAAGCCGAAGGCTTCAAACAGGACGTGCACGACGCCCTTCTCGAGAAGATCGCGGACCTCAAGAAACAGATCGAGCGTGTCGAGGCTGCGGAGAAGATCGCCGCGGCTCTCGCGAGCCCGGTTCCCGGTCAGGACCGCATGACGCCGAAGGCGCCCGCACGAGCCCACAAGCTCTACGGCACATTGAAGAACTTCAAAGACCGTGAGGTCGAGGGCCAGATGGTCCGTGCTGCGGACCAGGCCTACACGGCGGGCATGTGGTTCAAGGCGACCATCTTCGGCAATGCCGAGGCGACGGACTGGTGCAAGACGCACGGCGTTCCTGTGACGAAGGCCCAGGGCGAAGGCGTCGACAGCGCCGGTGGCTTCCTGGTTCCCGAGGAGTTGATGGCGAACATCATCGTTCTCCGCGAACAGTTCGGCGTCTTCCGGCAGGAATGCCAGGTGGTGCCGATGGGCAGCGACACGCTGAACTGGCCCCGTCGTACCGGCGGCTTGACTGCCTCGTTCACGGGCGAGAATCAGTCCGTGACAGAGTCTCAGGCAGCTTGGGACAACATCAATCTCACCGCCAAGAAGCTCGGCGCACTCACTCGCATGTCGAATGAGATTGCCGAGGATGCGGTTATCTCGGTGGCCGACTGGCTCGTCGGCGAAATCGCCTACGCTTTTGCGGCGAAGGAAGATGACTGCGGCTTCAACGGCGACGGCACCAGCACCTACGGCGGCATGCGCGGCCTGACGGTGCTGGCGGTGGACGGCAATCACAACGCCTGCAAGCTCACGGCATCGAGCGCGACGCTCACGTCGCTCGCGATGAAGGATCTGACAGGCCTGATTGGCGTTCTGCCGCAGTACGCGATCGCCGGCGCCAAGTGGTATATGTCGCAGCAGATGTTCTACACGGTCGTCGCGACGATTACCGCCGGCGCGGGCGGCAACCGGATCGACGTGCTGACGCAGGGCATCGAGAAGCGTCTCCTCGGGTTCCCCGTCGTCATCGCCCAGAAGCTCCCGCTCGTCACCCCGGGCTCGGGCAAGGCGATGTTCTTCTTCGGCGATCTCTCCAAGGCCGCCGCGATGGGCGAGCGTCGCGGCGTCACGATCAAGCGGTCCGATCATCGTTACTTCGAGAACGATCAGATCGGCCTGCTCGGGACGGAGCGCTTCGACATCAACGTCCACGACATGGGCGACAACACGAATGCGGGGCCGCTGGTCGCGCTGATCTCGCCGTAACCCTGAGACAGCGGGCGCTTCGGCGCCCGCATTTCTCCTCTCTTTTGAGCGTCGAGAGACGCCCATTCCCGCAGAAGGAAGACACTCATGCTCCCTCAACTTAAATCTACCTGGGTGGCGAACGCGGTCTCGGCGACGAACGCCGCCACCATGACCTCGGCCAACATCGACACGCTGGGGTTCGACTGGTGCACCATCGACATTCTGGCTTCGACGCAGTCTGCCTCGACGCAGGCGGGCTCTCCGTCCGTGCTGAAGATCCAGGAGTCCGACACGACCGTCGTGACGAGCTTCGTCGATGTGGTCGGTTTCCGCGGCGCTTCGGCGACGGCGACCAACGTCGATTTCGTAGTGGGCATTGGCTACATCGCCACCACGAGCGGGTTGAACGCCTACAAGTTCAACGTCGATTGCCGCGCTCGCAAGCGGTATCTCAACATCGTCGCATCGCCGACGACCACGCAGACCTTCAGCGTCGTCGCCAATCTCGGCCGCGGTGAGCAGGCGCCGATCACTGCCACGAAGGCGAACGTCCTGAACCTCGTCGAGGGCTAATCCCGATCCGGCCCGACAGCCGGAGCGTAGTCAGCGCTGATAGGCGGGCGGGGGTGTCGGCCTCCGCCCGCCGCCCTCCGACAAGGGAAATCCGACATGGAACCGCGCAAGCGCGCGCTCATCGTGGGCGCGACGGGGCAGGACGGCTCGTACCTTGCCGAACTGTTGCTTTCGAAGGGCTACGAGGTGCACGGCATCAAACGCCGGTCCTCGTCGCTCAACACGCAACGGGTCGATCATCTCTACGCGGACCCGCACGATCAATCGCAGTTTCGCCTGCATTACGGCGATCTGACGGATGGCGGCGTTCTGATCCGGCTTCTGGCCGAGATCCAGCCGCACGAGGTTTATAATCTCGGCGCACAGAGCCATGTGCGTGTGAGCTTCGACGAGCCCGAATACACCGCCGACACTATCGCGATGGGGACGCTGCGCCTCTTGGAGGCGCTGCGCGCCGTCTCTGGCGGCTGGCCGCATCGAGTTCGGTTCTATCAGGCCTCGAGCTCCGAAATGTTCGGTGCCTCGCCGGCGCCGCAGAGCGAGAAGACGCCCTTCCAGCCGCGCAGCCCCTACGCGGTGGCGAAGGTGTTCGCGCACCAGATGACGGTGAACTATCGCGAGGCCTACGGCCTGCACGCCTGTTGCGGCATCTTGTTCAATCACGAGAGTCCGCGGCGGGGCGAGACGTTCGTCACCCGGAAGATCGCGCGCGGGGTCGCGCGCATTGCCTACGGGCATCCGGAGCCGATCTATCTCGGCAACCTCGACGCCAAGAGAGACTGGGGCCATGCCCGCGATTATGTCGAGGGCATGTGGCGGATCCTGAAACACCCGGCGCCCGCTGATTTCGTGCTCGCCACGGGCGAGAGTCATAGCGTTCGGGAGTTCGTCGAGGCCGCCTTCGCGCAGATTGATAGCAAAATCGTCTGGGAAGGCCGCGATCACGGCGAGATCGGGCGAGACGCCAAGACGGGCGTCGTCAGAGTACGGATCGACCATCGTTATTTCCGCCCGACTGAGGTGAATGAACTCCGCGGCGATGCCTCTGCGGCCGTGCTCATGTTGGGCTGGGAACCGAAGATCCGCTTCCACGATCTCGTGCGCGAGATGGTAGGCGCGGAACTTGCGGCCATGCAGGAGTCGACCTCCTGGGAGGCCGCGCGATGAGCTTCGATCTCGCGGGGAAGCGCATTTTCGTGGCCGGGCACACCGGCATGGTCGGGGCTGCGGTATGTCGGCGCCTCGAGCGCGAAAACTGTTTCATGCTAATCGAGGGGCGCCCGCGTCTCGATCTGCGGGATCAGGACAATGTGCGCCGCGCCTTCAAGGAACAGAGCATCGACGCCGTCATTCTCGCCGCGGCAACCGTCGGCGGCATTAAGGCCAATGCGACACGGCCGGCGGAGTTCCTGTACGACAACCTCCTGATCGCGGCGAACGTGATCGAGGCCGCTGCACGCTCCGCGAGCGTCAAGAAGCTCCTCTTTCTCGGCTCCTCCTGCATCTATCCGAAATTTGCGCCGCAGCCGATCTCCGAGGATGCCCTATTGACGGGCCCGCTCGAGCCGACGAATGAATGGTATGCGATCGCCAAGATCGCAGGGCTGAAACTCTGCCAGGCCTATCGACGTCAATTCGGGTGCGACTTCATATCGGCGATGCCGACCAATCTCTATGGTCCCGGCGACAATTACGACCCCGAGAGCAGCCACGTCGTGGCGGCGCTGATCGACAAGTTTCACCGCGCGAAGGCGTCAGGCGCCTCGGAAGTCGAGATCTGGGGCACCGGCACGCCGCGGCGTGAATTCCTGCACGTCGACGATCTGGCTGATGCTCTCGTGCTGTTGATGAAGGAGTATTCGGACGAGCGGCCGATCAACGTCGGCTGGGGCGCCGACATCACGATCAGCGAGCTCGCCGAATGCGTCGCCGAGGTCGTGGGCTTCGAGGGCGCGCTGATCTTCAATCACAACATGCCCGATGGCACGCCGCGGAAGTTGCTGGATGTCTCCCGGCTCGACGCCTTGGGCTGGCGCCCGCGCATCCCGCTCTCTGCCGGGCTCAAAGACGCATACGCCTGGTATCTCGCGAATGTGGTGCGCCCGTGAGCGAGCCCCTCAAGCTCGACCTCGGCGCATGGGACGTTTCCCCGCCCGGATTCAAAGCGCTCGGCCACAAGCATGGCAGCGAGATCTACCCGTTGCCCTATGGCGATGCCAGCGTCGACGAGGTGCGCGCGAGCCATGTGCTCGAGCATTTCCCGCATGGGCAGACCGCAGATGTTCTGAAGGAATGGGTCCGCGTTCTAAAGCCCGGCGGCCGGCTGCGCGTTGCGGTCCCGGACTTCGGGCAGGCGGCGGATAAATACACCGCTGGCGAGCCCGTCGAGATCCAGAAATACGTGATGGGAGGGCAGACGGACGACGACGACTTCCACAAGGCGATCTTTGATCGGGAGCACCTGAAGCGCGCCCTTTCGGAGGCCGGCCTGGTGATGCTGCGGGAGTGGAAGTCGGAACTGCCGGACTGCGCCTCGCTCCCGATCTCGCTCAACCTCGAGGGAACGAAGCCGTTCGTTGATAGCCTGAAAGTCTGCGCCGCCATGAGCGTGCCGCGTCTCGGCTTTCTCGACAACTTCTTCTGCGCCTTTGAGGCGTTCGTCCCGCTCGGGATCAAGCTCCGCAAGAACGGGGGCGCGTTCTGGGGACAGTCGCTCACGAAGTGCCTCGAGAAGATCCTCGAGGAGGACAACCCCGACGCGGTGTTGACGCTCGACTACGACAGCGTCTTCACGCCCGCGCATGTCTCGCGGCTGATCCAGTTGATGATGGTGCATCCCGAGGCCGACGCGCTCGCGCCGATTCAGTCATCCCGTCACCGGGAAACAGCGTTGTTCACGGCCAAGGGCGAGGACGGCAAGAACGTCGACCGCGTCCCGCTCTCGGACTTCGAGCCCGATCTCAAGCGCGTCTCGACGGCGCATTTCGGGCTGACGCTCCTCCGGGCCGATAAGTTGAAGGCGCTGCAGAAGCCCTGGTTTCACTCAATACCGGCGTCGGATGGGACCTGGAACGAGGGACACGTCGACGAAGACATCGCCTTCTGGGAGAACTGGGCGGCCTGCGGGAATTCGCTCTATCTCGCGAACCGCGTGCCGATCGGGCACATGGAAGTCATGGTCCGCTGGCCCGGCAAGGATTTGAAGGCCTTCATGCAGCCGATGCACGAGTTCAACGTTGGCGGTCCTCCTGAAGGGGTTTGGAAATGACGGACACTCCCTCGCAAATCGTTCTACCGGACGCCGCGGCCCTGGACGGCACCGAGCACATCATCATCAGCCAGTCGGGCGATCTGCGCCGGGTCACTCTGGCGACGCTCGCGAATCTCACGCCGACGGCGCTCATTCTGCCCTCTTCGGATCCGCACGTTGTGGGCGCGCTCTGGAACAACTCCGGCACCGTCACCGTCTCATCTGGTTGAGGACGTGAGTTTCGATTGGCTTCGAGCGAAGGCGCGGAACGTCTACTCGCAATGGGGCGAGGACGGCGTTGTCGACGCGATCTTCGAGGTTATTAAGCCCCTCAATCGCTGGTGCTTCGAGTGCGGCGCGGCGGATGGCCTCTTTTTCAGCAACACCCGTCGCCTCGTGCGGCAGGGCTGGGACGCAATCCTCGTTGAACAGAACCCTAACGCCTACGCGAGACTGATCCAGAACTGCAGCGCGACGGAAACCCGAGCTCGTTGTCGATGTGACGTGCTTGAGGAAATGGACCCCATCCTCGCCGAGTTCGGGGCGCCACGGGACATCGATCTCGTCTGCATCGACATAGACGGCCAGGATTATCATCTCTTCAACTCGATGCTGCGGTTTCGGCCGCGCGTCGTCGTGATCGAATTCGATCCCAACGCCCACCCGGATTTCGTTCCCGAACGCGACGCCCCAGGCCAGGCCGGGCACGCGGCACTGTTGCGATTGGCCGAGGGCAGGCTTTACGCCGAGGTGTTTCGCAGTTGGTGCAATCTCGTCCTCGTTACCCAGCCATTGCAGATGATGCTGAAAAGGGCGCCGGAGGCACCGGGCGCGACTCCCGCTTGAGGATCGGACGATATGCCGATCGCATGATGCGGTCCGCGCCCACGAATACCGTCTACGTCGACGGCCGGATGATCTATGTCTCGGGTCGGCGCATTCCGGTGATCGTCACCAGACGCGCCGAGTCTGGCCCTCGCGCCGAAGCGGACGCCTTGTTTCGGAAACGGAGCGGCTGATGGAAATCGAAATCATCAGCGCCGTCACGGTTCCGGCGAGTACCTACGACCTGACGGACATCGACACCGTCAAAAAGGAACTGGGCGAGAGCAGCACGAAGGACGACGACTTTCTTTCCCGTTCGATCACGAGCGAATCCGCGAAGGTTGCGCAATACTGCAATCGGGTGTTCCCGGTCGAGACGTTGGTGGATACCTTCTACATTCGCCGGGGAGCCTATCCCTGGCGCCCTCCGGGGCAGCCTCAACCGTTGCGCCTCTCGCGCTGGCCGGTGACGAGCGTTACCTCGGTCATCCAGACGCAGGACGATGGGACCACCGTGACGATGGTCGCGGACACGGATTACAAGCGCGACGACCCGCACGGGTGGCTCTATCGGCTGGACAGCGACCTTCGGCTTGCACCGCGGTGGGAGCCCTTTCCGGTCGCCGTCGCCTATCAGGCCGGCTATGCGAGCGTTCCTGTCGACGTCGCCGAGGCGGTTATCCGCCTCGTTACCGCGCGATTTGCCGCCCGCAAGCGAGACCCTCTCCTGAAGGTGCAGGACCAGCCCGGCGTCGGCCGGCAGGAATACTGGATCGGCGCCCCTCCCATGCAGGGCAACATGCCCGCGGAGATCGCCGCGATCCTTGACAATTACCGAGTGCCCTTGACGTGACGATCTCGGTCGAAATCACCGGCGATCGCCAGGTCGGCCTGAAATTCGAGGAGTTCCCGCGCGAGGCGCACGACCGCCTGCTCGAGACGATCACGAAGATGACGGACCGGCTCGAGGCCACCGTCCTGAGCAGCGAGCCGTTCCTTACCGGAAAGTTGCGGTCGACTACCGTCGAGAAGGTCTATAGCGACAACCCGGACCGCATCGCCGGATATGTTCGCATCATCGCCGACTTCGGGAAGGCCGGCACCCTTGAGTATGGGTCGCACAGGACCATCACCGTCAATTCCCGCGTCGCGGGGCAGCGCGCGCGTCAGGGGCACATACGGATCGCCTCCATATTTGCCAACCCGTCGAGTTCATTCGCCGCCGCCTACACTCGAACCACCAACATCGCCGCAGAGGCGTTCCTGCGCAATTCGCTCGGTGACTTGGAGGCCGAGTTTCTGGCGGAGCTCGATCAGGCGATGCAAGAGGCGGTTGATGAATGAATCGGGAAACGATCATCGAGGCGTTTGCGCAGCGCGTCTATGCCTGCGCCGACTTCCTGACCCGCGGCCGCCGGTTGCAACACTGGAACAAGGTGACTGATCAGCCGGCAGTGTTCATCCGGCACGTCAGCGACCATTACGACCGCGCCCAAGGGATCCTGCCAAGGCTCACGCTCAACCTCGAGATCTGGATTTACTCCCGCGCCGGCGCCGACCCCCACGTTGCTCCCGATTCCGGGCTCAACGATCTAGTCGACTCGGTCGAGGCGGCGTTGGCCCCGGACAACGCGATGTTGCGCACGCTCACGCTTGGGGGCCTGGTGCAACATTGCTGGCTCGAGGGCGAGGTGATGTTTGATCCGGGCGATCTCGATGCCCAGGCGAAGTGCGTGCTGCCCGTGAAGATCCTCGTCCCGTGATCGTCGCCGCCTTCTACGCGCCGCGGCCGGGGTACGCTCAACACCGCTACGACTTCATGGAGTGTCTGAGACTTCAGCGGGCGTCCTGCCAGCGCTTCGACTGTGAACATATCGTCCTGACGGATCTGCCGCGGCTCGGAGACTTCGCGGTGTTTCAGACGGCATTGCCGCTCAATGTCATGCTGGCCTCTCTGACGGCCCATCTCGCCTATCTGAATTCGGACCCGAACGACGACGTTCTCCTATTGGACGCCGATGGGCTACTGAACCGGGACCCGCGACCGCTCTTTGACGGCAGTTTCGATCTGGCGGTCACGACCCATCCGTTTGCCGACAGCATTCTCAACAACGGGCTGATCGCGGTTCCCAAGGGAGCAGCCCTTGCCGTAGCTCCGTTCTGGGGTGCGGCTCTCGCGAATTGCGGGATCGAGTGGGGGCAGGATCAGAAGGCTCTCGGCGCCGCCGTGGGAGCGACGCTCAATTACGGCGTCGAGATGCGCGAGGGCGTCCGCGTCAAGTTCATGCCCTGCACTGAACACAACTGGGCGCCGGAGAACGAAGAGGACCCGGTCGACGCGACCTTCGTGCACTTCCGCGGGCCCCGGAAGACCTGGATGGGACGCTGGGCGAAGAGGTTCGCCGATGGAGGGTGACGCCATG
>Ga0335069_10008389_pt1 | contig 14794 bp, 17 predicted proteins | sample Lox_Sample_11_FD_206714 | JGI IMG/M metagenome (GOLD analysis project Ga0335069, IMG submission 206714) | Soil microbial communities from Loxahatchee National Wildlife Refuge, Florida, United States - Lox_Sample_1.1 | ecosystem: Environmental > Terrestrial > Soil > Wetlands | place: USA... | reverse complement strand
CCGTCCTGCGGCCCTGGGTCGCAGGCGGCCGGATCGAAGCGCGGCCGCTGATGACCGCCACCTTGGCGGGCGATCACCGGGTGAGCGACGGCCACCGCGGCGCCTTGTTCCTGCTCGAGATCGAGCGGCGGCTGCAGCACCCGGAGGATCTATGACCGAGGACGAAATCCGCCGCGTGGTCATCGAGGAGCTCAGCAACGTCGCACCCGAGACCGACCCGGCCTCGATCGCGCCGGACGAGGACGTACGCGAGGCCCTCGACATCGATTCCATGGACGTCCTCAACTACGTGATCGCGCTGCACACACGGCTGCACGTCGACATTCCGGAAATCGATTATCCGAAATTGCTGACCATCGCCGGTGCCACCGCCTATCTCGGCCACAAGCTGGGTAGCGCCATAGCGCAGTGAAGGCTTCACCAGGGACGCGCCTGCTCGTCGCGATCGATCTCGCGTCTCAAGTTAAGCTCGAAGCATCGCGCGCCCTTCAGGCGATCATATGGTGCTTGCCCGCCCGCTTGACCACGGTTGCCTGCAGGCCCTTCTCGCCGATTTCGGCGCTGTAGCGGACTTCGTCCCCGATCTCGAGCCGCGCAAAGCCGTCATTGGCCACACTGTTGGCGTGGAAGTACACCTCATCGCCGCTAACGCCATGGATGAACCCATAGTCGGGGAGCAGCCGGGTTACCCGGCCGTGCGGCTCCGTCTCGTGGGCTTTGATGTCGCCCCGGCGTTCCCGCGCCGTGTCTTCGAGGCGGCGCGCCAGCGCATTGAACGCATCCCTGATCGCCACATAGACGTCCTGATGTGCATGATGCTCTCCCGGGTCGCGATTCACGGCGATCTCCGTGCCCGGAACCTTTGCGTCGATGCTGACGTGATAGAGCTTGCCCTTGCGCTGATGCCGGTGTGGCGCACGAACCACGATGCGGCAACTCATCATGCGCCCGTGCAGCCGCTCGAGCTTCTCGGCCTGGGCGAGAATGCGTGCGCGAACGGCTGCGGATGCTGGCATGTTGCGAAACGTGACTTGGAGCGGAATAGGCATAGGTGCCTCCTATTTACGCCGCCAGGGCGTGAGGGACGTGGCGGAAAATCCGTAACCGGGCATTTTCGATGACGAGGTCGGTCACGCCGTTCGGCAGGTTTTCGCGCCGTCCAATCACCAGCCGGCCATGCGGCGCCAGCTCCCGAAGGAGGACGGCGAGCACGATGCGCTGCTGGGCGAGATCGAAATAGGTGAAGGCGAGATTGCGGCAGAGAATCAGATCGAAGGGACCGCGCGGTGCGTCCGCGCGCACGTCTTGCCGCCGGAACTCGACGGGCAGCCGGTATTCCGGCCGCAGACATGCGCCGCCGTCGGTGGACTGAAAGGCGGCCGTTCTCCACGCCTCGGGCAAGTCTTGCAGCGAGCTCGGCCGGTAGCAGCCCTGGCGGGCCCGCGCCAGCTCCTCCTCATCAATGTCCGTGCCGATCACTTCGAAGCCGAGCTGCGGATATTGCGCGGCGGTCCCGAATTTCCAAGCCAGAACGAGGCTATAGGCCTCTTCGCCTGCCGCACATCCGGCACTCCACGCGCGGAGGCCGGAAGCTCCCCGGGCTCCCGCCGAGGCGGCGAGAGCCGGTAGCTCCTTCGCGGTGAGCTCGTCGAACACATCGCGGTCGCGATAGAACCGCGACACCGTGACGCGGCAGCACGCGTCGACGGCTGACCATTCAGCCTCGTGCGCCAGAAGGTAGTCGCGGTATGCCGCAAAATCGGCAAGACCCAACTCGGCCAGGCGATGGCCCAGGCGCTTGCACACCTGGCGGTGGACACGCTGGAAGGCCGGCCATGCGAGGCCCAAGCGCGGCATCGCCCATTTCAGGAAATCGACGCAAGTGGCTTGAGACATCGGACGTCTCCGGCGGTGGCGGATCATCCAACCTGCGTTGGCCCTCCGCGCGCTGCATTGACCTGCGTCAAAGTCATGCGCCGTGTCGCAGAAGAATGGTATCCGGGCTCATCGCCCGCCGGAAGCTTCCGGACTTGGTCCAGCACCTGACCGGCGAAGATGACGCCATCGGCGCTCACGGCGATGCCGGCCAAGTGCAAGGCCTCGGCTGTCCACGTGTTGCAGTTGTGGAGAACCTCGTAAGTGCTGGTCGATGCGTAAAACGCGCTTCCCACGTATGGGCCGGCAGCGATCGGGCGCGGGACACCGGTCGGGTCTTTTTGCAGGTCGGCCCATAAATATTCGGCCAGACGAGCGAGTCCCTCAGACGAAACGGGAACGGCGAAGACGTTGGATGGCCCGAACGTGTCTGCCGGCGGCCCATCGAGCGGGATCACCAGCATCACCGCGGGCCCGGATACGGCGGCTTTCAGGAGGTCGCCGAAATCCGGGGTGGCCGCCATGTAGTAGTCGCGCTGGCCCCAGCCGAAGGCTACGTTGGCCGTACTGCTCTTGACCTCTTTCAAGTCGGTCAATGGGCCGCTGAGGGTTCGGACCGGGATCGCGATTTCAGTGTGCCAGCCGCCGGCGATCACATAGAGCGTTTGCGCTTTCGGCGCAGTGCCGGTGTAAGGCGGGACCCGTGACTCCGTCCCCGCGCAGCCGGCGATCGACTGGCACGCGATGGCGAGCAGTAGCTCGACGAAAGTTCGCCGGCTTATTCGTGCACGCGCAGCCAGGCGAGGATCTCCGGCCACGTCTCGGCATGCGCGACGCGGCCGACCAGGATCGCCAGGTGCTGGAACCCGACGCCGACTTCGCCCGCATGTTCGAGGAGGCTAACCGGCGCCGCCGAAACGGCGTCGAGGAACGGGGCCACGGACGCCCGGGGCGCGATCGCATCCGCCCTATTGCAGACGGCGAGCGTCGGCACGGTCAATCGCGATGGACCAAGCGTCCGATCACCGATCCGGAGTACCTCCCGGCAAAACTGATTCTCCCGATACAGGTCATGCAGGATCTCATGGGTCAGCCGCGCCGGCAGCGGAAATTCGTCAAGGGCCCACCGTTCCACACGCGCATGCGTGTCGGATGCGCGTGAATCGCTCGCGCTGAGAACGCCATCAGCGAGACGCGACCATAGGAACGTCTCCGGTGACGCCATCGCGCTGATCTGCGACAGGAGCGAGCCCGGGACGATCCCCGTGGTCGGGAGAAAAGCCGCATCCAGTGTCGCGACCGCGTCGCGGAACGAGCTGCTCCCGGCGGCGAAGCACAGAGGTGCCGCCAGCAGCACAAGCCCCCGTATGCCGGGCGAGTCGGAGGTCGCATAGATGGCGGCCAGCGTGCCCCCGAGCGAATGGCCGATCAGAAAAGGATTCGCCCTCCCGGCGTCCTCCGAGACGCGCGCGACGGCTTCACCGATGAACCGGCCGGCGTAGTCCGCGAGGCCGTCGCCACCGTTGCCCAGAGCAGGTTCCGACCACTCAAGGAGGTAGGGGCGAAAATGATGGAGCAAGCAGTGTTTCAGCGTGCTTACCTGCGGCGACAGGTCCCAGACATAAGGCCGCTTGATAGGAGCGGCGACGATCAACAGCGGCGCGCCGTGACCGCCGGCGTATTTGCGCACGCGCCAGCGGGGGTTCGCGTGGAGAATGTCGTACGGAGATTCGTCAGGACCGAACCCGAACCATTCGAGCACGCGTCCTTGCATTTGCCGCACGGAATCGGACAGCGCCATGGGCGCCAGGCTGGCTGGGCCGCCCCGCAAGCTCGGTAGCAGCCAGGATCCGGTGAACGCATCGAGGTGACCAAGATCAAGCATGGTCGGGCAGCCATCTCCTGAAGCCTGACGATTGGAAGCCGCGGCGCGTCCGAGTGCAAATGAATTTCATTTTTGCACGAAGCGTTGGGGCGGGAAGTTGACACGGATCAACTGGTGTCCATCTGGATGTCGACCAGAACGGCATGGATCCGGCTTTGATCCGGGTCAATGCCCTCGCCGCAAGACCCGCCGATATTGAATGGACCACGTTCGCGGATAGCTCAGCGGGGTCCGCCATGGAACAGCTCACGAATGCACTCGTGCTGCGCGTCAACGGTCGCGGGGTGACGGCTCCCGCCGGGGCCGGACATCAGCCGTTGCTGTGGTGGCTGCGCGAGCGACTGGGCTTGAAAGGCACAAAATACGGTTGTGGCAGCGGCGCTTGCGGCGCGTGCGTGGTGCATTCCGACGGTCATCCGGTGCGCAGCTGTGTCACGCCCCTCAACGACGTGCGCGGCAAAGACGTCACCACCATCGAGTCTTTCGCGATCTCGGGCGGCAAGCCGATCGTCGATGCGTTCCTCAGCGAGCAAGTGGCGCAATGCGGCTACTGCCAACCGGGCATGGTCATGACCGCGGGCGCGCTGTTGCAGGCCAATGCGCGCCCCAGCGATGCCGACATCGACGAAGCCATGTCGGGCGTCCTCTGCACTTGTGGAACCTATCAGCGGGTGCGTCGGGCGATCCACCGCGCGGCCGGCGCGCCGATTGGCGAGGGCGTTCCCGGTCCGGCGGCTGACGCCACGACAGTCGCACGGTTCGCGCCCGATCACCGGCTCAATCCCTGGGTGCGCGTCGGCGACGACGGCATCGTCACCGTGACCATAGACCGCGCCGAGATGGGTCAGGGCGTCGTCACCTCGCTGTCCATGCTTGTGGCCGAGGAGCTGGAGGTCGACCTCGCGCGCATCCGCACCGAGTTCGCGCCCGTCGATCCAACATACAACAATCCTGAATTCGGCGAACAGTCGACCGGCGGCAGCACCAGCGTGCGCACCTCGTGGGTGCCGCTGCGGCGGGCCGGTGCTTCGGCGCGCGAGCAGCTCATCACGGCCGCCGCTTTGCGCTGGAACGTGGACCGGACGGAGTGCCGGGCCGCGCATGGAGCGGTGACCCATGGTCCAACCGGACGGCTGGCACCCTATGGCGAGCTGGCCGCCGCGGCGGCCAAGCTGAATCCGCCACCGGAGGTGCCGTTGAAGCCGCCCGACCAGTTCCAGTTGATCGGCCGGCCAACCCGACGTCTCGACGCACCCGCCCACCTGACGGGGCGCACCGTGTTCGGCACGGACGTGGCCTTGCGCGACATGCTGAAGGCCGTGGTGCTAAGGCCGCCTGCGTTAGGCAGCCGGGCAATGCAGGTCAACGGAAAGGTGGCTGGAAAAGTGCCGGGAGTCCGCGAAATCCTCAAAATCGACGCGGGCGTGGCCGTGGTCGCCGACGATATCTGGTCGGCGCTGCGTGGACGCGAGGCGCTGCGCGTCCGCTGGTCCAAGGGGCCGCGCGCCCGATTGACGACGGCGCGCATCATCGACGGCTTCAAGAAGTCGGCGCACCGGCCCGGCGAGGTGATACGGAATGACGGGGACGCGCTCAAGGCGATCCGGCGTCGGCGAGACGTGATCGAAACCGCCTATACGACGCCGTATATCGCGCACGCCACGATGGAGCCCATGAACTGCACGGCCCATGTGCGCGACGGCCACTGCGAGGTCTGGGTGCCGACACAGGCGCAGACAAGGGCTCAGAAAGCGGCCGCGCAGGCGGCGGGTGTCTCAGCCCGCGAGGTCGAGATTCATTCGACGTTTGTCGGCGGCGGCTTCGGTCGGCGGCTGGACAACGACTACGTGAGCGAAGCCGTTCAGATCTCGAAGGCCGTACATGCGCCGGTGCAGGTGTTGTGGACGCGTGATGATGATCTGCGACACGACCACTATCGTCCTGCGAGCTACACGCGGCTGTGGGCGAAGTTGGACGGCGACCGTCAACCACTGGCGTGGATGCAGCGCATCGCCGGCCCGAAATTGGCGTTGCACGGCGTCGACGTGCCATACGAGATCCCGAATATCCGTGAGGAGCACGTCCTGACGGATCCTGGCATCCCGACGGGACCCTGGCGGTCGGTTGGCTGCTCACAGAACGCCTTCGTCATCGAGAGCTTCATCGACGAGTTGGCGCACGCGGCAAGTACCGATCCTCTCGCCTTCCGGCTGAGGCTGTTGACGAGGTCACCGCGCCAGCGGGCGGTGCTGGAGCTTGCGGCCGAGAAGGCCGGCTGGGGCACGACGGCACCTCACGGCCACCACCGCGGCATCGCGGGATATTTCTCGTTCGGCAGTTGGGTCGCGGAGGTAGCCGAGGTCTCCGTCGACGACGGCAAAATCCGCGTGCACCGAGTCGTGTGTGCGATCGACTGTGGGTCGACCATCAATCCCGACACGATCGCGGCGCAGCTCGAAGGTGCGGTCGCGAACGGTCTGACCGCGGCATTGAAGGCGCAGATCATGATCGACGAGGGTGGCGTGGTTCAGCACGGGTTCCGAGACTATCCCCTGCTCACCCAACGCGAGATGCCGATCGTCGACGTGCATATCGTGCCAAGCCGGGAGATGCCTGGTGGGGTCGGCGAGCCGGGTGTCCCGCCCGTGGCGCCGGCCGTGGCCAATGCGGTGTTCGCCGCCACCGGCCGACGGCTTCGCGACCTGCCGTTGCGGCTGTCTTGAAAGGAGATCGAATATGAGCGACGAGATGAAGCGTCCGGAGATCGACACGGAAACCGTCTGCCGCATCGTTGTCAAGGCGCGCGAGTTTGACGCCAAGGAAGGGGCTGTCGAGGAGGAGCCAGGGTCGAACCCCTCGGATGAGCAGTTCCGGGAGGTGTTGGAGGACTTTGCGGACGATCCGGTCTATCAGGAATTGAAAACATTCATCGATGACCTGGACATCGATGATCAATGCGAGCTGGTGGCGCTCATGTGGATCGGACGTGGCGACTTCAAGGCAGAAGACTGGGCGCAGGCCTCGGCCCAGGCCCGGCAACGACACACCAAGCAGACCTCCGAATATCTGCTCGGCACGCCATTGCTGGCCGACTATCTGGAGGAAGGTCTCGCGCAGTTCGGCGAGTCCTGCCTCGGGTTCGAAATCGGTCGGCTGTAAGGTTACGGCGTAAGCGGGGCGATCAGCAGCTGCATTGCGCTCACACTTCGCAATAGACGACCTCCATGCACGGATCGTTGCGCATATAGCCTGGCTGCGGGTCGCTAAACCGTTCTTCCAGTGTCGTGATGTTGAAGATCTCCTCGACCCGAAACAGCTTCCAGCCGCGTTCGCGCGTTCGGCTAAACCCCGACACCTGGTAGGCACGAAGCAGCTCGTGGGTTTCACAAGCGCCGTAGACGTAGGGCTCGACGGTCCGCTCGCCGCCGTCATAAGAGAAGCGTAGCCGTCGGCGGTCGTGGATGGCCTTGCAAATCTCGGTGCGCATGTGACGCCTCCTCAGCCTTTTACGCAGACAACCGGGGCAAGCCGGGCCACCTTGCGGGCAAGGCCTGCGGCATGGGCTGCATCGACCACGGCGGAGACGTCCTTGTACGCGCCGGGGGCTTCCTCGGCGACGCCGCGCGCGGAAGGACTGCGAATCAAGATGCCACGGCTCCGCAATTCGTCGATCACCTGCCGTCCGCGCCAGTGCTTCATGGCTTGGTGGCGAGACATGCTTCGTCCGGCCCCGTGGCACGCCGACGCGAAAGCGTGCGCGAGCCCGTCGCCGGAGCCCGCCATCACATACGACATGGTTCCCATGCTGCCGCCGATGAGCACCGGTTGGCCGACCGTGCGCAGGGCCGGGGGTAAATCCGGGTGTGCTGGGCCGAATGCGCGTGTGGCCCCTTTTCGATGGACGAACAGGCGGCGCATCCGCCTGTCGACCCTGTGATCTTCTTGTTTGCAGGTGTTGTGCGAAACGTCGAACACGACACGAATGTCCGCGTCGGGCAAGACGCTGAGGACCGCCCGTCGTGTCAGGTGAGTGAGGATTTGCCGGTTGGCCAGCGCGCAATTGATCGCGGCGCGCATGGCGCCGAGATAACGTCGGCCCAGGTCCGATTCGATCGGGGCGCAGGCGAGCTCCAGATCGGGAAGCTCAAGCCCGAAGCCCGGGGCCGCGATGACCATCTCGCGCAAGAACTCGGTGCCGATCTGGTGACCGAGGCCGCGCGAGCCGCAATGGATGCTGATCACGACATCCCCTTGCGCGAGGCCAAAAGCGGAGGCGGCGTCCTTGTCGTGGATCTCGGTAACCTCCTGCACCTCGAGGTAATGGTTGCCCGAGCCGAGAGTGCCCATCTCGCGCCGCTGCCGTTCGCGCGCCCGGTCGGATACGGCCGCGGGCACGGCACCGGCCATTTGACCGTGCTCCTCGATCCGCTCGAGATCGACGCTCGTTCCGTAACCTTGTGTCACCGCCCAGCTGGCGCCGCCGAGCAGCATGGCGTCCATCTCCCGCGGGCTTAGATCGATGTGGCCCCGGCTGCCGAGCCCGGCGGGCACAGACGTGAACAGCACATCGGCCAACGTCTCTTGGCAGTGCTCGACATCGGATCGCTTGAGACCGGTCGTCAGGAGACGGACACCACACGAGATATCGAACCCGACACCGCCGGCGGATACGACGCCGCCGGCATCCGGGTCGAACGCCGCGACGCCCCCGATCGGGAACCCATAACCCCAATGGGCGTCGGGCATTGCGTATGACGCGCCGACGATCCCCGGCAAAGTGGCGACGTTGACGATTTGCTGGAACACCTTGTCGTCCATCTCGGCGGCGAGGCCCTCATCGGCGAAGACCACCGCGGGAACGCGCATTGCGCCGAATGGCTCAAGGCGCCATTTGGTGTCCGTCTCGCGGACGAAACGTGAGAGGTCCATGGCCGGCTCCTTTGCCCTAGACGTCCACCACGCATTGCGCAATCCAGCCATTGATGGGACTGGGCCCGACCCGCAGCTCCGTGAACGTGGCACCCTTGGGCTCCACCGCCGGATGGTGACGGCTCGGATCGATCGGCTCGCCCCAGGCCTCGCCGCGGAGCTCACCGCCCTCGATCCGGACATCGAACCGGCCGAACAACATCTTCCGCGTTACAGCCTCGTAGATGAGGGCATTCAGCCAATCGACCAGCAGAACCGCATCGTTGGGCGCCCGGCAGGTGATCGCGACGCGCGACACCGGACGAATATCGGCGGGGTCGGTGATTGCAGCGAAAAGCGCGAGCGCCACCTGCTCGAACGCTGCCGCACGCGTCATCCCCATGCCGCACACGCCAAGATCCGCGCCATGTGGAAAATGCGACCAGCGCGCACCCGACGCCTGTTCGGTGGGGTCAGTCATGAGAGCCTCCGTCGCGCCGCCTTACTCTAGGCGTCGCGCACGGCACGTCTTTGACCTGAATCAACGCGAGGCGACAGGCCCCCGCACCCTACGGTCTCAGTGCCTTCACCTTGCAATCGGCCAGCCGCACGAGCGCTGCGCGATTCAAGAGTACGACGATGTCCGTGGTTGGAAGGGCTATGACGCGCCGGCGCCTGAGGCGCGTCATCAACCGACTGACCGTCTCCATCGTCAAGCCAAGATAGTCGGCGATATCGGCCCGGCTCATCGGAAGTCGGGCCTCTTTGCCCATGATTTGTGCCGGGTCCGTCCGGTGGGTGGCCATTTCGAGCAGAAATGAGGTGAGGCGCTCGAGCGCCGTCTTCCGACCTAGCATCAGCAGATGATCCTGGGCCGACGAAAGCTCATGGTTGACCTGCCCGAGGAGCTGGTAGCCGGCCTGCGGATGGGTCGCCATCAGCTCGTCGAGACGCGCGCGCTCATAGCGCATCAGCTTTACCCCGACGATGGCCTCGACCGTATGGATGTGGCGACGGCCGAATTCGAATCCGAAAAAGTCGCCTGGCCACATGAAGCGAACGACGTAGCGCCGGCCGTCGGGGAGCAGCAGGACAGCCCGCAAGAGGCCGTCGATCACACGGAAGACGTACGTCGCCGGATCACCCTGCTCAATGATCGCCCTGCCCTCGGGGCGGGCGATCAAGGAGCCGATGTGCCGGAGCCCGGCCTCAGCAGAAGCGTCGGCCGACCGCAGAGGGGCGGACCGAAATTCGGGACGAACCGACCTCAGGATCGCCGACTTCGCAACGGCTGACCGGGGGATCGTTGCATCCAGCCGAGACGCGGACGTATTCGGCATATTCACAGTCGCAGTGAAGCATAGTTAATGCCAGGACGAATGAATATTGAGCGGAGACGCTGAAAATACTGGGGGATAACTTATTGGGATAAATCTTGCGCGATCTCCTCCAAATCTCAGTGCATAGCCGATCCGCAACCGGAATTGAGCGGTTGGCCCGAGCGAGGCGCAAGAAAGACGTTGATCGAGGTCAATGTCTCGTGGCGGGACCGGGTATTTCATTGCAACGACCACTCGCATAACCCCCACGGAGGACCGCCCGGATGATCAAGACGATTCTGGTTCCGGTGGACGGGTCGGCCCATGCCAACACCGCCGTCGATTGGGCGAGCGATATCGCCTTGAAATACAATGCGCGGCTGATCCTGCTGCACGTCATCACCGAAGATCGGCTTGCCGCGTTTCCCGAAGACATTCGCGCTCTCAAGGAGTGGGAGAGATCTGAGATCAACGACTGGGAACTGGCGCGAACCCTTGCCGAGCACCTCGTCGAAGCGGCCGAAACTCGCGCAGGCACCCTCGGCGCCAAGCTCGTCGAGACGCTTGTGGCCGAAGGAAACCCCGCAAAAACAATCCTTTCCGAGGCAAAACGGCTTCGCGCAGATCTCATCGTCATGGGGCGGCGGGGCTTGGGAAATCTTCCCGCGTTCGTGCTGGGAAGCGTCTCGAGCAAGGTCCTCCATCTCGCCGACTGCGCGTGTCTGACCGTCAAATGACCGTTTGAATACAAACGGTCGCTTTCCGCCACCGGCCTTTCACGCCCGACCGCGACCTTTGAAACTCTCCGGACTGATTTGCCGTCCCTCATTGATCCGGATCAAAGCGGGCCCTGCCCGCCGTGCCTATCGTGCCGGCAACGTCGCGGCCCCGATTTTGCGCGAGCGAGGCGAATGCCCACGGAACACGCGGCGCCTTCCGAACTGCCTGCGCAAGGCAGAGAAATCACAAGCAAAAGCGCAGAGCTGCACGCGGCATCTGCGCGAGCCACACATGAGGAGAGTCCCGTCCATGACCAAACAGCACAGCGAGAGTTCTGTAACCGCCAGCCCGTTTCCGTGGTTGGCAGCACTCAACGGTTCGGCTCTGTCCGCGCTGACGCGGACTGGCGAATGTTGCGGCAACGCGTGTGTCGAGTGGCAGCAGGAGGTTGCACGGTTCACGACCGCCCGGCTTCAGAGCGACAGCCAGGTCGGACAGCAGCTCCTGGCATGCCAGAATTGGGCCGATGCGGCCAAGGTGCAGAGCGATTGGATCGCTTCGCTGATGCGAGACTATGCCGACGAAGCGAACCGGTTAGTGCAGCTTGCCTCGAAGCTCGGAGCGGATCTTACACAAGCCCGGCCTGCGGAAACGCGGTCCGCAACACGCCACCAAGGCCTCCAAGCGGCGGAGTAGCACGGACAACGCGGCCTCGGGCGCGCCTTGGTCCACGCGCGCTCGAGCATCGCTGCCGCTAAAGCGACGGAAGGGAGGGAGTATGCAAGCACTTGGCTATGCGCGGCGGTGCGACGCGCCCGAATCCGAAGACACCGTGCCTGCCAGGCGAGAACCCGCATTCATTGTTTGGCCTATCCCGCCAGCCGCCCTCGCGGCCCTCGCCGATCTCGGAATGTCGGACCGCCAGATTGCAGACTACTTCTCTGTCGAACCGCAAGCGGTCGCCGCGGTGCGGGCGACGGGCGCGGCAGGCACTCGGCCATAGCGGATCGTAACCGCAACGGCCGAGCACGCTGGCCGACAAGCGGCGTTTTGCCGGAGAATGGGCGTGCGGTGCCTCAGGCGTTCGCTTTTGCGCCCGGCAGGCTGTGGACGATTTCCTTGAAGCGCCCCCAATCGACGGCGCCCCAGATCTCCGTTTGGGCATGGCCGAACGACCGGATCAACACGGACATGCGGGTCGCCGCCTCGATATCTGGCGCTTCGAAGATATCGATGTAGTCCCAGGGGCCGACGGTCGCGTAGTTGTGTTTCCAGATGATGTCCGGACACTCTTTGCGGATGCGTTCCATGGCCGCACGCTCCAGCTGTTCGAAGGACCGTGGCGAGCTCAGCATGCCGGGTGCAAGGCGGCTCAACATGACGAAGGTTTGCATGAGGTGCTCCCTCAGTTTAGAGGCCGCCACACTCTACGCGTCGTCGCGACGCCATCCTTGATCCGGATCAATTGCCCCTGGAGCGCAGCCATCGGACGGTTACGCCACGCCGTGGGTGGCCTCTGCTGCACCGCCGGAGCCATCATTGGCGGCCCTTGAGCTAGATCAACGTGCAGCATTGCCGAACGCGTATCGTGGCGTACCGTAGGCATCAGTTGCCGGCCAAACCCACCAGCGGAAGCATGCCAGGATCCGTCCCAGCCAACGCGGTTGACCTTGCCGCCAAAGTTGCGGCCCTGCGTCAGCCGACGATCTACCCCGAGCGGACGCTTCGGGTCGATGCCATGGAGACTCACATGTCATGGGTCTTCCTTACCGACCACTATGCCTACAAGCTCAAGAAGCCCGTGCGATTTCCGTTTCTCGACTTCTCAACCATGGAGCGGCGCAAGCATTTTTGTGAGGAAGAAGTCCGGCTCAATCGCCGCCTCGCGCCCGAGGTGTATATCGGCACGGTGCCGATGACATTCGGGCTCGATCAGGCTTTGGCGTTGGGAGGCGATGGTCCGGCAATCGACTGGCTGGTCAAGATGCGCCGCCTTTCGGCCGAGCGGATGCTCGACTACGCGATCCGTCATGACACTCTCCTCGCGGACGACATTGACCGGCTCGCGGCTCGACTGGCGGCGTTTTATCGGACGGCGAAGTCGCTCCGCATTACCGCGTCCGATTACCGGCGGCGTTTCGAATCAGATATCGCGGAGAACCAGCACGAACTGCGAGCGTATGCGAACGGTGTCCCATCCCCGCAGGTCGACCGTATCCATGTGGCACAGCTTGCCTTTATGACGAAGGAGGCCGAGCTGTTCGAGCGCCGCGTGAGTGACGGCCGCATCATCGAGGCACATGGTGACCTGCGGCCCGAGCACATCGCCCTCGGCGCGGATCCGCAGATCATCGATTGCCTGGAATTCAATCCGGAATTTCGCACGCTCGACCCCGCAGACGAGCTCTCCTTCTTCATGATCGAGTGCGAGATGCTCGGCGCACCGGCGGTGGGAGCTACGGTGTTCAATCGCTATCGCGCTGCAACTGGCGATCAGCCGCCGCCGATGCTGTTGGATTTTTACAAGGCCTTCCGCGCAAGCCTCCGGGCAAAAATCACCATCTGGCATCTCGGTGAGACGCCGGTGCGCGACCCGGCCCGCTGGCCGCCTCTCGCCCGGCGATACCTGGACGTTGCGGAAATGTACGCAAGCCGACTGTAATTCGCCGGTGCCCTACCCCCCGATCAGACTGACCAGCGATCCCCCGTCACGAATCCGGCGGATGGCGTCGGCGACAAAGGGGCCAGTTTCGATCACGGCGACCTTGGAGCCCACGATTTCGGGTCCAAGACGGAATGGCGGCACGGTGTCCGTCACCACGATTCGCTCGATGGCGGCTTCGCGAACGAGAGCGGGCGCTCCGCCCATGAAGAGCCCATGGGTGGCCGCGGTGAAGACCCGCACGGCGCCGTGGGCCCGACAGGCCCTCGCCGCCCGGATGAGCGTTCCGCCGGTGCTGATCAAATCGTCATAGATGATCGCCGTCCGACCCTTGACCTCTCCGATCAGCGCCTCGCCGCTGACCACCCCGCCGGCTCGGTACTTCTCGACAAAGGCCGTGGCCAACGGCCGGCCGAGCCGGCGGCTCAGGGCGACCTGAAAGCGTTCCGCACGCTTCACGCCGCCGGGATCGGGCGAGACAACCGTGACCTCACCCTCGCGAACGACGTCGGCGAAATGGTCGACGAACAGCCTGGTCGCCTCCAAATGGTCGGTGCGGCATCGAAACGAGTTCTGATAGGCCATCAAGTTGTGCACATCGATCGTCACGACGCGATCGGTCCCGACGGCCTCGAATAGAGCTGCGACGTAACGTGTCGTCACCGGATCGCGCGGCTGCGTCTTCCGGTCCTTGCGCGCATAACAGAGATAGGGGACGACGGCGGTCACGCTTGCCGCGGAAGCGTCCTTGAGCGCGCCGATGAAGAACAGGAGCCGGCACAGCTTGTCGTTCACCGTTCCCGTTGCATCACTGTAAAGCGACTGCAGCACGAACACGTCGCGCTGGCGGACGTTGACCAGCGGACGTGCCTTGTGCTCGCCGTCCTCGAACTCCCTCTCTTCGTGTTGGCTCAGCGGCACGCCAAGACCTCGGCTGACGCGTTCGCCATAGGCGCGCGTCGCGTTGAGAGCGAAAAGCACGGGCTGAGGATCGATCATGTCGCTCCTTCTGGCCATGCGCAGCCGGCCTGATGAGTAGGTCAGAGCGTGACGCGAGGGATGCGGCGCGACATTGATGCAGGTCAATGACGGCGCGCGGAGCGTCGCTCACAGTCAAGCTCGCTCGGGAGGGCCGGCGTACCTCGCAGCGCCTCCCGCCTGGAGCGCTCCGTCAATACGGGAGGGCGAGATGGAAGAGACAGCCCATCGTGTGCGGCCGACCACGCACGGCGCTTCACTCGAAACCGTGCGCATCTCACCAGTCGGGCTCGAGGGGATCCTCGGCCTGCCGGCGGACGCAAAGGGGGTGGTTCTCTTCGCGCACGGCAGCGGAAGCAGCCGCCTCAGCCCGCGCAACACGTATGTCGCGACCGCCTTGCGCCAGGCAGGCTTGGGGACGTTGCTCTTTGACCTCCTCACCGAACA